>Ga0209754_1002743_pt1 | contig 13318 bp, 9 predicted proteins | sample MesohylBB_FD_187295 | JGI IMG/M metagenome (GOLD analysis project Ga0209754, IMG submission 187295) | Host-associated microbial community of the marine sponge Aplysina aerophoba from Gulf of Piran - sponge mesohyl, lysed by bead beating... | ecosystem: Host-associated > Porifera > Sponge >... | reverse complement strand
GACCCGCGATGACCCCGGGTGCGCGCCCGGTATCGGCTACGCGCTGGCCGAGGCGACGGACGACGGCCATTGCGGACTGCCGGCCGACGAACTCGGGCCGCTGGCGGCCCAGCTGCTCGACGTGTCCGGCGATGCGATCCGAACCGGTCTCGAGCTGGAACTGGCCGAAGGCGCCATCGTCGCCGACACCGTGGCGGACGCGCCGTGCGCGTTGCTCGGACATGTACCGGGCCGAGCGGGAAATCACCGGCCGGCTCGTCGAGCTGATGGCGGGGAAGTTCCCCTGGCCGGACATCAACGGTTCTCGGCGATGCCGCCGACCGGGAGCGCCTGTCCGCCGTGGGTGCTCTCGCCGGTCATCGGGCCACGTCGGTACGGACAGGACGCCGCGTGAAGGCGGACACCAGCGCGGCGGCCATCGTCACGCCGGCCGAGGCGCCTGTCGATCCATCGCTCGACTTCGGCCACCGCCTGCGCCGCCGCCCGGATATCGTGCCGATCGAACACCGCCGCCGCTACCGCCTTGAGTCCGTCGCGCCAAGGCGATCGTGGCGGTCGCCGCCTCCATGCTGACCGCCGCCTACCTCGACTTCCAACTCCGAGGTCGTGCACACGCCGGAGGAGACGCCTAGCCTGCGCCGTACTGAATCAGACGCCACGGCTCGCCGTCGACCTCGTACAGCTCGACGTTCATCTTGCGCAGCACGGCCACGACCTCATCGCGCCGCTCGGCGATCAGGCGTTCGAGTACGGCGCGCTCGAGCCGCCCGGATTCCCGATCCTCTCGCCGGCCGCGGCGCACACCCTCATCGACCGCGACTTCCAGCGCCGCCTTGTGCTCGGCGGCCAGGCGCCGCAGCTCCACCGCGTGCTCAGCCCGTAGCCGCTTGACGTCCGCGGCGTGCGCATCGCGGAGGCGGTTCATCGCCCCGGTGTCGGATTCGTGTCCGTCCGGTGTTGTCGCCGACGGCGCCCCGGCAGCCGCGGCCGGAGCGCCGCCCGTCTGACGGGCCACGGCGGCCAGCAGCATCGTAGCCGTCGGAAACGCCCGGCACATCAGATCCACAACAGCGCCACGAGTGGTAGCCACCATCCCGAGCGACACGGACAGGTTCTTGAGATGCTCGTTGGCGCGCCGGGAAATCCGCGTGGAGATCGTGCCCTCGTTCATGCTGGGTAGCATCGCAAGCCCGGTGACAGGCTGTCAACAGATTGCCGCTTGTTTGTGGTCAGCCGCCAGACTGCCCCAAAACCACGACTTGTCAACAGATTGTCGCAGTGAGGAAGGTGATCGAGTTCACTGCAGGGGCCACCAAGGCGGCGAGTAACGATCTGGCCGATCTGGGGGTACCGAGTAGTACGTACTGCTCTGTGCCAGCGATTCTAATCATACCCCGAAATCGTTGATTTTTCCTCCAGACAGACAACAGGAGTGCGCAATCGCACCAGAGACCGGATACCTGAAGGGTGAGCGACCCCGGTTCCGGGGTCGCTCACCCAGCATTTTTCCCTGCGGGAAGGCCGTTTCGGCGATCACGCTGTCACGGTGAAGTGCAGTGGCACTGATCGGCCGAAAGCATGGCCCCAGTGCGCTGCGACGCCATGGCCCCAGTTCGGTCCGTTCGATGGCCCCAGTTCTCGATTCCGGCGAGTGAAGCGCCTGAGATCACAACTCACCGGCACGAATCACCACCGAACGAACGGTCCCGAGCGATTGACAATTGACGAGAACACGGCTGAAGCGTCAACACAGCGACCAACGAAGTCGCCCGCGGCGCGACCTAGGAGTAACCTGCGGGGCACCGATCGCGAGCCGTGGGAGGTGGTCGTGGAGGCGACGTTGCAGAAGTACTGATGATCCGCGATGTCCCGCGGAGAGGGCTGGCCGGTTCAGGCGCGGCAGAGACACTGAAGATGTGGAGGAAATCACGCAGAATCAGGCGGACACGGAGGGAGAACCGGCCAGGAGCACCTGCGCACGGAGAATCCGAACGTCGGCCCCGACGAACTCGAACACGAGGCTACGGTGTACGCCGCCGTGGGCGTCGTGAACATGCCCCGCGCAGGAGCGAGACGCAGTTGATCCTCGACCTCGACCGGGACACGCTGGGCGCGATAGCCGATGCGGCCGACCACCCCAACTGCGAGACCGGATGGGTCCTCGTGCGCGCGCTCAACTCGGAGAGCAACGAGTTGCGCCAGGGCTCCGTCCGCGCGCCGACTCCGGGAGGCGCGCCCGGGTTCTCGAACCGGTGGGCGTGTCGGTGGGTGCGGCCGCAGGCCGCCGCCGGGGCCCGAGGAGTTACTTACGGCCACCGCGGTCGCCGTGTGAGCGCTGTCTGGAGTTCGGTTGCCGCTGACGGAGCTATGCCGGTAGCCGTAGCTGTCCGTAGAACGCCAAGCCGATCCGCATCTGTCGTGTGCGGCCGGCGTCGCCGACACGCTCGCTTCCAAGCTTTCTGAGGCCGGTCGTTCAACTCCTCGGGCAGGACGCGCATCGAGGCGTTCAGCGGGCCGAGCGCGACGCAGATCGGGTAACGGAACCGGGTCGGGATCCACCGCCGGGCCAACAGCACGCGCGCTCGCCACCCGCTTCCGTGTCTTATGCCTTGACAATCGACAATCCGGTCTGTATTGTCGATTGTCAAGGTATCGAATGCCAACGCCGACTCGACCTCGTCCAGCGCTCCTCGGGCACGTCCCGCTGATCCGCAGTGACGTGCATGGCGGACGCCTGCGCGGGATTTCTCACGGGACACGGCTCTCCGGGAGTGCGGGCAACAGCCGCACCGCCACGACGGTATCGAGACGACCGACGGAACGCGCTGAGCACTTTCTTCACACCACACCGGCGTGCCAGGAGAGGACCGTTGCGACCAGCGGGCCCTCCGGCATGCGACACGAGCTGGGCTGCGGGGAAGACGTCGATTCGCTTACTTCTCAATCGTTGAGGAAGGAGACTGGAATGGAAGACGTCAACAAACCGGCCGCACACGACCCCTTGTTCATCGACCTCGGTGACATCGACGTTTCCGAAGTCGAGGTCCTGACGACCGGCGGCAAGCTGGGCATGGAGCCTTTCGCCGCCTCCACCGGCAACTGCGGCAATTGTGGCGGATGCAACGAAGGGGGTTGCTCCTGCAGCGCAGCCGTAGTCGAAGCCGATCACGAACCTGAACTGTAGTCAATTATTGCGATGACTTCCTCGCCGCCCAGCTTTGGTAGTCTCGCCCGCCTGATTGCGCCCGTGCACGCCCGCTACACCGGAGGGATCCCGATATGCGCCTGCTAGCCGTCCGTCTCGCCGGCGCGGCCTTCAACGATCGTTCCCGGTTGTGCAGTCCGGCCTTCGAACAGGTCGTCGCGAAGCACGAGAAGCTGCAGCGCGAGAGCGCCGCACTCCGGAGCCGGGTACTTTCCCGTCTCTTCGAGCTGATTCCCCACATCGCGGAGTCACGTGCGCGACGCATCGCCCTCGACATCAAGCGCGCCGTCTTCAATGGCCGCGTCACCCCGCGGGTACCGAGCGCCCTGCCTCCCGATGTCCGGCAGGCACTGTCCCGCCTCAACGCTCTGGTCCACCGGGACCGGGAGCTGTTCGAGAGCACGCACGCCGCCATCCTGTGCGAACTCCGGATGCGACTGCGCGACGCGCTGGCCGATTCACGCTTCCGGCTCGCTTGCCGCTATACGAGCCCGTCCCTCGCCGCGAAGATCGATTCGGCAGGAATGGCTCGTAGCGGCGACCTGACGCCGCTCGAGCGAGGAATCTATTCGTACGCCGCGAGGTTCATGAGCAAGGCCAATCCGTACCACCTGTTCGGCGCGATCTCGCTGGCCGGCCATGTCGTCTCTCCACCGCATGAAATCGTCCTCGATGCCCGCTATATCCTGAAGCTCGAAGCCCTGCTTCTCCCGCATGCCGCTCCGCACCGGGTGTGGATGTGCCTGGCGCCCGTGTACCGGCGGGGTTCCAAGCTCGAGTTCTGGATCGAGTCCCAGCGCCAACTCCGCCTCGCGGTGTACGACAGCAACGACAACCGCGCCCGGGCCATCGAGTTCTTTCGCGACCGACGACGCGCTACGGGCGTCGCCGCCGGCACGCGCCGCGACTGGCGCCGGTATGTCGACCACACCGCATCCGAGCAGGACGCCTCCGGGCTCGACGCGGCGCTTCTCGATCTGATCGGGGCCGGAGTCGTCCAGCAGTACCTGATAACGGACTTCCGCAGGGCCAGCCACATGCCGACCGCATGTTGCGCCGCGTCCGATCGTCGTGCCGCAGGGGCCCTCGGCCATCACCTTCACTACCGGAAAACCACGGAACTGGCAGATGTCCACGACGATCTGGAGCAATGCCGACAAGCCGCGGGGGGGCAGACGCAGGACGGTCCCGGGTTCTTCGTGAACACGTACGCCGCCGTCGATACGCGACCGCTGCACGAGATTCTCGCGCCGGTTCTGGAGCAGCTTGCACATCTGAAGCCGCTATTCGGAAGCTCCGCTCACAATTTCAGGCACAGCGACCATGTCATGCGGTCGTACATTTCGGCATACTTCCGTCACTTGGGTGCGAATCAAGCCCCCTACCTGGACATTCTTCGGCAGTTCCTGCGCCATCGCGAGGAGTTCATCCGGCGGTACCGACCCGATCCGCCCGCATCCAGCGGAGGGCATCGTACTTGGCGCGAGTCCCTAGCCGCGATGGAGGGGGATCTGGGCCGCAAGGACGTCGACGCATTCAACGGGCGCCTGCGCACCTCGGGCTCGCGACGCAGCCTTTGCTTCGTGGGAACGTTCGATGCTCTTCGCCGCCTGTTCTTCGTGAGCAACATCTTCGCCGGGAACGGTCGGTACGTCGGTCGGTACCTGCTCAATAGAACCCGGCAAGAGCGGGAGGCCGTTTCGCTGGAGCGAACGGACGAAGACGTGCTCGACGTCGACGTGGCGGTTCCGCCACACCCCAACATCAACTATGTCGTCCCGACGTTCGCCGTCGGTTGCGGATTCCACGCGCGGTGGGCGCACCGTTACGACCGATGGATTTCTCCCTGTGAGGTAGTGCTGCGCGAAGAGGGCCGCCGCGTCGTCTATCTGCTCGACCGCACCGGCGAGGTCATGCGCCCGCACTACCGAGGGTTTCAACTCGCTCAACAGCTTCCAACGCAGTACCAGTTCTTGCTGCTGGACCACGCCGACGCCTACGAGAATCCGTTTCTGCGCGCGCCCGCGAAGACGCCGGCGCAAGATGTCGTCCACCACCCCGAGCTCAAATACGGCCACGTCTGCCTGCGCAGGGAGGCCTGGGAAGTCAGCCGGGACTTCCTCAACTCGTTGGCGGCGGAACGGGATTCGATCCGGTTCGCCGTGAACCTTCGGGACGCCTTGCACCGCCGACTCGATCGGCGATCCGACTATTGGTACTACGCCTTTCGTGACGAGCCGCACGGAGGCCTGGGCAAGCCACGGTTTCTCGATCTCAAGAACCCTCTCAGCGCAATGACGTTTCGACACGGGTTCCACGCAGTGGATGGCGCCTGCACCTTCACGGAGATGGCGCCCGGACCGGCGGCGATGCTGAAACCCGGCGGCGAGCCTCGGGTCAGCGAGCTGATGCTCGAGGTGTGATGTGGCAGGTCGCCAGGGGGGCGCGGCGGCGCCGTGGCGCTCGTATCACATCTTCCTGGACGGCCCGTTGGAGCCCTATCTTGTGGAACACTTCGAGGCCCGCCTGCGCTCCGAGATCACGGCACGCAGGGTGCGACGGTTCTTCTTTCTGCGATTCGGCAAGGGGAAGGGCGCCCATCTTCGACTCAGGTTCCTGCCCGGGGAGGGTTTCGCCGAGCGACGGCTGGAGGACGCCATCCGGGGTGCGGCGCGGCAGTACGCGGGCCGTCGCGGGGTCGTGCGCCCTGGTTTCGTCCTGGAGCGGCATCCTTACTGTAGGTCGTGTCTGTACTTCGGCGACAACAATCTGTCCGTCTATTCGGAACTGCTGAACGAGGCCACCTCCTGGCTTGCGCTCGGGTTGATGCACTCGCTCGGTCCGGAACGCCGCGCCGAGAGATGGGTCGTGGCGGCCTGCCTCTCGGCGTCGATCGTCCACAGGGCGGTGCGCGACCGTGGCGCGGCGGATCGCTTGCTGCAACGAGCGGCGTCGTTCGCTCGGCGGGCGGCCGCCGAGTACGGCTTGGCACCGACACGACAAGGCGCGGTCGCCCGCCGGCAGCGCGCCGGAACGCTGTGCGTCGCAGAACGGCGGGTCGCGGCCGCGTTCGACGGGGATGCCGCTCTGGCGCGAGTCGTGCGCGTGGCCCGGCGCATCGTCGTGGCTCGGATGGGCGCTCGCTTCGTGCTCGTACATGGGATCCATCTCCTGTGGAACAAGCTGGGCTTCGACCTGTCCCAGGAATACGAGGCGTTTGCAGCGGTGCTGATGCGTCGCACGCGTGAACCGGCGGAAACGACACAGCGTTCGGTGTCGGTGCCGGTGGCCGCCGAACCGGTAGTCGGCCGTCAAGGCGGCCGAGGTGGAGGTGATGGTGAACAGGAATGCCGCACACGCCGGACCGCCCGTCGAGAGAGACGCAGCCCTTCTCCTGGAGAGGTTCAACTCGAGGTCGACGGCATTGGTGACCCGGATCCGGAAGGAACGAAGGCCGCGAAGGGAGGTGGCGCTGCGGCTGTTCTTCCTGCATGCCCTCGTTGTGAGCGGGAGCTTGCCGGGAGGTAGCGTTTCCTGGAGGTCGCATTGGAGCGGATTTGCGTCCACGTGTCGTTCGGAGGAGATTGTTCGGCGCATTACGGGCACATACCGGACGCAACGTGCGTATATTCAGCGCCACATGCTTGAGGTCAAGGAGCTGCATGAACGGACCTGGTGGTCGAAGGACCGGCCACTGGCTGGATGGCGGGAACTACTTCTGGAATTTCGTGCGGAGGTCGCCGGAATGCTCGCCGAAGGGCGGGTTGTGACAAGCCAACCTCTCGACCGGGCCGCGGCGCGGCGGTTTCGGGAGGTCATGACGAAGCGTCGGATCCGGCACAGCGAATTCCTGGACGTGTTCTGTTCGGATGAGAGGTTTCTGGTCGGAATTCAGCATTCGACCGCGATGCTCGTATCCAGGGCTCTGGTCAATCTCTTCTACGTGCTCCTGGCGAGGATCGGTCTCGCTCCAATCGACAAATTCCTTCTTTGCTACTTTGCGTTTCGATCCGTCGAGGAATGGTTTCATTGCGACCTGTTGGATGTGCTGAGAGTGACCATGGAAGAAGTGGCAACAGGGGCAGGTGGAGAGGCGGTGGGAAGCGGGCGTCATGAAGGTGCTGAACTTGACACTCGAGGACGGCACGGGGCGTCTTCAGAGGAGAGGTTGCCATGAATGCTCGCCCGGGCCACGGTGAAGAAGGAGGGGTGTCAAATGCTGCATGAGTTTTGCGCGGCCGTGCATGTCAGCCTGCGGAGGTTCAGGTCGACCGGTCCCGTCGTTCTGGTTCTGGGTCTCGGAATCGGACTCAATGTGGTCAGCTTCTCCGTCGTGTACGGCGTTCTTTTCCAGCCTCCGCCCTATCCGGACGGCGAGCGCCTAGTCAATCTGTCCGAGAGCAACACGGAAGAGAGCATCGTCGAGATGCCCGTGGCGCCAGTACGGATTGCGGACTGGAATCGCCTCAACGGGACATTCGCCGGCATAGCGGGCAGCTATTTCGAGAACACTACCGACACGACTGGCCCGATACCCAGGAACGTGGCGGCAATGCGCGTGTCGCCGGGGTTCTTCGAGGTGCTCGGCGTGAGCGCCGCGCTGGGCCGGGTTCCCAGGCTTCAAGAGGAGGTGTATGGCGGTCCCGGCGCGGTCGTCCTGAGCGATTCACTATGGCGCGGCCGTTTCGGATCCGACCCGGAGGTCATCGGCCGGCCCATGATGCTGAACGGAGAAGCGAAATCCATCGTCGGCGTGATGCCGGCGACGTTCGACTATCCGAGCCCATCCACCGAGGCGTGGATTCCGGCGCAGTTGGACCGCAGTTGGACGAGCCGTCGGCAGGCGAGATTCATGACGACCGTGGGGCGGCTGCACGAGGGCGTGACACTGCTACAGGCGCAGCAGAACCTGGAGGCAATTCAGGAGGCTCTGGGCGAAGAGTTTCCCGACACGGACAGGGGCTGGACACCGGTCGTCGTGCCGCTGGCGGACGTGCGCGTGGACGAGGAGACGCGGCGGACCATTTGGATTGTCTTCGGCGCCACCATGCTGCTTCTCGCCGCTGCGTGCGGAAACGTTGTGTGCGTCCTGCTGGCCGACCGCGAGCGTCGGAGACGGGAAATGAGCTTGCGCAGCGCGCTCGGCGGAAGGCCCGGTCAGATTGTCCGGGGGCTCTTGTGGGAAGCGTCCGTGCTGGCGATTGGCGGGGGCCTGGTGGGACTCGGCATCGGGTACATCGGGGTTGGGGTCGTGGATCGGATGGCGGTGTCCCTGGGAATGGCGGACGGTATCGGCCTGAATGTGCAGGTCGTTGGCTTCGTCGGCGGGATTGGGGTGCTCACCGTGCTGCTAATGGGTCTCGAGCCCGCGCTGCACCTCGGCCGTCTGGAGGGAGCGGGCTTTCGGCTTGCGGCGCGTGGCAGCGTGGGAGGCGGCCATCGACTTCAGAGTTGGGCCGTGGCGGCGCAGGTGGCGGTGGCGGTCGTCGTCATTTTCGGAACCGGACTGCTGATCCGAAGCGTCGTGCGTCTGCACCAGCTCTCGCCGGGTTTCGAACTGGAGAACGTCGTAGCCTTTCGCATGAGTGCGAGTTGGGGCGAAGATCCGGCCGGCGTGTCCAACCGGCAGGCTCGGACGTTGAGTGCGCTGGCGAGGATTCCGGGAGTGGCCTCCGCGGCGTTGAGCTCGACGTTGCCGGGGGGCACGGACACGCCGTTGACCGAGTTCACGGTCGTTGGGCGCGAGTCGGGCGAGGGGTCGTTGAGCATATTCAGGGAGACCAGCGCCGGCTACTTTCGCACCCTGGGCATCCCGCTGTTGCACGGGAGGGAATGCGCGGACGACGTGCGTCCCGAGACACGGCGCGAGCTGCTCGTCAACAGGACGTTCGGCGATCGTTTTGCGGATGGTGAACCGCTTGGCGAGTACATTGCCGCGGCGCGCTTCGGGGGCGAGAGACAGATCGTCGGCGTGGTCGGCGACACGTTCGAAACCGGACCGGGGGAACAGGTGCATCCGATTGTGTACGAATGCGGGCTGACGCCGTACTGGCCGGATCCGTACTTCATCGTGAGGACCGCCGCGTCGTCGTCGATGAGCATGAGGGTGCTGCGGACCGCAATGAGCGAAGTGGAGCCGAATCGCGCGGTGCACTCCGACGTCAGGCTGGGAGCGGTGTGGGCTTCCGGAACCCTGGGCGCGCGCGTGGTGGCGTTGATTACGTCGGTGTTCGGACTCATGGCGCTGGCTCTGGTGGTTGTGGGACTGTACGGGACGTGCGACAGGCTGGTGTGGGAGCGACGACGGGAAATAGCTCTGCGGATCGCACTCGGCGGGAAGGAATGGAAGGTGGCGGCCGCGGTGTTGCGAAGGCCGGTGTCGTGCGTAGCCGTCGGTGTCGCCATCGGACTCGGTGGTTGCGTGGCGGCCGGGAGAGTCCTGGAGTCGGTGGTTTTCGGCATACCCGCGCATGACGCGGCGACCGTAATTGCGAGTGTCCTGGTGACTGCCGGCTGCGCGGTGATCGCGATCCTTGTTCCGGGGAAGCGGGCTACAAGAGCGCAGGGCAGGAACATTCTGCGGGCGGAGTGATTACGGAGCTCGAGTGGAATCCGCAGCTTCCGCGCTCGTACCCTATCTGCGTCGCCATGGAGCGCAGTTCGGAGTCGGGGCGTTGTTCCTTGTCGCCGGCACCGGAATTCAGTTGCTGCTGCCCTGGGTGCTGAAGCACGCCATCGACCACGCCACGGCGGCGAACGGGCGGGAGCCGGCCGGCGCCGACAGTTCGTCGCCGGAAACGTACGCGGCCGTGGTTGTCGTCCTTGCGGCAGCCAGAGCGGCTGCCCGCTTCATGACGCAGCGCCTCATCATGGGCGCCGCGCGCGAGGTCGAAACCGACGTGCGAAGCGAGGTCTTCCGGCAATTGCAGCGCTTGCCGCCGGCTTGGTTCCGGGTGCATCGAACCGGCGACCTCATGTCGCGTGCGACCAATGATCTGGCCGCCGTCGGAACGATGGCGGGGCCCGTGATCATGTACGTGGCGGGGACCTCCCTCACCTTCATCCTGGCCGTGGTCCTGATGGTGTCTCTATCGCCGACGCTCGCGGCCCTCGCGCTCCTGCCGCTAATGGCCGTATCCCTTGTCGCCAAGCGTATCGGCGGCGCGGTCTACGTGCGGTCCGACCGCATCCAGGAACAGTTGGCGCACATGAGCGCGGTGGCGCAAGAAGCGCTGGCGGGCGTGCGGCTCGTCCGCGCCTACCGCTGCGAGGACGTGAAGGTCGGCCTCTTCCGGGCCGCGAACCGGGAGTACGTGGCCCGTAGCCGCGCGATGATACGGCTCCAGGCGGTCTTTCATCCGGCGCTGGCGTTCTTCCTCGGTCTGTCGGCGCTCATCGTGCTCTGGATTGGCAGCGGCCACGTCATCGACGGGCGCCTGTCGGTCGGCGAGTTCGTTGCGTTCAATGCCTACGTCGCGATGTTGAGCTGGCCGATGATCGCCTTCGGCTGGGTGACCAACATGCTTCAGCGCGGCTTGGCCGCCTGGCAGCGGATTCTCGACATCCTGCGGGTGGATCCGGCAATCCGGGATCCGGAGAGGCCGGTCACGCCGCAGCGGATACGGGGCGTCGTCGAGTTTCGCGATCTCAGCTTCGCGTACAACGGACAAATGGTCCTGTCCGGGGTGTCCGCGCGGGTGGGACCGGGGCAGGTGCTGGCCCTGGTCGGTCCGACCGGCTCCGGGAAGTCGACGCTGCTCGATCTGGTGCCGCGTCTGTTCGATCCGCCCCCCGGGACCGTGTTCGTCGACGGGGTCGACGTTCGCCAACTGCCGCTCGACACGCTTCGCGGCGCCATTGGTTACGTGTCTCAAGAGCCGCTGCTCTTTTCGGAAACGATTGCCGGCAACGTCGCGTTCGGCACCCGCGCGGAGGCGGACGGAAACGCAAGGACAGTGGCCGACGCGGTAGCGCTCGCGCAACTTGACGCCGACATTGCCGAGTTACCACGCGGGCTCGACACGGAGGTCGGCGAACGGGGCATCACGCTGTCGGGAGGGCAGAAGCAGCGCGCGGCGCTCGCGCGCGCCATTCTGACCGACCCTCGCATTCTGATCCTCGACGATGCCCTGTCGGCGGTCGACACGCGCACCGAGGGGGCGATACTCGCGCGGCTGCGGGGGTTGATGCGGCAGCGCACGACCATTCTCGTCGCCCACCGCATCTCGACCGTGCGCGACGCCGACCTGATCCTGGTGCTCGATGACGGGCGCGTCGTGGAGCGCGGAACCCATGCCGAGCTGGTGGCCCAGGGCGGTCTCTACGCAGGACTGCACCGGAAGCAGTTGCTGGAGGAAGCGCTCGAGGAATCGTAGTGGTGTCCCTTCGCGAACCGGACGCGGCGGACAAGGCGTACGATGCGCGGCTCATGCGGCGCTTGCTCGGCTATCTGCGTCCGCACGGGAAAGCCGTGGGAGTTGCCCTGGCCACGATCCTGGCCGGGTCCGCGCTCCAGCTCGTACAACCCTGGTTGACGATGGTTGCCATCGACAACCATATCGCACTGGGCGAGTTCGACGGCCTCGAGCGCATCGCCCTGGCGTTCCTGCTCGTTCTCGCCGGCGCGTTCGTGCTCGAATACTTGCAGACGTGGACGATGCAGATGACGGGGCAGCGCATCATGTTCGATCTGCGGATGGAGATCTACGGCCATCTGCAGCGCCTCGACCTCCGTTTCCACGACCGCAATCCTGTGGGCGCGCTGATGACCCGCGTCACCTCCGACGTCGATAACCTCAACGAGCTGTTCACGTCCGGGGTCGTAACGATCTTTCGCGACGTCTTCATGCTCGCCGGCATCGCAATCGTCCTGCTCTGGATGGACTGGCGCCTGGCGCTGGTGACCTTCGCCGTCCTGCCAGCCATCGCTTGGGTGACGCACTGGTTCCGCAGGAACGCGCGCGACGCGTACCGCCGCGTACGGATTCAGATCACCCGCATCAACGTGTTCCTGCAGGAGAACATCAGCGGCATGGCCACCGTGCAGCTCTTTCGCAGGGAGGCACGCAACTTCGAGCGGTTCGCGCGGATCAACCGCGCGCACCGCGACGCCAGCGTCGAATCCATCTTCTACTACGCTACGTTCTACCCGGCCATCGAGGCGTTGGGCGCGGTTGCCACGGCCCTCATCCTGTGGCACGGCGGCGGGCGGGCCGAGCAGGACACGGTCGAGCTTGGCGTGCTGGTCGCGTGCCTGCAGTACTCGCAACGCTTCTTCAAGCCGATCAGCGACTTGTCGGAGAAGTTCAACATCCTGCAGTCGGCGATGGCTTCTTCCGAGCGCGTCTTCGGACTGCTCGATACGCCGGTGGAGATCACGTCGCCCCCGCCGTCCGGGCCGGCAGCGAAGCCCGGCGGCACCATCCGGTTCGAGCACGTCTGGTTCGCCTACCGCGACGACGCGTTCGTACTGCGCGACGTCTCGTTCGAGGTTGCCGCCGGCGAGCGAGTCGGCGTGGTCGGCGCGACCGGCGCGGGCAAGACCACGCTCATCAACTTGCTGATGCGCTTCTACGACGTCGACCGCGGACGGATCACTATCGACGGCGTCGACATTCGGGAGATGCCTCTGGCCGATCTGCGGCGCCGTTTCGGGTTAGTGCCGCAAGACGTCCATCTCTTCTCAGGCAGCGTCAGCACGACTTCCGCTGTAAGTGACTGAAGTGTCATGGGCTTATACGGATGTCAGGATAGACCATCCCACGATGTACCCCACAACGTCGGGAAGGCTCTGGCGGCGTTCTGCGAGTCGCTGCCCAGTAACCGTTCGGTCGTCCCGGTATGGACATGCGGCCGGGCCGACCGGACGCTGGCGTTGTCGACGGCCAGCACCGGTCGATGTCCCCTGTGCACGCAGGGCGCCCGGACCGGATCGGCTCGCTGTTGGACGATGCTTGTCCGACTGCCGGAACGCCGGATACCGGCTTGACCGAACGCTTACGCTGCCCATTTCTACCCATACGGCTCATGATACGCCGGGTCCCACGGTCGCGATGCCTCGGGTTGAACCCGAGCGGGTCAGCGGTCTGCCATGACGCGTCTTCCGTCCGCCGG
>Ga0209754_1002739_pt1 | contig 13340 bp, 11 predicted proteins | sample MesohylBB_FD_187295 | JGI IMG/M metagenome (GOLD analysis project Ga0209754, IMG submission 187295) | Host-associated microbial community of the marine sponge Aplysina aerophoba from Gulf of Piran - sponge mesohyl, lysed by bead beating... | ecosystem: Host-associated > Porifera > Sponge >... | reverse complement strand
CGGCGGGGAGCGGCCGTTCACCGTCGTCATGCCGCCCCCCAACCTCACCGGCGAGCTGCACATGGGGCACGCGCTCACCGTCGCCCTGGAGGACATCCTCGTCCGCTGGCACCGGATGCGGGGCGACGACACGCTCTGGCTCCCGGGCGTCGATCACGCGGCGATCGCCGTCAACACGCTCGTCGAGCGCGAGCTCGCCTCGCGGGGCATCTCGCGCCACGACATCGGGCGCGAGCGCTTCCTGGAGCATGTCTGGGAGTTCGTGAACCGCTCCCGGTCGCGCATCTCCGTGCAGCACCGACGGCTCGGCGCCTCCGCGGACTGGGAGCGCGAGCGCTTCACGATGGATGCGGGGCCGCGCCGCGCCGTGCGCCAGACCTTCGCCAACCTCTACCGCGACGGGCTCATCTACCGCGGCGAACGCATCATCAACTGGTGCCCGGACTGCGCCACGGCGCTCTCAGACCTCGAGGTCGAGCACGCCGAGGAGCCGGGAGCCTTCTGGCACATCCGCTACGAGATCGCCGACGAGCGGGGCGAGCCCTCGGGCGAGCACCTGGTGATCGCGACCACCCGGCCCGAGACGATTCCCGCCGACACCGGCGTCGCTGTTCACCCGCAGGATGAGCGCTACGCCCACCTGGTCGGGAGGCGGGCGATCGTGCCCGCGGGCGGCCGCCTGGTGCCGATCGTCGCTGATGCCGCGGTCTCGCCCGAGGCCGGGTCGGGGGTACTCAAGGTCACGCCGGGCCATGATCCCGTCGACTTCGAGATCGGGGAGCGGCACCGTCTCCCCGTGCTCTCGATCCTGACGCCCGACGGCCACCTCAACGAGGAGGCCGGCGCGTACGCCGGCCTCGAGCGTTTCGAGGCGCGCGATCGCGTCGTCTCCGACCTGGAGGCACGCGGCCTGGTCGAGCGCATCGAGCCGTACGCGCACGCCGTCGGCCACTGCCAGCGCTCCGGCACCATCGTCGAGCCCATCGTCTCCGAACAGTGGTTCGTGCGCGTGGAGCCGCTCGCGCGCCCGGCGCTCGACGCGGTCAGGGAGGGGCGCATCCGCTTCGTCCCCGCCCGCTTCGCGCGCACCTACGAGCACTGGATGGAGAACATCCGCGACTGGACGATCAGCCGGCAGATCTGGTGGGGCCACCGCGTGCCGGTGTGGTACTGCGACGACTGCGACCACCTCACCGTCTCCGTCGAAGATCCCGACCGCTGCGGGGGCTGCCGGGGCGGCGCGATCCGGCAAGACGAGGACACGCTCGACACCTGGTTCTCGTCGGGGCTCTGGCCCCACTCGACGCTCGGCTGGCCGGACGAGCGGGACCCCGATCTCGCCCGCTTCTATCCGACGCAGGTCATGGAGACCGGCTACGACATCATCTTCTTCTGGGTGGCCCGCATGGTGATGCTCTCGCTCTACAACATGCGCGGCGAGATCCCCTTCGAGACGGTCTACCTGCACGGGCTGGTGCGCGCCGGGGACGGGACCAAGATGTCGAAGTCGCGCGGCAACGTCGTCGACCCGCTCGCCGTGATCGAGCGCTTCGGGACCGACGCGCTGCGGTACACGGTCGTCGCCGGCTCCTCGCCCGGCAACGATCAGCGCCTCTCCGACCAGCGGCTGGAGGCGGCCCGCAACCTCGCGAACAAGCTCTGGAACGCCTCCCGCTTCGTGCTCTCTCTGGTCGAGGAGGCCGACGATCTGACGCCGCCCGCGCCGCATGCGGCGCTCGCGCTCGAGGACAGGTGGATGCTCTCGCGCCGAGCCCGCCTGGTCGCGACGGTCGAGGAGTTGCTGGAGAAGTTCGAGCTCGCCGAGGCGCTGCGGCGCCTGCGGGACTTCTTCTGGGAAGAGTTCGCCGACTGGTACATCGAGTGCGCGAAGGTGCGCGTGCGCGCGGGCGACCGCACGCCGCTCCCGGTGCTCGTCGACGTGCTCGACTCCCTGCTGCGCCTCTTCCACCCCTTCATGCCGTTCGTCACCGAGGAGATCTGGGGACGGCTGGCGCGCCTGCGACCGGACACCCGCGGCGCGCCGATGCTGATCGTCGCGCACTATCCGCAGCCGTCCCCGCTGGCGGGGGCGCTCGACGGCGAGGCCGAGCGCGAGTTCGCGGCGGTGCAGGACTTCGTTCGCGCGATCCGCAACATCCGATCCGAGAAGCGGGTGGAGGCGGGCCGCTGGGTCGAGGCCTACGTCGTGGGCCAGGAGGCGGGGGCCGCGGCCGAGCGGCTCGCCCCGGCGATCGAGCAGCTGGCGCGGGCGCGTCCCCTGCACGTCGTGGAGGCGGCCGAGGACGCCCCGTCGGAGAGCGTCGTCGCCACCGTCCTGCCGGTCGGGCGCGTCGTGCTGCCGCTCGGCGGCCTCGTCGACGTCGATGCCGAGCGCGGCCGGCTCGGCGCCCAGATCGAGCGGCTTTCGGCCGAGATCGACCGCCTCGAGGCGAAGCTCGGAAACGAGCAATTCCGTACCCGGGCGCCCGCCCAGGTGGTCTCCAAGGAGGAGGAGCGGCTCGCGAGCGCTCGCCGCCAGCGGGCGGGCTTCGAGGGATCGCTGGCGGAGCTCCCCTGACCCCGTCCGCCGGGCCCGCGCCGGGGTCCGCGGAGGCTTGAGTCCAACGCCCCCCGCTGCTAGGGTGCGACGCGCGCCGGGTCCGATACGCCCCCGCACGGCGGGCCTTGGCCCGCGCGTTGCGGTGGCGCTGCGTGTGGGCTCCCGGCGCGGTGGGAGCGCGCGCGTGGGACAGTCCCTCGATTCCCTCTTCAGCGGCTATCTCCCGGTCCTGCTCGGGGCCGTGGTCGGCTTCTTTCTCGTCTTCTCGGCGCTCGTCGCGACCCGGCTGCTCGCGCCCTTCTCAGCGGAGCGCGAGAAGGGGACGACCTACGAGTGCGGCATGCTGCCGCTGAGGCGTGCGAGCACCAACATCGGCGTCCGCTTCTACCTCTACGCGATCCTCTTCGTGCTTTTCGACGTCGAGGCGGTCTTCCTCTTCCCGTGGATGCTCTCCTTCGTGGAGCTGGGAGCCGCGGCGTACTACCAGATGCTGCTCTTCATCCTGGTGCTCGGAGCAGGCCTGGCCTACGCGTGGAAGAAGGGAGCGCTCCAGTGGCGATGACCCCCTCCGGCCCGCCGGCCGAGGCCCCCGGCACCCTCGTCTCGACGCCGGCCATCCCGGCCGAGCCCGAGATCGCCCCGCTGCTCCCGCGGGAGCACCCCGCGGAGGAGGTGGCGCTCACGCCGGTGGAGCGCCGGCCCGGGCAGGCTCTCTACAAGACGCTGCTGCCGGGCGTGCTGCAGGTGCCGGCGGATCTCGTCCTGGCGATGGGGCGCAAGTCCTCCCTGTGGCCGATGACCTTCGGCCTCGCCTGCTGCGCCATCGAGATGATCGCGACCTACATGGCCCACTATGACCTCGACCGCTTCGGCATCGTTCCCTGGCCCTCGCCCCGGCAGTCGGACGTGATGATCGTGGCCGGCACGGTGACGAAGAAGATGGCGCCCGCGGTGAAGCTCCTCTACGAGCAGATGCCGAACCCGAAGTGGGTGATCTCGATGGGTGCCTGCGCGACCAACGGCGGCCCGTACACGCGGTACGACCGCGTGCTCCAGGGCGTGGACAAGATCGTCCCGGTCGACGTCTACGTGCCCGGCTGCCCGCCGCGGCCGGAGGCGCTCATGGATGCGCTGGTCTCGCTCCAGGAGAAGATCATGGAGGAGCGGAAGGCCCTCGGCGCGTGACGACGGAGGACGGCGCCGCGGCTCCCGACGGCGCCTCCGTGGCGGACGCCGCGCGCGACTACCTGGCCGGGACCATCTGGGCGCAGGTCGACGAGGCGCTGTCCGGCATCACGGCGACGCCGGTCACCGACGAGGCGGAGCGAAGCGTGATCGACCTGATCGTGCGCGTTCCGCCGCGCGAGGTTGTCGCGGCGCTGAGGGCGCTGCGGAACCCGGAGGGCATGAACTTCGACTACCTGCGCTCGCTCACGGCCGTCGACCTCGAGGAGGAGGGGGTCGACGTCGTCTACCATCTCTACTCGGTCGAGACGAAGCACAACGTGACCATCAAGAGCCGGCTCCCGGTCGATCGCCTCGTCGTCGACAGCGCCACCGCCGTGTGGCGAGCCGCGAACTGGTATGAGCGCGAGGTGGGCGAGATGTTCGGCGTGCGGTTCGACGGACACCCCGACCCCCGCAACCTGCTGCTGCCCGAGGAGATGACCGACTTCTTCCCGCTCCGCAAGTCCCACCCGCTGGCGGAGATCGAGGTGCTGCAGGGCGAGGGGATCGCCTACGAAGAGGGAGAGCTCTAGGTGGTCGCGAACACCCACGAGCAGGAGTTCGAGACCCAGGAACTCCTGATCAACATGGGGCCGCAGCACCCCTCGACCCACGGCGTGTTCCGCATGGTGCTCGGGGTCGACGGCGAGGTCGTGACCGACGTCGTTCCCCACATCGGCTACATGCACCGCGGCGCCGAGAAGCTCTGCGAGACGATGGACTTCCGGCAGGGCGTCGGCTACATGGATCGCACCGAGTACCTGGCGAACTTCAACGCCGAGCTCTCCTACGTGCTCGCGGTGGAGAAGCTCGCCGGGATCGAGGTGCCGGAGCGGGCGCAGTGGGTTCGCATGATCCTGTGCGAGCTGAACAGGCTCTCGAGCCACTTCATGTTCACGGGGGCCTTCGGGACCGACGTCGGCGTCTTCGGTACCGCCTTCGTCTACTCCTTCCGCGAGCGCGAGGTGCTCCTGGATCTCTTCGAGGAGATCACGGGCGACCGTCTGATGTACGCGTATTTCCGCCCCGGCGGCCTCGCCTGGGAGGTGCCGGACAACTTCGAGAGCCGCGTCCACGAGGTGCTGCTCTCCGCCGAGCGCGGGATCCGGGACATGGACGGCCTGCTCACGCAGAACGAGATCTTCCTCGCCCGCACCAAGGGGGTGGGGGCGATCTCCGCCGCCGACGCCATCGACTGGGGGATGAGCGGCCCCTCGCTGCGCGCCTCGGGCGTGCCGCTGGACCTCCGCCGCGACGACCCCTATCTCTACTACCCGCAGGTGAAGTTCGACGTCATCACCGGCGAGGCCGGCGACGTCTTCGACCGCTACCACGTCCGGCTCAAGGAGATGCGCGAGTCCGTGCGCATCATCGAGCAGTGCATGGAGAGGCTCGCCGACGGGCCGATCCTGCCCGAGCGGCTGCCGCGCATGCTGCGCACGCCGCCCGGCGAGATCTACGAGCGCACCGAGGCGCCGCGCGGCGAGTACGGGATCTACCTTGTCTCGCAGGGAGGCAACCGGCCCTACCGGCTCAAGATCCGCAGCGCCTGCCTCTCCAACCTGCAGGCGCTGCGCGACATGACGATCGGCCACTACGTGGCCGACGCCGTGGTGATCCTGGGGTCGATCGATATCGTGCTCTGCGAGGTTGACCGGTGAACGGCGAGATCTTCGGCTTCGAGATCAACATCTGGCTCGACGCCCTGGCGCGGCTCGGCCTCGCGGTCGGGCTGATGACCGTCGCCGCGATGGCGCTCATCTACCTGGAGCGCAAGGTCATCGCGCGCTTCCAGCAGCGCCTGGGGCCGACGCGCACCGGACCGGCCGGGATCCTGCAGTCGCCCGCCGACGCGCTCAAGCTCCTCGGCAAGGAGGACCTGCGTCCGAAGAACGCCGACCCGTGGGTCTTCGAGCTCGCTCCCTACTTCGTCTTCGTGCCGATCTTCCTGGTCTTCGTGGCGATCCCCTTCGCCTTCGGCTGGCAGATCCGCATCCTCGAGCTGGGCCTCCTCTACGTGCTCGCCGTCTCGTCGATCAACATCGTCGGCTGGGTGATGGCCGGCTGGGGTTCCGACAACCGCTACGCCATGCTGGGCGCGCTGCGCGCGGCGGCGCAGGGCATCTCGTACGAGCTGCCGCTCGTGATCGCCCTGGTCGCGGTCGCGATGGTGGTGAGCCTTCCGGGGGATGTCCGCGGCTCGCTGAATCTCGGCGAGATCGTCACCGAGCAGGGGCACATCCCCTACATCGTGTGGCAGCCCCTGGCCTTCGTCATCTTCTACGTGGCGATGCTGGCCGAGCTGAACCGCACCCCCTTCGACATCCCGGTCGGCGAGTCCGAGGTCGTGGGCGGGCCCTTCGTCGAGTACTCGGGGATCCGCTGGTCGATGTTCTTCCTCGGGGAGTACACGGCGCTGCTTCTGCTGTCGCTGCTCGGCGCCGCCGTCTTCCTCGGCGGCTGGGCCTGGCCGCTGGGCGAGACGGTCGCCGAGCAGAACGAGATTCTGGGCGTCCTCTACCAGTTCGGACTGACGGCGGCGAAGACCGGCTTCCTGATCTTCACCGTGTTCTGGGTGCGGGCCACGATGCCGCGCATGCGCGTCGACCAGCTGATGGCCTTCTCGTGGAAGGTGCTGCTGCCGCTCTCCTTCGCGCAGATCCTCGCCAACGGCCTGGTGCTCGTCTACGGCTGGCCGGATGTGCTGCTGCTGCTCGCGAGCGGCGCAGGTCTCGTCCTGCTGGCCGTGATCATCGACCGCGCGGTCAAGCGGCCGGCGGAGCGCCCGGGGCGCCCGTCCGGCGCGCTGGAAGGCGAGGCGGCGACATGAGGGGCATCGTGAGGGCGATGGCGACGACTCTCGGGACGTTCGTGCGCGGCCCGGTCACGCGCGAGTACCCGGAGCGGCACCGGCCGATCCCGCAACGCGATCGGGCCTTTCCGCTCCTGCTGTGGGACTTCGACACGGACGAGCCGTTCTGCACCGGCTGCCACGCCTGCGAGCGCGCGTGCCCGGTCGAGTGCATGACGGTCCTGATGAAGGACAACCCCGCCCACACCTCCCTCGGAGGCACCTCGAAGCGCCGCAAGATCATCGACAAGTTCTGGATCGACTACGCCCGCTGCATGCGCTGCAACATCTGCGTGGAGGTCTGCAACTTCGACGCGATCGCGATGAACAACACCTGGTCCGGGCACGAGATCTCGGTCTACGACCGCGCAGATCTGGTGATGGACCTCCCGCAGCTGCTCGCGCAGCACAAGGCCGGCGCGATCGACGAGTGGGTCGCTCCGTGAGCGACGCGCCGGGCACTCTCGCGCGGCGGCAGCCGGGAGCCGCACCGTGATGCGGCGGCTCCCCCTCCCGTCGCAGTTCGATCGCATCATCATCACCGGAGGGGTGGTGGCAGGCCTCGCCCTGGCGCCGCTCCTGCTGGTGCTCCTGGTGCTGCTCGCCGTCGACGAGATCACCGCGCCGGAGTTCATCTTCTGGCTGGTCGCCGCGGTGGTGGTGGGCGGAGCGCTCGGGACGGTGCTGTTGCCCAATATCGTCTACGCAGCGCTCTCGCTGGTCGCGACGCTGCTCGGCGTCGCCGGCGTCTACCTCCTGCTCGGCTCGGAGTTCCTGGCGCTGGCGCAGGTGCTCATCTACGGCGGCGGCGTCGTCATCTTGCTGCTCTTCGGCCTCATGCTGACGAACGCGACCGACGACCCCGTCGTCAGTGACGGCTCGCAGAAGCCGTTCGCGGCGATGGTGGGGCTGCTCCTCGCCGGGGTCATCGTCGCCGCCGCCTACGACGCGACGTGGGGAGTGAACGAGGTCGCGGCGTCGAGCCTGCGCGCCTTCGGCGAGCAGCTCTTCGGCGACTACATGGTGCCGTTCATCATCATCGCCGTGCTGCTGGATATCGCGCTCACCGGCGCCTACGTCAACGCGCGCCGCGAGCGTGCCACCGCCGGTGACGAGGAGACCTCCCCGTGATCCCCCTGGAGAATTTCCTCCTGCTCTCGGCGGCGCTCTTCGCCATCGGCTTCTACGGGGTGCTGGCGCGCCGCAGCGCGATCCTGATCCTGATGTCGGTCGAGCTGATGCTGGCGGCCGTCTCCATCAACCTCGTCGCCTTCGCGGCGTACCTGGACGCCGACGGACTCACCGGGATGATCTTCGCGATCTTCGTGATCACCGTCGCCGCCGCGGAGGTCGGCCTCGCGCTCGGCATCGTGCTCCGCCTCTACCGGGAGCGGCGCACGGCGAACGTGGACGCGGCCGACGAGTTGAAGTGGTAGTGCGCGGGCGCTAGCGAGGGGCGCCGGCGGGTCGCCCGGGGAGAACCCGGAGCGGGCGGCCGGGCGAGAAGGGATCAGCCGTGGGCATGGAGCAGGTGTGGCTGTTGCCCGCCATCCCGGCCGCGCTCTTCGTCGTCGTGGCGCTCTTCGGGCGCCTGATCCCCCGCCAGGGAGACTGGCTGGTCATCCTCGGCATGGCGGCCACGCTCGTCATCGGGGCCGTGGTGATACTCGACTTCCAGAGCTTCGTCGTTGGCGGCGTCTTCGAGCCCGGCGGGGAGAACCACTACGCCTTCGCGTGGGCCGCGGTCGGCGACGCCCTCGCCATCGACTTCTCCACGCACGTCGACGCGATCACGGTGGTCATGATCACCGTCGTCACCGTGGTCACCCTGATGGTGATGGTCTACTCGGTGGGCTACATGCACGGCGAGGCGCGCTACGGCTGGTACTTCGCGCTGCTCTCCTTCTTCACCGCGGCGATGCTGCTGCTGGTCGTCTCCGGCAATCTGCTCCAGCTCTATCTCGCCTGGGAGGGGGTCGGGCTCGCCTCCTACCTCCTCATCGGCTTCTACTGGGAGCGCCAGAGCGCGGCGGAGGCGGCGAAGAAGGCCTTCATCACCACGCGCGTCGGTGACGTCGGGCTCCTCATCGGCATCATCCTGCTGTGGCGTGCCTCCGGCACCTTCGACATCCAGGAGATCATCGCGCTCGCCCAGGCCGGCGGGTTCGACGAGACCTACCTGACGGTGGCGATGCTCTTCCTCTTCGCCGGCGCCGCCGGGAAGTCGGCGCAGTTCCCGCTGCATGTCTGGCTGCCGGACGCGATGGAGGGACCGACGCCGGTCTCCGCGCTGATCCACGCCGCGACGATGGTGGTCGCCGGCGTCTACCTCGTGGCGCGGATGCTGCCGGTCTTCGACACGGTGCTGGTGGCGCGCGACGTCGTGCTCTACGTCGGCCTCGTGACCGCGCTGCTGGCGGCGACGATGGGGCTGGTGTCGAACGACATCAAGCGGGTCCTCGCCTATTCGACGGTCTCGCAGCTCGGCTTCATGTTCGTCGCGCTCGGCGCCGGCTCGGTGACCGCGGCGATGTTCCATCTCTTCACGCACGCCTTCTTCAAGTCGCTGCTCTTCCTCGGCTCCGGGTCGGTCATCCACGCGACGGGGCGCCAGCACGTGGAGTACCTGGGCGGGCTCTGGCGCAAGATGCCCGTGACCGGCTGGACCTTCCTCGTGGGCGGGCTCGCGCTCGCCGGGATCGCCCCGCTCGCCGGCTTCTGGTCGAAGGATGAAATCCTCTACGAGTCGCTCGCGCACGGCTCGACCGCTGTCTTCGTGACGCTGGCGGCGACGGCCGCTTTGACCGCGCTCTACACGACGCGGCTCGTCGTGCTCACCTTCTTCGGGCAGCCGCGCGATCAGGCCGCCTATGAGCACGCGCACGAGTCGCCGCGGATCATGACCGGGCCGCTGCTGGTGCTGGCGGTGCTCGCCGCCGTCGCCGGCGTCGTCGCCTTCGACGGCGTCGGCGAGCTGCTCGGGTTCGCCGGCGGCATCGGCTACGTCGTCTTCACCGTGAAGGGGCACGCCTTCGCGTTCCATCCCGACATTGCGGCGACGGCGACCGTGTCGGCGCTGCTGGCGATCGCCGTCGGCCTCGTCTACTGGTGGGGGACGGCGGAGCGCGCGGCGCGCGCTCGCGCGTGGGCGCCCGAGATCCACCGCCTGCTCGTGAACCGCTACTACCTCGATGACCTCTACCAGGCGACGATCGACCGCGTCGTGCTCGGTGCCGCGGGCGTCGTCGCGTGGGTGGACGACCGCATCGTCAACCGCGCGGGCGTGGACGGGGGAGCCCAGGGCATCGGGTATGCCGGGCTCCGCTTGAAGTTCCTGCAGACCGGACGCATCCCGAACTACGCCCTCGCGATGGCGCTGGGGATCATCACCCTGGCGCTGGTCGCATTCGGGACGAGCTAGCGCGCCGCCCGGGGCGCGCGAGACGGAACGGGATCGCGGGACGTGAGGTGCGATGACTGAGAACGACGGCCTGCTGCTGCTGGCGCTGCTGCTGCTGCCGCTCGGGACCGCGCTCCTGCTGATGGTGGTGCCGTCGCGCGAGCGCTCCGCGATCATCGCCCTCACCGCGGCCTCGAGCCTGGCGATGTTCCTCGTCTCGGTCTACGTCTTCCTCTCCTACGACTACGGCGACCCGGCGCAGTTCCAGGGCGTCCGCGCATGGACCTGGATGGAGAACGTCGGGATCCTCGGCGAGAAGGGGATCCAGCTCAAGGTCGGCGTCGACGGCATCGCGGCGGCGATGGTCCTGCTGACCGGCATCATCACCATGGCCGGCACCTGGGTCTCGTGGAAGATCGAGCACCGCACCAAGGACTTCTTCATCCTCCTCTACGTGCTGGCGGCGGGTGTCTTCGGCACCTTCGTCATGCTCGACCTCTTCTTCTGGTTCCTGCTCTACGAGACGGCCGTGCTGCCGATGTACCTGCTCATCGCCGTGTGGGGCTCGACCCGCAAGGAGTACGGCGCGATGAAGCTGATGATGATGCTCGTCGGGGCATCCATCCTGATCTTCGCCGGCATCTTTGCGATCTACACCGAGGCCGGGCTCGGCACCTTCGATCTCGAGGCGCTCTTCGGGGCCGACTACCCGGTCTCCTTCCAGAAGATCTTCTTCCCGATCATCGCGGTCGGCTGCGGCACGCTGGGCGGCCTCTTCCCGTTCCACTCGTGGTCCCCCGACGGGCACGCGGCCGCCCCCACGGCCGTCTCGATGCTCCACGCCGGCGTGCTGATGAAGCTCGGGGCCTTCGGCATCATCCGGCTCGGCTTCCAGGTCCTCCCCGAGGGCGCCGAGTTCTGGGCGCCGGGCCTCCTCACGCTCGGGATCGTGGCGGCGCTCTACGGCGCCGTGTCGGCGCTGCGCCAGACCGATCTCAAGCTCATGACCGGCTTCTCGTCCGTGTCGCACATGGGCTACGTCTTCGTCGGGCTCGGGACCTTCAACGCGATCGGCATCACAGGGTCGGTGCTGCAGATGTTCGCGCACGGTGTGATGACGGCGCTCTTCTTCCTCCTGATCGGCGCGATGTACGACCAGTCCCACGACCGCGAGATCCCGCACTTCTCGGGGATGGCGAAGCAGATGCCGATCTGGGCGGCCTTCTTCGTGATCGCCGGCCTCGCCTCGCTCGGACTCCCCGGCCTCTCGGGCTTCGTCGCGGAGCTCCACATCTTCATCGGGGCCTTCCGCGCCTACCCCATAGTCGGTGGACTCGCCGTGCTCACGGCCGCCATCACCGCGACCTACCTGCTGCGGATGTTCGCTCAGTCGTTCTTCGGTGAGATGAACCCGGCGTGGAGCGGCATGCGTGAGATGGCCTGGCCCGAGCGGGCCGGGGCGGCGGTGCTCGCCGCCTCGATCCTCTGGCTCGGACTCTGGCCCTCCCCCTGGATCGATCGCATAGCGGCGACCGTCGAGGGTCTGCAGGGAGTCGCGCTGTGAACCCCGATCTCAACTACGAGTACGCGCTGCTGCTCCCGGAGTTCATCCTCGCCGCGACGGCCGCGCTCGTGCTTTTCGCCGACGCCTTCCGCCAGGAGCTGCGCGTGAGCCGGCGCCTGCTGCCCTGGCTCGCGGTGCTGGGGGCGCTCGTCGCCGGCGTCGTCTCGCTCGCCTACCTCGACCGCTCCGACGACTTCGCCGAGCTTCTGACGATCGACGACTTCACAACCTTCTTCCGCGTCCTCTTTGCGGCGATCGTCGTGGTGCTGATTCTCGGATCGCACGAGTTCGTCGAGCGGCACGTTCGCCACGTCGGCGAGTTCTACGCGCTGCTGCTGCTTGCGACCGTCGGCGCCATCTTCATGTCGGCGGCCCGCGAGCTGATCACGGCCTACATCGCGATCGAGCTCCTCTCCTTCTCGCTCTACGTCGCCGTCTCGCTCACGCTCGGCGATCGGCGCTCCGGCGAGGCCAGCCTGAAGTACGTGCTGCTCGGCGGCGTCGCCTCGGCGATGCTGCTCTACGGCCTCTCCCTGCTCTACGGCATCGCCGGCTCGACGCAATACGCCGAGATCGGTGCGGCCTTCGCGGCCGGCACCGCCGACTTCGAGTGGGCCCTGGTGCTCAGCCTGGCGCTGCTCATCGGCGGCCTCGGCTTCAAGGCCTCGGCGGTCCCGTTCCACATGTGGACGCCCGACGCCTACGAGGGCGCCCCGCTGCCCATTACCGCCTTCCTCTCCGCGACGTCGAAGGCGGCGATTGTGGCGTTGCTGCTCCGGGTCTTCGGCGGCCCGCTGCTGCCGGCCATCGACGAATGGCAGTGGATGATGGCGACGCTCGCCGTCCTGACGATGGCGTTCGGCAACCTGATCGCGCTGCAGCAGAGCAACATCAAGCGACTGCTCGCCTACTCGTCGATAGGTCAGGTCGGCTACATGCTGATGGCGGTGACGGCCATCTCGTTCGAGACGTCGAGCGCGCTCTTGCTCCACGTCGCGGGCTACCTCGTGACGAACCTCGCGGTCTTCGCCGCCGTCATCGCCGTGCACAACCGGACGGGAGACGAGCGCATCGCAGGTTTCCGGGGCCTGGCCGAGACCCAGCCCTACCTCGCCCTGGTGCTGACAGCGGGGTTGTTCTCGCTCGCCGGGATGCCGTTGTTCGCGGGCTTTGCCACCAAGTTCATCCTCTTCCAGGCCGTGGCCAGCGAGGGCTTCCTCTGGCTGTCCGTGGTTGCCGTCATCGCCAGCACCGTCTCGCTCTACTACTACCTGCAGGTCATCCGGCAGATGTACCTCTACCCGCCGGACGGCGACGCGGCGCGCTGGCGGCCGTCGTTCACCGCTCTCGCCACCACCGGGGGCCTGCTTCTCGGCGTGGTGTTCATCGGGCTCTACGCCGGTCCGCTCTTCCGGCTCGCCGATGGGGCTGCGACGGCCCTCTTCGTCTAACCCGGCGCGGGGACAGGGAGGGCGCCGGGAGGCCGGACCGACGAGGCACACGCGGCGCGCCGGGCGAAGCGTGCCGCGGCGGGAGCGGCTGGGGTACACTGCCGCCGCAGGGAGGCGCTGGGATGAGTCGACGACGCCTCGCCGCTGTCTGTGCCGGCGCCGCGGCGGCGCTCGTCCCGGCGATCGCCGCCGCGCAGGAGGGCCGGGCACTCGGCGCGCCCGAGCAGGCAGCGGGTGCCGTGGTCATGACCATCGCCGGCGTTCTCGTTCTCTTCGCGGCGGCGGGC
>Ga0209754_1002736_pt1 | contig 13362 bp, 9 predicted proteins | sample MesohylBB_FD_187295 | JGI IMG/M metagenome (GOLD analysis project Ga0209754, IMG submission 187295) | Host-associated microbial community of the marine sponge Aplysina aerophoba from Gulf of Piran - sponge mesohyl, lysed by bead beating... | ecosystem: Host-associated > Porifera > Sponge >... | reverse complement strand
TGCCTGCGCCGCTTCGCCGCCGACGAGACCGGCCCGGTCCTGATGTTCCCGGCCGAGGACGCCGGCCACATCGTGCGCGCCCGGCTCCAGAGCATCGCCAGCGCCGCCGGCGCCCGCTTCGAGGCCCTCGACATCGCCGTCATCGACGTCCCCGCACTGCGCCTCGATCATCGCGCCGACCGCCAGCGCCTGGTCGAGACGGTGGAGCGCATCCGCCCCCGCCTCGTGGTGCTCGACCCTCTCGTCCGCCTGCACGGCGTCGACGAAAATACCGTCGCCGAGGTCGCCCCCATCCTCGGCTTCCTGCGCGACATACAGCGACGCTTCCAGACCGCCGTGCTGCTCGTCCACCATGCCCGGAAAAGCGGCGCCACAAGGCCGGGGCAGGCCCTGCGCGGAAGCAGCGAACTGCACGCCTGGGGCGACAGCAACCTCTACCTGCGCCGCCGCGACAGGCAGATCCTCATGACCGTCGAGCATCGCGCCGCCCCTGGCCTCAACGACATCGAGGTCGAACTCGCCGACCACGACAAGGGGCCCGCGCTGCGGCTCCGCCAGGTGGAGACCGGTGATGCCGCGCCGCGGCCCGAAACCCCTGAACGGCGCATCCTCCAGGCGCTCGCCGAAGCCGACGCGCCGCTCTCCCAGCGCCAGATCCGGGAGCGCGCCGCAACCCGACACGAGACCGTGGGCACCATCCTGCGAAAGCTCGTCCGCGAGGGACGCATCCGGCACGACGCCGAGGGACGCTACAGCCTCGTCACAGGAGAACCCGTGAACGCCGCGCCGGACGACGACGCCAATGGCAGCCGGCATCCGGACGCCTCGCCGTTCCCGCCTCCCGGTTCCGCCCATCCCTAGGAGTTCGAGGGGGAACCGCCCGCCGGAACCGCCCCCCCAAGCGCTTCTCAGGCGCCAGAAACGACAATGCGTCGAGCGATCGGTCCATGTGGCCGAAAGCTCCGCTTACGGCCATGGATGCACTCCGTCGGGTGGACGGCGGCGGGTCACCCGAAGGGCCGTAGCGAAGCGGAGGAGCCGCGCAGCGGCTTGACGCGCCGACGGCCTCGCGACACCCCGGCACCCTGTCCCCCTTCCGGCAATGACCGATCAGTCCGGGAAATCAAGCCGAACGGCGTGCGAAATAATCCGGGAAATCGACGGTCAAATAATCCGAGAACCAACAGCCAGGTCATCGTCTTCACCCACAACATCCTGTTTCACCACATGCTGTGGACAGCGGCCCGCCGCGCCAAGGTGGGTCGACACTGCGAATGGATGAGCAGCGCCGGGAACGACCGGTTCGGTCTGATCGATGACTCCCAAAAGCCGTGGCAGATGAAGGGCGTTCCTGAGCGACTCAGTGAGATCCACCAAGGCTTTGCAGCGCTTACCCGTAACGGGTACGACCATACAGATCAGCGCTTCCGTTCGCCCATTGTCGACCTCTACACGAAAATGCGGACAACCTGGGAGCGCATTGTCGAAGAAGTCCTGTTCAACAATGTCGTGCAGCGATTTCGGCCCGAAGTCATGACCCAACGCCTAGAAGAAGCCTGCATCGATCCCTCAGCCGATTATCCGGCCATATTTGAAGGCATGAAGCGCTGCTCTCACTTTTCCGGGCATGACCAGGCGCCGGACCTCCCCCCAGATCTTCCAGAACCCCATTTGGTTGATCGAGATATTGCGGAGCTTCAGGCTTTTGCCGAGATGGCACAGGAGCGGCGCAAACAGTTGAGAAAGGGCTCCTCCTATGAAGACGGCATTGAGCCTGTCCTGCTGTGATGCCGGTTACCATAGCGCGACAAACAGGACGTGCGTCAGCCACAATGGCGGAAATGTGGCAGTGCATGGGCCACACTAATCCGATCCTGCACCGGTGTTGCGACCGCGACAACACCCTTGCTCCCGCCTTCGACATCTCGCGTCTTGGCGGTCTGGCCTTCGCAGCTGGCCCCGAATCACCTAATTTGGTGTATCCAACCCTTGAGCAGATGACCCAAACGCTCACAGCCACTATCGCGATCTGTTCCGGGCGCTGATGCCGGCCATAGGCCGACAAGGACTGAAACACCCGAGGCAGCTTACGGTCCAACACTCGAAGACGCCGCCCGCGCAACTGCCGGAAGCGCACCGCCCGCCAACAGGACGCCGCTCGAAGGCCCGATCGCCAACATCACTAGGTTCCGCCTAGCCCGCTCGGCCCAAGCGTCCATGCCTCGGCACTTTAGGACCTTCTTGACTTGCCAAAGCGCCAACGCCATTCCTGACCAGTTACAACCGGAGGGAAAGAAATGGAAAGGCTATTATTCCAATGCCTGTGCATTCGAAACGATCTCCAAGAAGCAAAGGCAAACGTCAAACAAAAAGACCTGCTAGCGTCAATCACGCACCTAAAACTGGCATTTTTCGCGTTTCACGATCTCTGCGATCTTGAAAGGAGCATTCGGCCTATATATTCGAAACACAGGCGACTTAGCAAAAAGTTCCGTGTTTTCCAAGCCAACGCAGAAATGTTTTCCTACTTGCGAAACAAATTTGCTGCACACCTCACAAACGATTTGGTCGATAAAGCGCTGGAGTGGAAACCTGAATTGAAGATTATGCTCGACAACGACTATGACCCTAAGATTGTGTCCGCCTTCAATTTATTCTTTCTCGAAACAGCAATAAATACTTATGTCGATGACCACGGTCAGCCCAAACTTTTCGACAGCGAAACGGACTTGATATATCCACCAGACGCAAACCGCTTTCGCGAGACGTTACTCAAATCTATCGACGACGCTACTGAATTCCTTAAAGCATTGGAGCGAATTCTACGGCCTCAGGTGAGCATACCCAAAACACAAGAAGAGCAGCTTGCGCTCTTCATTAAGGCGGGCGGCACAGATTTCAACTTCCTCCGCAAGGGAACCAGGTAGATAGGGAAAAGCCAGCTACCTTCGCGCACATCTGCGTACGACATCACCGGGATCCACAATCCACACATGAGACGTGAGCTCCACATTCTTTACAGGCCAGACTATCGACAATAGAAGTTCTATATTACAGTCATACCCACGCAGGAAGCCACGAGATACTAATCGAACTCCGCTACTTCATTCTCTGTAGTGGCAGCCATTCCGAACGCACTCAATGCCGCTATACACTTACTTATGAAAGGAAACATCTTGGGTTCAACCAAATGCATTGTCGTTAAGGTGCTCAGTATTTCCTCGGCCTCCCGTCTATTCAAGTCTGAAAACGAAAAAACTTCCGCTAGATGCCCGAATTTCTTGAATCGTGTCTCGTGGTTTTCGAACGCTGCGCTCGCCGTTAACCCAATTGACAAAGCGTTAGCATAGCCAAGCGCTCCTTTTGTGCCTGAGGCGAAATGAGCACACAGGCGCATCACCTCCGAAGCTAGCGCCTCATCCGCTGACCGCGCCGCTATCTCCGCCAACCCATCCAACACCGACCAAAGTCGCCTTTCATCAGTCACGTCCGTGAGACCGACTTTCGCCGCATTCAACGCCTCATTCACTACTTTCACTTGCGCTGCACTGACCTCGAAAGCCAAGCTTGCGTTGATCAGTCCAGTGAAATTCGCGTCCGTAACCGGTCGTTCGCCCAGTTGCTCCATTATCGCAGCTCGCAAATCGTCCGGTTGCGCACCCCTCACTCCCGGTGCCTCTTCCAATGGCCCCGGAACGTAAGCCATTGGAAACAACAATTTTGACGAAAGTGCGTTCTCCCCTTCACCCAACAGACACGCTCCCAACTCAGTTCCCCCCAACGCATCGACAATCCCTAATGCTGCACTCCTAATTCTCCGCAAATGCCCCTGATAAACAATCTCCGGGGACAAGTACTTTATATTCCATTCAGGCGTCGTCGACAAATCGAATAAACTTTTCATGGCGTAGGCGTAACCCTTGTCATTGCGGATCACTTGCCCGAGTGCAACCCAATCTATCTGATCTGGAACCAATCGGCTTTGTATAAGCGTTGCTTGCGTTAACGAATACAGGGTTCGATAAAACCTGCTGTTTCCTGCTAGTCCCTGATTGTAGGCGAGATGTCCTGACACAGCGATAACAATATCCAGGTAGAAGCGATAAGCACTTGCTTCATCCTCTGGTTGCGCCTCCATGATCCGCTGAAGAAGGTTCGAAAGCGGTTCCTCCAGCGACGACTCGGATACATACCTCGGCAAGAACACCTCTAACCCCGCTACGTGCAAAGCCGGTGATTTCTGAGCCGCCACCCATTCCAATACGGCCGCACCATCAACCTGTCCTTCGATCAGCTCGGCCACAGCCACGGAAATTTCGGGCGTGGCACAAACGGTCAATGCCTTCTTCACTCGCTCCTCTTCGCAGGTCCCGGGAAGGTTCGCAAACCACCCCTTCAACCCGCGTTCCACATAATTCTGCAGAGTCTCGGACTCTTCGGGCAATCCCACCAACCTGCTGATGTATATGCGATCGGTCGGGACAACTTCGTTCCAGTTGATAGTTCCCTCCTCAACCGCTTGATCCAGCATCCGCTCCACCGTGCTTGGGGTAGCACGAACATCCCTATGCAGACGTGCTACGTCCGCGTCCCCTAAAGGCCCCTCTTCGACGCAATCCAACCACTGAGCGAGCGCTTCGCTGGGCAGCACCCCCTCACCCAAAGCTCGAATGCTTGACACTCGCTGTTCTCTTTCTGGCGCCAAGAAGCGAAGTTCGGGAAGCTGAATAGTCTCTGCCTCTCCTATACACTCCAGAGACCCGTCCCTCCTCGCAGAGACCGTCCACGGTCTACCACTGATGTCGGCCAAATCGTGGACCGTTCCCGCTTCATTCAACGCTGCTCGCACTACTGTATGCAGTTCCACTTGGTCAAAATGCGTATCTGGGTCGGCCATCCGAACCGTTCTTCTTCTTGATACACCGCTTCTGTTCATCAGATCGGAATCCTGCAACAAAGCGTGTGACAGGGTACGCGGTAATGAAAACAGAAATCCGGAAATCACATCAGCATGCCACTCCACCGTCCGGTTTTGCTTAAGCGTGGTCTCTACGACCTCTTTACAAAGTTTCACCAACTCATCGAACATCGATGGCCGTGTCTCCTTCAGCGGTGCTATGTGGCGATCATCGAGCCACTTCAAAAACGCGTCCGTTTCTTCCTCTGTCAAATCACTGGTTGAATGCGTTAATAGAAATAACTGGCAGGCCCGCATCCATTCAACTTCTTGGGCGTCGAACTGCCGAAAACGTAACCAGAATCGCAGATCGAACATTGAAGTGAGCCAAAAAGACCGCGCCCCGGCAAGCTCCAACGAGTCAACGTTCTTCCATTGGTTCCAAATTGCAGTGCGGATCGTTGTATGTGTCTCCGATAGCCAGTCCCCTTCGGACGGCATTTGAAACCAGTCCGTCATGGATATGGTGGCAATATATTCTCTTATTGATCGCATTTCGGCGGTTTCGATAAGCCGCCCCTCGACAATAATGGATTGCTCAAGAGCAAACTGAATATCCTCGTGTGTTAGTGGCAAGAACAGGTAATTTGCTTGTCGAAGACGATGTCGGAGATGCAATTCTTCTTGAATTGATAGTAGGCCCACATTCTTCATTTTCACTAATACTTCTATACTCGTGAGAATCGGTCTAGTTGCATCATGATTGGTGGCTACCAGATTCTTGTTGATGGCCCTATCGTCGCATATCATTGCATCGACATGTTTTATATATTTCAATGCGGAGATCAGGGCATTGCCACCGTCGAGCGTGGATTCGCCTCTATGTGGCGGAGTTACTCGAATTGTCCCAGCTTCGATGCGGGCTGCTAATTCCGATCGGATCATCTCGATGGCGGAACTTACTTCGCCCGTTCTCTTCTCATATTCAAGAAGATGCTTCGCTTGGTCCAATTGCTCCCGAAGTATATATAATTTGATACCGGTGCCCCGTATTGTGCGCAGCAGCTGTAGTTCAATAAAATAGTCGATTGCCAAGGTGTCCAGAAAAAGAGCGGTGACTGTCGTTACTTCGAATTCCCTTTGACCGGTATCCCCTCGAAATTGTAGCACTGTTCGCGCATGTGTCGCCTCATGAGACGAGATGGCACCCCTGCGGTTCAAGTGGTTTACCCATCCAACGCAATCAGTTAGCAATCCGTCCACGTGCCGCAAGCTCGCTGGCTCTCTGCCGAGGCTGTCAGGCCGGCTAGCCTCTCCTGGGTGAACCACGTAACCTTGGTTCCCGGCTTCTGTCGAGTACTGCTCCGCAGCCGACAGGAGCTTGGCGAGTGCATGCCCCACCTCCTGAACGCACCACGCCTGTGCGATTGGCTCGGGGTCCAGCACCTTCAGGACCCCCGCCGCTACCGCTTCGACTAGCTCCCGCGCGTTCTTCAAGCGGCTAGGCTGATGAAAGGCTACCCTCTCCTTATCTTCATATATTTGGGGCAGGGTTTCGAAAGGAATGTAAACAGTCTCAAATGCCTTCAAGGCACTGTCCAACACTTCTAGGTCGGCCAGTGTGAACAACGCGGACGGATCGATTACAATCTTTTCTACATTGTCGTCGCCTAACCTTCGACGCCCATGAAATGCTGGCACCACACCTCGGCGCCTCGGGTCAGGCATAGTTCGGTTGGACATCGCCACGGCCACGGTCAGGTCGGCTTGCCTTCGTCTCAGTGCTCCGGCGGCAACCCCAACCGGGATTTCACTCCCCTGCATCCGGCGCCAAATCTCCTCCTGGTGCGCGTTCCATTGAGGCACCTGTGATACTATGTCCTCTAGCGAACCGCGCACGATTGGGCCCGACTCCCCCGAACACTCGATGGCCCTTTGAAGCCACCCACCAACTTCGTCCTCTTCCTCCCATCCGCCGTTCGTTGCGACCAAATATGCCGCTCCGAGAATGTTGGCGTCGGACGGTGCTTTCGCCACTGCAGCTTCCGCCAGCGAACGAGACAACGATACTGACGTACGCGATACCAAGTTCGATGCTTTAATGAGCTCCTCCGGTGTCCGCTTCTTTTCCTCCCGTGCCTCTTGCGCCGCAAACCGCACCAACTCTCCCCAACGACCACTTGCAATGCATATCTGTACAAACAGTCCTCTCAGAAATTCTCCATCCTGCGCCTCTCTAAGCTGTTGTACTGTTGTCCATGCTTGCTCTAGATCACCGGACATATATTGGGCAGAACAACATCTAACCGCAACTTCATGACTCGCGGCCAGCACATCCGGGTTATCTTCCAGGAACTGGATCAGTCGCCCATATTCACCCGTCTCCTCTAAGCATCGAACAAACTTTATCCCGTCCCCCAGCTCTCCCGTTTGTTCGTACAAGAGCTCCGCGAATGTCACCAATCGGGCTTGATCTCCTTGTGCGCGGATCGCCTCCACCAAGCTTTCCAGGTCTTCGACTCTGCCACTGTCCTCATACTGCTTTAGGCGAATACCTATAGGGTCGGCTCCCTTTGCTTCGGCTATAAACTGTTCTGCGAATACTCGTTCGGCTTCACCGATATCACCGGCTTCCGCCAACACTCTCTGCGCGTCTCCCTGTCTCCTCGCGTGACAAAGCGCCTGCACTTCCATCAATACAAGCTGTACTGGGTTCAAGCAGCGCGATAGCCCTGGGCGATGTTTCGCCAAATTGCTTGCCACCACGTTCGCATCGGACTCCGCCAATATCATCGCCAATCGAGCGCTCGCAGAATCGAAACAATACTCCCCAAGGTTTTCCGCGACAGAACGCCCGATGGCCCTTTCTATTTCTTCCTGGCTTACATCAACCCCAAAGCGGAGCGCCAGATTAACAACGGAGAGTGCCCGGTGTGGCACCTTTAGCTCTTGCCGCAACTGCTGCCTTGCATCACTCTCACTATCGGGCAGACGCAAGCGCAGCCAAATGACAAACCGAATAGCTTGCTTCATAGTCTCCACGAGACCCACTGCTTCCGCGCGGTCACGAACTATCTCCATCAATCTCGCTGCTTTGGCCCTATATTCCCTGTCCGAAACGCGGTCTGACAGCTTGTACCTGTCAGCATCGAACGGAATGTCATTCAAGAGTAGGTGTCTATGTTCCTCCGGTGCTGTCCGAGCAATCAAGCCAACAGCCACAACTTGACAAAGTACTGGGTTCGGTTCCTTTTCATCCAACTCCACTTGATCGATCAACTCAAATGCTCGATCCCAACGACCTTCACTCAGCAACCCGGTGAGCAATGATATTTGTCCGCCGTCGTCCAGATCCGCTGCGGAGGTACAAGTTGCGGCAAACCATTCGAATGCGCGCTCGATCCCTCTATCGTTGCAAATTAGAATAAGTGCCGCAGATCGGGACAATTGAGACCCGATTCCAATAAGCTTCGACACAGCTGCTTCCAGGTTACACCGCTCTTCGAATAGAACGCGGGCAACGCGGATTTCATCGGCATCATCCAAAACGATAGCAGCATCCAAACACAACTGGACATTCTCCGCAGACGAATCGCGATACAAAATCCGTGCACACCATCCAAGCGCTCGACTTCGCTTGCCGGGTGTGCCTCGCTGAAGATCTCCGTCCACCAGCCTTGCGGCTAGCGTCCGCGCCCTTTGATTCGCCCCGTACTCTGGAAAGAAACTATATATTTGCAATTCGCCACATAATCGATCAATCTCTTGATCTATAAGCACTGTGGGTTGTTTCGCAGCAAGACCACTTGCTAGCTGCTGCATACTCGCGTTGCTTACCCTAACACTGGTGCTAGACATAAACAGCGAATGGAACTCCTCTCGCGTTAGACTTCGCGGTTGTTCGCCAATGACCTTTTCCAGCACTTTCGAGATGACTGTCATTCCTGCAATTCGGCAATCCTCCGGCAATACATTTTGGGTGGCACCATATGCAATGAGCAGACTGTTTAGCTCGTTTCGTGAATCCTCTACAGATCGCTGGCCGCACCGCCACTCTAATCGGCATACGAGCTGGTTGACAAATTCGTCATTGCCCAAGTTTCTAACAAAGGTTTTCGTCGCATCTTCGAGGCCCAATGAAAGTAGCCTATCCCGAAGTGGCGCAGGATCAGCTCCCTTCTGAACTTCTTTCCAGTAAGCTATACCACCGCTAGAGCCTATGCGATCATTCTTGGTCCGTTCACGGCCGACTTCCGCCGTCGTATGAAACACCAGTTTAACTCGATAATCAGGATTCCGTGTCTGGAGGAGAACGAGGCTATCAATGGCCGCTGCTACATGTTTCGAGTTCAGTGTTAAGTTGCGCGTCGATCGTTTCACTTGATATGCTTTTAAATGCTCACTCGCGGCAGTAGCGAAGTCCTCCGCCACTTCAAGAAATAATTTCTCTTTTTCCTCTAGGGTGACCCATGCGATAGCACTCTCATAGATCTGATAAGCATACCCGCCCAAGGCTTCCACGGCCTCACGCGACGAATCTCCCTCAGGCGATGGAAAGTTGACTAGTGCCGGCATGGGTACCTCGAAACGTGTTCGGTCAATCTCGGAATAGCAAGGTTAGGACAACAAACTGGTTTCGATAGTCACCGGAAAACGCCATTCCGCCGTGACTATCTTTTGAGTTATTCATACTGCCTGCGCTAAGTGCAGAGTTGTAGTTGATACACGACCTTCTTGCCTCATACGCGACGCCCCACGCGCCGCTGCTGCGGTACAGTCCCCAACCCGGCAGGCGCCTTCGGTATTCCGGATGGCCCTCTGGCCTCTCGTAGGGCCACCGTCATCGTATAGAAGTCGGCTGGAATCAACATACAGGCGGTTTGGGCCGCTACCGGTCGCAGTCTTCTCACATCGGACGGTCATGATCACGAATCCCCATTTTACGGTAGCCCTCAGGCTGCGCTCCCGGCCCCAGCTCGCATCACCCGGTTTGCCGGGTTTTCCTCCATGCGTGCAGTTCGCATACCAAATCGGGGATCAGGTCCGGCGCGAGCCCCCTGAGCTTCTCTTCATCCTCCTCGGTCTGCTCCGACCGGCCGCGACAGGAGTCGCTCAGCGCAATGATCAGGTTGAGCGACCTCGCCGCTTCGCCGTCGTCGCTCCGAGCAATCTGCCGCCATGCGGCACGGCGCAGCCGCATGCCTCGTTCGAAGCCCCCGATCCACGGCTGCCACAAGGCCTCGCCGCTGTCAGCGTCCACTCCGAGGACCGGCGCATAATCCTCCGGGCTTTCCGCCAACTCCCGCGCGATCCGGCTGTAATGCCCTTTCACGGCCTCGACCGTCGCCTCCGTCCCTTCCGCGTCCTCGAAGCCGATGTGTGAGCCCCACACCCCTGGAAGCCATTCGGACGGCGGGATCGTATGCGGGCAGACGATCAGGGCCGCGACATAGCCGTCCAGTTCCACGACATTCATGCCCTCCCACTCGGACGGTATGGTCTCCAGCAGGTCCCGCAGGCGATAGATTTCCGGGTCGACATCGCTCATGGCCGGCAGTTATCCCGACACCACCGCGGCGGTCAATCGCCATCCGCGAAGTGGCCTCGTTTGCGAAATGGGCGGCGAGGACGCGACGTCCGCGCCCTTCTGGCCCGTCGCGTTGCTACGCTGCCGGTGCAGCAGCGGCCCGTCGCGGAGCTCGGCCGTTCAGCAGGCGCCTCCGAGCGAGCCTCGAAGACGCTCGATGTCCTTGCGAAAGGGATCGCGGCTTTCCGGGTCGAAGTTCCCGGGATGGGCCTCCATCCAGGCAATCGTGCACTCGCAGTATTCGATCGCGCGTTCCGTTTCGCCGCGCGCTTCGCAGACCATCGCCTTGCGCATCAGCCAATCGTGCACCTCGGGATAGCGGACGCTCAGCTGCTCGCAGGCGGCATCGGCTTCATCGAGGCGGCCTTCATCGACCAGCCTGACGACGCTGTTCGAGAGCCGGTCGAGATCGGTCTCGGCCGGGTCGTATCCATGTGGCAATACCGCTGGCGTGGCAGGCACGTGCGCGGCGCGGTCGCGTTGCCAACAGCAGCGCTTGTGCTTCCTGCCGCTGCCACAAGGGCAGGGTTGGTTCCTGCCGATCTTCGCCACTACCGCCTCGTCATCGACAGCGCCCGGAATTCCTCCAGCTCCGAATTGACCAGCTCCGAATTGAACACGTAGCGACTGGCTGTCCTGGAGGCCGGCGATTGCACGACTGCCCGCCGGCGGTTCACCTGGCATTTGCCGGGTCCGCACGCAACCCGGCGCCGATATGGCCGGTTTCCCGCTGAAGGCCTCATTCAGTGACCCGTCCCGCGCTCCCGCGAGAGTTGGACATCGAACGACAGGAAGCGGTCGAAGAGGGCGCTCTTGCGCCAGCCCACCTCGGCCCTCTCCGGAGGCCCGTGGTATTCCAGCAACCCAAACCAGCGCAGCGGTTGCAACACCCGGCCCGCGAACATCGTGCCCTCCGCATTCCAGTGCAGTCCCGCCACCGAATCGTCGCGGACCGCGGTCAGCGTCCTGAGCGTCTTCGAGCTCTGCCACTCGCCGGCCACGTTCGAGAGCCCCCAGAGGATCACGCCGATATCGTCTTGCGGCCACCGGCCCGGCAGCCCGCGAGGAAACGTTTCCACGAACTCCGAGAGGTCCGCGTGCCAGTAGAGGTGTCTGAACAGCAGCGCCTGAAGGGCGCCCCGTCGTCCGGGTTCGCGCATCTCGTGCCCCAGCGCGGTCAACTGGCCCAGGAACGCCTGCCCGTCCATCAGTCCGGCCAGCTCCATCAGCCGGTGCAGCAGATGAAGCTCCCACACGTCGCCCTCGCGCAGCGCCTTCCCCGCGCGGTACTGCTCGGTCGCCTCCATCCCCGGCCAGGTCATCGCCTCGCGCATCGCCGCCACCATGTCGCGCCCGAAATGCCCTTTCTCGGTGAACCTCGGCAAGAACGCGTCGCCTATCAGTTCGAGCACGATCAGGGCATTGCGCACGAACGCCGACTCCGCGAACGCCTCGTCCGGCAGGTCCGCCGCGAGGCGCAGCGTCGGATTGTCCGCCAGGGGCTCGGCCCGCAGCGCCCCCATGCTTCCCGGCTCCAGCACCGTCCAGACCGGCTCAACGCCGCCCGGCCAGTCCGACATCTCCAGCATCGCGCCTGCGCTGCCGGGCCGGCCATGGCGGTCGTCGCCCGGTTCCGCCTGCTCCTCCTGCCAGCCCCGTGTCACAACCTCCCGCAGCCGTTTCGCCGCCTTGAACGACGGTGATTTCGAGGCCGGTATCGGCAGGCTCTCGCCGGTGCGCGGATTCCTGCCCGTACGCGCGGCGCGATTACGCGTCCCGAACGTACCGAACCCGGCAATCCGCACCGCCTCTTCCTTTGCGAGCCCCTCGGCGATCGCCTCGAAAACAGTCTCGACAGCGCCTTCCGCCGTGAACTTGTCCAGACCCATCCGCACGGCCACGCGGGCGACGATCGCCGACTTGTTCATCACCCCGCTTCCTCCAATTCCGCGCCGTGCCGCCAGCCGACCATGCCCGATTCACGTCAGCCTTTCCTGGTGCGGACGCGGGCGTGTTCCTTCACATAGTGCATTGGAAGCCTGCGCCGCACCGCCGTTCGTGACCGGCAGTTAGCACTCCGGCGCCGCGCCTCGCAACCGCCGCGCCCGCCGCGCGTCCCTGCGCCTCGCAATGCGCCATCCGCGCTTGCGACGCCATCCCGCCGGAGCATCTCCTCATCGCGCGACCCTCGGCTCCCCGGCCGCGTGGCGCCGGCAGGAGGTAGTGGCCGGCCTCGCCGGGGCGCATTCGGGGGCCGGAGAGCGGCCTCTCGCGCCACCGCCGGGGAGACCGACCCATGTCCAGCCGCACCGCCGAAATCCGCGTTCCCCCGGAGTGCAGGCAAATGATCCGGGCCGGTGCCCTCGTCTCGGTGTCGCATTCGGGCGGCAAGGATTCACAAGCGATGACCATCCTGCTGTCGCGGATCGTTCTGCGCGCCCAGCTCGTCGCCGTCCACGCCCCACTCGGCGAAGTCGAATGGGAGGGCGTCGTCCCCCATATCGAGGCGACGCTTCCCGCCGGCGTGCCGCTCATCATGGCGCCGGTTTCGTCCGGCAAGACCCTGCTCGATCGGGTCGAGGAGCGCGGCAAGTTTCCGGGAATCAGGCAGCGATACTGTACTGGGGATTTCAAGAGAACGCCCATCGAGCGCGAACTACGGCGCTACCTCAAGGCCAACCCGCGCTTCGGCGGCCGGCTCATCAACTGCCTCGGCATCCGCCGCGACGAGAGCGCCGCCCGCGCCAGACGTGTCCCCTGGCGGCGCAACGAGCGCCTGAGCGTCGCCGGGCGCGAGGTCTTCGACTGGCTGCCGATCTTCGACCTCTCGACCGAGGACGTGTTCCGCGTCATCCGCGACGCGGGCCAGTCCCCGCAC
>Ga0209754_1002721_pt1 | contig 13434 bp, 9 predicted proteins | sample MesohylBB_FD_187295 | JGI IMG/M metagenome (GOLD analysis project Ga0209754, IMG submission 187295) | Host-associated microbial community of the marine sponge Aplysina aerophoba from Gulf of Piran - sponge mesohyl, lysed by bead beating... | ecosystem: Host-associated > Porifera > Sponge >... | reverse complement strand
GACCCGGGTCAGCGCCCGCACCTTCGAGTAGGAGATCTCGCCCTTCGCGAGCGCTCCCGAGATGAGGGGCAGCGACGGCAGACAGCGGGCTACACGGACCTTCTCGCGCGCGGGCCCGAGCGAGATGCCGGTGCGCCAGGAGAGCCAGTGGGCGCAGGAACGACACCCCTGCCAGCGCTCCTCTTCGTCGTAGACCCGGAGCAGGGTGAGAAGCCGGTACGTGGCCGCGTTGATGTGGGCGCAGAGTGCGGCGATCTCGTCGCCGAGTGGGTCGGCGTCGAGGGGGTCGGCGTCGAGGGGGTCGGCGTCCGAGGGGGGGCCGCCGAGGGTGACGGAGGTTGGGGTAGTGGAGGCTGGGGTGGGGGAGGTTGTGGTCGGGGGGGCTTGGGCAGGAGGGGTTCCGGTAGTGGAGGCTGCGGTGGGGGAGACCGCGATGGCGGGTTTGTTGGCGGTAGGCATTGTCGTCGAGTCCCGAAGTCCTGGGTGGTCCGCTGCTGGCTTCATCTCCTTATACACCATAGTTCGGGAAAGATTCGGTCATATCGTCGCTCATGCCCAGGGCCGCCATGAGGGTCGTGGACCGGCGCGGTCCGAGCGCGGCAGAGTTTGTCGGCCATATTGGGCCTGAAATGGCGGACAACAGGGCCATGGACGTAACATGGTGAACCAATTGGCATTGGAATTGACAATCTGCACAATTCATGCCACGATTAGTGCCACGCCCTCGTACCCGAAGCCCGCTCGAACCGGGAGTCGACATGCCGCTCATTCCTCGAAATCTGGCCGATCCACTGCGTGAACGAATGCGTCACTATCCGGTGGTCACGGTCACCGGCCCCCGGCAGTCGGGAAAGACGACCCTTTGCAGAATGGTGCTTCCCGACCGGCCCTATGTGTCCCTCGAGGGCATCGACACGCGCAACTACGCTCGGGACGACCCTCGGGGCTTCCTGCGCGAATTCCGCGACGGCGCGGTGATCGACGAGATCCAGCGTGTGCCCGAGCTGGCGTCCTATCTGCAGGAAGCAGTCGATGCTAATCCTTCGCCGGGACGGTTCGTGCTGACGGGGTCACAACACTTCGGCCTGAGCGAAGCGGTGACCCAGTCTCTTGCGGGACGGGTCGGGCTTCTGTACCTGCTCCCCCCCGGACTCGATGAACTCGCCCGCTTCGGAGAGCCGGCGCCGGACCTGCTGGACACGCTGTGGAAGGGTGCCTACCCCCGCATTCACGACCGCGGCATACCGGCGGAAATCTGGTTGCGCGACTACTTCGCCACGTATGTCGAGCGCGATGTCAGGTCGCTGCGCAACGTGACCGATCTGGAGGCGTTCTCGGCATTCGTCCGGATGGCGGCCGGGCGTACCGGGACGGAGGTCAACCTCTCCTCGCTGGCGGGCGATGTCGGCGTACGACACAACACCGTGCGCGCCTGGCTGTCCGTACTGGAGGCGAGCTTTCTGGCCTTTCGAACTCCTTCCTATCGTCGCAACCTGCGCAAACGGCAGGTCAAGGCTCCGAAGCTCCATTTCCTGGACTCCGGCCTCGTCTGCCACCTGCTGGGAATCCGATCCGCCGAAGAGTTGCGGCATCATCCGTTGCGAGGGCAGATCTTCGAGAGCTGGGTTGCCGCCGAGATCTTCAAGGCGACCGCGCACCGGGGCGAAGAGCCGCGACTGCATCACTATCGGGCCGCGGGGGTCGAGGTCGACCTGGTGATCGACCTGGGGTCGAGAGCCATACTTTGCGAAGCCAAGTCGGGGGGTACGATCACGCCGCGCTTCTTCTCGGGATTGCGCAAGCTCGGCGACGCGCTTGAGGCAGCGGATCTCGAAGTCGAAAGGCGACTGGTTTACGGGGGCACTCTCCGTCAGTCGCGCGATGATGTGGAGGTGATCCCCTGGAATGGAGTGCAGGAGATGGGGTGGGGCCCGCGAGCCGGCAAGCAGGCTACTTGGGGGCCGGGATGTTAACCTTGGATTACACGAGGTAAACTGTAGTTGTCAGTGTGAGAGGTCGGAGATGGTCAAGCTGCGGTTGATGGTCTGCCGAGCCATCGGAGTGGCCACCGCACTGTATGCGACGGTCGCCGCGGGCGCAGAGCCCGTCGCGGCGCAAGAGACAGGATACCGCGTGGTGCTCGAGGCACGGTATCGTGCGGCGCTGGTTGTTCCGGAAATCGTTTGCCGCGACGCGCCCTCGCAGTCCGCGGATGCGGCGGGACAGCTCACGGTGGGGGGCGATGGATGGGCATCCGAATTCCTGGTCGGGCGGACCGAACGCGACGGGGCCGGCGAGCGCTGGATCCATATCGGTCCCGGGCTTACCGGGCGCTACGGGATTCCCGACGGCTGCTGGGTGCCGGAATCGGTGGTGGCCCCGACGGAAAAGGCCGGTCACCTGCTGCAACTGGCCGACGGGCTGCTGTCCGCGGCCGCCTGGCCTCCGCTCGAGCATTTCGTTGCCGCGCACAACCTGTTCGTGCATCCCCGGTATCGGGAGCGGGTGCAGGAGTCCGCCGTCCTCGGCCAGCGACGCCTGGATCTGTTGGCGAAGGCGGTGGAGGCGGCGCAGAGTGAACAATGGGGCGTTCCCCGTCCGGTCGATCGCAACCCGCTTGTCCTCGCGTGGCTGGAGGCGCTCGGAGAACAGGTGCGGTACTCGGAGGACCGATGGGGCAGGGGCACGTGGACGGTGAGCGAGGATACGCTCAATGCGGACATGGGGCCGGCGGGGCCGCCGCAGCCAGAGCCGACCACGCCGAACGAGGGCAGGGAACTGGCGGTCATCGCCCCGGATGTGGTGTGTCGTCCTCGGCCATCGCGGACGGCTTTCGGCTCGATTGTGCTTCCGGTCGACTTTCACTTCCGTACCGGGCGGGCCGATACAAGCGTGGCCGGGGAGACCTGGGTTCATGTCCGGCCATATGGGTGTTGGGTGCCATCGGGGTACACCGCTCCGGGCGACTCGGAAGGGCATGTCTTGGCGATCGCCGACCGGTTCCTGACTTCGGGCGAGGCGTGGTCCGCCGACAATCTCCTCCGGTTGCACACCGTCCTGTCAAGCTGGAACCGAGGGCATCGCGAAGAGGTCGAAGCCTCTGCGATTCTGGGGCTCCGGCGGCTGCAAGCGCTGCGGGGGGCGCTGGCTCACTCGGCGGCGAGGGGTCCCATGAGTGCCGATGCGCTGACGAGGGCATGGATCGGCGCGCTCGGTGGGGAAGTCGCCCTTACCGCCGAAGGGCACGCCTGGACCGTGAGCGACGAAGCATACCTGACTCTGTACGAGAAGCACCGGGCGGACCCGTTCGCCGAAGAGATCATGTGGACGTACGCGAGCGAATCGGACGCCTATTCCTGCGAGGGGTATTTCGACTGCTACGTGGAACAGGCTGTCAACAGGAGGTTGGCCAGGTACTGGGTCGACTTTCCCGATGGTCGCCACATCGCCGAGGCGGTGGAAGACGGCCGGGCAGTGTTGGCTTACGGTCTGGAGACGTGCAACGCCGCGCGCGGGGCCGAGCCGGACTCGCCTGAGGCGCGCGGTTGGCGCGGGTCAGGCTGGGAGCGGTCGGCGGAGATTGTCCGGGAGCTGATGGAGACGCTGAATGCGGTGAGCGAAGAGGACAGGGCGCCGCTGGTCGACGCGTTGCGGGAATTGGAGGCGTGTGCCCCGGCGGCCGGACCGGGGGGAGGCGGTCGGGCGGTGGCCTGAGCATGCTCGCGCCGCAGGCGTGCCGGGTCCGATGGCCGAGCGGGTGACGGGGCGAATGATGGATTGCGATCTTGTCGCAGGAGCCGTTGCATGGTCCTCTCCTAGCCCGACGATGAGCCGATCTCGACGTGGATGCTGTACCAGTCGAAGGTCTGGCCGGAGGCGTCAAGCGTGACCGGTTGGGTCTCCTGGGCATTGAGGTCGACTCTCGGCGTGGGGCCGAGTTCGGTGCCGTTGGACAGGTGGATCTCGACGCGCACGTCGGTGACCGTGGAGCCCGTGGTGTTGGTCACCGAGCCGGCGAACCGCTGGGTTGTGGCGTTGTACGAGATCGTCAGGTTGACGCCGTTGCGGGTATCGGTGGCTGTCTCGTTGGCGTTCCAGCGCGTGCCCGACTCGCCCGGCTCGCTAAGACTGTTGTTGCAGGCGGCCAGCGCCATCATGAGAGCCAGGGCCACGGTACGGCCGGTGAGTGTGTGTCTTGTCATTAGTCTCTCCGTTGTGTTGGTGTGTTGTGTTGGTGTGTGTGTTGGATGGGGGATGCCGGCTCGCAGCGGTGGAGTCAGGCGGAACCGCGCTCCTGACGCTCCCGGAGTTCATGCTCACCCGACTGTTCGTGCTCACCCGGCTGTTGATGCTCGCCCGGCTGTGCGTGTTCCCCCGACCACGCACTTTCGCGCGAACTCCGATCCTCGTGGGACCCGTCTGCTCCTGGAGCTACGGCTGGAGCGAGCCATGCGGCCATTGCCACGAGGCCCACAGCGCTCATGCGCCGCCAGGAGCGCGAGGGCGCTTGAAGCGAACTGTGGTCGTTCATGAGGCGCCGAACTCGCTGTTCCAGCTGGGAGCGGCGCCTGCCGATGCACGGGACCGGGCTGTGACGGTCGCGACGGACGACCCACCGGGCCACTTCCGTCAGGCAGCTCGCCATGGCCAGGCGGTCGCCGGATTGGCTGGCCGCCCAGTCGTCGCACAGTTCCTCGGCGGCGAGTCGCAGCTCGCGCACGGCGAGCCGAAAGAGCGGCTGGATGAAAAAGACGGACTGCAGGATCTGCAGGATCGCCAGGCGGATGGTGTCGCGGCGGAGGTGGTGCGCGACCTCGTGGCCGAGGAGCGCCCGGAGCTCTCCGTCGTCCAGTTCATGGAGTGCGCGCACGGGTACGCAGATCTCGCGACGGGTCCCCACGCCCAGCGCCATCGGCGAGCCCAGGTTGTGGCTCTCCGTCAGGTGCGGCGGTGGGGCCAGGGCCGCCCTCCGACCAAGTGCGGCCAGCGCACGCGACGCGCGCGGATCCGTAACCGGCTCGCGGTCGCGAAGGCGGCGGCGCAACGTCTCCAGTCGAAGGAGGTAGAGGGCGAGCAGGCCGGCCACCAGGACGAGCAGCAGGATGCCGGCAGAGGCCAGCCAACTCGGGTTGGCCGCGTTCTCCTCGCCGTGGGCTTCCCCGGCCGCCAGCATGGGGATGGAACCCGCTCCGTCCCTGTGGCCCGCCTCTCCTCCGGACTCGTGCTCCCCGCCGGCGAAGGCCGAGGGCATGGGAAGTTGCCAGAACGCGGAGTCCGGCGAGGTAGCGGAGTGGACCGTCGGCGTGATCAGGCTGGCGGCCAGCGCCATGTACCAGACCGTTTCTCTCAGACGCGCATGGGTGCCGCGCAAGAGGTGCAGGCTCAGCCACGCGAGCCCGCACCACAGGGTGCTGTGGACCAGGAAGGTGTAGAGCCAGGTCATTTCGTGGCCTCCACGCGCTTCCTCGAGACGATTTCCCCGAGATCTTCCAGATCGTCGGCGTTGACCTCGCCGGATCGAACCAGATGGTTGACCAGCGCCGCACTGTCACCGGAGAAGAGCCGCTGTACGAGGTCCGTCACCATCCCCTTGCGAACATCCGCCTCGGCGATCGCGGCCTGGTAGATGAACTGGCGTCCGTTCGTCCGGTGCTTGACGCACCCGTACTCCTCCAGCTTGCGCAGCATCGTCTTGATCGTCGTGACGGCGAGGCCCCGCTCTTCGAAGAGCGCCTGGTGTACCTCGATCGCCGGGGCCTCGCCGCCCTCCCACAGCACCCGCATGATCGCGAGTTGCAGGTCTCCGAGTTGTCTCTTCCGCGTCATCGGGGCTCCCTGGATCTGAATTCGTCGATTACTCGGATAGTTACTACCCAGGTAGTCATCAGGAAGTTCCTCACCACCTCGTGTTACCCCGACCGGCCCCTGAGGTCGGCCTCGAAGGCGCGCATCTCGCCACGCAGGATCTGGAGCTGATTGTGCACCGGCTTGTAGGCCGCACCGCTCGGGCGGGAGCCCTCGCCGCCGCCGTACTCGCCGGTTCCCTCGGCACCCTCTGCTCCGCCGCCGTGCTCGCCGGCACCCTCTGCACCCTCGGCACCCTCTGCTCCGCCGCCGTGCTCGCCGGCACCCTCGCCACCCTCTTCACCGCCAGCGCCGTGGCCCTGCTCGATGCCGGCCTCGGGGTGACTCACCCACGCGCTGAACGCATTCCCGAAGGCGCCGAGTTCGACGGGCACCGTCTGGCCGGGACGCACATCGATGCGCTTCGTGGGGCCCAGTTCCGTGCCGTTGTCCAGGTGGATCTCGACGCGCACCTGCGAGAGGGTCCGTGCGGTGGTGTTCGTGACCGAACCCGCGAAGACCTGCGTCTTCGGGTTGAACTGGAGCACCAGGCGAGCCCCGTTCCCGAAGACCTCGTTCTGCTTCGTCATCTTCGGCAGGTAGGCGCTCCCTTCCTCACCTTCCCGCGCGCTCGCGCCACGCTCCCGGCCACCGTGCTCCCCAACCTCGCCGCGGCCCTCCCGGCCACCGTGTTCGCCCGCGCCTTCGACGCTTGCATAGCGCTGCTCGCGCTGGCTCACTTGCGGCCCGGGAGCGTAGTTGCCGAGCCCGGCCGCCACGCGCATCTCACGCAAATCGGCACGCGCCCGCTTCACGAGATCATAGAGCTTGTCCGCGTCCGCGCTCGCCTGGGCCTGCCGCTGTTCCTGCACGCCGGGGGAAGGAGTCTGTCCGTCGTCCGCGTAGGCGGAAAGGCCGGCCGCGGCGGCACCGAGCACCATCAGGGAAATCATTGCCATCTTCATCTTCGGTCTCCTTTGGAAGTCGGGTAGGCGCCGGAGGCGTCACTCTCGCCTCCCTGACGACTACCGCACTAGTTGACTACTGTGATAGTCTAAACGGATTGAAAATGTTCCGCAAGGCGGTGCGGGGTCCGTCCGGGCCGGTCGCGCCGTGGACAAACCTCTCCGTGGTGTCGATAATCGAGGTGCAATGGAATCCGCGGCCTGCCTGGAGGATCTGCCAGATGAAATCGACTGTTCCGCTTTCGCGCGTGCGTGCACTGTCTGTTGTCCTGTCCCTGTTTCTCCTGGTCTCGTGCGGGGTGGGGAGCCGGGACCGCGGTGCCCAAGGGGCCGATGTGGAGCTGGAGGCGGTGACCGAGGACATGTACACGGTCGGGACTTTCTCCGGGGAAGACTGGGAAACCTTCGGCCGGGTCGCCGATGTGGACTTCGACGCTTCCGGCAACCTGTACATCCTGGACGAGGCCAACTTCCGCGTTGTCGTGCTCGACCGGGGTGGGGCCCCGGTGCGGATGATCGGATCACAGGGAGACGGGCCCGGCGAACTGTCGGGGCCAATGAGCGCGGCGATCCTGGACGATGGTCGTCTGGTGGTCTACGACATGGGTTTTCCCGGAGCCTTCGAGATCTTCGACCAGGAGGGGAGCTTCGTCAGCAGCACGACCGTGGATCCACTCAAGGGGATGCCCGGGGAATTGTTGCTCCCGCTTGGCGGCGGCCGCATGGCGACCACGGGCGGGATGACGTTGAGGATGGCGTCGCAGGGTGAGCCGGAAGAGCCTCCCGAGGACGCCCACCTCCGCGACATCGACGTCTTTGCGCTGGACGGGTCCGACAAGGGAGTGCTGTACCGGGCCTGGAATCTTCCGCCCGAGGAGGATGTGGACGAGTTCACGGCAAGCAACGAGCAGGGGCGGACGGAGTTCACCCTGGGGCTGCAGAGACTGCGGGCCTTTCGACTGCCTCTCCACATCGGGGTTCTCCCGGATGGACTGGTCGCGGTGGTGGACTCGGTGGGATACAGGGTGAAGCTGATCGCGATGGACGGCACCGTGGCCGGGGTAATCGGGCGGGACATCGCGCCGGAGCTGGTGACCGAGGCCATCGAGGAGGCCGAGCGAGCGCGACTGACAGAAGAGATGGCAGGCTCGCCGAGCCCCACGATTCGGCTCATGGGAGGGCTGGAAGCGATCAGCGGCGAGGCGGCCGAGCAACTGCGCGCGCAGATGTTGGCCCTGGTAGAGGACATGGTGTTCCCGGAGGAGATCCCCGTGGTGGCCGCAATGGGCGTGGACGGCGAGGGCCAACTCTGGATCGCCCGCACGGCCCCCGGTGGATCCGGCGACGGCCCGATCGACATCATGACGTCTGAAGGGGACTACGTCGGCACACTGCCTCCTGACGCTCCCCGGATTCCGGACGCCTTCGGGCCGGACGGCCTCATGGCCTATGTCGAGACCGACGAAATGGATGTGCCCAGCGTCCGCGTGATACGGCTGGTGTCCCTGGAGCCGGGCAACCGGTAACCGCTACACCCGCAGGCGGCGTCAGCCGGACTGGGGCTTGCGAGCCAGAAAACAGTACAGCGGCGTGAAGATACCCGTCTTGCCGCCCGCAACATACGCCTCCGCGGTCCGATCGAGGAGCCGAACGACTTCCGCCGAGCCATTCGGAAAGAGCCGCAGCAGCTCGGCCAGCTTCGATCCCGCGATGATCGCCTTGCGGCCCCACGGAAGCCTTCTCAAGGCGTTCCCCAACGTCCCGTGGCGACTCTCCATGGGTTGATACCAGGGCGTGGAGGGTCCCTCCTGTACGTCCCGGTCCCTTCCCTCAATGACTTGAAATCCCGCGGCTTCGAGCGCGTGATTCACTTCCCCGAACGTGGCGATGTCGTGCAGCGCGATACCGCGCATGAGATCCTGCTTGACGGCCCGGTGCCGACCGTCGTTCGGATCGAACCGGTCCGTAAGACACATTTCCTGACCCCAGAACAGGGCACCCGGTTTCAGCACGCGGAATATCTCCGCGAAGGCACGCTGCTTGTCCTGCGCATGGCATGTTGACTCTATGGCGTAACCCCGGTCGAAGGTGTCGTCCTCGATGGCGCTCATGTCCATGAAGCTGCACCCTATCAAGTCCACCAGGTGTTCGAGCCCCGCCTCGGCGTTCAACTTCTTCGCTTGCGCCAGCTGGACCTCATTGATGTTGATACCCACGACCCTGGTGCCGGTCTCGCGGACGACGCGGCGCATGGGGCCGCCGATCCCGCAACCAACGTCGACCACCGTCATGCCCTGTTCCAACTCCAGCTCGGCGATCATCGCGCGCTGGTGCCGGACCTTGGATTCCTTCAGACTTTCATGAGGCGTAAGGGGCGCGAAATGCAGGGATTCACCCCAACCCCACACCATGAAGCCGTTGCAAAGCTCGTAGTATTCCCTGACCGTTTCCGCGTGGTCGTAGCCGCCGGCGTCTCCGGTCTCCGGCACCGCCCGGTCGACCCAGCCGTTGAAGTATCGCACGCGACGCGCGACGCCCGATCCGCGGTACGCATCCCTCAGCGCTTTCGACAGTTCGCCCAGTCGGATTCGGTGCCTCAAGCAGGCAACTCGCGCCGCTGCTCCGTGATGCGGAACTTCAGCTTCTTGCTGGGCTTCATCGACGGAAACGGATTGAATTGGAGTTTCCGCGCGTACTTCGCCGGCGACACCTCAATCGTGAAGTGATGCGCCAGCATCAGCAGGTTGACCGTCAGGTGCATCTCCATCCACCGCGTGCCGAGACACCTGTGCGTGCCCAGCCCGTACGGGGCGAACCCGAGGCTGTCATGCTTCTTGCGCGACGGCAGGAAGCGGTCGATGTCGAACTTGTGGGGCTCGGGAAAGACGTCGCTCATGTAATGCGTGGCGGTCATGGCGATGTGGATCCGTTCCCCCAGGGGCAGCTCGTGGTTCTCGACCACGCAGGTATTCATCACGTTGCGAACCGACATGGTCACGATCGGGTACATGCGCAGGCACTCCATGAGGAAGCGGTGCGTCACGTCGATGTTGGCGGGGGTGAAGTCCTCCTTCGCGGGGTCGCCGTTGGCGAACAGGGCGTCCGCTTCGGCCTGGATCCTGGCGTACAGGTCCGGCTGCGACGCCATGGCGTAGACCATGAGGCTGAACGTATCGCCGAGGTACACGCTGGCGATCAGGGCTGCGGAAAACGCGAAGAGCAGGTTGGACTCCGGGAGAAACTGCGGGTCGCTCGCGTGCAGGCTGAGGTAATCGTCCACCAGGTTCCGCGGGCCTTCCGCCCGTTGGCCGGGCGTGTTGACTCGCAACACCCGTTCCATCAGGGTGTCCAGGGTTTTCGCCCGGCGTTTCATGCCCGGGGTATTCAACGTAAACTTGGGCAGGAGTCGGGCGATATGCACGCTCAGGGCCCGTTCCTTGTATGTCATCAGGTCGTCCATGAGATCTTGCGTATCGACGCCGATGAACAGCGGTGAAAGCTGGGCGTTGACCATCGCCCGGCACATGGACGTGGCGCGGCAGGAGTCCCCAACCGTCAAGCTCGCCATGTACGCGCGGCCCTTGTCGTAGAGCTGATCCATCTGCCCTCCCAGCCTCGCCTGGGAATAGGCCGGCGCCAGGAACTTGCGAAGCCGGAAGTGATCGGCGCCGTCCAGGGCGGGGAGGACGCCGGCCGCACCGTACACCTTCTCGAAGTCGCTGAAGTAGTCCCTGGTTCTCAGGTACTGCCGCCCCTGCTTGTGCACCCAGCGGTTCGTCTCGAGTCCGGCCAGGAAGGTCATGGGCTCCGCGAAGGGAGGGCGGACACGGAACACCGGGCCGTACTCCTCCGCGAGGTGCCCGAGCAAGGCGTTCAGGTTGCCGTCCCGGATATGCGGGTTGGCCAGCAGCTTGCGCAGCGGCACCGTCGGAATCTTCTTGGAAAGAGCGGCATGCCTACGGATTGGGCCGACGAGGTTCCGAGAGACCGCATCGGCAATGGACCGGCCGATCAAGTCCATCTGGCAGATGTCCTCGATGCGCTCCTCCGCCTTCTCATCGAGTTCAAAAATCAGGCGAAAGACGTCGCACGTATTGACGAGGCATACGATGACGACGTCTCTGGGGTCGGGAATCTCGTCGGTGAAGAGAAGCTTGCCGATGCGCGCCCTGATGAACTGGTCGGGCGTGCCTTCCGCAGACGTCCCGTACTGTTGCCCATGCAGGACGGTGGGAGCCAGCGTCCAGAATTCGCCCTCGTGGTGTTGGAGGATCCCCCGTTCAACCAGGCCCGCCAGAGTCATTTCGATGACCGACTCCGCACGGGAGGCTAGCCGTTCGATCCAGTACCGGGCAGTGCGTTGGCCCGGTGCGTCCACGATTTCCCTCAGGATGGGGTCCAGGACGGGGTCGCCCGTTTCGGCCGGGTCAACGACGAACAGGGATGTCAAGTCCGAGTCGAGCCGCGACCGGAAGGAGAGTTCCGCCAGCACTCCGCCGACGACGGCGCAGTTCAGTTGCCAGCCGGGTACCTGATGGAAGTAGCCGGCCTTCTCGTCGAGAAGCATCAGGATGAGTTCGTCGACCAGGCTCAGGGGTTCAGCCGTCGAACTCTCCGCCGTCTCCGCCGTTTTCGCAGTTATCGCCTTGTCAGTCATGGGTTTCGTCTCGTCCGCAGCCGAGATGCACTACGCGGCACCCACACCGAAACGGCGCCAAGAGAGCCTCAGACGCAGGTGCAGGGTGTATAGCGCCGGAACAACCATCATAAGGATAGCCGTGATGAAGAGAATGCCGCAACCGAGCGACGCGGCGAAGGGAATCAGGAACTGGGCGTGGATTGCGCGCTCCAGGATCAGGGGGGTGAAGCCGAGGAAAGTCGTCACGGAAGTGAGCATGATCGGACGGAAGCGTCCCTTGGCCCCCTCCACGATAGCCGTCTTCGGCGCGGTCCCGTCGCTGAGTTTCTGGTCGATGAAGTCGATCATGACCAGGGAATCGTTCACCACCACCCCGCTGAGACCGAAGATCCCCATGAAGGATATGGCGCTCAGGGCCACGCCCAGGATCCAGTGGCCCAGGATCACGCCGATGAACCCGAAGGGGATCACGGCCATGATGATGAACGGCTTGGTATATGAACGGAGGGGGATGGCGAGGAGCACAAAGATCATGATCATGGCGACCGCGAACCCACGGTACAGCGCGTCGATCGACTCCAGTTGCTGCTGCTGTTCACCCCCGAACGTGTAGGTCAGGTCCGGATACGTCGCGGTCAGGTCCGCGAGGATCGAACCGGCCAGGATATCGTTGGCTTCGTCGCTGGAGATCACGGAGGCGTCCACATCCGCTGTGACGGTGACGACGCGCTGGCCATCCCTGCGCCGGAGGGCCGACGACGACACGCCCCGGCTTAGCGCGGCCGCACTGACGATCGGCACCTCGTCCCCGCTCGGCGTGCGGATCAGGTAGCCTTCGATATCGGTAATGGAGTTCCGCTCTTCCTCGGGCAGGCGCACGTAGACTCGTACCTCGTCCCGGCCTCGCTGCACTCGGACGGCTTCCGCGCCGAAGAACGCGGCCCTCGCCTGCCCCGCCAACTCCTGCAGGGTGAGACCGAGGGTCCGCGCTTCGGGGCGCAGTTCCAGCTGAACCTCCGGGATGCCGGAGGCGTGATCCGACCGTATGTCGTAGACGCCTTCCACGCTGCGGAGTCCGTCTACCACCGAGTCCGCGATCAGGACGAGGCGCTCCGGGTCGGGATGGGACAGTACGGCCTCGACCGGGTTCCCGAGGGTGAAGATCTCGCCGCTGAAGGTGATGCCGCGCACGTAAGGCAGAACACCCACCTCCTCCCGCCACACCTGCACAACCTCTCCGGTGGAGATCCGTCTCTGCTGCGCGCCGAGCAGCTTGAACTCGATGGTGGCGATATTGGCCTGCGGATTGAGCGTGGGCTCCGGGTTGAGTCCGCCCTCGAGTCTGGCTCCCAGTCCGACGGTCACCGTGACGCCGCTTAGCAGCGGTGGCGCATCCGCGGGCCGGTCGCGGGAAAGTCGTTGGATGCCCCGGCGGCCCGCAGCCTCCAGCTCCCGCGCCACTTCGTACGTTCTCGAAGCGGTGGTCCCATCGGGCATTTCCAAAACGACCGTCGCGAAATCGCCTTCCACGTCGTCGGCCAGCGTCATGGGAACGACCCCGGCGGGCAGTAGGGAGATGCTCAGCACGAGCGTTCCGACGGCACCCGCCATGGTCACTCCGGGCCGGTCCGTGGCGAACCGCAGGGCCCGGTCAAGGGGCCCCTGCACGAACCGGTTCAGCTGGACGTCAACACGACTCTGGAGCCGCGTGAAGAACCGGTCGAAGGCATTGGTCGGCACCCAATCCGGGCCGGGCAGGTGTGACAGGTGGGCGGGCAGCACCAGCAGCGATTCCACCAGGGAAACCAGCAGCATGGCGATCATGATGATCGGCAGGGCCCGCCAGACGTCACCGACGCCGCCCGGGATGAACAGCAACGGGACGAAGGCCACCACCGACGTGAGGACCGCGAACGTCAAGGGCACCTTGATCCGCCTGACGCCGCGGATCGCGGCGGCGACCCCGGGTGTCCCCCGATTGCGCTC
>Ga0209754_1002720_pt1 | contig 13434 bp, 16 predicted proteins | sample MesohylBB_FD_187295 | JGI IMG/M metagenome (GOLD analysis project Ga0209754, IMG submission 187295) | Host-associated microbial community of the marine sponge Aplysina aerophoba from Gulf of Piran - sponge mesohyl, lysed by bead beating... | ecosystem: Host-associated > Porifera > Sponge >... | reverse complement strand
GGCGACGCGGCCGGGCGCCTCGCTGCAGAGCACGCGCGCCGCCTCCTCGTCGACGAGGCCCGCGCCCGCCTCGACGGTGTCGAGGAGGTGCTGCTCGGGCGAGTCGTGCTCGTCGATGGCGGCGGCGATGCCGCCCTGGGCGTAGCGCGTGTTCGCCTCGTCGATCGCGCCCTTGGTGACGATCACCGCGCTCGCGCCCCGCTCGCTCGCCTGCAGCGCGACGAACAGCCCGGCGATCCCCGAGCCGACGACAAGCACGTCGGCGCTCAGCGTGCGCGCAGTCGGCTCCTGCTCGGCCATGCGGCTACTCCTCGACCTCGACCGAGGGCTCGTAGGCGCGGATCGCGTCGACGATCGCCGGCCAGTCGGGCGGCGTCTCAGCACGGCCGCTCTGGGCGTTCACGTAAGCGTAGCGGTGCCGCATCCGCGCTACGGCCTGCCCGCCTGACTCGGCGGCCACCTCGCAGTCGAAGGTCAGGCGGCCGGGCCTGAGCTCGGCGCAGCGCAGCCGGACGATAGCGGCGTCGTCCCAGCGCAGGGGGGCGAGGTAGCGGACCTCGCTGCTCGCCTGGAAGCGCAGCACGTCGCGGTGGCTCGGGATGCCGGTCTCACGGTCGTAGGCCTCGAGGGCTATCTCGGTGAGTGCGAGGAGCACGCCGCCGTGGACGAACGGCGTCCCGCCGAAGCTGTCGGTGTGCCGCAGCGGCAGGCGCGTCTCGAAGCGGTACTCGGGGTCAGGCACCGGCCCGGCGCAGCGCCAGCATGCGCTCGAGGGCGACGCGCGCGAGCGCGCTGTCCTCCTCGGGCACCACGAGCTGGTTCACTACTCGCCCCTCGGCCAGCGACTCCATCACCCACGCGAGGTACGCCGGGTGCACGCGGTACATCGTGCTGCACGGACAGACCACGGGGTCGAGGCAGAACACCGTCTTGTCGGGGTGCTCCTTCGCCAGCCGTGAGACGAGGTTGATCTCCGTCCCCACGCCGATCACCGCGCCCGCGGGCGCTTCGGCGACGTAGCGCGCGATGTACGCCGTCGAGCCGGTCGCGTCGGCGGCCTCGACGACCTCGTAACGGCACTCGGGGTGGACGACGATCTTCGCGTCCGGGTACTGCTCGCGCGCAGCGTCGATCTGCGTGGTGCTGAAGCGCTGGTGCACGGAGCAGTGGCCCTGCCAGAGGATGATGCGCGAGCGTTCGATGGCCTCCTCGGTGGCGCCGCCGAGGTTCCCGGCGGGCAGCCGCCAGTTCCACAGCGTCATCTCCTCGAGCGGCACGCCCATCGCGTGGCCCGTGTTGCGGCCGAGGTGCTGGTCGGGGAAGAAGAAGACGCGCTTGCCCTGCGTGAACGCCCACTCAAGCACCTCGACGGCGTTCGATGAGGTGCAGACGACGCCGCCGTGCTCGCCGCAGAACGCCTTCAGCGAGGCGGCTGAATTCATGTAGGTGACGGGGATGATGTCGTCGCCGCTGCCGAAGAGGTCTTCGAGCTCCCGCCAGGCCGCGCGCACGTCGCCGGGCGCCGCCATGTCGGCCATCGAGCAGCCGGCCTCCATGTTGGGCAGCACAACCTGCTGGTGGGGCGCCGAAAGGATGTCGGCGGCCTCGGCCATGAAGTGGACGCCGCAGAAGACGATGAACTCCGACTCCGGCCGCTCCGCCGCGTACTGCGCCAGCATGAACGAGTCGCCGCGCTCATCGGCGAACCGGATGATGTCCTCACGCTGGTAGTGGTGTCCGAGCACGACCGCACGGTCGGCGAGCGCCGCACGGGCAGCCTCGATGCGTTCGACGAGCTCGTCGGAGCCGAGTGCGTGGTAGGCGTCGGGGATGTCGCGCTGCCAGGAGCCGAACGAGACCTCGCTGGTCAGCGGGATCGTGTCGATGCCGACATCGGACTCGCACTGGAGCTGCGGGATGAGCCCGGGGACGGGGGCGATGGTGGTCACCATAACGACGGTCCTATCGCCGAGACGGAGGCGCGACCGGGGTGCGCTCAGCCGTCCGGCATACTTCGTGTACTAAGTACGCTAAGACTTCGCGTACATCGTACGCCTACTCACGCGAGAGCGTCAACGGTTTCGTGCGCCGCCACCGCACAGCCTGCGGGTAGACTCGTTAGGTCGGGTTCGGAGTCTTGCCGGGCCGGGTGACAGGTGAGGCGAACATGGACGGTCTGAAGTCGCGGGTGTCGAACGCGGTGCGGGCTGCGTCTGCCAGGGCAGGGGTTCTGCTCTTGCGTGCCCTCAGGCGGGGCGGGCCGATCCGGACGGGCACTCCTCCCACCGGATCACCGGGCCGCACGGGGTTCCTGCGTGGCTACACCATCCCGGACGACTTCGACCGGATGGCTGCCCACGAAATCCAGGCCATGTTCGAGGGACGACAGCCCGAGCGCTGATCGCTCGGGCCAGCTGGGCTCCGCAAGACTAACCGCAACCCGCGCCACCGCTACGCGCGCTCGCCGGCCGTGGGTAATGTGCGCACGGCCGCGCCCACCGACGCCTCGGCAGTTGCAAGGTCGAACTGCGTCTGGAGGTTCAGCCAGAACTGGGGATCGACGCCAAACCAGTGCCCGAAGCGCAGGGCGGTGTCGCTGGTGACGTTGCGCTTGCCCGCGATGATCTGGCTGATGCGGTTGGGAGGCACATCGATCTGGCGTGCGAACTCCGTGGGGGTCACGTCGAACTCCGCGAGCTCCCCCTTCAACACCTCGCCCGGGTGTACGGCTCTCCTGAACACCGGTGCGCTCCTTTCCGCTAATAGTAGTCGACGATCTCGACCTCGGATGGCCATGGCTCCCCATCGGCCCACGTGAAGCAGATGCGCCACTGCCGGTTGATCCGGATCGAGTACTGTCCTGCCCGGGCACCTCGCAGAGCTTCGAGACGGTTGCTCGGTAGCCTCCGCAGCGTGTCCAGCGAGGTGGCCGCGTTCAGGATGGACATGCGCCGCTCTGCCTGAGCCTCGAATCCCCCGAATGCCGCGACGAACGAACCAGCTGCGAACAACTCTGTTCGCCGGTCCCGGTACCCGAGGATCATGCCGATCGTACCTAACAAGTCTTGACGATGTACGTCAAGCGTACACCGCTACAGGAACACCGGCTCCCGCGTCGTGAAGCGGTAGAGGCGCGCCGGGCGGTGGGCGCCCTCGCGGCGCACCTCGTCCGTCGGCTCGATCACCGCGTTGCCGAGCATGCGCTTGCGGAAGTTGCGGCGGTCGAGGGACTCACCGCCGAGGATCGCCTGGTAGGTCGACTGCAGCTCGCGCAGCGTGAAGCGCTCGGGCAGCAGTCCGTAGGCGATGTTCGTGTAGTCGAGCTTCGCGCGGACGCGCTCGACCGCCTGCCCGATCACCTCGTTGTTCGCGAACGCGAGTCGCGGCAGCTCGCCGACCGGCAACCACGCCGGGCGCCACGCGTCGCCGGGCTCCGAGCGCAGCCGCACCGCGCCCGCGTCGACGAGCGCAAAGTAGGCGATGGCGACGCTCGGCTGCGTGTGGTCGAGCCCGGACTGCGTGAAGAGCTGCTCGAGGTACACATCGCCCGCGCCGGTCTCCTCGACGAGCTTCGCGGCGGCGGCCGCGTCGAGCGACTGGCTGCCGTCCCACACGCCCCCCGGCAGCGCCCACGTGCCGGCCTCCGGCTCGGCGTCGCGGTGCACGAGGAGCACCTGCAGGCGCTCCTCGATGATTGCGAAGATCACGACGATGGTGGCGACGGCCGGCGTGTCGGAAGTCATCGCGTGGTCTTCCGCGGCACGGGCAGGGCTCCCGCTACAGGACGGTGAGCGGCACGTCGCCGAAGCGGTGCGCGGCGGCTCGGCTGCCGCGCAGCGACCACGGCGTGGCCTCGGCGATGGCGACGTCGACGAGCGAGCCGACGAGGTCCTGCCCCTCGAAGTGCACGAGTTGGCCGCCGCGTGCGCGGCCGGTGGCGACCATGGTCCCGTCGCGGTCCTGCTCGCGCTCCACGAGCACGTCAAGGGTGCGGCCGATGAGGCGGTCGTGCTTCGCCGCAGCGCTGCGCGAGTGGATCTCCTCGACGACCTTGAGGCGCTGCTTCTTCACCTCGCGCGGCACGTCGTCCTCAAGCTTGCGGTATGCGTACGTACCCGGACGCGGCGAGTAGGCTGCGACGTGGATCACGTCGAATTGCAGCCGTTCGAGCAGGTCGACAGTGCTCTGGAACTCGTCCTCGGTCTCTCCGGGGCAGCCCACAATCACGTCGGTCGCGATCGTCGCCTCCGGCATGCGGAAGCGGATGCGCTCCAGGCGCTCCTCGTACTCGGCGACCGTGTAGCCGCGGCGCATGCGCTCGAGCATGCGGTCGTCGCCGGACTGCACGGGGATGTTGAAGTGCTCGCAGACCTTCGGCAGGTCCGCGACGGCGTCGATGATGCGGTCGGTCATGTCCTTCGGGTACGAGGTCAGGAAGCGCACGCGCTCCACGCCCTCGATCTCCTCGATGCCCTCGAACAGCGTGGCGAGGTCTGCGGGGGCGTCGAGGTCGTGCCCGTATGCCTCGACGGTCTGGCCGAGCAGCGTCACCTCGCGCACCCCGAGCATGGCGAGGTGGCGCACCTCGGCGAGCACGTCGCCGGGTTCTCGCGACTCCTCGCGCCCCCGTCGCAGCGGGACGATGCAGTACGTGCAGAACTTGTCGCAGCCGTGGATCACGGGCACGAACGCGGTGGGGCCCGTCGGTGCGCCGAAGGTCTCGGTCCAGAACTCGCCCTCGGAGACGTCGCGATCGCCGCCGCCACGCTCCAACGCCGCGTCGAGCACGGGCTCGAACTGCTGCGGCCGCGCCCACACGTCGACCCACGGGAAGCGCCGTTCGAGGGCGGCACGCTGCGAGTCGCCCGCGGGCCCGACCATGCAGCCCATGACGGCGATCTGGAGCTCCTCGCCTCGCTCGCGTCGCTGACGGAGGTGGTGCAGGCGGCCGTAGGCGCGGTCCTCGGCGTGCTGCCGCACGGAGCACGTGTTGACGACGGCGAGGTCGGCGAGGTCGGGGTCGTCGGCGGCGGCGTAGCCGATCTTCTCAAGCCCGGCGATGAGCTTGAGGGAGTCGGCCTGGTTCATCTGACAGCCGAGGGTCCAGACGTGGTAGGTCGGCACGGGTCGCCCCTCGGGTAGTCCTCGATGGTGGTGCGGAGCTTGTTGGCGGAGGGGGTGGGATTCGAACCCACGATCCCGAGAAGGGATAAGCGCTTAGCAGGCGCCCGCACTAGGCCACTATGCGACCCCTCCAGAGTGATCGTAGGGGCGCGAGGCTCGGGCGGGCAAGCGGGCGGTAAGCTACCGCACCCGACCCTGATGGAGGAGATTCGCGACGGACGCCATGAACCGTGTCGCGCGATCGTCCGACGCCGACGATGACGCTGCCTCAAGCGCGCCCTGAATCTCAGCGAACTCATCGCCCGACAGTGCGGCACTCCATTTCTGGATTCGCAGGTCGCTCCATGTGGTTCGCAGCGCTCGCCTCGCGATCCAGATCGCGCTGGCGTCGCGGCTCAGGCGATCGTCAGCGACACGCAGTGCGAAGTCCACAAGATGATCGTTCGTCGTGAAGAGCACGAAGCCATTGCGAAACAGGAACCAGCCCATCGCAGTCACGGCCAGCCGCTTGTTTCCATCGACGAACGGGTGGTTCTTGTTGAGGCTGTAGTGCAGCGCCGCAGCCTTCTGCTGCGCGATCCGGTGGTGAGGCCAGCGGGGTTGAGCGAGTGCCGACTCCAGACGTGCGAGGCCTTCCGCGCCTGCCAGGTGAAACGCGGGCGTGCCGGGAAACTGATCGTGCGTCAGCGCCTCAACGAGACTGTGAATCTCTCCTACGTCCAGGTAGTGGAGACGGCTCATTCTGCTCATCCCAGCGAGGCAGTCTGCGCTCGCCTTGTTGCCCATGCTGAAGAGCCCCGCTCGATGGCGGGGCTCAACTTATGCTGGCTCTGGAACCGCCTAGTGTTTTTCGAGTTCCTTGAGTGCAGGTGCCCACCGCGCGATGAGCGCGCGCAGCTCCTCGTTCAACTCATCGCTGAGTTCGCCACCCTTGTCCCGCGCGAGGCGGGACGGCTGGGCGAGCGGGTCTGCTCCGTCGCGACGTTGTCGTTGACTGGTCTGCACCATAGTGAACCTAGCGTACCACGCGCGCCGACACGTTGAGCCGGCCTACTACAGTAGTCCGGCGTCCTGCAGCTGCTGCTGCATCGTCGCGCCGATGTCCGAGGGGGAGTCGGCGACGGCGGCGCCGGCGGCGCGGAGCGCCTCCTTCTTCGCGTCGGCGGTCCCGGCGCGGCCCGCGATGATCGCGCCGGCGTGGCCCATGCGGCGGCCCGGAGGGGCAGTGGCGCCGGCGATGAACGCCGTTACTGGCTTCGACATCTGCGTGATGTAGTCCGCGGCCTCCTGCTCGGCCGTGCCGCCGATCTCGCCGATGAGCACGACGGCGGCCGTGTCGGGGTCGGCCTCGAACATCGCGAGCGCCTCGGCCTGCGTGGTGCCGATGATCGGGTCGCCGCCCACGCCGACGCTCGACGACTGGCCAATGCCGAGCCGCGTGAGCTGGTCGACTGTCTCGTAGACGAGCGTGCCGGAGCGCGAGATCACGCCGACGTTGCCCGGGAGGTAGACATCGGTGGGCATGATGCCCGCGCGCGCCAGCGCCATGGGCGTGATGACGCCGGGGCAGTTCGGCCCGATCAGCATCGTGCCGGTGCCGGCGAGCGACCGCTTGACCTTGACCATGTCGTGGACGGGGATGCCCTCTGTGATGCAGATCGCGACGGGCACGCCGGCGTCGGCGGTCTCGAGGATGGCGTCGGCGGCGAAGGGCGCCGGGACGAAGATCAGCGAGACGTTCGCGCCGAACTCGTCGACAGCCTCGCGCACGGTGTTGCGGATGGGGGTGTCCTCGAGGACCTGGCCGCCGCGTCCGGGCGTGACGCCGCAGACGATCTCGGTGCCGTAGGCGCGGCTCGTGCGCGCCTCGCGCTGCCCGGCGCCGCCAAAGCCCTGGATAACGACTCGCGTGTTCTCGTCCAGCAGTACGCCCACGTTAGCGCTCCCTCGCGTGTTCCGATGTGGCTTCTAGTTCTTCGATACGTTCGCCATTGTGATAGACGCGGTGCCTCGGCGAGTCGATACCCCAAGAGGTAAGGAGCCACCAACCTTCGTCGCTACCACGAGCGCTCCGAAGGTGCTCCGGCACTTCAGCGAAGCCGCGCTCGAACTGCGATCCCCACACCATCACCCGGAGATCAGCCCGGGCGCAGAGCAGCTTGTCGAAGTCATAAAGCACGTGCCGTTCCCGGTTGAACTCGCATTCGAGGGCAAGCACCGCCCTCTTGAACCGCGGCAGAGTGTCAGCCGACTGATGCTCCTCGTAGTACTCAAGCCAGGAGACGTCGTACTGGAACTCGCTCTGCGTGAAACCGATGTGGGTAGGGCCCGAGGTCTCAACGCCACGGGCTAGCAGTTGGGCCCTCGCGAATTCGTCCGCACCATCGCCGAGTTCGTTGGCCTTCGGGTAGACACAGCAGTAGTCGAAGCCCATCTCCCAGACGCGCCGCTTGAGGGCTCGAGTCGCGACCTTAGCGCTGCCACCGCCGCGATCCTCGCGGTCGGTTTCCCAGTCCATGTGCGCGCCATCCATTGCCCGCTGGATGCGCTCGATCAGCTCCGGCATCTCGGGAAGAGCCGACGCTGCCACTAGGAGCCCCCGGCCGCCTCGACGGCCTTCTGCGCGCCGTCGGCGAAGCCGTCGGCGCGGATCAGCTCGATGCCCGACTCGTCGAGGATGCGGTTGCCGTCATCGACGTTGGTGCCCGCCAGCCGGATGACCGTCGGCTGCGGGATCAGGCCCTGGTTGCGGGCCTGCACCACGCCCTCCGCGATCACGTCGGTGCGCGCGAGGCCGCCGAAGATGTTGACGAACACGGCCTTCACGTCCGGGTCGGCGCCGATGATGCGCAGCGCCGCCACGATCGCCTCCGGGTCGTTCGCCGTGCCGATGTCGAGGAAGTTCGCCGGGTCGCCGCCCTCGAACTTGATCGCGTCCATCGTCGCCATGGCGAGGCCGGCGCCGTTGACCATGCAGCCGATGTCGCCGTCGAGCTTGATGTAGTTCTGGATGCCGGCCTCGTCGGCCTCGACCTCCAGTGCCTCCTCCTGCGCGCGGTCGCGCAGCTCGAGGAGGTCGCGGTGACGGAACTCGGCGTCGTCGTCGATCGAGAACTTGGCGTCGACGGCCAGCAGGCGGCCGTCGCCCGTGACGACCAGCGGGTTGATCTCCGCGAGCGAGCCGTCGTTCTCCTCGAACGCGCGGGCGAGGCCGGAGATGAGGGCCACGGCAGGTCGGTTGAGGTCGCCGTCGAGGCCGGTCGCGAACGCGAGCGCGCGGGCCTGGAAGCCCTGGAAGCCGGCTGCGGGGTCGATGGCCTGGCGGTGGATCTGCTCGGGGTGCTCCTCGGCGACCTCCTCGATCTCCATCCCGCCGGCAGCCGAGGCGATCATGACGGGCATGCCCGCCGCGTTATCGATGACCGCGCCGAGGTAGAGCTCGCGCGCGACGTCGATCTGCTCCTCGACCAGCACGGCGTCGATGGGCTGGCCGCCCGGGTTCTGGAACGTGACGAGCTGCGTGCCGAGGAGCTCCTCGGCGGCGGCGCGCGCCTCGTCGGCGGAGTTGGCGAGCTTGATGCCGCCGGCCCGGCCGCGCCCGCCGGCGTGGACCTGCGCCTTGACGACGACCTTGCCGCCGAGGGCCTCAGCGGCCTCGGCCGCCTCGTCGGCGGTGCGGGCGACGCGGCCCTCGGGGACGGGCACGCCGTAGCGCGCCAGCAGTTCCTTGGCCTGGTACTCGTGCAGCTTCATGTGGGGCTCCCGATGCGGGTGTGGCAGGTGGTCGCCTCGACGTGTGGAGGCGGCGCGGCGGATGGTAGCACTTGAGGCGGGGTGCTCAAGGCGCGAGGCGTGTTCGGAGCCGGGCCTCGTTAGCTCCCAGTGACGCCCACCGCGCGTCGCGAAACCATATCCGGACGTCCCTGCCGCCTATTGCAAAACGGATATTCGCGGATCTCTTGACGCGAGTCCGCTCCGCAATGGATCATTCTCGTCAGGAAATCCCCAGTTGTTGCGACGGCTGGGCCGGAGGCCCCCGAAAGGGGGTCTTCGCATCTGGAACGTTCGGTGGGTGCCCGATGAAGCGAGGTCGAGTTAGCGCAGGCTTGGCGAGTGGGTGAATGGGCTGAGCACGGTAACGGTGTCGATACGCTGGCCGTCGCTGAGATCCTCGGTCAGGAGGTACTCGCACCCGGCTCGGCGGGCGGCGGCAACAATCAACGCGTCCCAGTGTGAGAGTTGAGCGGACTCCCTGATCTCGAATGCCTGCCGAATCAAGGCGGCGTCGATCGGTTGCGGATTCCACGAGACAAGATCTTCGATGTCGGCGCGCGCTTCGACATGCGACAAACCGGGGGTGAGCCGACGCGTCACGGTGACGTAGTACTCGTTGAGCACCTGGGCGCTGATGCGGCCCTCGCCGGACGCCCACAGGTGGCCCATCCAGGCCAACGCTTGCTCCTGCTTCTCGACGTGATCGGGGTCGCGGGCGTACACGAGGACATTGGTGTCGACGAAGACACTCACCGATCGTGCAACTCGTCTCGTGATGGGTAGGACTCGCCACCGCTCAGCCGCGTGGGCTGGCGTCCAAGGTAGGAGCGGCGAGCCGCTTCGTAGCGGTCGCTGCCCTGCATGTGCTCGCGGAGCAGGCTACCGACGAAGCGTGAGACGCTCGTGTCCTGCCGGGCCGCTTCGATGCGTGCCCAGAGGGCCGTCTCGTCGTCAAGCGTGATGGTGACGTTTCGCACGAGCGTAGTGTAGCACGAAATTCGTGCTGCCTACCCGCCCAACTCGCGCCGCATCTGGTCCAGCCCCATCGGTCCCAGCTCGAACGCCTGGGCGTGGAACGCCTTCAGGTCGAACGCGTCGCCGTCGCGGCGGCGGGCGGCCTCGCGGGCGTCCAGCCACGCGCGCTCGCCCACCTTGTAGCTGATCGCCTGGCCCGGCACGCCGAGGTAGCGGTCGACCTCGCTCGCCATGAAGTCGGCGGGGAAGTGGGCGCGCTGGAGGACGAACTCCAGGCCCAGCTCCGGCGTCCACGTCTCGCCCGGGTGGAAGTGGTCGTTGTCCGCGATCGGCAGCTCGAGGTGCATCCCGATGTCCACCACCACGCGCGCGCAGCGCAGCGCCTGCGCGCGCAGCATGCCGAGGTAGTAGTCGGGGTTCTCGAGGTAGCCGAGTTCGCCCATCAGCCGCTCGGCGTAGAGGCCCCAGCCCTCGGAGTAGCCGGACGAGCCGCCCATGAGCCGCTGCCAGCGCGAGAGCTGCTCGCGCAGGTAGACGGTCATCCCGATCTGCAGGTGGTGGCCCGGGACGCCCTCGTGGTACGCGATCGAGACCTCGCCCCACAGCGGGAAGCGCGTCTTGCCGCCCGTCGGGTACCAGGTGCGGCCGGGCCGGCTGAAGTCCTCCGAGGGGCCCGTGTAGTACATCGCCAGCGTGCCGCCCGGCGGCGCGATCAGCGCCTCGATGCGCTGCACCTCCTCGGGCAGGTCGAAGTGCGTGCCGTTCAGCTCGGCGATGGTCGTCTCCTGCAGGTTCTGCATCCACTCCTGGAACGCGTCGACGCCGTCGATGGCGCGCTCCGGGTCGGACTCCAGCAGCTCCTTCACGCCCTCGACGCCCACGCCCGGCGCGATGCGTTCCGCGGTCGCCGCCATCTCCGCCTCGATGCGGTGCAGCTCGGACCACCCCCACGCGTACGTCTCGTCCAGGTCCGGTGAGGCGCCTGTGAACACCTGCACGCCCAGCGCGTAGCGGTCGCGGCCGACGGGGTCGTGCGGCTCCGCCGCCGGCACGTAGGTCTCGTCGAGGTAGCGGCCGAAGCCCGCGAACGCCTCGTTCGCGGCGGCCGCGCCCGTGCGCAGCTCGGCCGCGAGTCCCTCGCTCGTCACGTCCGACGCTTCGAAGTCCGCCACCAGCCCGTCGAAGAACGATCGGTCGCCGCTCGCGCCGCTCCACGCCGCGGCCTGCAGCGCGCACGCGGCAGCCTGACGCTGCGTGCCCGGCGTGCCCCGCTCGATGCTCGCGTCGAGGGTGCGCCGGTAGCCCGCCATCGCCTCGGGCATCGCGGCGAGGCGCGCGGCGATGTTGCTCCAGTGCTCCTCGGTCTCGCGCGGCATCAGGTCGAACACACGACGCAGCGACTGCGACGGGCTCGCGAGCACGTTGATCGAGCGGTAGTGCTGTCCTGCCGCGTCGAGCTCGAGCGACAGCCGTAGCCCCTCCACCATCGCGTCGCGCGCCACCCGGTCGCGGTCGTCCTCGACGGGCGCGGCCTCGAGGGCGGCGAGCGTGTCGCGCGCGAGCTGCGTGCGGGCCTCGTGGCCGTCGGGCGAGAAGTCGGTCAGCTCGTGCTCATGGCCCGGGATCCCCATCCCGGTCGCGGCGTTGGGCGACAGCGCGGCGTAGCGGACGACGTAGGCATCGGCGAGGTCGTAGATGGCGGACATGGGCGTGGTGCCTCCCTGCGGGGTATCCCCGCGTCGGTGCGACTGTACGCAGTCGGGTCGCGGCGGTTGGTGCGTCGATGGTGTGTGGGGTGGATGGCGGAGGGGGTGGGATTCGAACCCACGGTGACGCAAGCGCCACGACGGTGTTCAAGACCGCTCCCATAAACCGCTCGGGCACCCCTCCGTGTACCAGTGTGCGGCGAGCGGGCGCGTGATGGCTACCCGATGAACGATCTCATCAGGATTGGCGCCCGGGCGACGGTCCCGGAAATCAGCGGCCGAGTCTATCGAGGTCTGGCAACGGTCGCCGTGCGGGTTGTATTAGTCCGTCACCTAGCTAAACTTGGGGTGAGGTACGCGCATGACGACAGTGAACATTCACGAGGCGAAGACCAACCTGTCGCGCCTGATCGCGCAAGTCGAGGCCGGCGAAGATATCGTGATCGCACGGAACGGTAAGCCGGTGGCCCGTCTCGTGGCTTGCGAGCCACCGGGCAAGCGTGAATTCGGGGTGCTGCGGGGGCGCATCAAGCTCGACGATAGCTTCTTCGAGCCCCTCCCCGAAGCTGAGCTGGAAGCCTGGGAGGGCGGCTAGCGTTGCGCCTCCTGCTCGATACGCACGCATTCATCTGGTGGTTCGAGGGGAACGATGCCCTGCCCGCGCCTGCTCGAACGGCGATCGGGGATGAGTCGAACGATGTGCTCGTGAGCGCAGCGTCGGCCTGGGAGATCGTCACCAAGCACCGGCTGGGACGCCTGCGTGGCGTGGACGCACTGGCTGCCGATATCCCCCGGTACATAGCCAGCCAGCGTTTCGAGCGACTCTCCGTGACCGTGGAGGACGCCGTGCGCGCCGGCGCGCTCCCGGGTCCGCACCGCGACCCGTTCGACCGCATGCTCATCGCCCAGGCAATCGGCCATGATCTCGTCGTAGTCTCCAACGAGGCCCCGTTCGACTCGTACGGCGTGCAGCGTCTCTGGTGATCCGCTGCTAACCAGTCAACGGCCGTGGCGCCAGGCCGCGCGTTCCCGCCTCTGGCGCTCATGCACGTCGCGCCTCCTCTGCAGCGTATCCCGCGTCTGTGCAGCCGTGTGTGGGTTGCGTCGTGGGGCGTGTGGTGGGTGGGTGTACGGCGGAGCGGGTGGGATTCGAACCGCAGCGACGCAAGCGCCACGGCGGTGTTCAAGACCGCTCCCATGGACGGCTCGGGCACCCCTCCACGGACCAGTGTGCGCCGAGCGGGCGCGTGATGGCTACCCATGACGCAGGGAGCCGCTATGGAGTTGGACGCCAGCGAACACATGGTCTAGAGTCTCGCTGACAGCCGTCCTCTCCCCCGGGACGCAGCGCGATGGTGACAGGCGAAGTAGCAACCACCGTCTGGTCTATCCACCACGTGGACGCCTTCCACTGGCTTCATGAAGCCGAGCCGAAGTCGATCCAGGCGGTGGTGACCGATCCGCCGTACGGGGTGCTCGAATACACGCCAGAGCAGATCGCAAAGCGCCGCAACGGAACTGGTGGCGTGTGGCGTATCCCGCCGTCCTTCGACGGCGCGACGCGCCAGCCGCTACCTCGCTTCACTGCACTGGGCGAAGCCGAACTGAATGCGATTCGCACCTTCTTCGCTCGACTTTCAAGGGGCCTGCTGCGCGTGCTCGTGCCCGGTGCTCACGTCTTCATAGCGACCAACCCGATCGTCTCGCACCTTGTTTACGAGCCCTTCATCGCGGCGGGTTTCGAGAAGCGTGGCGAGATCGTGCGCATCGTCAAGACGCTGCGCGGTGGCGACCGCCCCAAGAACGCACACGAGGAGTTCCCCGGCGTCAGCGTTATGCCGCGTTCCAGCTGGGA
>Ga0209754_1002717_pt1 | contig 13452 bp, 16 predicted proteins | sample MesohylBB_FD_187295 | JGI IMG/M metagenome (GOLD analysis project Ga0209754, IMG submission 187295) | Host-associated microbial community of the marine sponge Aplysina aerophoba from Gulf of Piran - sponge mesohyl, lysed by bead beating... | ecosystem: Host-associated > Porifera > Sponge >... | reverse complement strand
TATTGGTTTCGCCAGCCGGCTCCGCAGGCGCCTGCCGGGGTTCGTGTCCGCCATGGGCGCTCCCGCCGTCATGCAGGCCCGACGGCGGGCCGGGGTCTGGATTGGTCACGCTGGCAATCCCCTTTCCAGCGTCCTTGCCCACGGGCAAGGGCAGGATCTCCCAGGTTCCCAGGCGATCCATCCTGTGACTTTGCGCCGGTCCACGACCCCGGACGACCCGTTGCGCCTCGCCATTGGCGGCGCTTCCGGTGCTGCCCCCACGCGGATAACAGTGAAGGCGTCGTCGATTTACCGATTTCGAGGCTTCCTCCGCCGCTTCATCACCAGCTGTCTACGCTTCACGACGGGCGTTGCCGCACGCCATGCAAGACTCGCTTCCGGCTGGCGGGCTGCGCCTTTGCCGGGCGGGAGTCGAACCCGCTGGATCGCTACGAGAGGTTTCAGTTCATGGCATCCTCCTCTCCAGGGCTTACCCTGGCGCAATATCCATTCGGCGCTCAGGGGATGAGCGCGGCTACAGACTAGCCCCGATATTTCATGAAGGGTGAGGGTTTCCGGGATTGGCGTATTTTTTTCGTGGCCTGTGCGGGGATGATCGATCTTGTGGCGGTGATTTTTCCGCGGACTTGACGATGTCGGGCGCGTTTGGGTGGTTTTTCCGGGTTCCGGTCGCGCGGCGGGGTTGCCGGTTGCGCCGCTGGTGTGCTGCTGGTCGGATCGGGCGAAGGCCCGGCGTTATCCGGGTTCGAGCCGGGCGGCGATCAGGCGGAACAGGTCCTGCTCGGGAAGGGCGGACGACAGGTGGAAGCGCACCCGCCTGGTGTTGCGGACGATCAGGGCGCCGATCTTCAGGAGCTTGAGGCAGATGGTAGCGCATTGGGCGCGGGCCATCCCGGTGCCCTGGAGGCCGCACCGTCGGATCGCGTTGAGCAAGGTGTAAGCGAGGCTGGCGAGCAGCAGGCGGAACTGGTTGGGCCACCATCTGTGGCATGAGGTGCGGTCGGCGAAGAGCTGGAGCTGCTGTTCCTTGATCCGGTTCTCCATCTCGCCGCGGGCGCAGTAGAGACGCTCGTACAGGTCCCGGCCGTCGCCCGCCAGATTGGTCACCACGAAGCGCGGGTTGGCGCCCCTGGGGCCGTGCTCGATGCGGGCGATCGCCCGGCGCTCGCGGTCCCAGCTGCGCGCGCCGTAGGTGAGCTCGGCGAAGCGGCGCTGCTTCACCCCGGTCTCGGCGAAGCCGGCCTCGGCCAGCGCCATCTCGGGTCCAGCCAGGGCCGCCAGCCGGGCGTTCCGGGCCAGGCCGAGGATGTAGCCGACATCGTGGCGCTCGCACCAGCGCATCAGCCGCCAGCGGCAGAAGCCCGAATCGGCGCGCAGGACGATGTGCACCCCGGGCCAGGCCCGGCGCAGGCGCGCCACCAAAAGCTTCAAAATGCCCAACGAATGCCGCGCCGGGTCGATGTCGGCCGGCCGCAGATAGGCCGCCAGCAGGTGGTCGCCGGCGAACACGTAGAGCGGCAGGAAGCAATAGCGGTCGTAGTAGCCGTGGAAGAGGCGCCCCTCCTGGCCGCCGTGCACCGCATCGTCGGTCGCGTCGACGTCCAGCACGATCTCTTCCGGCGGCGTCTCGAAGGCGGCGATGAAGGTCTCCACCAGAACTGCGTGAACCGCCCACGCCCAGCGCTGGTCGGCCCGGTTCTCGAAGCGGCACAGCGTCGGCGCGCTGGCCAGGGCCCGGTCGCGCCCGGTCGCGGCCTGCAAGCCAAGATCGTGGCGCAGATCGGCGTGGTCGTTCAGGTCCTCGTAACCCAGCACAATCCCGAAGACCCGCTGGCGCAGCAAATCCGCCACGCCATGGCGCAGCTTGCCCCGCTGGCGCGGATCGCCCAACCGGCGCGCCACTGCTGCCATGAGACCGAGCCGGCGATCCGCCTCGCGCAACAGCAGCGCACCGCCGTTCTCGGCGAGAGTGCGGCTGCAAACCGCCTCAGGTCGGCCACCGACGAATGTTCCGAGGTGTGGATGACTTCCAACGGTATGCCCTGGTCCTCATATTCTTGCGGCTTACGGCTGGAAGATCGAACGGGAAAAGGCTATCTTCGGTTATGGTGGCGTGGCGCATTCGTTACCTCTGGGGAAATCCGCTCGGAAACGAATTTCTACCCGAATCCAACGGGTTACGCCTCGGCCTTCCAGCAGGCACTAAAATCAGGGCGATCAAGGACTTTTTCGATGGCGTGCCGCATCACGTCGTTTTACGCGAACATTGCGGGCGTCACCAAAAGCGCCGTAGGAGCCATCAGGATGAGCACAGCCAGCACTCTCGCGCAGCGGCTGCTCATAAGTCCGTTCCTATCTGGCACGCTGTTCTTCAAACTCGCCACAGCAGTCTGTAGCTGAAACTTGCGGCCAGCCGTATTCGACACCATTGGCAGAACTATCCACGACTGTTGGCGCTCGGCGGCGGCACTGTCCGTCTCGCATGCTAGGATGATCGCGCACCAGTTTCATAAAATATGCGCACCGCTCGCATTTGACGTTCACAGAATGGAGATCAACCATCGCCTCAATCCCCCGAAGGCCGCTTGCCTTTGACGATTATGAAATCTTTTTCCATTCGCCGCACCAGTCAGCAACGCTCACGATAGGCCAGCACCAGGATTCTATATTTGCAACAGGATCCATGACCGTGGGCGGAAAACGGCGGCAATAACCGCTGTGGTCTCCCATGGCGCGATCATCGAAAAATCGACAGTCCTTGCACCGGGCAGACATGCCCTAGTTTCCCGAGGGTCGGTCCTCTATCGGACCGAGGCGGGCGCGGATGTCGTCAAACCCTTCTTTCATCGCCGTTTCCATATCGCCCATCTTGCCTTTGATCTTGCAAACATCCTTCTTCAGGGTGCCCACGTCCCTCTTCGGACACATTCAGGACACAGTTTGCCATGTCCCGAGGCTGCCGCCAACCCCCGCGAGGACGGCATCGGCGACGCTGGCGCGTCGCCCCCACCAGCGGATGAGGCTTCGAAGCATCACCCCGTGCTCGGCGTCGCCCGGCGGGCCGTTGTCGTTGGCGGCCTCGCGTCGCGTCGCGTCGAGCCTGACCTCGAATCCGGGATCGCCCTCGACCGCCGAGGTCATCCGCCAGCCGATCCGGTAGTCCCGCGCGCCGGTGTCCGACATCCCGAAGCCGATGTTGGGCGTGCCCGTGAACCGGTCGCCGAGCAGCGAGAGCCCGTAGCCCATATCCGCCGCCAGGCCGCGCGCGGGACGGAAAGTCCCGCCGTCCGGAGCCAGGGCCCGCGCACCGCGCGCGCCCCACAGCTGGTCGGATGCGCGCATCCGTTCGCGCGCACCCGCACCGCGCTATGTGGGAACCGCCGCGCATTGATTGGCCGCTCGGCGCATCCTATCGTGGCTCTAGCAATCTGCGTGGAGCCCGCCCGAAACCCCTACTAGGAGGACGATGTGATCACCGCCGCAGAAGTCGCGTGGAACAAGGCGCCGAAAATTCCTGGTCAGGATCCGGAACGAACCCGTCAAGACAAGCACGGTCTGCCCATGTTTCGGGAGAGATTCAATCTCCGGCAAATGGCAGGGTGGGCGGTCAACGAACACGATGAGCCTGAAGCTTTTCGATTGTCCGGTCATTCGGTGGATACTCCCTACTACCTTCCGTCTGAGATTGGGAACGAGGACTGAGTCGACGCTTTCAGCGCTGTTGCTTCCGTTGTAGGTGATCCCCTCGGGCGCACCGCTTAGCAACCAGGTGGCGCCGTCGATGCCTGTTGCGCAGTCTCGCATCTTCAGGATTTTTTCCTTCGCGCATCGCGCGTGTTCACTTTGTGCGGACGTCCCGGCGGTCGGCCCCGCATCGCTCGCCACACCACCCGCCACTGTGGTACAGGAACAAGTGTAGCGACCTCCGCTGCGTGTAGGTAACTTTCGAGCCTGCATCGCCGCCGACGGCACGAGCCGAGCAAATGATGCTGCCGGTGCGCGTGCCCGCATGCATTGATCTGTTACCTCATGCTTCCTATAGTGCCGACCGGAAGCCGCGCGGCGGTTCGGGGACTGTCTCCGCAAGTGCGCGGCGGGCGCTGCCGCTCAAGCGCCGCTCGGGCTAAACGCCGGTTGCAAAACGGCCTTCATCGCCCGACAGTTTCAGCGGTCAGGAAGCGCGATCTGGACGCCCTTCGACGCGTGGTTCTCACACCCCACGCATCGTCGATGCCTTTGGCCATCGCAGCCTACGGACCCGGGAAGCCCCAGAAACCGTAGTGTCCATAATGGGTTACCGGCCGTCTGCGAATCCGTTCCGTTACCCCCTCACTCCGAACCCGCTCCACGCTCAGGACACGACTTGGCCAAATTTGCAATTCCCGCCCAAGTCACGTCCAGAACCGCACCAATCTGGTTGTCCCGTTCTACTTGGAACCCGTCTCGTCCATCTGTCTTGCGATCACCTTTCTGTCGTCTTCATCCGTTCTATCATCGGGTGTTACTTGGTCGAACTTTTCCCGTATAAACCACGGGTATACCTTTTGCCGACTACTGTTATACGTCCAATAATCAAACGGTACGCATGCCCGCGCTTGCCGCCTATTTAACTTGATGTCTCTTACATTTTCGCATCCCTCGGACTGATGTTTATCTACTACTTCCTCAGGAAGACTTTGTAAGATCTCCTTGTAGACCAACATAGCCTCATCTGATGGCAAAGGCCAAGAGGGCTTCACATCCGCGATCAAACAAGCGAGTTCATACAACCTAAATGACTGCTTACCTCTAGCTTCTACCATCCATTCTGGGATTGTAATAAGTTCAATAATATGTGCCCGTATTCTTGATACCTGTTCACGAAAATTCCACTTAAATGCCCCATGAATAAACAATAACAAACCCATGATCATGAAAACGACATTCCACCAACTAGCCAGATTCATCCAATCTTGCCATTGCACCACATCATCCAGCAAACCCGGAACACCGACAACAAATAGTCCAATGGCAGCTAGCATCTTCAAATAATTCATGGCAAGACCCTAGGAAACCATTCGAACAAAGTCGGAGGTTTCGGACATACTGATCCTTGTTTGGGCCATAGATTCTTTGTTTCCCCGCTAGTACGGGCTAGGCCCTTCCACGTCCCAGGTTGGTTGTCGCCTTCGGGATCGATGGTCCTGTTCCGTCGTGTTGAAATGCAATGATTTGTACCGCCATGTCTTGCGCGCGACTCTCAACATGTTTAATGGCGGTACGCAGATTCGGGGTTCGGTCAGTCAGAAACGGTGACAGCGTGTCGTCTGGCACAACGATTACTCCAACATCCAGTTGGCCGCCGGCAAGGTCACCTCGCAAGTGCAATACGTCAACCGCTAGTAGGTCGCTTCGACCAGATACTTGCACTTCGACGCCCAAGGTGCTCCCTTCCCGGTTCATCTTGGTCCAGTCGACCCCGCCGGAGGCTATTTTCTGCCACCCACCAATTGCCGCGAATCGTGCGTCTATCTGCTCTCGTATCCACTTCGTGCCGTTGGCGTGACGCGATTCTTCGATCAATAGGTCGAACCACGTCACAGCGTCCTCAACTTCGGCGAGTAAGGAACCAAGGCCGAGGCGATCTATCTTACGCTCGAAACCGTTGTAGCTCTGGCGGGCGGTTATGCGGGGCATGGCTCTACGTAGTCGCCGTTTGAGTGCGGCGTCACAAATCCGTTCAGTCGCTCACGGATGGGTTCTATGTCGCCGATCTCTATTCCGATCCATTTGCGACCGCGTTGCTCACATACGGCATAAGTCGTGCCACTACCACCGAAGGGGTCCAGCACCAAGTCGCCTGGCTCGGTACTCATCTCGATCACGCGGTCCAAGATCTTGGTACTAATCGAGTTCGCCGCACGCGATTGAGGTTTGAACTTCTTGTGTCGGACTGGCGGAATATCGGTCCATATGTCCTTGAGGTTGACTCCGTTCGGATTCATCGCCTTCCTATGCCCGCCATAGTCCTTAATTTCTCCGCCGCAATGGCGGCACTGCTCAATCGGTGTCCGGATACGTCGAAAAACACGCGGATCACCCTTGGTATAATAGATGAGCGAGTAATGCGATGGATAGAGGCGTCCAGGAATGGGCAAACAACTCGAAAGCTCAACGGCAATCCAGTGCCGGAATGTCATTCCCCGTGACGCCAAGTAGGCCCCAAGAGGAATGTTCCACTTCGGCAGGTTAAAAAGGAAAAACGCGCCGCCTTCTGATAGCGTGCGCACCCCTTCATCGATCCACCGCTCGCACCAAGACAAGTACTCGTTTTCGGGTAGGTCATCAGTAACCCGCTCACCATAGTGTTTGTCAAGGTTGAAGGGCGGGTCAGCAAAGAAGGTGTGGATAGACCCATCGGCAATGGTCGGCAGGATATCCAAACAATCCGATTGGTAGAGCTGTCCCCACTCTGTGGAAATGACAGGTTGCGAGGGTGCCACTGCTGTTCCCTTCATTGCTCTAGCTCGCGACTACGTACTGATGTCTGTGTCTTGTTCCCAACATCACTGTCCTAGTCTCTCGCCCTGGAGTGTCTCACACCTTCAGTATGGCGCAGCTTCCTCTGAATCGCCACCGCCACACGGTCAGCAGCTTGGCTCAGAGTTGCGTCATCGAGGTGAACGTAGCGGTTGGTCGTGCTGGCCCGCCGATGCCCAAGTAGCCGCCCCGCGACATGCAGGCTTTCGCCGTTCATGACCGCGTACGAAGCGTGCGCGTGTCGCAGGTCGTGAAGCCGCGCATCCGCCACGATCCCGGCTGCGTCGCGCGCCTTGAGCCAGAACTGGTAGAGGTCGTTCTTGTCCAGCGGTCCGTCCCCGTTCTCGCCGGGGAACACCCACTCCCCGGACGCCGATTCGGCGAGGCCGTGCAGCAACTCCCGCGCCGCCTCGCCGAGTAAAACGTGCCTCGGTCCCGTCTTCGCGTCAATCAGGGCGAGCCGATCCGGCTTAACCTCGCACCAGCGCAGACGGCGTATCTCGCCCGGCCGGCAACCTGTCAGCAGGAGCAGGCGCACCGCCGCGACGCATACCGGGCTATCCGCTTCGCGTAGGCCGTCGGCTCCTCTACAGGGCCTTGGTTGCCGACAACGGGCTTTCGTCCGGCTCCGGGGCGTAGTTCCGGGTTCTTGTTGCGGAACAGCGCCCGCGCGAGCGACACGGGCGTTGCGCCGACAAGGCGAACCTTCGGGTCCAGCACGGGGACGCCTCTGGTCATCGGCTTACTCCGAACGCTGCGGTTAGATCATCGCGCTCCAGCGTTCCGGCCGCGCCTTCGTGCGCCGTGCCGGTGAATATGCCGGTAAGCCGCCCATCGTCGCCGCCGGTTTCCCGGAAGGTGTTGCCGCGAACTACAATGCTGTAGCCCAGGGAGCCGTCGCCCCATGTTGTGCCAGTGCCTTCCGCGCCCGGTGCTGTATTCGCGCCCCATGTCTCAAGACCGGTGAAGTCCGCCCGGCCCGTCATGGACGCCAGATTGACGCCGATCCTTGCATCGCCCGCGACTGCGGCCGCGTCCGGGGTCAAGCCGAGTAGCTCGCCCGTCCATGCCGCAGTGCCGGACAGGCCCCGGTTGTCGGCAAGGTGGGTATCGGGCTGATAGCCATATGCCCAAGGCTCGGCATAGCCGTTGCGCAGTGCGACGCCAAAGCCGGTATGGGGGCCGTTGCCGTGAATGTGCCTTGAAGTGCTCGCCCAAGGGCCAAGGGACAGCGGGTCGTTCCCCGGCTCTAGGCTGTATAGCGCCCGCAATGCTTCCCGATCTGCCGGATACAGAAGCGATAACGGTTGCTTCTGTCCGTTCTGTTCCAAGGCGTAAATGTCGGCGGTTCCTTCTAGGATCGTCGGGTAGTTTGCCGCCGGATGATTATTGAGTCCTAGGGCGTGCATCATTTCATGGGCAAGCAGAGTCACGGACCGCCGGACACTGGCAACCCCCGCATCTGTCGCCCCGGTCGCATCCCGGTAGACATTGGTGTTCTTGTAGAACTCTATCAGAGAGTCCGTAACCACTTTGGAACCATCCGCGCCTGTGGAAGTCCTGTTGTATGTCGTCGCTCCAGCACCTTTGGGGCTGGTGGGGACGAACTTTACCCGAATGGTGTTAGCCGTTGCTCCAGCGTTTTCCGGCAGCCGACCGCCCATGGTGATTTTGTATCCTTCCGGCAAGGCCGCATTTATTAGCTGGACCGTGGCGACCACAATTCTTTCGTCAAGGCTGTTCGACTGCCCTTGAATCCGCACCACAGGAGCCTCCGGCCATCTGCCCACTTTCGCATCCGGGAACACCTCCCTCAAATATGCAACTAACTGGCTTCGCCCTGTGCCGTCATTCAACTGGCCGAAGCGTATTTCCGAATCTCCACGGGAACCGGTGACGGGCAGTGCGCTGATATCCCCTTGGTCCACTCCCACGAAGAACTTTGACCTGTAACCTCCTTGGCCGAAAGGTGTTGGCCCTGCTTCACCGGTGAGGATTTCATCCGTGTAGACGGGCGCGTTCCTTACGTCTGTGGAAGGAACGGCCGTGAGGCTGCGGATGCTGTAATGCCGCGTGAAGAGCGTCTCGTCATTCGGATCGCCATCATCAACATAAGCGAAGGGGAAAGGCAGACGACCAACTTCCTCCGTCCTTGAGGCGTCCTGCGGGAAGGCATCCGCGTTGTCGCCCACGCCGTCGCCATCACTGTCCGCAGTCTCTGTAGCGTCGTTCGGGAAAGTGTCGTCAACGTCCGCCACGCCGTCGCCGTCCGTGTCAACAGGCTGGGTCGGTTGCTGTGGCTGTTGGGGCTGTTGCGTCATCGAGGCGGGCTTGCCCTCACCTCCTCCGCCTCCGCAGGCGGCAAGCATAAACATGACGGCGGCGAGAATGGCGACTGTGCGCATGGGGTGTCCCTCCCGGTTTCGTCCTACCCGGCTGGCGCCGGGCCGGTCGCCAAACAATCGCCATAGCGTGGGATTCCCGCGCCTTCCCGCGAAGCGGTCTTCTATCGAACGCGGGCGACCCGGCAGAGGGTCGCCGCTATGGCGTGTTTGGCGATGGGGGAACCCTGCCTGTCCGGCGGCAGGTGAGTCAAGCAAGTGCTGCGCCATCATTCCGCTCGCTCAGCACCGTCCGGCCCGTCAGGCGGCGCGTCCTTGTCGCCCTTCGTGATGGTCAAGGCCCGCATCCTGCCCGCGCGCGGCAGGATGCCGCTCGACCGCATCGGCCCGGAGGACGTGGCGGCGTGGTTCGACGCGGCCAGCAGGGACAAGCCCGGCGCGGCCAACCGCGCCCTGGAGATACTGCGCGCGATGATGTTCCGGGCCGAGGAATGGGGACTGCGCGAGCGCGGCACATACCCCTGCCTCGGCATTGAGAAGAACCCGAGGAAGCAGGTCGCCCGCTTCCTCGACATGGACGAGCTGGCCCGGCTCGGGCGCGCGCTCGACGCGCACGCAGCGCGCTGGCCCGAGGCCGTCGCCGCGATCCGGCTGCTGGCGCTCACCGGATGCCGGCGCAGCGAAGTGGTCGATCTGCGCTGGCGCGATATCGGCGAGGACGCCATCAATCTCGCGGACTCGAAGACCGGCCCGCGCGCCGTGCCGCTCGGCAAGGCCGCCTGGGCGCTAATCGAGGCGCTGCCCGGTACCCGCGATCCCGACGTGTTCCTGTTTCCACGCCATGCCGAACGCAAGGGTCTCTAGGTTCTCACGAATTGCTGGCGGACGGTCTGCGCGGGTGCCGGGATCGGCAGGCTGCGACTGCACGACCTACGCCACACGGCAGCCAGCCAGGCCGTCATGGCGGGCGAGAACCTGCCGCTGGTCGGTCGGCTGCTTGGGCACAACCGGCATCGGACAACGGCAGGCTACGCTCACTTGGCCGACCATCATCTCCTTGATGCAGCAGAAAAGGTTGGCTGTACCATATTCGGTGCAATGTACTCGAACAAGTAAATGGCAGCTCGCCATCACCCGCGAAATCTAGCCAAATCTTCAGAATATGAGCGAAGGTAATCTGCAAATGGGTGGCCTGCGCCCTTCTGCTTCTCGTGCCATGCCTCTATTTTCCATCCTGACTCAACCAAGTCTGAAGCGCAAAACACAAACTCCAAGGTATCAGTCAGAAAACCGATAGACTCCTGTAGCTTGTCCTTTTTGGCAGCGGAGGAGGTGCTACCGTGTACAAATATGTTTCTTAAATCCACAGCAGCATCCGTCACTTCATCAATATCCGGTATAGATGCACCAATTCGACTAGAAATCACTTGAGAGCGATAGCGTATTTTTTCCTTTAGGGACGGTTTCTTCACTCTACCGAGGTAGCCAAGAATACTATTCCTTTTTTCGCCAGTCGGCAGTTCTTTGAAAAGTTTCGTACTTTGCCGTACTGCGTCCTCAAGACATCCTTCCAGTGTTGAAGTCGACGGAACAGCATTGTCCGGCAACAGATCGAACATATTTGCTGCACCAACTATCCGGTCTGCATCGTAGTTTCTGGCACCGGACCACCCGGAAGCGAATCTCGACCGCGCAATACGCCATGTCTCTTCCTTCAACAGCCAGCCATACAACAAGTGTGAAAAGTCCTCCCGGTCTGTAGCCGCATCTACAAGGATGTCCCGAAAATCTGGTTCACGAATGCTCGAACGTCTCGAATAATTGGGATACATGCTCAAATGCAGGTCGGATGACTCCGGATGGGGATCACCATTGTCGATAATTTGCAATTCGACTAAGTTTTGGGGGCGACCCAAGATAGTATGAAGAAATCGCAACACCTTGCGAATCTCGACATCCGTATCCCTGACACTCTTAGCTTCCGAGAACTCAACAAAGACAACAATACGGTTGGATATACATGCTCCATGTGGACCGCCCATATCGAAGCTCGGTTGATGGCATGCTGAAATCCTTCCGAGTGTCGTATCGGCAGAAAATATCTGCATCTTGCCAGTCCAATAGGCTAAGATCGGATAGTTATCTTCAAATTGGACTTTCTCAAATAAATCCATCGAAGCAATATCCTTCACCCGATCAGGCGGTACATCCACAGTTCCGAACGCATAGCGGTCATGAAACAATGCCATTGCGTCATCAATCACGAAGGAGATTTTCGTTATTGTCTTTTCGGGCGACGAGCGGTGCCTCGTGCCAATTACAACGTAGTGAGGGAACAACCTGTAATGGTGAAAGACACCATTCTTCCCGAAGAATCTCTTTTGCCCGGTCACAATGCAATCGATCAGGGACGCCTTTTTCTGATTTTCCAGAACGCCAGTAATTGTTGCTCCATTTAGCGCGTCAATATTCTCAATCTTGTCGCCCCACAGATGCAAGGTTGTTTCTTCTCCGTCCAAGGAAAGTGAACCAGTCAACTTCTGCGCAGTCGATATTGAAAACATCCCATTCGCAAATTGTGTTTTCTCATTCTCTACCATGTTAGGTGGTGCCCCGTGCTGAATGTTAAATGTGCCGTATGCGTCACGCCTTTGGCCAGTGTCATGCGAACCGGTTAGGAGAGAAACAGGAGGACGGCAAATTCAACTTGCCTCGCCCTTGGACTTGCGTCGTGCCGCCCGCCTACGTCTCACATTCGCTTGGGTTCCCAATGGGACTGTAATCGCTTCATACAGCATGAACAGATGCTCTACCCGCTCGCGCTCGGAAGCGAACCTGGAGCGTCTGTACAGCCGGTCCACCGCGCGGTCGAGCGTTACGTGCGCCCGACGCAGGTTCGGCGGCATCGGGTCGGGATCGTAGAGATCGGCGAGCTTCGCGCCCGGATGCGCAGCCCGCGCGTCAAGCACGGCTTGGGCCAGCGGTTCCAACCGCGACAGGTCCGAGTCCTTGGGCGGTCTCAATGAAACTCCGGTCCTTCCTGCGGTGTAATGAGCTGAGTTTCCCATTACATCCGGACGCTGGCAGCGATGCAGGCGAGCATTCCGAGCAGGATTGCGCCCGCCACGATCCATCGGAGGCGGTTCGAGAGGCCGCGTCTTTCGAAGACGACTGCGGCGGCCCGCTCCGGTACCTCGGGATGCGCTCGGCTTTTCCCTGATCCAACCATACCCGTGGAGGAGCGAGCATCCGACGCGGCATGGAGGACGGAGACAAGCTCTTCAGCTATTTGCCGGAGACGGCACGATGAATGCAGCAATGGCGGTTCCCGGCAACACGGCGGCAACCTTTTTGGTTCACTTCTTCGGAAGCGGCCTGGCCGACGAGAAATACGTGGTCGAGCGGTTCAAGGCCCACGCCGACGGCGATATCCGCCCTTGGACCGGCGAGACGCCGGCGAAGGGTAAGGGACGCCGGGCAAAGCGCGTCAGGAAGCGCGATTTGGACGCCCTTCGGCGCGTGGTTCTCACACCCGACGCACCGTCCGGGACAGCGAATTCGCCCGCCGGTTCGCCGGAACCGGCGCCCGCGGGTCGGCTGACGAATCGGGCGAAAAAAATATTTTCGAGGTCATTCGCGGACAGGCGCAGCCTGGCGGCGCCTGGAGTATGAATTGCCGGAATTCCCATATTGAGAGCGGCTTGCGGGGCTCCGCGGCGCCCCTATCTTGTCGTTCATGATGGCGTTCCGCACCCTCCCCGGCGGCGGGTGGCGGCGTGCGGTCTGCATCGCGCTCGCCGTCGGCGCGATGACGGCCGCGGCCGTGCCCGGCGTTCAGCTGTGGCAGGAGACGACGGCGCACGAGTGGCGCCTGCCCGGTCTCGGCGCGCCCGCGCGGGCGAGGCTCGCGGCCGGCGGGGAGAAGTACGCGCTCCAGCGCTACGAGTGGAGCGCGGGAGAGGTCTCGTCCATGCCGCTCGCGTCGGTCGCCGCCGACCCGAAGATCGACTGGACCCGCGCGCGCATCCTCGGGCTCGCGGTCGAGGCGGGTTGGCGGGGGCTCGGCGCGGGCGGCGCGGCCGGGCTCGCGGCGCCGGTTCCCGACCCGGGCGGACGCCGGCGGGGCGGCTGCGGCGCTGGAGGCGTGGCAGCCATCGTCGTGAACCCGGGCGTCCCCGGACGCGGGGATGTCCGTCATGCCTGACACCGGCAAATGGCTGCTGCCGCTCGTGGCGGCCGGGATCTGCGCCGCCGGCATGGCGGTGCTGGTCGCCGGCATCGCGCTTGCGCTCGGCCCGACCGGACACGACTGGTACGCCGCCTGGAAGTTCACGCTGGTCGAAGCCATGCTGGGCGTCGGCTTCAGCGATTACGGGCTGGTCGAGTACCGCACGGCGGCCGGCGAAACCGTGACCGTCAAGCGTTATCAGCTCGCCTATGTCATGAACGAGGCGTGGCTGGCCCGCCGGCGGATATTCGCCCTGGCGGGGAACCGCGCGCTGCTGGGCGCGTGTGCCGGCCTTGCCCTGTTCGGGATGTGGCTGGTGGTGCGGATGGCGCTGCGCCTGCGGCGGCTTGAGAGCGGGCGGGG
>Ga0209754_1002715_pt1 | contig 13455 bp, 14 predicted proteins | sample MesohylBB_FD_187295 | JGI IMG/M metagenome (GOLD analysis project Ga0209754, IMG submission 187295) | Host-associated microbial community of the marine sponge Aplysina aerophoba from Gulf of Piran - sponge mesohyl, lysed by bead beating... | ecosystem: Host-associated > Porifera > Sponge >... | reverse complement strand
CCTGCACCAGAAGGGCATCCAGCCGGTGACGCCCGCCGACGGCGATGCGATGGCCCCGATCGAGGCGCTCGGGCTGCCGGATTACGGGATTGGGATGCAGATCCTCGTCGACCTGGGCGTGCGCGAGATGCGGCTCATCACCGACAACCCGGTCCGGCGCTCCGGCCTCGGCGCCTACGGGCTCGAGATCGCCGAACTCGTCCCGCTCGCCGAGCGGACGCGCGAGCAGCGCGAGGAGGCGCTCAGCGCCGCCCGTGGAGAAGGCGAGGGCGCGTAGCACCACAGTGCCACGCGCCCACATGCGCTCCCGGCTGCGCGGGCTGCAGCCCGCGCACCTCGTTTAGTCGATCAGCGCCGCAATCACCTCGTCGATGACCGCGTCCGCCTTCTCGTACAACTCGTCGTCCGTCGCGTCCTGGATGGGGTGCGGGACGAACGCGCGCTGCATGGCGGGCAGACCGAGCGAACCCGCCTGCGCCTCAGCGGCGTCGACGAACTCCGAGGAGGCCATCATCACCGAGGGAATGCCCTGAATCTCGAACCAGACCGTGTCGTGCACACTGCACGTCGTACACGACCCTCAGTCGGCAAGGGCTTCGATGACGAAGTCCACCTCCTCCATCATCTGCCGCCGCAGCGGGTCCGGCGCCGGCTTCGCGAAGGTCGGCTTCGCGTAGCGCTTCACGCTCACCTCGGGCAGCCGCTCGTTGAGCAGCGACTCGATGCGGTCGAGCAGCACGTCGCCGCGCGGCTTGCTGATGTCGAGCAGCCCGACCGTCCCCGTGATGTGCTCGGGGCGCCGGGTGAGCTGCCGTCCAATCGGTTCCCGTTCGTCCGTCGGGTCAAGAATCGTCGTCATGCGACCTCCTCGATCTTCCTGCTGTCCAGACCGCTCGCCCAGCCCGGGAAGATCGAAGTGAACTTCCCGGCGCCGCTGCCGGCCACCACGATGTGGATGTTATCGGGCGATGCGAACTTCGGTATGAGCTCCTCGAGCTGTTCGGCGCTCGGCCCGTCCGGGCCGAAGCTCTCCGGCGGGATACCCGCGCCTGCACGCTCGTCGATGAGGAGCTCGCGGACCGGCCGGTGCGTGAGCTCCCACAGCCGCTGCTGCAGGTCGGTCCGCGTCCAGTCGTCGCGTGCGATGGTGTCGACGTGCTCGGGGCAGATCACCATCAGGATCTCGCCCGACCGGGACCGCGGGTGGCTGATCGCCTGCAGCGACATCGCGAGGCTCCCCGCGAGCGCCTCGGCGGTACGCGACGTCTGGTCGACGCACACCAACGGCCCGGGCGACGCGGGGAACACCGAGACCACGCTTTCGGCGGCGTCATACCCGTGCTCGACGTGGAACGGCTTCCACGGACTGTGTTCTTCGCGCTCGGCGAACGCGAACGTGAACTTCGCCGACGATCCGAGCATCGAGCGCTCGGTGCCGCCGGGGGTCGCGCCGCCGACGTTGCGCAGTACGAGCCGCACGGCGCGCCCAATCGTGGCGTTCGCGCGGTTGCCCTGCCCGAGCGCGCCCAGGCCGGAGTTCATCCCGATGCGGTCGCGGATGGGGCCGTTGACGATCACCGCCGGCGAGGCGCCCATCGTCGTCGCCATCACTCCGTGGGCGTTGAACTGATCCGTGCACACCGCCTCGACGGCGCCGATAACGACCGGCAGGTACTCGGGCTTGCAGCCGGCGAGCACGGCATTGATCGCGATCTTCTCGATGGTGGCCTCGGCCATATTCGGTGGGACGATCGCCACGACCTCCTGCGCGTCCCGGTTCGTGCCCGCCAGCATGCGCAGCACCCGCTCGGGGCTGGGCGCCACGACGGGGAGCCCGTCCGTGAAGCCCTGGTCGAACATGAACTCGTCGACGTCGTCGTCGCTGCCGACCTCGATGCGGCGCGCGCGCAGCGGACTGCCCTCGGCCTCCGCGACGAGCCGCTCGTAGATGCCGGGCTCGAGCGTCCGCGAGCCGCAGCCGGGCTGCGAGATCGGGTAGCGCTCCCAGTCCACGTCGCCAGCGTCGGCCTCGGCGAGGTCCGCGAGGCGCCCGTAGAGCGCGCGCCAATCGTCGCGCCCGAACCCGACGAAGCGGTCGACCTCGGCTCCGCTCTCGTCGGTGAGGATCACGGTCGGCACCGTCTCGAGGTCGTAGCGGTACGAGACGTCGAGCTCGGAGTCGTCGAGGAGCGGCAGCGTCAGCTCGTGGCGGTCGACAAGTACTGCGTTGCCCTCGGCTTCCTGGCCGATAGCCAGGATGTCCACAGCGCCGCCGAAGGCGCGGTGCGCGCCCTCGATCAGTGGCATCGATGTGCCGCAGGTGGGGCAGTCTTCCTTGACGAACGCCAGGAGCGCCGGGCGGCCGGTCGGGAACGCGCGCTCCTCGCTGCGTTGGTCGCGGAGTGCAAAGCCAGGTAGCCCGGTCATATCGAGCTCCTTACGTACGCCATCCCGTCCTCGTGCATTCTAGCCAGATCGAGGAGGCAGCGTGGGAGACCGCTCGCTCAGGTGCGCGCGTCGAAGCGGTCCATGTACCCGGTCCAGTCGAGCAGTCGCTCGTCCGCGGTGAGCAGCCGGCAACCATCGACGGTCAGGGCGGTGGCGGTGATGATCCGGTCGGCCGGGTCGCCGTGCATCTCCGGGATCATCCCGGCACGCGCGGCGATCTCAGCGCTCACGGGCACATCGGCAAGGCCGGCCGCGAACAGCTCGGCGCGCCAGCGGTCGACGTCGATGTCCACGTCGAGGCGCCCCTTACTGACGAGCAGCCCAACCTCCCAGAACGAGATCGTCGAGATCGCGGCGCGACCTTCCTCCCACGCTCGGTCGAGGAGCGCGCGGCTCTGACGCCCCAGCCTCGGCGAGTCGACGCGGAGCCAGAGCAGCACGTGGGTGTCGAGCAGCAGCACCCTTACTGCCCTGAGTCCGGGTTGATCACGCCGTCCGGGTCGGCGAGGACGTTCACCTCCGCCTCGTCAATGGGGCTGATGATGTCGCCGAGGATGCGTATCCGACCCTTGTCTGCGCCCCATGGCGCCTTGCGCGGCTGCTGATACGCCGTCAGTTTTGCGATGGGTGCGCCGTTCTTGGTGATCACGATCTCCTCGCCCGTCTCCGCTACCTCATCCATGAGCTTCAGGCACTTCGCCTTGAACTCAGAGGCCTTGATGGTGCGACCTGTGGTGTACACGCCCCGGAGGTCACTGACTCCTCGCATGGTCGCCCGCCTTTCCCCTATTCAGACTATGGTCGTGACTATAGTCATATCATCCCAGTTACACAAGACCCCGCGCGCTGGTGAGAGCCTAGCTTCGGGGGCTGGTAGGCTCGGCTGGGCCTTCTTCGAAACTGGAGCTTCGCGAGTGAAACTGCTGTCGGTGCCGCGCGTCTTCTACGGCTGGTGGATCGTGCTCGCCGGGTTCGCCATCCAGTGGACCGTCGGCGCGCTCATGCTCCACCCGTTCGGCATCTACGTCGTGGAGTTCGAGGAGGAGTTCGGGTGGAGCCGCACCAAGCTCTCGGTCGCGTTCTCACTCGCGCGCGTCGAGGACGGCCTGCTCGGCCCCTTCCAGGGGTGGATGATCGACCGCTTCGGGCCGCGCGCCGTGATACGCGTGGGCGTGGTCCTCTTCGCGCTCGGGTTCGTCGCGTTCAGCATGATGAACTCACTGCTGATGTTCTATCTGACCTTCCTGCTCATGGCGGTCGGGGCCGCGCTCGCCGGCTTCCTCTCCGTCACGACCGCCGTCGTCAACTGGTTCGTGCGACGCCGCACGCTCGCGGTGAGCCTCGCGCTGATCGGCGTGGCGGGCGGTGGCTTCGCCGCGCCGGGCATCGCCTACCTGATCGAGGAGATCGGCTGGCGCAACACGGCGCTGGTCTCGGCGGCCATCATCGCCATCGTCGGGCTGCCCGCGGCACAGCTCGTGCGGCATCGCCCGGAGCCGTACGGCCTGATGCCCGACGGCGACTCCGCGCCGCCCGCGGCCTCCGCTGACGACGACGGCCCGCAGTTCGCCGAGGTCAGCATGACGCCGCAGCAGGCCCTGCGGAGCCGGGCGTTCTGGGCCATATCGTTCGCTCACGCTGCCGCGCTGCTCGTGGTGTCGGCCGTGATGGTCCACTTCGTCGCGCACGTCGAGGAGCAGCTCGACTACACGCGCACGCAGGCCGCCTCGCTCATCACGGTCCTCACCGTCATGGTCATCATCGGGCAGGTCGTCGGCGGGTGGGCCGGTGACCGGCTCAACACGCGGGCGATCATCGCCGTCTGCCTGATCGGTCACGCCACCGCGATGTTGCTGCTGACCTTCGCAACCGCCCTCTGGATGGTCGTGGGCTTCGCGCTGCTGCACGGCATCGCGTGGGGCGTGCGAGGGCCCGTGATCCTCTCGATGCGGGCCGAGTACTTCGGGCCTCACTCCTTCGGGACGATCATGGGGTTCTCGTCGCTGATCGTGATGCTCGGCATGATCATCGGCCCGATCTTCGCGGGGCTGGTCTACGACAACACCGGCTCGTACGAGTTCGGATTCACGCTGCTCGCGCTCATCGCCGGCGCGAGCTCGCTGCTCATGCTGTGGGCGGGGAGCCCGCCGCCACGCCCCGAGCGCAGGCCCACGACAGCCGTCGCCGCCGAGGCGACCGAGGCTCCCGCCGCGTAGCTGCCGGGGTCTACGCCCCCGCCACGGCTGCGTCGATGCGCGCCATGAGCTCGGCGTCGAGGGGGCCGCGCGCTTCGGCGTCGACGCACTCGCGCAGCTCTTCGCGGTTCTTCACGCCGAGCACGACCGTCGAGATGCCGGGCATGGACAGCGCGTAGCGATGTGCCAGGGCTGCCGGCGACTCCCCGACCTCGTGAGCAACGTCACGGAACGGCGCCGCGCGGTCGAAGTCCACGGCGTCGCCGTGCCCCTCGGGCAACTCGCGGTCGATGGCATCCGTCAGCGCGCCCGCCTGGACGGCGCGGATCCCCATCACGCCGACGCCGTGCTCGGCTGCGGCCGCGATCACCTCCCGCGGCCGCAGCTCGCCGTCGAAACGCTGGATCGCGCCCGCCGAGTCGAGCAGGTTCGCGATGCACTGCACCGCGCCCGGCGGCGAGGCGGACCGGAGCGCCTCGATCACCGCGTCGGGCACGCCGATGCCCGTGATGCCCCACGCGCCCGCCAGCCCCTCTGCCACGAGCCCCTCAAGAGCCGGACGCACGGCGTCCTCGAAGAGCGTGAGCGGCGTCCCCGCGTAGCGGTCGGCGTCCGCGTCGGCGACGAGCATGTTGTGCACGAGGAACACGTCGACGCGCTCGAGGCGGAGCCGTTCGAGGCTCGCGATGAGGCTCGACCGGAGTAGCTCAGCCACCTCGCCGGCCGGCGGGGCGTTGACTCGGCACTTGGTGGAGACGAGCACTCCATCCGGGAGCCGGCCGCCGAAGGCCTCGCCGACGACGCGCTCAGCCTCGCCGTCGCCATAGCTCGGAGCGAGGTCGAGCAGGTTGATGCCAAGCTCGATCGCCTCGCGCGTGGTCGCGACGGACTCCTCGCGGGTGGTCGGCCCCCACACCTGGCCGATTCCCCCGCCGCCGAGGGAGAGTGCGCTCACGTCGTATCCGAGGCTGCCGAATGTGCGTTGTTCCATGCGCGCGAGCGTAGCGGCCGCTCGCTGGCGGCGGCAAGGCAGACCGGACGGAGGGCTGAGTCCTAGCCGAGCGCCTCTGCTTCGCGCAGCGCGGCGATCTCCTCGGCGGTCAGGCCGTGCTCGGACAGCACCTCGTCGGCGTGCTCGCCGAGCTGAGGCGAGGGCCGATCGGTGCCGGTTGGCGAGTTCGTCATGCGCAGGATCGGTCCGACCATGCGCTCGGGGCCGGTCAGCGGGTGCTCGAGGTCGATCATGTAGCCCATCGCCTGCACCTGCTCGTCGTCCGCCATCTCCTCAGGGAAGTTGACCTTGGTGGCGGGTGCCCCCTGCGCGTCGAGGAGCTCGATCCACTCGTCCATCGTCTTCGTGCGGAACAACTGACGCACGCGTTCCTGGAACGCCTGCGCCTGCTCTTCCCACTCGGGATCGAGGGCGTCGAACTCCGGGTCCTCCATCGGATCCTGGCCGGTCAGCCCCAGCGCCTCGCGGATCTGCGCCTGGTTGCGAGGCGTGAGTGCGCCGACGACGATCGCGCCGTCCTCCACCACGTATGTGCCGTAGTACGTCAGGAAGGCCGTCGCAATCGCGCGTTGCCCTTCGTGGATGTCCATCAGCTCCTGGTACTTCGCGCCGGCCTGGCGCGCCTCGAGGAGCGCCTCCATCATCGGGTCCCGCGTGATGGCGTCCTGGACGGGCACGCTCCCCACGGAAGCCCCGAGGAGCGAGAGCGCCGAGTTGAGCAGCGATGTCTGGATGAACTCACCCTGCCCCGACAGCTGCCGGCGGAAGAGGGCGGCGCACACGCCCATCGCCATCGCGAGCCCGGTGCTCATGTCGCCGATGGCGATCGACATCATCTGCGGCGCGCCGTGCTCATCGAGCTTGTGGTTGTTCGCCATCAGCCCCGAGTAGCCCTGCGAGACCACGTCGGAGCCCGACCGCTCAGCGCTTGGCCCCTCCGTGCCGAAGCCCGTGCTATCGACGTAGACGAGGTCCGGGCGGAACTGGCGCAGCGTGTCATAGTCGACCTTGAGGCGCTTCGAGACGCCCGGTCGGGCGTTGATGATGAACACGTCGTAGTCCGCGATGATGCGATGCACCAGCTCCTGCGCCTCCGGGCTCTGGAGGTTGAGCACGAGCCCGCGCTTGCCGCGGTTCACCACGTGGAAGAACTTCGACTCGTTCGGGACGACGGCGCCGAGGATGCGCGTGCTGTCCCCGTCCGGCGACTCGACCTTGAGGACGTCCGCCCCCAGGTCGGCGAGCATCATGCCGCCGTAGGGCGCCGCGAGGATCTGCGAGACCTCGAACACCTTGATGCCGTCGAGTGGACCACCCACGATGCCTTACCCCCGGACTGCAAACGGGGCGGGCGCTCCAGCACCCGCCCCGTTGAGCGTGTGGCTACCCGCGCATCGTACTAGGACTCGATGGGCGTGTCTGTGCGGTTGCCCCACTCGGTCCAGGAGCCGTCGTAGACCTTCACGCTGTCGTAGCCCAGCAGCTCGCTGAGCACGAACCAGGTGTGCGTGGCCCGCACGGCCGTCTGGCACAGCGTGTAGATGGTCTTGCCACCGACCACGCCTTCGCCCTCGTAGATCTCGCGCAGCTGGTCGGCCGGCAGGAAGGTGCCGTCCTCATTCAGCGCGCGGACCCAGTCAACGTTCACCGACTCGGGGATGTGACCGCCACGGTCCGCACGGACGTCACGTCCCGCGTACTCCTCGGCCGACCGCGCGTCGCAGACCAGCGACGAGGGGTCCTCGATCTGGTCCACGATCTCCTGCCAGCCCGCGATCAGATCCTCGTTCGGGGCGGCGCTGAACGCGTAGTCCGCCCCCGTGGGCGACGGCACGTCGGTGTTCACGTCCCGGCCCTCGGCCGCCCATAGCGGGAAGTCGCCGTCGAGCAGCCGAACGTCGTTGTGCCCGTAGACCGCGAGCACCCACACGGCGCGCGAGGCCCAGATGGAGCCCCGGGCGTCGTAGAACACCAGCGTGTGGTCCGGCGTCGCACCGACCGCGGCGAGCGAGGCAGCAACCTCGTCGCCCGGCGGAATCAGGCCGCTCACGCCGTCGATCTCCTTCTGGAAGACCGCACCGGCCTGGAGCCGGATAGCGCCGGGGATGTGGCCCTCGCCGTACTGCTCCTCGTTGCGGAGGTCGAAGAGGATCACCCTGTCGTTGTCGAGGTTGTCCTCGATCCACTGGGTGCTGACGAGCCGGCTCGTGTCCGCGTAGCCGCGGTCCTCGAAGCCCGTGGCCTGGGCGACCGGAGTGTCGTCTGCCTCGTCCTCATCGGTTGCGGCGACGGTGTCGTCCGCATCGTCCTCTTCGGTGGCAGCGGCAGTCTCGTCCGCGTCGTCGTCCTCGGTGGCGGCCGCGGTGTCATCCGCGTCGTCTTCCTCGGTTGTGGCGGCGGTGTCGTCGTCGCTGTCGTCGGTCGTGGTTGCGGCCGCCTGGGTGGCGGCCGGCTGCTGGGTTGCCGTTGTGTCGTCGTCATCGTCGTCGCCGCAGGCGGCGATCAGTGCCGAGCTGGCCAGCACCAGCACCAGCAGCAGGCCGATACTTCGGCCAAGCCATCCTCGCTTCGTTATCCGCATCGAGTACCCCTCCCTCATGTAGGGTGTCCAGCCAGCCGATCCACGCGGACCGGCCGGCGTGTTATGCCTCTCCGTTGAAGATCCGGATCTCCCACTCGCCGGGGCGCCGCTCTGCGATCTCACAGCCGTAGCCGCGCTTCATCGCCTCGGGCGGGATCGTCGACAGCGCGGGCGGGTGATCCGTCCACACGCGCAGCTCCGGCACGCCGGGCTGCACCTCGTCGAGCTCCCGGTTGGTGCGCAGCATCGGGTACGGGCAGATTTCGCCGCGTACGTCGAGGACTGGCGCCTCGGTCTCGTTGGTCATGGAGTTCCCTCCTTGCTCCCTGTTTCACTGGCCGCCACCGGGCGCTCACCCGGCGACAGCGTCATCTCGCGCACGCCCTCCGAGGGCGGCTCGAGCCGGCATCGCACGCCGCGCTCGGCTGCCGCGGGCAGCACGTACGTGGCGACGACGTCGAGGTCTGTAATGATGCGCACTGCGGCGCCCTCGGCGGCCTGCTCGACGGCCGCGTGCGCGCTCTGCATCTGCTCCGGCGGTGGCTTCCCGCGCAGGTCCAGCACCTCGGTGGCTTCGCCGGTCATGGGAACCGCCGGATGAACGCAGTGCCGCCGTAGGCGCCGATCGCGAGCGCGATCGCGTAGATCCAGCCGTTCAGCGCGAGCGACGGGATCGCCGAGAAGAACGCCCCGATGGTGCAGCCGAGGCCGAGCCCGGCGCCGTAGCCCATGATCAGCCCGCCGCCGAGCGACTGGATGTAGCGGCGCGGGCCGCGCGGCACGCGCAGCCGGAACTCGCGCGCGAGCAGCGCGGCGGTGAACGCCCCGGCGATGATGCCGGCGTTGAGCATGAAGGCGTCGGTGAACCAAGTCCCCTCGACGAACCTCGGCACGCAGCCGGGGATGTCGTTGATGCCCTTGAGCTCGCCCACGCCCGCGCCGATGTTGTCCGCGAAGTCGGTTGACCAGCGCGTCATCTCGCCGACAACGCCGAGCGGGCGGTAGCGGATGAAGAGCAGGATGTTGATCGCGGCCAGCGCGATGCCGCCTATCAGCGGCGTCCACTCGGTGCGGAAGACCTTGCGGGCGAGCGCGCCGAGCGTGGTGTCGGCGCCGGGGGCAGCGGGGGCAGTGCCGGAGCCCGGGATGACCGGGAGGGTAAAGTTCATGCCGGCGAACGCGCGACGCTCCCACCAGGAGACCGCGACGTAGGCGAGCGCGAGCAGTACGAAGGTGATGACGATCGCGCCGGTGTAGGTGAGGTCAGTGGGCAACCACGAGAGACGGTCGCTGCTGATCTGGTTGTCCCACCACCAGTTCCACGTGCGCGCCATCGCGTAGAGCCCGACGAGCACGCCGAAGATGGCGACCCACGAGCCGAGGTAGCCCTCGCCCATGCGGTACAGCGAGCCGCTGACGCAGCCGCCGGAGAGCACCATGCCGAAGCCGAACATGAGGCCGCCGAGCACCGTCGCGATACCGAGCGGCAGGATGTGCGCGTCGGACGGCAGCGTGCCGATGCCGGGGTTCGGCAGGACGGTGGCCATGATCATCGCGAACCCGGCGGTACCGATGGCGAGGCCGGCGATGATGCCGCGCATCATCCGGCCCTGCTTCATCAGGAAGAGATCGCGGAACCCGGCGACGAAGCAGAAGCGGCTGCGCTGGCAGATCGCGCCGAACGCGACGCCCGTGATCCAGAACACCGGCCACGCCGCGTCCGTACGCAGCGCGAGGACGTAGATGACGGCCAGGCCGACCACGGCGAGGATGCCCGCGCCCGTCGATCGGTCGATCGTGCGGACGGTTGCCATGGACATGGGGAGCGCGCTCATGCGGCTAATGTTCACATAGTTGAGTCGGCCACTCAACATCTCGGCGTTCTGGCGCCGGTGCAGGTGTGATGCGTCTCCCGCCTCTGTATCATCGCGACCGCAGGCGATACCACGGGCCTCACGGCCAGAGAGGGAAGATACATGCCTCCGAACACAGACACGGTCCTGTACGAGAAGCGCGACCGCGTCGCGTGGGTGACGCTCAACCGCCCCGAGGCGATGAACGCGCTCAACCCCGAGATCAGCCTCGGCATCAAGGAAGCCATCGATGAGGCCACCGCGGACGACGACGTCCTCGTGGTGGTACTCATCGGCAACGGCGGACGCGCATTCTGCGCCGGCATGGACCTCAAGTGGCGCGCCCAGGAAGACGCGGCCGGCGGAGCCGATATGTCGGGTGACGAGGTGGGCCCGGGCACCGGCCTGGACGCAGTGGGCGCGTGCCCGAAGCCGGTGATCGCGGCCATTGACGGCTACGCGCTGGCGGGCGGCATGCAGCTCTCCAACCGCTGCGACATCCGCATCGCGACGCGCAACTCGCGTTTCGGGATGCCCGAGGCGCGGCGAGCCCTCGCGGCCGTCGGAGTGGAGGACACGCCCGAACTGTTCACGACGCCGGGTGAGGCGGCGTGGATCCTGCTCACCGGCGGACACATGCCCGCCGAGCGCGCGTACCAGAACGGCCTCGTGCAGGTGCTCGTCGACGACCGCGACGCGCTGATGCAGGCGGCCGAGGACCTCGCAGGCGAGATCAAGCTGTGTGCGCCCCTCGCGATCCGCGCGATCAAGGAGACGCTGCGCACGAAGCGCAACATGCCGGCCCCGAACCCCGGTCAGACGGAGCTCGACAAGCTCTCCGAACTCACCGCCGAGGTGAAGGAGATCAACAACAACAGCGAGGACCGGCTCGAGGGACCGCTCGCGTTCGCCGAGAAGCGCGACCCGAACTGGAAGAACCGCTAGCAGGGGGCTCGACAGGAGTCGACCGAGTCCACTGCATGCAGCCGCCGAGCCACCCCGACGCGGGCAGGCACGCCCGGAGCAAAGCGAAGAGGAGCCCTCCACGCGGAGGGCTCCTTTGCCCCCACCACGGCGAGCAGCGCTGATGGCCGCCACGCACGGCGGGATGTTCGAGGTCGCCGAGCTGGTCGCGGAGCGCGCCTCAGTCGCCGTGCGGCGGGGCGTCTACTACGGCTGGTACATCGTCGCGGCGGGCGCCGGCACCAACTTCCTGGTCATCGGACTCGTCACGTTCAGCTTCGGCGTGTTCATCGGGCCGATCCGCGACGAGCTTGGTTGGAGCGTTGCCGCGATCGCGGCCGGCCAGTCGCTGCGCAGCTTCGAGCAAGGGCTGCTCGCTCCCGTCACGGGGGTCATGATCGACCGGCTCGGGCCGCGCAAGATGGCCATTACCGGCATCATCTTCACCAGCATCGGGCTGGTCGTGTTCTCGCAGGCCCGCACGCTCGAGATCTACTACGTGTCGAGCCTGATCCTCGCCTTCGGGCAGAGCCTCGGTTCGCTGCAGCCGTTCTCCGCGGCGTTGATGTTCTGGTTCCAGCGCAAGCGCGGTCGCGCGATGGGGCTGCTCAACACCGGGAACGGTGCGGGCCACCTGATGGCTCCCGTGGTCGCGATCATCGTGGTGCTGATCGGCTGGCGCGAGACGCTGCTGGTTGCAGCGGTGGTCGTGTTCGTGCTCGGGATCCCGCTCGCCCTCGTGCTCCGCGACCGCCCCGAGCCGTACGGCTACGCCATCGACGGCGACGCGCCGGAGCCGGGTGCGGCCGAGGTGTCCCTCGCCCCGGAGGCTTCGGGCATGACCGTCGGCGAGGGGCTGCGCACACCCACGTTCTACCTGCTCTCTGTGTCCACGGCACTCGCGGGCGGCGTGATCATCTCGTGGATCGTCCACCAGATTCCGCACATGCAGAGCGTCGGCTTCTCGCTCGCCGGCGCGGCGACCGTCGCCGGCATCTACGGCGCATGCCAGCTGGCGCTGCGACCGATCGTCGGGTGGATGGGCGACCGGTTCGGGCGCGTCCGGCTCTACTCGTCGGCGTTCATCTGTCAGGGCCTGGGGATGATCATCTTCGCGCAGCTGACCTCAGACCGACTGTGGCTGCTGCCGTTCTACTTCGCGCTGTTCGCGTTCGGGAGCTCGACGTGGATCGTGCTGCAGATGACGCTCGTCGCCGACTACTTCGGACCGAGGCGGTTCGCGACGCTGCGCGGGTTCGCTTCCACGCTCAACATGCCGGTCGGGATCATCTCCCCGTTCCTCGCGGGCTACATCTTCGACCGGACCGGGAGCTACGTGGAGATCTTCACGGTCTACGCCGTACTCGCGATGACGGGCTCGATCATGATCCTGATGATCCGGCGGCCGTTCTGGGCCGATGTCGTGCGCGAGCGCGAGGAGGCCGCGGCGGCGGCTCGCGCTGCCGAACGCGCAGGGGCCTACTCCGGCCCCATACAATCGCCACCCCGATAACGGGTGGGCATAGCAGGCAAGGGGGCACTCGTGCCTGACACCGCACTGGACGATCTCCGAGTCATCGAACTCGCCGAGGGGGTGGCCGGCCCGTACTGCGCCAAGCTCTTCGCTGACCTCGGCGCCGACGTGATCAAGGTCGAGCCGCCCGAGGGTGATCGCGCCCGCCACGCGGGCCCGTTCAAGGACGGTCAGCCGAACCCCGAGGGCAGCGGCCTCTTCCTCTACCTCAACACCAACAAGCGCGGTGTCACCGCCGACATAGCCACCACCGAGGGCCGCGAGGCCGTACTCGGCCTCCTCGAGGGCGCCGACGTGCTCGTCACCGACATGTACGAGGACGACCTGCGCGCGGTCGGGCTCGACTACGCCGACCTGCGCGAGCGCTTCCCCGCGCTCGTCTTCACGTCGCTCACCCCGTTCGGGCGCGGCGGGCCGCACGGGTCGTACCGGGGCAACGCGTTCACCTCGTACCACTCGAGCGGCATGAGCTGGGAGACACCCACCAACCAGGTGCGCGACCCCGCGAGCCAGCCGCCCCTCGCGCCCGGCAACGCGCAGGGCGACTACGTGACGGGCGTGACGGGATCCGCGGCCGCGATGGGCGCGATCTTCCAACGCGAGTCGACCGGGCGCGGTCAGCTCGTCGACATCTCGGGCCAGGAGGCGAACGCCAACCACATCCGCACGACGATCTCCTCGGCAGTCCACAACCCCGACCTCGTCGGCGGGCGTGAGAAGGCCAACTTCGACTTCCTCGTGCCGTGCAGCGACGGTTATGTCTTTCTGACGCCGTACCACTTCGACCACTGGTGGGAGCGCTTCGCGCACATCATGGGCGACCCCGAGTGGGCGCAGAGCGAGGCCTTCGCCACCGCGGCCGACCGCGC
>Ga0209754_1002713_pt1 | contig 13457 bp, 19 predicted proteins | sample MesohylBB_FD_187295 | JGI IMG/M metagenome (GOLD analysis project Ga0209754, IMG submission 187295) | Host-associated microbial community of the marine sponge Aplysina aerophoba from Gulf of Piran - sponge mesohyl, lysed by bead beating... | ecosystem: Host-associated > Porifera > Sponge >... | reverse complement strand
CAGCTACCACCGCACGCATCAGGCGTTCAGGGGTCACGGGCAGGCTGACATCGGCTTCCAGCTCGGCTTTAGAGGGTTGGTGACGCGGGTCGACCGGCTTAGGGCGGGCCTGTCTCTTGGCCTTAGCCTTCTTCATCGCTGCCTCCCAAAAGGGCTAGTCTTTTCCCGGAATCTCAATGCCCGTTGAGGGAATCAAGATAGCAGTATCCATCAATCGTAATGCTCGCTTGCAGGATAACGTTGTCTGCCGAGCAGTCAGCCACTACAAGCCCCCTTCCCTCCAGGGAGCGTATGTAGAAGCCGATTTCGTTTCGGTTCGCAAAGCCGCACTGTTCCATCAGTAGTGCTATGTCCTGTGCGCTCAGGGTTACGCCATCTCCTTGGCTTTCGGCGAGTTCGTCGAATCGCCTAAGTAGGCAGTCTAGCTTCTGCTGTGTCGTCATGCGCATGGCAGTACTCCCCTTGGAGTTACTCTTTTCCCGGAATCTCAAAGAACAGAGGACCTAGAACCCTCTGGCTTACTTCCCATACCTTATACGGTCGCTCGTCAATATACAGCCTGCAAGATTGAGCCTCATCATCCCACTCTGGGCGAGCGAGTAAGGGGGTGCTTGGGGGTCGGTGAACCCTGATTGTCAAGACAGACTTCTCGAAAGTAACGTGGTAGCGGTCGGGCGCGGCTGGATTGCCGCCTACAAACCTGCTTACCCGCAGCATAGGGGTTATACCCTCCCCGTTTCGCTCTACCTTGAACTGGAAACCCTGTCGGCTCTCGGCTGGTAGCTTGTTTGCCTCTGCCACGTCTCTCGTTACGACTTGGGATAGCACCTCGAATATCAGCTCGAGGTTGCACTCCCCACGCTTTGCTACCCAATTGGGCGGCTCCTGAAAGTCAACCATGCCGACAGTTTACCTCCTTAGGACTTAGAATAGCGACCGCTCGTTTAGCTGCTTGCCAGTGTAGGGGTTCATCATGACAGGCATCCGGGGTAGACGGTCCTCGAAGTAGTCCTGAATCGACCATAGCTGCATTCGCCGGTACTCGTGACCGTGTACTCTCACCTTGCCCGTACTTGCAACGGCTTGTCTAGCGGCCCCAGTCTCGAAGGGGTCGAGGGTTACGAAGTAGCCCAGTGCCGCCCTGTCTCGGTCAGTTACGCCTATGAAGTCCCTGAGGGCGCTGAGGCTGTGCTTCCCTCCCTTGACCTGTGCCAAGGCCAAGCGCGAGTCTATATCGTCCGGTTTGACTGCTAGCGTAGCCCGACCGTCTACACCACCATCGGCTACCTGTCTGGTATTGGGGGCGAAGCCGGGGAGCCGGGTTACGGCCCATGACTCGAAGTTGAAGGGTTGCTCCCTAGCCAGCTTCTTGGCCGATACCAGGTCCAAGGGGATACCCTGAACCGGTATTGAGAGGTTGCGCATACGTTGCTCGCGGATAAGGTCGATAGCGAATGAGGAGATGTCGATACCGGCCCACTGGCGACCGAGGCGCTCTGCTGCCTCGATAGCGGTACCGCAGCCGCAGAAGGGGTCTAGCACCAGGTCGCCTTCATTAGAGCTAGCCTTGATGATGCGCTCCAAGAGTGCTAGCGGCTTCTGGGTTGGGTAGCCTATCTCCTCATTACCAAGCACTGGTCGGATATCGTGCCAATCGTTTGTGACTGTACGTCCCCGTGATTCGTGCAGGTATTTCTTGTATCGCGGAACCGCCCCCGGCCTGGGTTGAACGACTATTCCGGCATCATACGCAGCCTGCATTCGTTCCCTGGTCCACCGCCAAACGCGCGTCACGCCAAGAAACTCATATGTGAGGTTTGGGCGTTTGTCATTCGGATTCAGCAGCGGCAGAAGTTGGTATCGCCCCTTTGAATCCCGATTCTTGTACGCCTTCCTGACGTACTCCGGGTCATGTGGACCGTACACCATGTGAAATGTACACGCCGATTCTCGGCTATACCGCAATATCGTATCTCGGCAGTTGGGAAAATTGACCGTACTGTGACTCTTCGGGTTTGACCTCCGCCACGTAATCTCGTTGCGAAAATGCTTTGGTCCGAATAGGGCATCAAGCAGAAGCTTGAGATAGTGGCTTGCGGTAGGGTCACAGTGGAGATACAGACTCCCAGGCGGCTTTAGGAGCCGGTGCATATGCTCTAGCCGCTCAGCCATATAGGTCAGGTAGGCAAGCATCCCCGAGGGCCCGAGGGCGTAGTGAAGCCCCACGATTGCCCTATGTGCAGGGCGCCCTACGGCACTCTCAAACATGGCGTAGCGGTCTGCCGCTGCCTCGTCCCAGCTCCAGGTATCGGTGAAGGCCCGGTACTGGGCGCTGCCCCCGCCATTGGCCCCGTAGAGGATGTTGTAGTCGGTGTTCGAGTTGAAGGGTGGGTCGAGGTATATCAGGTCTACGGATTCATCATCCCAGCGCTGCATCCAGTCCAAACAGTCACCATAGTAGAGGGAGCCGGGGGCGAGGCTGGACATGGCTTAGCGAATCAGGTCTTGGTAGCGAAGCCTCTTACCGTCCATCCTGGTAGCAACGCGGCGCATCTGGTCGGCGGTATCCAGTTCGCGGATGTTGTGACGCCCTGCGAACTCGGCTACGTAGCGGTCCAGGTGCTTGGGAGACATCTTGTGGAAGGTGCCTTTGTGACCTCTCTTGAGCATCGACCAGAAGGATTCTACCCCATTGGTGTGAATCATCGCATCCACGTACTCACCTACCGAGTGATTGACGCTCTGGTGATTGGGTAGTCCCTGGTAAGCCCGGTGGTCGTCGGTGTACACCATCGCGCCGTCATCGGCGTGTTCCTGAACGAAGCCTTGCAGAGTCTCGGCGTCGGTTCCCGGTACCACCTGCGCCCTGACCTGGTTGGTGGCCCGGTCCTTAGCCCCTATGACGGCGGTCTTGCCTACGGTGCCGCGTCCCGCCTTGAGCTTCTTGCTCTCGTGCTTGTTGCGCTCCCTACCGCCCATGTAGGTTTCGTCTACTTCGACGGGTCCCGCAAACGGCCAGCCGCCGTCTTCGGCTAACGCCGTGCGGAGTCGGTGGGCCAAGTGCCATGCACTCTTCTGGGTGATATCCAGGTCCCGGTGCAGCTTCATGCTGCTAACGCCCTTGAGGTTGGTCGCTACCAGGTAGATAGCGATGGCCCAGACTTGGAAGCCGAGGTTAGACGCCTCCATAGCCGTACCGGTACGAACGCTGAACCGCTTGGCGCACTCCTTCTCGCGGCAGCGGTAGGGCATGGTCTTGTGCTTGGCACCCGATTGAACATTGGCAGAGCCACAGTGGGGGCAGTGGGGGGCAGTAGGCCAGCGTCCCTCGGTGAACCACCGCTCGGCGGCCTCATCATCGGGGAACATCCGGGTAATCTCAATCAGCGAGATACCCTTGCGGTAGTGTTTGCCAGGGGCGCTTTGTGCCATATCTAATTTTACACAATGGTGCCGAAGATGTCAAGGGTTTCGGCACTACCGTATATAATTCCCCTAGTATACGTATCCCCCGGCAAGCCCAACGCCGGAGCGAGTCGCTTCAGAAACAGGATTGGGACGTGGTGTGCGATTGTTACGCCCTTCAAACCGCTCTCCACAATGGAGTTCCCCCGTCCGGCAGGCGATCCCCCAGATCATTCTTCCTGCCCATGGGTGAGTCTCGGTGAAGCCTATTCGAGAACCGCCCCTTCACTCTTGACCCCCCTACCGGCACCAATTCCCAGACCACGGATGCTACCAAGATCTGGGTGACCACACCGTTAACGACCAAAAAAAGCGAGAAAGCACGTCTGGGATGGGAAAGGTCGGAATGGAAACTAACTCACTTTGGCACAGTATGAATGCGAGCATCCGATGATTTTTTCACTAATTCTATGGCCCTTTCGCAATCGTTCTTGTGATGATAACGCAGCACCACCACGGCCACCGATGTAGTGAGTCTCTTCATCCCCACTACTCCCCTGCCACCCCCGGTATCCTAAGCCTCGCCAAAACTCCCGCATGAACTGACGGCCACAGACCTTGAATCATCTCCTCAGGGCTGTTCCCCAACAAACTCACTCGGGTATAACCGATTTGAGAGTCCTCACCTGGAAGCCTTACCCAGATCTGATCGACTCTCTCAGCCAACTCAGATTCGCCATTGGTCAACTCGTGACCCTGGCAGCAGGTGTATCCGTACCTGTCGCTAAAGGCATAGGACCTCTGAGTCCAGGTATCGACAAAACCGGCAGCTGCCAACTTTTGATAGGGGCGGGGGCGGACAACCGTGGTGGCTTCGGTTATTGCAATCATCGCTGTCGCTGTCGCGATCTCCCCGATATAGCGTGACGGCTAAGCAACCAGATCTCATGACAGATGATTTACCAGATACTATGATGTATTTGGATCTCTGATCCCCTGGAGCCCCCCTCCACAATCCTTCAGGAGGACTATGACTACGCTAGAACTCGACCTCGATAGCCACCCCCATATCCGGTTTAGAAAGACCTGGGAACTCACAGGAGAGATCCTCTACTTGCTTGGACAGTGCGAAAGCCTCGTCGAAGCTATCTGCGAGATCCCACTCCATCCCAACTATCACCAACACCTACTCGGCGTCTCTCTGCAAAAAGGAGCTCGCGCCACCACTGCGATCGAAGGGAACACCCTCACCGAAGAGGAGATCAAGAAGGTGGCTGAAGGTTATCCCCTTCCCCCGAGCAAGCAGTACCAGGAGATTGAGGTAAGAAACGTCCTCAAGGCGATGAACCAAGTCCTCAAAGAGATCATTGTGTCCCCGACTGTAGCCGGGAATATCCGACAGATCACACCGGGTCTAATCCGGCGGCTGCACGAGATGATTGGCGAGGGTCTCGGGGAGCATTTCGACGCTATTCCTGGGCGTTTTCGGGAGGATGTCCGGGTGGTGTGGAAGTACCGCTCCCCACCACCAGAGCTTGTCGAAGACCTGCTCGATCGTCTCTGCCGGTGGTTGCAGCGCGAGTTCCGCTCTGGTAGTAGCGAGCAATCGTTCATCGAAGCAGTCGTCGAAGCTATTGTGGCGCACGTGTACATCGAGTGGATCCATCCGTTCGGCGATGGCAACGGCAGGACGGGTCGCCTTCTGGAGTTCTACATCCTGCTTCGCGCGGGCAATCCCGATATTGCCTCACATATCCTGTCGAACCACTACAACGACACCCGGCCAGAGTATTACCGGCAGCTTGACCTAGCTGGAAAGACTGGCGACCTCACCGAATTCATCAGCTACGCAGTTACAGGCCTCCGTGACGGTCTTCAGCAGACGCTTGAGGTCACTCAAAAGAACCAATGGGAAACCGCTTGGCATAGCTACATCTATGATACTTTCGCGGAACACGATTACCACAAGAAGAGTGTTTTCAAACGGCGCCGGGAACTCATTCTTAAGATGCCGACTGATAAAACTCTGACGGCAGACGAGATGGCCCTAGCAACGATGGATCTTGCTCGGGAATACGGTCGATTCGACAGGAGAACGCTGCTGCGGGATATCAAGATTCTTCGTGACCTAGAGTTGGTCAGGGAGGTTGGAAAGGATAAGTTTATCGCCAATACCGAACAGCTCCGGCTTCAGAAGGCTCGAAGATTGCGGCCTTAGCGTAACGTTGTGAGGGGTATGGTGCGGTGTTCCCAGTTGGGTTTCACGGGTTATGGGGATTACTTCGTACTTTTAGAGCCTGTTCCATAAGTCTCGAGTGGTCCTTTGCCAAGATGTGTGGCCCTCCAAATCTGGTGGGTACAGCTACTTGGAATACCACCCCCGAGAGTTCCAGCACGTCAATAGACCCCCCACCCCCCCAAATCTGGTATGTGGAACCATCTGGAGTACCGCACCTTGGGCGGCCACTCGACTTATGGAACAGACTCTTAGGTCGGGCTTTCTTGCGCTTCGCAGAACGGGCATCACCCCGCTTCGTGGCGTGGGTCGTAGTGTGAGATTATCTCTACCCCCCGAAGGGGGGAGGCCAGTCCTGGTGCATCCTGCACCATATGAGTGCCCCAGCTACGGTCAGGCAGGACAAGGCAATCTCAAGCAAGGACGGCTTCGCTGGACCCGCAAGACCTACGGACCGGACCAGATCCGTTACCAAGGACGGATTCGCTGGATACGCTGTCTGAGTTGCCAGAGTGAGTTCAGCGAACGTAAGAACCCCCCTAAGGGCGGACAAGGACGGCTTCGTTGGACCCGTAGAGTCCGTACCCCCAGCGGGGGACCCCGGCTTTGACCGTTTTCGCTTCGGGTGTGGAACAGCAAGATCGGTGAGAGCAAGACCATTACTATCGCCGATCCGGCGAATCCGTCCTTACAACTCACCGAGGGTATCTCGGTGAGGGGTACCGCCCGACTCACAGGCGTTAGCCCAGAAGCGATCCGGCGGCTAGCAATCCGCCTTGGGCAGCATGCTAAGCAGTTCCACGACCAGCGGGTCCAACGCTTGGCCAGCACCAGCTTGCAGGCCGATGAGCGCTGGGGCTGGGAGTAAGAGCGAGCAGTTGTGGCAAGCCGAAGTGATAGATCCGGCGACCAGGCTGGTGGTGGCCTTTGCCACTGGGGTGAGGAACGAGAGGCTTATGGAACAGGTCCTGCAGGACGCCGCTTCTCGCCTTTGCTATCCCCAGGGAGTGGTCCTATTCAGCGATGGTGAGCCGAGCTATAAGCAACCAGAAGATCGGACAAGGACGGCTTCGTTGGAGCTTCGGGTCCGCCCCGTATTCGGTAGCCCCTACCGTCCCGCTAGGAAAGGATCCCGTGGCAGGTTTCCCAACTTTCGTTACCGCCAAGACCGGACTCTTCGGGTCAACAGGCGTCAGGCCCAGGTAATGGTGTGCAAGACCAGGCAGGGTCGGCGCCTCGTCAGAGTTGAAACTCAGATTGCCCATGGAAGTAGTAAGCGGGTAGCCAGGGAACTATCTCGGCTGGGCTTCTCGCAAGCCAATACCAGCATCATAGAGCGGCGCAATGGCACTGCCCGGATCCGTAGCTCCAACGAAGCCCTAAAGACGGACTCTACGGGTCTTGTCCGTCCTTGAATGGATGCGACGAGTGTGAGGATCCAGCGAATCCGTCCTTCTGATCGGATTTGGAGTGTTCGGGAGTTGCAAGGATGGACTCGCTGGATTCGCTCACCTACTCATCCGAGTGGGGGGCAGAGATAATCTCACACTACGACCCAATACCGTGATTGACGACGAAATTCCGACCGAACTCATACCTGATGATCTCGACCCCTGGGAGAAAATCAGATTGATTTACAAGAACAAAATAGTCTGCATCGATGAGGACGGTAACGTACGCTTTACGAATGGAAGTGTCATAGATCGGGAAAGCCTATATCGTAAAGCCATAAGCTTTCTCTCTAAGGAAGAGTCGCCTATCGACCTGGAAGCACGTCCTCCATTTCCTACGTTCAAAGTCGCAAAACCGAAATCCTAAACATCTCCCCGTATTTCCAAGGAGAATTGCTTGACACGGGGTAGACAATATGTTTAACTTTGTTTATAAGTCCACTTGGGAGGCCCTTGAAGCCATGGGGCCTTCTACATTTTTGGGCGGTAGACATCAGCAACGCTAGGGTCTTTTAGAACTGAGACGCCGGGTCCACGTATGGGTGATTTATAGTAGTCTTCTGCGCGTCGGTGAAATTCCTCATCAGACACGAGGTGCTTTTGAGCAAATTCAGGGTCTACTGATTCTGCGTGTTCGCGCGCAAGGGTATAGCTAAGCGTTAATGCCGACGCCCTCCAATTTTTCTTGCGCATACTTAGACCAGTTTCAAGCCTATCTATCCTTTTCTTGTCGAATCCCGTTCCAACAGTACAACCGTATATAGCGAGAGCATGTTCGTCTCGCTTTGTTGCAATTCCGCTCTCGGCGTCAAAATATCTACGGCGCGTGTAAGCAACAAGGTCTGCCAACTGTAAGAGTGGCTCATCAGCCAAGCTAGTCGACCTTCTCACGGAAGTGATGTAGTCAAGACCGACAACCCTCCTTACTGTTTCAAGATGGTCCCTGCGAGTCGCTCCCTCTACTGCATGAAATCCATCCACTATTAATTCTGCTGTGGACCGGCTAGTGAGATGTAAAAGTTGATCAAATTTCATAATCAGATGAGACCAATTTGGGAGCAATATACTGAAGGCCTTCCTGATATACCTACTGTAGACAGTGGGTTTCCTCCTAATATGACGGTGCTCCCGGATAAATCGCATTTCAGCGAAAAATTGAGGATCACAGAAATACTGCATTGTTCCTTCAAAGTATTGGATAGGCGTCATCCCCACTGTCAGCGATGTCGCTGTATGCCTCTCATTCGCATAGCTTTGAAAGATTTCCGCCGCCCGCTTCAGGTATAGGACTGTTTTCTCGAATGGCAATCTCGGAGTTCCATCTTGATTTGCAAAGGGATTGGGTTTGCCCTTGTGTTTTGTGCGGAGACTTCGCCCGTACATCTGATTTAGGTGGATATGCACACTCTCCACGCCAAGTTCTTGGGCAATTTCTGCGCACAACTCCTGCCAACGCTCACGGAACGATGGATAGCGATCTTTCCGAATCATCACGCCCGCTATGCACGCTGCTTGTTTAGAGCTTGGAACGGGCGCTATCATCCCGTCCTTAAAGCGCGTGTCGCCACCACTATCGTCAAACGCTATGACATATTCAGCCATTGGTGATGCATTCAGGCGTTGAAGGATCTTACCACTCAAACAACTCAAAGATCATCTCTGCTCCCCAGGGGCCAGTCCTGGTGCATCCTGCACCAGATAGGTTCTACCTGAACCCTAGGCTCTGTCTGAAAACTCCAAGCGAGCCTAAGAGCTACCCTGGAGTCATGGCCAGGCGCTATGAACCGACAGATCAGCAATGGCGACTCATCGAAGAGTGCTTCCCTCCAGCTAACGCCACAGGCAGAAGACGTAGCGATCCCTACTTGATGCTCAACGCCATCTTTTACATTCTTTGCAGCGGTGCCTCCTGGCGAGACCTCCCCGAGCGCTACGGTCCCTGGCAGACCGCGTATCACTGGTTTAACAGTTGGAGTAAAGACACCACCTTCGACCGGATCCTGGAGAAGCTCCAAGTAAGGCTCAATGAGAAGGGCTTAGTCGATCTCGATAGCTGGTATCTCGACTCCACCCACGTCAGAGCCTCCCGGGCAGCGGCAGGAGCGAAAAAGGGGGGCTTGAAGCGTTAGGGCGTTCCCGACCCGGAGCTCCAACGAAGCTGCTCTCGTCCGTCCTTGGAGGGTTCAGCACCAAGCTGCATCTGGTCTGCGACAAGAAAGGGAACCCGCTTGCGGCGTTGCTCACACCGGGGCAGCAGCATGAGAGCAGGGTAGCCGAACAGCTTATCAGTGGGGTCCGAGTCAAGACGAACTCTGGTCGTGGTCGACCCCGTTCTCGACCCCAACTGCTGGTAGCGTACCTGGGGATATGACTCGGCGGAGTTCCGGCGCTAGCTGAGTGGCAGGGGCATTTGTGGGGTGATTCCTGACCCGTAGAGTCCGTCCTTGAGGCAGCTGCCCAAGGGGAAGCAGCGACGGCGTAGGGGCAGACCACCGCTGTAAGGACGGACTCTACGGGTCTGTGCAGTGACCTATCGGGGGAGGTAACGTCACCTGAGCGATTGGTGGGGTGGCTGAATCCGAAGTGAAAACGGACTCTACGGGTCCGTGCCTTGGCATAGTTTTCAGACAGAGCCTCTAGATCGATCGCCAAAGCCCGAACAAAACGGACGCTACCACTGAAAGAACCACCACCGATAGACAACCGCAACCACGGCGTTCGGTTTCTGTAGTTTCCGCCTCTTATCGGACGAACCAGGGTCCTAGAGCTGCCGAGATCCTAGCTGACTTGAGCAAGGAGTTGCTATGAGGCTTCCTGAGAGATCGGCCCCCAACCCACCCCGGCGAGCTGCTCTTTGAAGAGTTCCTGAAACCGCTCGGCATGACCCAGGCAGAACTGGCCAAGCGTGCCCGCATCTCCTACCCGCGCGTCAACGAACTGGTACACGGTAAGCGGAGTGTCACCCCCGACACGGCGTTAAGACTCTCCCGGCTCTTCGGCACCAGCCCCGAGTTCTGGCTCTTGGGTCAGCTCGCCTGGGATCTGTGGCACGCTATGCGGACGCCGGTCGCCCAGAAGATCCGCCGCGAGATCGAACCGGTTCCGGCTCCAATGATAGATGAGGTCGAGCCCTGACACCCCGAGTCTTTGTTCGTTAGAGCACACTATCGACACTGATGGGAGAGGGATATTTTGAGGGAGATAGTCGCACTTTCAAGCCTACCCGAGCGCTTTTTTGACATCAGTGCGAATGCCTCCTTGGAGATCACCCGTGTCAATGCGACCCTTTTCAACTGCTGCAATAATGAGCCTCTTGACATGTTGTTTTCTGAATCGACACCAATTACCCCGTTTGCTACCTGAATAGCACCCCCGAGTGGAGCAGGTTGAAGGCTGCAATCTTGAGGTTTACCCGCGTTCTGAGCGACAGAAACGTCTTTACTTGCGCCGCCTGAAGGGTCAGTGACCTCACTAGAGTACTGAAACTCGATTCGATTCGTTTCCGAATTCGATCAAGGGAGCTAGTCCACACCTCACCACCCCAAGGACGGACTCTACGGGTCATATTTGATCGCTTCGGTGTCAGCACGCCTGTACCGATATAGGCTTTGTCTCCCAGAACCAGTTGCCCTTCCAGTCCCGCAGTTAGTTCTCGAGCCAGCCTGACATCAGGATGATTCGCTGCTGCGAAAGCCCATCTCTCGAACAGTCCCTCAAGGTTGGTCAAGGCGTGTAGTTTGAAGCCGAATACCATCCCCATGGTGCTAAACCCCTTCCTGGCCTCAGGAAACTTTGACCAGGACGAGCGTTTTCCCAACAGCGGACTCTTCGGGTCCGCCACCGGTAGTGGTTTGCTGTCGATCAGATGAATCTGGTCATCCCCCAGCACCGATAGAGCGAGCTTGGCCACTAGCCGCTCGGCATTCCGCAAGATCCGGTGGTAGCGGCTGTAGTGGGGCAGCTTGGGGAACAGTTCTCTGAAGAGCTGACTGACGATCCAGTACCAAGTGCTCTCGTACGGTTGAGCGAGGATCTCTCCTACGACTGCAATAGTAAGGAGTTCGCTGTAGCTCGCTTTCTGGGCAGGTTGCTGGGGTAGTAGATCCTGATAGGGTTTGAGCCAGTCATCGATATAGACGAATACTGTGAGAAACAGGTCTTCTGGCTTATACTGGTAACGGGGATGGGTGGTCATAGAAACAACCATCCCCCTTTCTTTGCCTGCAGATCAAGTAGCAAACGACGTAATTACCACTCGCTATTGCAGAAACGATTTGCTCTGCAACCTTTCCGAGGCGCACGTAATCAAGCCGACTCACATCAACATGCTGTCTGGCTAGGTCGGAGACGGGCGTCCTACCTGGGGTGCACTCCAACATTTGGCCGTCCTCTCGCAGTTCCTCTTCTGTTAGCCACACCAAGTCGATTTTGTCGATACGATCACCCGCCGCTGCAAGCGCCAATGCCGCCTCTTCGATTTCAGGTTTCGTCGCTCCCCCGCACTTCCAAAAAGAGAGTGTGTCATCTTTCGTGCGCAGATCCGAGGTCACCGCGTCAGCCGAAATTTCGCCATCGGAAAGGTCCGCCTTGTGATCCCACTTAGCGCGTGCGAACTTGCGAGCAAGAAACACAGGCTAGTGTGTGAGGTCGCAAATAACGCCTTGGATGTAGTCCTTAAGCCAGTGCTCTGGTTCATCATGTCCCATTAGCACTTGAATCAGTTCCCGGTCCTCCCACGACTCGACCGCCTGAACTGCAGCATCCCTGATGTCTACGTCATCTACGCTAAGCGCCTTACGAATCAATTCTGTGCGCCATGAGTCTGTCCCAAACCGCTCCTGACGCCCGAGACAGCGCAACAGAGAGGCCGCGAAGCTTGGCTGGCTAGCGTCCACAGCCCAAGTCTCGAACCATTTGAGAACGACCCGTTCTTGCGAGGTTCGCGGCGCCTCTTGAATTAGATCCTCAGCAGGATGGTGCTCGCCGTCCTGAAGCACTTCGGCTTCAAATTCTGCGTGCAGTTTGTTAGCAAGCCACCCTTGTTCTCGTTCCTCAGCCAGCGTCTGCTCAGTGACTTCTAGCTCCGAGAAGTCGGATATGACCAACTGTGTCGGAAACATGCTTGCGATCACTAGTGTGTCACCCGAAGGAGGAGTCGCCACTACACGTAACCCCTCCTGCGAAGCTTGCGAAATCCCCAGAATCCCTATTTGTACATTTGCATCGTAGCGGGACGTTGCAAGGGATCTTTGTCCGTCGGCGACTAGACCTAGGTCGATGACATCACTCTCTTGCGGCCAGGATTTAGGGACAGGTGGTGGAGCAATGAGCAGCTTCCAAGTGTTCCTTGGTAGCTGAGCATTTGACGATCTACCTCCCGACATCCCTGACTTCGAGATCGAAACCTCATCCCACCCCAATTGGTCGCCGCGTGGTTGTTCGCTCCATCGAACAAAGGACCACATTTTGCGTGAAGGCTCAGCTACCGTAGGATTGTATAGTACCGCAGGGTCGTATCGTTCCCAATCCGCGTCTGTTCTCGAAAGACTCATGGCATCAGCTTTCGTTTGAAGCCTCGGGGCTTTGAACTTTTGAATCGCCCTCGCCCTCCCTACGAGCCAATCCTTCCATCACTTCCTTCAACAGGTTATACAGTTCCATCACGGCTGGAGGATTCATCACAATGGAAATCTCTATTTCTCTGTGAATTTCCTTGTCTAAGCCATGATCCAACTTGCTTTCAAGTTCGAGCACAGTATCAGAGTCAGGGGCAGTGGAATAAGCGAGCTCATCTGGAATAGGTTGCCGAGAATTGTACAGAGACAGGTGTGCTTGTCCGGCCGGACTGATCGCACCCAAAACACCATCCACATAAATCACTCTGTGGAAATTCGACTCCTTGTGTCGGAAAGTGATTGTGCGTTTCGTATCATTAACGGAGCTATCTTCGGGTGTCGTCATAGGCGTCCAGGCCCCCTCTATTTCCGCCCTTGATGCTAGGGCGTTTCTAGCATAATTGTCAAGATTAAAATGGCGTGCGCCATCGTCACCTGATTGCCTTAAATTCGGTATACGGCTTCACTGCTACAGCAATTTCATCGCGCAATCTCTGCCACTCAGTGCTACTACTAAATGCACAATCTAAGTGTTCGTCGAAGACCCGAAGCATCATCATATGCGCCCCGAGTAGGTGGATGATTTCGGTCTCGAATGCGCTGCTCACCGGTGAAGTGAGGTGGACCCCCAACCCACCCCGGCGAGCTGCTCTTTGAAGGGTGAAACCGCTCGGCATGACCCAGGCAGAACTGGCCAAGCGTGCCCGCATCTCCTACCCGCGCGTCAACGAACCGGTACACGGTAAGCGG
>Ga0209754_1002711_pt1 | contig 13467 bp, 12 predicted proteins | sample MesohylBB_FD_187295 | JGI IMG/M metagenome (GOLD analysis project Ga0209754, IMG submission 187295) | Host-associated microbial community of the marine sponge Aplysina aerophoba from Gulf of Piran - sponge mesohyl, lysed by bead beating... | ecosystem: Host-associated > Porifera > Sponge >... | reverse complement strand
TTCCCGAGTTCTTCCAAGGCATCGACGATCCCCGCCGCGGCCAGGGCCGGCGCCATGCGCTCCCCACGGTGCTGGCGCTCGCCGCCGCCGCGACGCTGTGCGGCATGCGCGGCTACAAGGCGATGAGCGAATGGGTCGACGACCTCAGCCCGAAGGTGTTGCAGCGCTTTCGCGTTCGCCGCCGCGACGGCCAGTACCGCCCGCCCAGCCTGTCGGCGATGCGTAGCCTGCTGATCCGGGTCGATCCGGCCCAGCTCGACGCCACCCTCATGGCCTGGCACGAGACCCACGGCTCGGGCGACAGCGCTCTGGCGATCGACGGCAAGACCATCCGCGGCGCCATCGATGACGAGGGATACCAGGCTCATGTGTTCGGCATCGTGGGCCACGACACCAAGGCACCCTGGGCTCAAGAAAAGTCGGCATGAGGCCCGACGCCGACGAAGGGGAGAAGCGCGCCAACGAGATCGGCACCGTCATCCCCCTGCTCGAGACGGTGCCCGACATCGCGGGCCGCACCGTCACCGCCGACGCCCTGCTCACCCAGCGTGCGTTGGCCTCCTATCTGCTCGAACGCGGCGCCGACTACCTGTTCACCGTCAAGGGAAACGAGCCGACCCTGCTCGACGATGTCCGGCTCACCCTCCACGAGGCCATCGCCGGGCGCGCTGGACTTCAGGGTCGAGAGCCCGAAGCCCGAGCACGGCCGCCGCGAGCGGCGCTCCATCTGGGTCTCCAGTGAGCTCAACGACTACTTCAACTTCCCCGGCGTCGGACAAGTCTTCGCCGTGTGCCGCGAAACCCGGCACGTCAAGTCCGGCAAGAAGAGCTGCGAGACGGCTTACGGCGTCACCAGCCTGACCCACAAGGCCGCATCGCCGGAACGCCTGCTCACTCTCAATCGCGGGCACTGGACCATCGAGGCGACCCATCACATCCTCGACTGGAGCTTCGACGAGGATCGAAGCCGTATCCGCACCGGCCACGGGCCGGAGAACATGACCCTGCTGCGCCGCTTCGCCATCGGCCTCGTCAAAGGTCGCGGGCTCGCCGTCGCCGAGACCATGCGCAATCTGGCCAGAAAACCGCGGCGGGTCATCGACTTGCTGAAAATGACCGACAACATCGCCCCGCGGCCAGCGCCCTCCTGACCGGCCCTACGGCGCGCGTCCATCGCGTTGTTGCCAACCCTCGGCACGTCGGGGGCGAGCAGTTATGCCCAGATGAAACCGTGCTCAACCCTCGCGGCCAGGGGGACGGCCATACGGCGTCACCATAGCGGCTAACAACAGTCAATCGGGTTCCACCCTATTCCAGTCAGTTTTCGGGAGTTCCCTGATTCTGGCTAATGTGGTGATATACAGGCGATTTGAGAAGTCCTGAGACCTCTCAGGCAGTCCTGAAATCTCTTCCGCGTGTTGTGGCAGGTGTTGATTTTGGGGATGCGCCATGCCATCATGCCACCATGAAACGGAAAGCGTTCGCTCAAAGGGTGACGGCGATGAGGACGACGATGCCAACGCCGCGTTCTGCCGGGCTTCTCCCCGCTTCGCTCTGTGACATCGTCCCCTCCATCACCCGGTGACCGAACGGTTTCATGAAACACGCTCCCGGAAAACGCGTCGCACGCGTCAAGATCACCATCGCAAAGCGCGCCATCGACAGCCTCAAGCCCGACCAGAAGCCCTGGATCGCATGGGACGACAGGCTGACCGGCTTCGGCGTCCAGGTCCACCCTTCAGGCATCAAGTCCTACATCGTCAACTACCGCCTCGGTGAAGGCGGCAGGGCGGCGCCCAACAAGCGTCTCGTCATCGGACGGTGCGACAGGATGGCGCCCGAGCAGGCCCGCCGCGAGGCGCACAGGCTGCTCGGAATGGTCGCCGTCGGCGAGGACCCCGCCGCCGAGCGTGCCAAGGGTCGACGCATGCCGCCGCTCGGGAAAGCCTTCGAGCAGTACATGAAGGCCAATCCCAAGCGTAAAGAGATCACGAACCAGTGCTACCGCGACCGGTTCGAGCGGCCCCTCGGCGATTGGCTCGGTCGTTCCCTGGACACCATCAGCCGCAGCGACGTGGAGGAGCGCTTCAACCGCATCACCGAGCAGCACGGCTGGGCCGTCGCCAACCAGTGCATGTCCCTGCTGCGCTCTGTCTATCGCCGGCCCTGCGTGGACTTTCGCGGGCTGGAGAATCCCGTCGATCTCTGGCTGGCGGGAGGCGGCAGGTTCCATCCCAAGCCACGCCGCAAGATCCCGCCGCCGGCGGAGGTCCTGCCGTGCTGGCGGAAGGGCATCGAGGCGGTGGTCACCAACCCCGCCCTTCGGGACGTGTTCTGGTTCGGGATGTACACGGGCATGCGGCTCGGCGAGGTGCTGCCGCTCAAGTGGGAGCGCGTGAACAGGGAGGCGCTGGTCTTCCGCGTGGAGGAGACCAAGACGGGCGCGCCGCTGGAGTTGCCCATCACGCGGCAGCTGGCGGCCATTCTCGATCGGCGCTGGGCCGAGAGCGGGAGCTTGCCGGACGGCTGGGTGTTTCCGTCGGCCACCAGCCGCACGGGCTATTTCGTGAAGTTGACGTACTTTCATCGCCGCATCAGCGATGCCGGTGGCGCGAAGTTCTGGTTTCACGGCTTGCGCAACTGCTTCATCACGGTGGCTGAGCGGGAGCTGATGCTGCCGCACGCGCTGACCAAGCGGCTAGTGAATCACGCGCCGCCGAACGACGTGACCGAGGGGTATGCCGCCGCGTGGACGATCGCGCAGTTGCGCGAGCCCGCTCAGCGAATCGCGGACCGGATCGAGGAAATGATGACCGCCAAAGTCAGTGACGTTGGCGGGGCAACGGCGTGTCGAACGCATCTTGGCTGAATCGAATTCCCAGTTTTGCGGACGTCGGACAGGCAAGTCCTATTTGCTTTCTCGCTGCTTTCGACGCGAGAAATGGAGCAACAGGTTCGGCACCAAGCGAACCTGCCCAACGCGTCGACGGCCGAGTTGATGGACTGAGGCGTGGCGTAGATGTGGTTCGGGCCGGCAGGCTTGCCATCGACAACAAGGATTGAAGAGTCAATGGCGCTCATTTCGTTCAAGGTAGAGTGGTGAAGACAAGTCGCGGCGTTTTCGCCATGTTCCGGCCGGGAGAGACTCGAAGACCTGAACGGCAAAGAATTCATTCAGACGGCCCGTCCGTGTATGCCTCAAGAACGGCAGGCCAACTATCGGGCGGACACGGAGCTCCAGAAGGGTGGTACTCAGGGTCGCCACGTTGAGGGCAACGATTGGAGACCAGAATGGACATACTTGACTTCTGGGGAAAGGCCCAGCCGCTTAAACCCCAATGTGGTCCTTTGTCTCACCCACTCGTTTACCATTCCCTTGATGTGGCGGCGGTGGGAGACGCCCTTCTGGTGCGTCACTTCTCCTTGTCCGATCATCTATCCGAGTTGTTCGCGCTGGACCGCCAGGACACCTTGCGTCTTTTGCGATTTCTTCTCTCCATGCACGACATCGGCAAATTCGCAAAGCAGTTTCAGGCAAAGGTGCCATGCCGCTACCCGCGCTGCTTCGGCGACGATCCGGGCCGGGTTTCGACGTCTTACGACCATGGCGGCGGTGGATTGCGCCTGTTCGACGCTGATGGCTCCATCTTCCAAACATCGAATGGGAGCGGGCCTCGCACTTGGCGGCCCCTCGTTTCGGCGGTAACGGGCCATCACGGTGCGCCACCGGTGCCGCAAATTAATGCAGGCGGCGAGACTCTCCGTTCGCTCCAGTCGTGTTTCGGAGAAAGCGGAATTGAGGCAGCCCGCTTGTTCGCGCATTGCATGGGAGACTTGCTTGCGCCGCCGGGCGACTTGCACTCGCTCGAGCGCAAGCGGGTGCGCCGAGCGTCGTTCGCGCTTGCCGGGCTTTGCGTCCTGGCAGACTGGATCGGCTCCAACCAAGACTGGTTTCCTTACCGCTCATCGCGCGAATTCGAGTGTCTTGAGGAGTACTGGGCGCTTTCCCGAGAGCAGGCCGGTCGAGCCATTGCCGCCGCTGGCGTGCTTCCCGCGAGTGCGCGCAGCCGTATCGGGCACGATGCGCTGATCGGCGTCGGGCGTGCTCCCACGCCGATGCAAAAGTGGGCAGGCAGCGTGGAACTGCCCACCGGGCCGACCCTCTTCATGATCGAGGACGAAACAGGGAGCGGCAAGACGGAAGCCGCATTGATGCTCGCGCACCGGTTGATGGCGACCGGCAGGGCCGACGGTCTCTACGTCGCCCTGCCCACCATGGCCACCGCCAACGCCATGTTCGACCGTTTGGGGGCAGCGTGCCGAATGCTGTTTGCGCCCGGTACGGAACCCTCCGTCGCCCTGGCGCACGGTGCGCGCGAGATGCACAGGGGGTTTCGTCGAGCGTCGTTGCATGGCGGACGTGCCGAGCAGCCCTATCCGGGCGCCGCGGGAGAGGACGAGGCAGTGGCAACCACGGCATCAACGGCCTGCGCCGACTGGATCGCCGATGATAGGCGCCGGGCGTTCTTGGCAGACGCAGGCGCCGGCACGGTGGACCAGGCCCTGCTGTCGATCTTGCCCAGTCGCCATCAGTCGCTGCGCCTCCTAGGCCTGATGCGCCGCGTCCTCATCCTCGACGAGGTGCACGCTTATGACGCCTACATGCAGCGCGAAATAGACGCGCTGCTTGAATTCCAGGCAGGACTTGGCGGTTGTGCGATCCTACTTTCCGCCACCCTTCCCACCGCGGTTCGCCGACGGCTGACCCGCGCCTTCGCGCGTGGTCTGGACGAGTCGGACGACGGGGCGGAAATCGCCAAATGCGATTTGGACTACCCCCTCGCCACGGTCCGCGCCGCCGGTGTTTACCGGCCTATGAAGGTCCCCCCGCGGCCTGACCGGGAGCGGATCCTCCCGGTGCGCTTCCTGGACTCGTGTGACGACGCGTTGCGAGAGGCCGAAGAGGCCGCTCGAGTCGGCAACGCAGTGCTTTACGTTCGCAACACGGTCGACGACGCGCTGGATGCCCACGCCGCGCTGGCGAGCCCCAACTTGGCACCCATGCTCTTCCACGCGCGCTTCGCGCTGATCGATCGCCTGGCACGAGAGGAGGAAGTACTTCGGACCTTCGGCAAGGGGAGTTGCCCGGAGGTGCGCGCCGGCAGGGTTCTGGTTGCGACGCAAGTGGTCGAGCAGTCGCTCGATCTGGATTTCGACGCGATGTTGACCGACCTCGCCCCGATCGATCTCATTATCCAGCGAGCGGGCCGGCTCTGGCGACACGACCGACACGAGCGAGTGGGACGGCCGGAGATCCTGGTCGTCGGACCGAGGCCAGAGCGCGATGCCGACGAAGACTGGTTTAGCAGGGCCTTCCCGCGCGCGGCCTACGTCTATCGGAATCATGCCCGCCTCTGGCTGACGGCTGATGCGCTTGAGCGGGCCGGCGCCATCGAGAGCCCCGGCGGGCTGAGGGCGCTGATCGAGGCAGTGTACGGAGATGATGCGGACGAATGCGTCCCAGAGGGACTGCTTGGCGTCTACCTCGAGGCCGAGGGCCACGCCAAGGCTGAGAGCAGCGTGGCAGGCCAGAACACTCTTTCGCTGGCGAAAGGGTACGTGCGCGATGCTGGCGCCTGGGACATCGATGCGCGGACCCCAACGCGGCATACCGACGACTTGCATGTTACGCTTCGCCTCGCGCGCGTCCGGGGCGATCGAGTGGTCCCTTATGCCCTAGATGCCGCGCCGGACGAGGCTTGGCGGGCATGGCGGCTTAGCGAGGTCTCGGTCAGCGCCCGGCGGGTTGGAGGCGAGGCCATACCCGCGAACCTCGCAGAAGCTGCGCGCGAAGCGAAGGCAGAATGGACACGCTTCGACAAGGAGAAGCTCTTGGTTTTGCTCGAGGAGCAGGAGGAAGCGCGTGGTTCTCTCATCGGCAGGGCGTTGTTGGGGGACGGTTCGAGCAAGGTCGGGCTCGTCTATGATCCGCTGAGAGGCTTGCGATTTATTCGAGACGCCCTATAGTAGTTACGTTCCTTGGCCGCGCATTTCGCTTGGCGAGGATGATCCGTAGGTGGATTGGCTGCATTGAGAATCCAGGAATGCGTTCCTTGCCTCCGCGAGGAAATAGGTTGATTGCCTGCAATCGGATGTGTTATCTACCGACCGAAACGGAGTGATCGCATGACGGATGATCTTAGTCCATCTCTTCTGCGCTCAAATCATCCAGAGCAGCTGGAGCGTCCAGGGGCCGAGAGCCCGGACGACGCAGGTGTTGTCGTAGAGCGGCGCATCCGCCGGCACAGACGCATAAAGTCGGTCTCTGTGCAGGCGGAAGAGAGCGAGTGGGAGACAGTTTCCGTAAGGCACGGCGAGGCTCGATAGCCTGATGTCGGACGGACCCGGTCATTACGTGTTCAACCTGATACGCGCGGCGTGGCTGCCGGTTCGCCGCCGCAGCGGCGCAGTCGAGCGCATTCCGCCGTGGCAGATAACCGACGGGATGGCTGACGACCCCTTCGTCGCCGTCGCTTGGCCGCGGCCCGACTTCGACGGTGCGGCCCACGAGTTCCTCATCGGCCTGCTCAGCACCGCCGCGGCGCCGGAAGACGATGACGCGTGGGCCGACTGGTGGCTCTCGCCCCCGGCGCCGGACGATCTCCAACGGCGGTTCGCCTCGCTCGCCCACGCCTTCGACCTCGATGGCCCCGGCCCACGCTTCCTGCAGGATCTCGATCCACTCGAGGGTTCGGAGGAGAAGGAGGTTGCGGCGCTGCTGATCGACGCACCGGGCGCGCAAACCCTGCGCAACAACGCCGACCTCTTCGTGAAGCGGGGCGGCGTGCCGGTCATGTGCCGCGCTGCCGCCGCAATGGCGCTCTTTGCCCTGAGCGCCTACGCCCCTGCCGGCGGCGCCGGCCACCGCACATCGCTGCGCGGCGGCGGTCCGCTGACCACGCTGATCGCCGCCGACCAGGGCGACGGCCGCGGCACCCTCTGGGGGCGGCTCTGGCCCAACGTCGAGTCGGAAGAGCAAGTCGCCGAACGCGACGGACCGGTTCTGCGCCGCGACGATCACGAGACTATCTTCCCCTGGCTCGTGCCCACGCGCACATCGAACCGCAAGGCCGGGGGCAGAGTCACCACGCCGCAGGACGTCCACTCCCTGCAGGTCTATTGGGGAATGCCCCGCCGCATCCGTCTTCTCTTCGAGGAGGAGGACGGGCGGTCTTGCGGCCTCACCGGCGAGCACGACTCCGTCGTCGTGCGGGCCTATCGCACCAGGAACTACGGAACCGACTACTCGGAAGGCTTTTCCCACCCGCTTACACCCTACTATCGGCAGAACGCGAAGCAGACGACCAGGCTGCCGGTGCACCCGAGGCCCGGCGGCATCAGCTACCGGCACTGGCCCGGCCTCGTTTTCCCGGGCGATGACGGGCTGCGCGAGCCCGCGCAGGTCGTCAGACATTGGCCGGAGAGACGCAATGTAGTGGCCCGCATGCGGGTGGTTGCCTTCGGCTACGACATGGACAACATGAAGGCTCGCGCCTGGGTCGAGAGCGAGATGCCGCTCTGGTTGCTTAGCGACGAGGGGGCACGCGACATGCTCAGGCAATTCGTAGCACTCGCGACCGAGGGCGCCGGTACGGTTTCCCGGCTGCTTACCCGTGCGGTCAAGGCGGCACTCTTCGAGCGGCCGGGCGATGCCCCCGGCGATTTCGGCTTCATCGCCGAGCGCTTCTACCGCGCGACCGAAGCGGCCTTCCACGGTGCGCTTGACGAAGCGGCGAGGTCGATCGAGAGCGAGCCAGATGCCGACGATCCCCCAGTCTCTGTGCGCAAGGCGTGGCTGCCTGTCATGGCGAGGGCGGCGTTGCGGCTGTTCGACGAGTACGCACCGTCGGACGGACTAGAGGATCGCGCCATGCACCGGCATGTGCAGGCGCGGTTCCTGCTCACGCTGGCGCTGGCAGGGCGGGGTGCGGCGGGCCGCTCTTTGTTCAAGGACCTCGGCATTCCGATTCCCGCACCTGCACGAGCACGAGAGGGAGGCCGAGCGGCATGACCGATTCGAAACTGCGAAACGACGCGGCCGTTGCGGCAGCGTGGTGGCGCGAGCTGACTGCAAACGACTCCCACGGTCGTCGGACGCGGGGCGCGCGGCGGGCGGCGCTGGCGCGGCTGCGCCGGGCTGCAACGCCGGTGGAGGTCATTCTGGAGCCCGAGGCCTTACGGCTGTTGGCGGCACTTTCCGGCAAGGGCCATGCGTATCGGGAGCGCGCGGCCATCCTCGCGGGCGTCCTGGCGGCGGTCCGGGAGGAGGACAGCCAGCCGGTGATGCGCGCGCTTGGCCGCTTCGCGCTCGATGACGCCGAGTCGGCGCGCATGTCGGAGGCCCGCTTCAGGCGTCTCTTGCAAGCGGAGGAAGACACACAGATGGACGCGATGCGCCGTCTCGTCCGCCTGGCCGGGGGGAAGGTCGATGTCTACGACCTCTCCGACGCCATCCTGCACTGGGGCGAGAGGATCAAGAGGCGCTGGATCTTCCGCTACTACAACGTCGAGGAAAGCCTCCGGCTGGCCTCGGGCGAGCCACAATCCCGCACTCGCACTCCTGCAACCTGATCGATTGGAACCAGCGACATGGGCGACTTCCTGCAACTCCACCTCCTCACGGCCTATGGTCCGTCCAACCTGAACCGAGACGATACCGGCAGGCCCAAGAGCGCCGTCTTTGGCGGCGCGCCCCGCTTGCGCGTGTCCTCGCAGAGCCTGAAGCGCGCGTGGCGGGAATCGGACGTCTTTCGATCCAGGCTCGACGGATACCTGGCCAAGCGCACGCAACGCCTGGGCCAGGACATCCTGCAGCATCTGAGCGAACAAGGAATGCCCGAAGAGGATGCCAGGGCGACAGCGCGCGCCATCGCCGGCGTCTTCGGAAAGATCCGCAAGGAAGACGATAGCAACCCCGCCTTTATCGAGCAGCTCGCTTTCATCTCTCCCGACGAGCGGGAGCGCGCATTCGCTTTCGCCGAGCGCGCCCTGGCCGGGGAAACCGTGGAACCCAAGCCGGACGAGGCGCTGAAGGACGTGGACACCGCCGCCGATATCGCCATGTTCGGCCGGATGCTCGCGGACGCTCCAAAGTTCAACCGGGAAGCTGCGGTACAAGTCGCCCATGCCATCACGACCCATGGTGCGGTCGCCGAGGATGACTATTACACGGCCCTGGACGATCTGAAGTCGCGCGACGAGCCAGAAGACGCCGGGGCAGGCTTCGTCGGCGTCCAGGAGTTCGGCGCCGGCGTGTTCTATCTCTACATCTGTGTTGATCGCGGCCTTCTGCTGCGCAATTTGGACAGCGCGCAAGCGGTAAGGGATGCCAGCCTGACCGCCCTGGTCGAAGCTGCCGCCACCGTGGGGCCGCGAGGCAAGCAGGCGAGCTTTGCGAGCCACGCCAGGGCGCTCTACGTGCTCGGCGAGAAGGGCGCCCAGCAGCCTCGCAGCCTCGCAGCCGCCTTCCTTGATCCTATCGCCGGCCGCGAGGACCACGGCACGCGCTCTGTCGTCGCCCTGGAAGACTTCCGAGACCGTCTCGACGCCGCCTACGGTCCCTGCGCCGATGAGCGCTGCGTGATGAATTGCCTGGCGGGCACCGGCACGCTCGCCGATCTGGCCGGCTTCGCCGTGGAATAGGATCATGCGATTCCTGTTGTTCACGCTCTATGCCCCGATGGGGTCGCTCGGGGAGATCGCGGTGGGGGAGAGGCGCATGAGCTGGGCGCGGCCAAGCCGCTCTGCCGTGCTCGGGCTGGTTGCCGCGGCCCTGGGCACGGAGCGCTCGGACGAGGCGGCCCATCGCACCTTGGAGGACGGGTTGTTCTACGCCGTTCGCACAGACGCGCCGGGCAGGCCCTTCGTCGACTATCACACCGCCCAGACCCCGAAGGCGCGAAAGGGACGGCGCTTCGCCACCCGGCGGGACGAGCTAGAGTCGGCCGACCTCAATACCGTGCTCTCCAGCCGGGAATGGCGCTCGGATGCCTGTTACACCGTCGCGTTATGGCCCCGCCGTGCGCATGCTGTCGATCTCGACGACATGGCCCGCGCACTGCGCACGCCTGCCTTCGTCCTCTATCTGGGTCGCAAGTCGGCGCCGCTCGGATTGCCGTTGCATCCGGAAGTCGTGGAAGCGGACACGTTCGCGGCCGCCTTCGCGGCGCGGCGTGCCAGCAGAATGGAGGAGGAAATCCTGACGGGTATCAGGCGCGATACACCGCATCGGAGCGAGATTGCCTTTGACGGCGATGCGCCAGATGCCCCGGGCGAGGCACGCATCGAGCGCCGCCGGGACGCCCTCCTCAACCGCACCCGCTGGCAGTTCGCGGACCGCTTGGAAGGCGTCGTAGTGTTGGAAGGAGGCGGCGAATGACGATGCCGCTCTATCTCTCCCGCGTCCGGCTCAGGCGCAGCGCTTCCGTCGGTGCTCTTGCGCCATTGCTAATGGAGAATTCGGACGACCAGGGGCGGACGCAACAGTCCGGGCATCATCTCGTGTGGTCTCTTTTCGCCGACAGCAGTGATCGGACGCGCGACTTCCTCTGGCGGGAGATGACACAGCGAGGCGCATACATGATTCTCTCGGCACGCCCGCCTGTGGACAGGCACGCGCTGTTCGAGATCGACGAGCCCAAGCCCTTCGCTCCCATTCTCGCGGCAGGAGACCGGCTGCGCTTCTCGCTGCGCGCCAATCCGGTCGTCCGCAGGCGCGATTCGTCGCGTCCTCGTTCCGCCAAGCATGATGTGGTGATGGACGCATTGAGTTCTCTCCCCGCCGGACAGCGGGCCGAGAAGCGTCTCGACGCCGTGCAGGAGCGAGGGCTGGTCTGGCTCGAAGGCCAGGCGCACAAGACCGGGTTCGCGGTCCGCGCGTCGGAGGTGACGATCGACGGCTATCGGCAACATCGAATCCGGCGAAACGGCGCGGCGTCAACGATGTCCTTCTCTTCGCTCGACTTCGACGGCGTTCTGGAGATAAGCGATCCTGCAGCGCTTCTGGCTGGCATCGGACGTGGCTTCGGTGCCGCGAAGGCCTATGGCTGCGGCCTGATGCTGATCCGCAGAGTCTGACGGTCATCATGGCGTCAATCGCCCCGCAAGGGGTCTCCACCCCGCCGGGCCTCGCACCACCGCGGCCAATTCCGATCAAGGACAGGGCTTCGATCCTGTTCGTCGAAAAGGGCCAACTCGATGTCCTGGATGGCGCTTTTGTGGTCGTTGACCGGGAGGGAGTGCGCACGCACATTCCGGTGGGTGGACTGGCGTGTCTCATGCTGGAGCCCGGAGCGCGCATCTCCCATGCCGCGGTGGCGCTTGCGGCCCGCGTGGGTTGTCTTCTCGTCTGGATCGGCGAGGCCGGCGTTCGGCTCTATTCCGCCGGTCAACCGGGCGGTGCACGGGCCGATCGGCTGCTTCACCAGGCACGTCTTGCGCTGAATCCCGATGCCCGCCTGCGGGTGGTGCGCAAGATGTACGAAATGCGCTTCGGCGAAGTTGCGCCGCAGCGCCGGTCCGTGGAGCAGTTGCGCGGCATCGAAGGGGCGCGGGTGAAGCGGCTCTATGAGGTTCTCGCCCGTCAGAACGGCGTGACCTGGAGAGGACGGCGCTACAATCCCGGCGAGTGGGATGCGGCGGACCTGCCCAATCGCTGTCTCAGCCAAGCCACCGCGTGCCTCTACGGCCTCGCGGAAGCAGCAATCCTTGCGGCTGGGTATGCCCCGGCGATCGGCTTCCTGCATACCGGCAAGCCGCAATCGTTTGTCTACGACGTGGCCGATGTCTACAAGTTCGAGACGGTGGTGCCGATCGCATTTCGCGTGGCAGGCGGTGCGCGTCGGGGCAAAGGGCGCGCGGCTTCCGATCCGGTGGGCGAAGTCAGGCGTGGTTGCCGCGACAGCTTCCGCAAGTCCGGTTTGCTGAGCAGACTGATTCCAGGCATCGAAGAGATGCTGAATGCGGGCGAGCTTGAGCCGCCGCGTGCGCCTGACGAGGCACAGCCTGTGGCGATTCCCGTGGCAACGAGCGGCGATGTTGGTCATCGCGGTTAACAACGCGCCGCCCCGGTTGCGCGGACGTCTGGCCGTCTGGTTGCTCGAAATCAGGGCCGGCGTCTACGTGGGGAACTACTCGCGGCGGACGCGAGAGATGATTTGGGAACAGGTCCGGGCATCTATAGGCGAGGGAGATGCTATCATCGCCTGGGCAGCCCCCAACGAAGCCGGCTACGACTTCGAAACGTGCGGCGTCAATCGCCGGGTCCCGGCGGATCTGGACGGCTTCAAGCTCGTGCGCTTCGAGCCCGCGCCCGCAGTGGACAACCGGCCAGGTTCGCCATAGAACGCATATCGAACACTCGGTGCGCTCCTTGACATCGTAAAAGGCCTTTCTGATCAACTCTCTCCATGAAGAGTGTTCCCCGCCCGCGCGGGGATGATCCGGTAAAACGCGGGATAGCATATGCCGATATGGCGTGTTCCCCGCCCGCGCGGGGATGATCCGGCGATAGGTTTGCAGCGAACCGTCGTTAGGGTGTGTTCCCCGCCCGCGCGGGGATGATCCGCACACTGATCGCGCATGGTCGGCGGGATGCCAGTGTTCCCCGCCCGCGCGGGGATGATCCGGTGATCACGCAGGGGTGCAAGCTCGGCATCGGGTGTTCCCCGCCCGCGCGGGGATGATCCGCGCGACGTGCTGCGAAACCAGCTCGGCCAGGAGTGTTCCCCGCCCGCGCGGGGATGATCCGTCCACGGAGCCATCGCCGTCAGCATCGACGGGGTGTTCCCCGCCCGCGCGGGGATGATCCGACGAGATGAACCCCACCGCTCTGATCGGGAACGTGTTCCCCGCCCGCGCGGGGATGATCCGCTGGCCATCAGATAGGAGGACGACGTGGCAGGGTGTTCCCCGCCCGCGCGGGGATGATCCGGGGGCAATCAGCTTGGAGTCAGCCCGCTCGTCGGTGTTCCCCGCCCGCGCGGGGATGATCCGTCGCCGGGTGCCCGCGTGATCACGCGGGCGTCGTGTTCCCCGCCCGCGCGGGGATGATCCGCATCAAGAGCCGGGTAATCGTAAGCTCCGCACGTGTTCCCCGCCCGCGCGGGGATGATCCGATTTTGGCCGATTAGGACTCTCGGCAGAGGGTGTGTTCCCCGCCCGCGCGGGGATGATCCGTGATAATCGTACATAGCGCGATATGCTTTGGTGTGTTCCCCGCCCGCGCGGGGATGATCCGTACTTGGTTACATACCGCCCTCCAGCAAACGGGTGTTCCCCGCCCGCGCGGGGATGATCCGGGGTAGAACACCGCATCGCTCTCGTCGAAGAAGTGTTCCCCGCCCGCGCGGGGATGATCCGGTTCCCATCCGCCTGGACGGCGCGGAGATCGGGTGTTCCCCGCCCGCG
>Ga0209754_1002707_pt1 | contig 13476 bp, 3 predicted proteins | sample MesohylBB_FD_187295 | JGI IMG/M metagenome (GOLD analysis project Ga0209754, IMG submission 187295) | Host-associated microbial community of the marine sponge Aplysina aerophoba from Gulf of Piran - sponge mesohyl, lysed by bead beating... | ecosystem: Host-associated > Porifera > Sponge >... | reverse complement strand
GGAGAACGGGGTGGCCTACGAGGTGCAGGCGCGGGGGGCGCGGGGCACGCTCGAACCCAGGACCGGGGAGCGGAAGGTGTTCGTCTTTCTGCGCACCGACTGGCAGGGCCTGACCGGGACGCCGGGAGCGGCGCAGACCACGCTGAGCATCACGCCGACCAGTCCCAGCCGCCAGTACGGCGAGACCGACGACCTGGGCTACACGGTCTCCGGGCTGAAATCCGGGGACGCGGCGACGGATGTGCTGACCGGGGCATTGAGCCGGGCGTCGGGCGAGGACGCTGGCGACTACGCCATCGGGATGGGCACGCTGGCGGTGGCCTCGGCCCACGCCGGCAAGTACGCCCTGCCGGCGGCGCCGGCTGTCACCACCTACACCATCACGCCCAAGCCGATCACGGCCATCAGCGGGGTGACGGTGACCGCCCGGGCGTCGGACGGAACCACGGACGCGAGTTTCGACACCTCGGCCGCCAACGGAACCGGCGTGCTGTCTGCGGAGCTGGCGGACTTCCGCGCCGGTGGCCTGGCCGTCAGCGGGGTCTTCCCCCTGGCCGTGCCGGGAACCCACGACGTGGGCGTGACCTACTCGCTGCAGGACCACGGCAGCTTCAAGGCCGCCAACTACTCCCTCTCCGTCACCAGCGACACCCTGCGGGGGGAGATTACGGCGTCCACGGATGAACTCGTCTGCGTTCCCGCGGGTTTCAGGGACACGAGTGACGACCCGGACCTGACCAACATCTACACCCTCGCAGACCTTGACGCGATGCGCCAGGATCCCGGAAAAGGCTACGAGCTGATGGCGGACCTGGACTTCGACACCAACGGCAACGGCCGCGCCGACGCCGGCGACGCCTACTGGAACGGCGGCGCCGGTTGGGACCATTTCGGTCTCGAGGGCGTCTTCGACGGCAACGGACACACCATAAGCAATCTTTACGTCAACAACAACAGGAGTCATCCGGGGTTGTTCGACGGGATAGCTCGGGACGGTGAGGTTCGCAATCTGCGCCTGGAGTCGGTTGATGTAACTACCAGTTGGCCCGGCGCGACGACGGGCGGGCTGGTGTCCGACAACCTGGGCAAGATCATTGACGTGTACGTCACCGGCTCGGTGAGCGGCTGGCGCTACACCGGGGGGCTGGTGGGCCTCAACGACGGCGAAGTAATCGCCAGTTCCTTCAGCGGCAGCGTCACCGCCCCCGGCATGGTCGGCGGACTGGTGGGGTCGAATGCCGGAGCCATTGTCGCCGGATGCTCGAGCGGCAGCGTGACCAATACCGCCGCCAATTACGATTCTAACGCCGGCGGACTGGCCGGCTCGCACTTTTCTCCGGGCTACGTGATAGCCAGTCACTCTTTCAGCAGCGTTACCGCGGAGACGGGAACCAGGTTTGTTGGCGGGCTGCTCGGCAGGACTCATGCGCCGGTGACCGCCAGCTACGCCGCCGGCCCCGTATCGGGAGGGAAGCAGGACGTCTCCCCTCTGCTCGTGCTCAACTCGGTAGTGAATACGAGCAACCTGTACTGGGACAAGGACGTCAACAGTCACTTTGGCTACGCGGCGGATGAATGGTGGTACGCCGCCGGCAGGACCACCGCCCAACTGCAGGCGCCCACCGGCTACACGGGCATCTACGCCAACTGGAACGTGGACCTGGACGGCGACGGCAGCTCCGACGATCCCTGGGACTTCGGCACGTCCGGCAAGTATCCGACGCTGAAGTACAGCGGGCTGGACAACAGGCCGGTCGCGGTAGGCCGGCCCGGCGGAACCGATTACGACACCGACGACGACGGCCTCATCGAAATCTCCGGCCTGGCGCAGTTGAACGCCATCCGCTGGGACGTCAACGGCGACGGCGGCCCCAACCGCGCCGGTTACCGGGCAGACTACGCCAGGGCATACCCGGACCCGGCAACGGCCATGGGCTGCCCCCAGGACGGGTGCGTTGGCTACGAGCTGACGTCCGACCTGGACTTTGACACCAACGGCAGCGGCGCAGCCGACGCCGGCGACGACTACTGGAACGGCGGGTCCGGCTGGACGCCGATCCACGACGATGGCCTCGCCTTCCGCGCCGTGTTCGAGGGCAACGGGCACGCCATCAGCAACCTCTACATCAACGACGCCTCCGAGGACGCGTATATCGGACTGTTCCGCGCCATCACGCATCCGGGCGTGGCGCGCAACGTCGGACTGGTCTCCGCGTCCGTCACCGCAACCAACAACGAAGCGTTGGGCGCGCTTGCCGGGATGAACACGGGCGAGATTTCCGGCGCGTACATGACCGGCTCGGTCAGCGTGTCGAATGCTGCCGGGGACCTGGTCGAGTTCAACAACGACGACCTCCGGATTTCCGCCGGGGGCCTGGTCGGGTTCAACAACGACGGCGGCCGGATTGCCGCCAGCTACGCCGCCGGGCGGGTGTCCGGCAGCGGGCGCGACGTGGGCGGCCTCGTGGGATTCAACGACGGCGAAATCACCTCCAGCTACGCCATGGTGAGCGTCGCGGGCGGAACCGTCGGGGGCGCGAACGTCGGCGGACTGGCCGGCTACAACGAAAGCGGAGGCGTCATCCGCGCCAGCTACGCCGCCGGCCCGGTGTCCGGTGGGGGCGAGAACGTGGGCGGACTGGTCGGCTTCGACAGGAGCCGGGTGTCGGCCAGCTACTGGGACACCGAGACCACGGGGCAGGCAAGCAGCGCGGCGGGCGCTGGCCAGACCACGGCGGAGCTGCAGGAGCCCGCCGGCTACACGGGCATCTACGCCAACTGGAACGTGGACCTGGACGGCGACGGCAGCGACGACGACCCCTGGGACTTCGGCACGTCGTGCCAGTACCCCGTCCTGAAGTTCGGCAGCCTCAACCCGGACGACCAGCGCGACCCGTGCGACCCGGCGGGGTTGCCCGGTCCGGTGACGGGCCTGGACCTGTCTGCGACGTTCGACAGCGTGACGGTGAGTTGGAGCGCTCCGGAGAGCGGAAACGCGCCCCGTGGCTACATCGCGTACCTGAAGCCGGAGGGCGGCAGTGCGGGCAGCGGCAAAACCAGGCGGCCCGGGGCGGACAAGACGACGGTGACCTTCGACAACCTGGAATCGAGCCAGACCTACCGGGTCTGGGTTCGGGCGCAGAACGAGGCCGGCAAGGGCGAGCGGGTTCGCGCCAGCATCACCCTGCCGACGGAACCGCCCGGCCTGGTGACGGGCCTGACGCTGACGGCCACGGAAGGCGCCGCGGACAGCGTGACCGTGAGCTGGCAGGCGCCGGAAACCGGCGGCGCGCCCGACGGCTACATCGCGCACCTGCGTCCGCAAGGCAGCGCGGAGGGCAGCGGCCGTACCAAGAGGCCCAAGGCCAGCAAGACACAGGTGACCTTCGGGAACCTCGAATCCGGCACGACCTACAAGGTGTGGGTGCGGGCGGAGAACGAAGCCGGCAAGGGGGAGCGCGTCCTGGCGGAAATAACCCTTGAGGCGGTCAGCGCCTACTGCCCGGACCCGGTCAACGACGACTACGACGACAGGTGGCACTTCGGGTTTGGCCGCCCCCCCTACGACGAAAGCCTCTTCGGGGTGTCCCGCGTCCACGTAGCCGCGTGTGTCAACGCCAGGGTGCCGGGGGCCGACGACATGGCCGTGCTGTCCTTGTCGTTGCCCGAGGGAGTGACCATAGACCCTGAGTTCAGCTCCAAGAATTACAGCTACCGTCTGACCGTGCCAGGAGAACTGGATCATCTGACCTTTACGGGCAGATTCACCTCGGAACTATGGGGGAGCAATATTGATGAACTCGCCGGCGCTATCCTCGTGGCGGGGCTCGTGGGACAGTACGATGCATTTACCGGCAACACTGAAGAGTCCGGGTATAGCATAACCATTGCTACCAACAGTAGAGAAGGCAATCCCAACCGGATCGAGTTGGCGCCAGACGCGGTCACGATGATCAGCATCGAGATGCGCAAGTCACGACCCGGGGAGACGTATAAAGGGCTTATTTTCAAGACGTTTTATACGTTGGCCGTGACGCGGGGCGATCCCCCCGCCAACGCCGCTCCCACGGTGGCCTCGCCCATCAGCGACGTGAGCGGCCTGGCGGCGGGATCAACGCGGGACGTCTCCCTGTCGGGAGTGTTCAGCGACGCCGACGGCGACAGCCTGACCGTCACTTCCACATCATCGGATGACGCAATCGCCACAGTGTCGGTGGCCGCTGACTACTCCAGTCTGACCGTCACCGGCGTGGCGGAGGGAACGGCGACGGTCACGGTCACGGCGCAGGACTCCCACGGCAACCAGGTCAGCGACGCCTTCGATGTGTCGGTGGTCGAAGCGGAAATAACGTCGCTCACGATCACGCCAAACAACCCGACGCGGGAATACGGCGAGGCCGACGACCTGGCATACTCGGTGGGCGGGCTGCTGGACGGCGACGCCGCGACCGACGTGGTGACGGGAACGCTGTCCCGGGCGTCGGGAGACGACGCCGGCGACTACGCCATCAACCTGGGCACGCTGGCGGTGGCCTCGGCCTACGCGGGCAAGTACGCCCTGCCGGCCGCGCCATCGGTTGCCACCTACACCATCACGCCCCGGCCCGTCACGGCTATCAGCGGGGTGACGGTGGCGTCCCGCGCCGCCGACGGCAGCGCGACGGCGAGCTTCGACACCTCCGCCGCTGCGGGAACCGGAGTATTGCCGGCCGATCTGGCCGACTTCCGCGCCGGCGGACTGCAAGTCAGCGGGGCATTCCCCTCGACGGCGGCAGGCACCCACGACGTGGCGGCGACCTACTCCCTGCAGGATCACGGCAGCTTCAAAGCCGCCAACTACTCCCTGTCCACGACAACGGCAACCCTGCGGGGGGAGATCGCCGCAGTATCAAAAGGATGGATCAGCTGCGTTCCCGCGGGCTTCAAGGACACCACTGATGATCCTGACCTGATCAATATCTACACCCTGGCAGATCTCAACAGTATGTACAACGTGGGTGAGAAGAAGGGCTATGAGTTGATGGCCGACCTTGACTTCGACACCAACGGCAACGGCGAAGCCGACGCCGGCGATACCTACTGGAACGGCGGCTCTGGATTTTCCGCGGGCAGCCTCGACGACATCATATTCGACGGCAACGGCCACACCATCCGCAATCTTTACGTCAAGGGTGACGGAAGAGTCGGGTTGTTCAGCACGGTAACCCGAGATGCGGAGATCCGCAACCTCCGCCTGGAATCCGTCAACGTTGCCGGCAGAACTGTGGTCGGCGCGTTGGTGGGGTGGAACTCCGGCAAGATCATTGACGTTTACGCCACCGGCACGGTGAATGGCAACGACAACGTGGGCGGACTGGTGGGATGGGGCGCCACAACCGGCGTCATCATCGCCAGCGCCTTTGAAGGCGACGTCACGAGCGTACGCGAAGCCGGCGGGTTGGTGGGCACAAGCTCCGGAGGGATCATAGCCGGTTGCTCCTCCGGCACTGTGACCAACACCACGGCTTCGTATGACTCTGTTGCCGGTGGACTCAGCGCCACAACCGAACAACCGGGCTACGTGATCGCCAGTTACTCCTCCAGCGATGTCACCGTCGCCAGCGGCACTCTGTATGCCGGAGGGTTGATGGGCTTCAGTACCGGGCCAACCACCGCCAGCTACGCCACTGGCCGCGTATCGGGCGGCGTTAACCCCGGCGGGCTGCATAGCTACGTTGGCGCGCTGATCGGAAGCAGTCCTGAGCTGACTGACTCATACTGGAACAAAGACTCCAACCCCGGCTTCCATACCCAAAGCGGGTGGTTTTTCGCCGATCCGTGGAAGGCCTTGGGCAAGACCTCCAGGCAGCTCCAGAACCCCACCGGCTACACCGGCATCTACGCGAGCTGGAACGTGGACCTGAACGGCGACGGCAGCCCCGATGATCCCTGGGACTTCGGTGCTTCCGGTGAATATCCAACCCTGAAGTACAGCGGACTGGACGATAACCCAACCGCGGTCGGTCGGCCGGGAGGAACCGATTACGACACCGACGACGACGGCCTCATCGAAATCTCCGGCCTGGCGCAGCTGAACGCCGTCCGCTGGGACATCAACGGCGACGGCGGCCCCAACCGCGTCGGATACCGGGCGAACTATGGGGCAGCGTTCCCTGACCCGGCCACCGCCATGGGCTGCCCGTCCGGTGGATGCATCGGCTACGAGTTGATGCAGAACCTGGACTTCGACACCAACGACAGCGGCAGCGCCGACGCCGGAGACGACTACTGGAACGGCGGCAGCGGCTGGACGCCGATCGAGGATCAAGGTCTGGCCTTCCGCGCCGTGTTCGACGGCAACGGCCACACCATCAGCAACCTCTACATCAACGACTCCACCTCGGCCGCGCATGTCGGCCTGTTCCGCGCTGTCGTCTATCCGGGCGTGGTGCGCAACCTGGGTCTGCTCTCTGCATCCGTTACGGCCAGCTACGGCAACGCAGCGGCCGGCGCGCTTGTCGGGATGAACAACGGGGAGATTTCCGGCGCGTACATGACCGGCTCGGTCAGTGGGTCGTATGCTGCCGGGGGCTTGGTCGGATTCAACCAGAAAGGCGGCAAGATCACCGCCAGCTACGCCGCCGGGAGCGTGTCCGGCAACGGGCGCGACGTGGGCGGCCTCGTCGCTTACAATGTGGGCGAAATCACCGCCGCCTACGCCATCGCGAGCGTCCAGGGCGGAGACGGTGTGTTCCTAAGCGAGGTGGAACGGGGTGGAGAAAACGTCGGCGGCCTCGTGGGTTATAACGATTCCCCGGGTGTCATTACGGCAAGTTATGCCGCCGGCCCGGTCTCAGGCGGAGGCGACAACATCGGCGGCCTCGTCGGATTCAACCGCAGCTTGAGGTCGGACAGTTACTGGGACACCGAGACCTCCGGCCAGGCCGACAGCGCCGCGGGCACAGGCAAGACCACCGCGGAACTGCAGGAGCCCACCGGCTACGCCGGCATCTACGCCCACTGGAACGTGGACCTGGACGGCGACGGCAGCGCCGACGACCCCTGGGACTTCGGCGCGTCTTGCCAGTACCCCGTCCTGAAGTACGGCAGCCTCAACCCGGACGACCAGCGCGAACCCTGCGAACCGACGACGACCAGTCCATACTCGCAGGTCAGCGCCGGGCATGATCACGCTTGCGCATTGCGGCTCGACGGCCGGATCGACTGCTGGGGGGAGAACGAATACGGCGAGTCCACGCCACCGGCCGGAACCTTCAAGCAGGTCAGCGCCGGGAGCCATTTTACTTGCGCAATAAAGAGTGGAGGCGCGACCGCCGGCCAGGTCGAGTGCTGGGGCAAAACGGAATCGAGTTATAGCGAGGAAGACCTGACGCCCCCTCCGTCCGGAACCTTCGCCCAGATTGACACCGGGACCCACCATGTTGGCCCCGATGGCGGCCATGCTTGCGGAGTAATGACCGATGGTCGGATCGTCTGCTGGGGAGACATTACGGGCCACTATTACACCCCACCGGCGGGGACTTTCAAACAGGTCGCTGCCTGGTGGCTTCATGCCTGCGCCGTGAACACCGACGACGAGGCTGTCTGCTGGGGTACGAATGGACCTTACCCCAAGACCATGCCTCCGGCAGGAACCTTCAAGCAGGTCGCTGTCGGAGATAATCATTCCTGCGGATTGAAGACCGATGGCCAGCTTGTGTGCTGGGGTTGGGACGGTATCGGGGAGCACACGCCGCCGGCAGGAACCTTCAAGCAGCTCAGCTCCGCGGTGGGGCACAGCTGCGCCGTGAGAACCGACGGCCAGCTTGCGTGCTGGGGGTGGAACACTCACGGGCAGACCAAGCCGCCGGCGGGAACCTTCACGCAGGTCAGCTCCGGAAGCTACTTCAGCTGCGCCGTGAGAACCGACCACCAGGTTTTGTGCTGGGGCAGGGATGAGCACGGCGAAACCAAGCCGGAGAACCCGACAACGGCAGCAGCTTCTCCCTCGAATGAAATTCTCTTCGAGGCTACTGTCGACATAAAGGTTGAAACCACGGACGACCTGAAGATCCAGAAACTGACTCTGCCCCAGGGTTTTACGATTGAACCGGCATTCCGGCCCGATCACTATAACTACCAAGTCACCGTTCCGAGCAACATGGAAATGCTGGAAGTTGATGGTCGGTTCAGCACGCCCTTCGTCCCTTGGAAGGGCATCCCGGGAACCAGCAGCGAGTGTATATATTGCAGAGGGTGGCCCAATAGTTCATACACCGCATACATCCTCACCTCAGAGGACCTGGCGAAGTCCGAGTCCGATTGGAACCAACGCTACGGCGACGGCTCGGTCTGGCGCTGGTATAACAATAACCTGGGCTTCCCGGATATGCTCGCCTCCCTGCATCGTGGGTCAGTCAAAAGCGCCAGCTATGCCAAAGATCGTCATCCTTCATTCAGAACGGGCGAGTTCGACCTGGCTCTGGGAGAAACCTCGACGGTGCAGATCGGCTTGTACAAGTGGAAGCACGGCAGGATGACCAGGAACCCGTTCGCAAAAAACACCACCAAGCAGGTGTACACGCTGACGGTGACCCGGCCACACCCTCCCTCCAAGCCCCTCCCGGTGGAGAACGTCCGGCTTTCGCCGACCCTGGACAGCGTCACGGCCAACTGGGATGCGTCGATAGGCGGCTACCCGCCCAACCGGTACATCATTCAGCTGAAGAGCGTGTCGGACGGGAAGACCAGGACCAGGCGTATCAAGGCAGACCAGGAACTGAGCGTCACCTTCGATGCGCTGGATGCGGAGGCGACCTACCAGGTAAGCGTGCGCGCCCGGAACGAGCTTGGCGAAAGCGCCTGGTCTCACGCGCAGGTAACGCTGCCGACGACGGGCGACCTGGGCGGCCTGGCAATCTCGGCGGGGTCCCTGGACTTTGCCCCCGCCACGACCGCCTACACGGTGAACGTCGAGCACAGTGTGAGCAGCGTCACCCTGACGCCCGCGACTTTCCACTCGGATGCCAGCGTCACCGTTGACGGCGGCGACCCGACGGCGGCAGTGTCGCTGGACTACGGCGCGAACGTCATCGCGGTGGTGATCACCGCGCCGGACGGCGTCGCCACCAAGACATACACGGTGACGGTGAACCGTCCACTCCCGCAAAAGCCCGGCCCGCCGGTGAACGGCCAGGTCGAAGCATCGACCGACACGATAACCGTCACCTGGCAGGAGCCAACCGGCGGAGACGATCCATCGCACTACGTCGCCCGGCTGCGGGACGCGGACGGCGGCACGGAGGAGCTCAGGTTGGACGCGGACGCGCGCCGCGCCGTCTTCGACGGACTGGATTCCGGCGCGACTTACACCGTGGGCGTTCGCGCGGGCAACGACGGCGGGGACAGCGATTGGTCGGAAACGCGGATAACGCTGCCGGAAGTCACCGACCTGGCCGATCTGACCATCTCTGAGGGCTCCCTTACCTTCGCCTACGCCACCACCGCCTACACGGTGGATGTGCCGCGCACGGTGGACAGCGTAACTCTCACGACCGCCGTGTTCCATCCGAAGGCCACGGTGACCGTGGACGGCGGCGACCCGGCCGCGCCGGTGTCCCTGGACTACGGCGCGAACATCATCGCGGTGGTGGTCACCGCGCCGGACGGCGTCGCCACGCAGACTTACACGGTGACGGTGAACCGGGAGCTTCCGCTCCGGCCCGGCCCGCCGCAGAACGCGCGGGTAGAATCCTCGGCTGACGCGATCACCATTGCCTGGCAACCGCCAACCGGCGGAGACGCGCCCTCGCACTACGTCGCGCGGCTGCGCGACTCCGACGGCGGCGCGGAAGAGGTCCGGCTGGACGCGGACGCGCGACGCGCCGTCTTCGACGGACTGGAGGCCGGCGCCACTTACACGGTGGGCGTCCGCGCGGTCAACGACGGTGGGGAGAGCGATTGGGCGGAGAGCGAGATAACGCTGCCGCTGCCCGCCGCGCTGAGTTCGCTGATGCTGATCCGGCAGAAAGTCGGCCAGCGTCTCCTGACGACGGGGGGGACGAACCTGATCGCGGATCCGGCGGTGACCGAATACCGGATAGAACTGGCTGAGGACGACCTGTACCTGACGCTGCGGCCCACGGCCCAGCGGCCGGCGTCGTCCGCCATCACGGTGAACGGCCGGAGCGTCGCCAGCGGCGGGGTGGTCCACGTCTCCAGACCGGGCCGGGGCAAGACGAAGGTGGAATCCATTGTGGTCAAGGAAGGCGGCGTGGAACGCGTCTACACCCTGACGGTGAATCGAGGCGGCTGAGGCCGCGACGGGGTTGTGAGCGGCCGGTGATAACGCCGGCGCTCACGGCCCCCGGCAATCGTTTCCCGTACCCGTAACTGTTCAGACTTGCGGGGAAAGTGTCATTGCGAGCGCAGCGCGGCAATCCCGTTGGCGCAATGGAGCCCTTCGAGACAGGCGTGGCTGCTACGCCGTCGAGATTGCCACGGCGCAAGCGCCTCGCAATGACAACCTCCTGAATTCTGAACAGTTACGCGCGCGGTGCGGACTCGCCCTTGCAGAACGTGAGGCCGCCACGCGCTCAGACCCGCAGAAGGCGGCAGGAACCCGTGATGTCCCGCCTTGGGCGGGAGGACGCTACTTCACCACTGATGGTCAAGGAGGAAGAGCGCAACCTTTTCGGTGTCGGCCTGCGCTCTCTGCGGCTCGGCTATCACCGTGGCCGCCGCGACCGGCACGGTTCTCTGCCCGGTGGCCGCTTCCAGCGTGGCGGCCCGCTCCCTGGCCCGGGTGATGTCGCGACGGTTCAGCGTGCTGGATATTTCCGCGAGCACGTAGGTATACGCGCGTTCATCACCGGCGGTTCCCCGCATGATGAAGTCGGCGACCATCACCGCGTCGGCGTCGGTCCGGGCTATGTCCCCGCGGTCAACGGCTTCGTAGATTGCGTCCTCCAGTTCTTCCGGCATGGTCATGTCGAGGCTCTTGATGACCCTGGGCCGGCTGAGTTGAAGCTGCTGCGTGATGCGGGGCAGCAGACGGCGGGCGGCAGTTTGCTCCAGCAGCAACCCGCCCATTTGCTTCTGGCCTTCCACAACCGCCCTTTGGCTTTCCTCCAGCGTCGTTTGACTTTCCCCCAGCGCCCTTTGGCCTTCCTCCAGCGACGTTTGCCTTTCCCCCAGTGCCCTTTGGCCTTCCTCCAGGCGCTGGACGGTGTGGCGGACCTCGGCAAGATCCTGTCGAATGGCGGCCCGCTCCTCAGCGGCCTGCGCGAAACCATCGGCCACGGTTTGGGTCAACCGGCGGACTTCCTCAGCCAGCTGTTCCACGACGCGGGGCAGAGCCCGTTCCTCGTCGGTGAGCAGCTTGCGGCGTATGCTTTCCCGGATTTGGGGGTTCTCGTCGAGGATGCGTTCCAGATCCGCAACGGTTCTTATTTCCAATTCTCCGGACATTTTTACTCACTCCCCGTGGGATCTTATTCTAGCATGCGCTTCCCGTGGATAGCGCCGTCGTGTGGCGCCGCCGGCTAATGGTTCTCGTTCTCAGAATGGGTAGCGAGCCTGGAGGTCGGCGTAACCAGACGCCCAGGGCCAAAAGAACGAAGCTAACCTTCGACAATCTGGAATCCGGCCAGACACACCGGGTGTGGGTGCGAGCGCAGAGCAAGGACGAGCGGGTGCACGCCAGCATCGCGCTGCTGGAGGCGGAACCCCCGCCGGAGGAGGGAGACGGACAGACGGGTCAATGATCCCCTGGCGGGTCAAGCTGAAGGGGGCGTCCGGCTGCGGCTGGGCGCCCCCTTGGCGTGCCGGCGCCGCGCCGCGCGTTGATCCTGCTCTGGGCCAGGATGGTGATACAATAAAAGACACATAAAAAGAGCCCAATGGTTGCTCGTATGATACGCACGGTGGCGCATAATATTTGTCCGCCCGATTTGGGGCGGGTAAATCCAACCGGGGCTAATCCAACACCACACTACCGAAGGAGTACATGATTCAAATGCAAACCGTTTTCCCGAAGGCACTGCCAACGCTTCCCAGGTTGGCTCGATTGGCGGTCGTCGCCCTGCTGGCGCTGGTCGCGATTCCGGCCGTGCTGCCAGGCATGGCGCAGGCCGACACCGCCCCCACCGTGACCTTTTCCCAGCAAGCTTACACCGTGGACGAGGGGGATCCTCTTGAGATGGATATTCGCCTCAGCCAGGCGCTCGATGAGGACCTGGCGCTTGTCGTAGCCACGTCCGATGGCACTGCCGCCTCTCCGGAGGATTACGTTGCCGTGTCGATCCCAACCACCATCCACGCCGGGCGAGAGCAAATCACATTCCTGCTGGTGACGGCGGTGGACGACGTGGAAGACGACTCGGAAACGCTCACCGTCTCTATTCAATTGGCCGAAGGAGCGCCCGTCAAAGCTGGCGCTGATGCCACCGTTACCATCCGGGAACAGCCGCCCGCACCGGTACAGAATTTGACCCTGGAGTACGAAGCGGGGGTCGACGGAGAAGGGCCGATCGTTATGGCTAAATGGGACGCCGCGCCGGAACCCGGCCAAAACGAGCCGCAGTACAACAAGGCCGTCAGATGGATCGCGCGGATTTACGTCACCGACCGACCGTCGGACGGCAAAGTCCGGCGGCCTCTGGGCAGGCACACCAGGACCTCTTTCTACAATCTTGAACCCGGCGAGACCTACACCGTCTGGGTGCGCGGCGTCAACAAGTGGGGCAACAAGGGCGAGCGGGTTCACGCCACTATCACCCTGCCCGAATAACCGGAACACTCGACCTGGGCTCTGGCCCCGACCCAGGCAATCCGGCGGCGGAGCGGCTCGACAGCAGCCGCTCCGCCTTTTTGTACAACCCGACAGCCATCAGCCGCAGGGCTTTTTCAGTAACTGTTCAGACTTGCGGGGAAAATGTCATTGCGAGGCGCTTCAGGAGGTTGTCATTGCGAGGCGCTTGCGCCGTGGCAATCTCGACGCCGTAGCAGCCACGCCTGTCCCGCAGCAGCGCACCTTGCCCCAACGGGATTGCCGCGCTGCGCTCGCAATGACGGTTCCAGTGAAACTGGGTACGCACGTTGATCCTGCCCTGGGCCAAAGCAGATTATACGATAAAAGACACATAAAAAGAGCCCAATGGCGACGTACATGATATGGACGATGCTGTAAGGTATCAGTGCCTGTCCCACGCTGAGGTTGGCGGCCCCACGTTGCCCCAGCCGGTCCGGAGGGACGCCGCAGGGAGACGGCGCAACCATACCACGCAACACCGGAGATTTGATTTCGATGAGCATTTCCGCCCCACATCACATCACCGGACACGGCCGCAGCCTCCGAGGTCAGCGATGATATCCGCTGATTCCAGGGTCGCCGCTCTGCCGCTGCCTCCGGGGCCTCGCGGGGTGCCGCTCCTGGGGGCGCTGCCCAGCATAAAAGGGGAAACCCACCTCGCCCTTGACCGGCTGGTCCGGCAGCAC
>Ga0209754_1002701_pt1 | contig 13491 bp, 9 predicted proteins | sample MesohylBB_FD_187295 | JGI IMG/M metagenome (GOLD analysis project Ga0209754, IMG submission 187295) | Host-associated microbial community of the marine sponge Aplysina aerophoba from Gulf of Piran - sponge mesohyl, lysed by bead beating... | ecosystem: Host-associated > Porifera > Sponge >... | reverse complement strand
CTTCGTCTCATCTATTTCGGTTTTAATCTTAAGCAGTTTATCCGGAAACTCTTCTTTAAACTTTTTTGTAGCCTGTTTATCTTTTTTATGATGAGATTTTCTCGAAACAATCAGCACACTATTGTGATGCTCCCGGCAATGCTTATGAAGTGTGGTATATTTAACATTAGACTGGTATTCTCTATGCACCCAATCTAATAACTCTACATAACTAGTCATCGTTGTCAAAGGATCTGCAAGCTTTTCCGCTATTGCTACTTTGGTTCGTTCTTCTATCACAGGGGTATTACCACCTCGCTTTTTACTCGCTAATAATTCCTTTAAACCGTATTGAGCGTATATACTCATCCAACTATAAATAGTTCTACGGCAAACCTTAAGCCAGGGGACCAAGTCCTTAGTGTAAGTCACTTTCCCTTGTTTTACCAACAGAAGCATCATAACTCTACTTTTATTGGTGAGGGTCTTTTGCTTAGATATGAGCTTCTTCAGTTCATCCTCACTCTCTTTTACTTGTATATCTATTTGTTTGGCCATATAGAAAATGTATAAATTAATTGTGTAATATATGTGTATATATCGGGTTAGTTCACTCTCAGCTTCTTTTAGTTATAGGTCAACATGTTTAACTACATCGCAAATATATAAATTAAATGAGCAATATAATAGTATATATGGTATAAGATATTCCAGGAACTCTATGATTAATGCTCTAATCAGTTTATTATGGCAAATGGTTAAGTTAGCCAGCAAGGAAAATTTCTTTTTATGGTATAAATTTCACTTGAAGAATCTTTAGTTTAGATTTTGCTCTGAATTAAAAATTTAGACCTCAAATAATTATATAGCAGAAAAAATAGAACTCCGTAGATAGAACCAAAAACAGCACCTGAGATTATATCTAATGGATAATGCACTCCAATATATACTCTTGAATAGGCGATTAATCCTGCAATACTCAAAAGAACATAGGGGAATATGCGAGAACTGGTTTTGAGAATCAAACTAAATAGAACTGCAAGACCAAAAGAATTAGATGAGTGCCCTGAGAAAAATCCATAATGCCCGCCACAATTCTGCTTTACTAATCGAACTAACCCTTCCAAGCTTGGCTCATAGCATGGTCTAAGTCTTTCGACTGTTTCTTTAAAGAAATTAGTTGACTGATCAGTCGCCCCAATCAACAACAACCCCACTAATAATATCAATAGAGTTTCTCTGGTCCCTTTTGTAAACCATAGGTAAGTCAAGCAAGAAAAATATACTACTACATTAGCAAAAATGCTTGTTAAAGCCATCCAAAACCAATCAAATGAAGTAGTTCCCAATCCGTTAAGGAAAAGAAATAATCGTTGGTCTATATTCAATAAATTTTCAATCATTTTATTCTCTCATTCAATTAACATATGGATATTTATATTATATCCTTTGGTCTAAAATTCTTCATTTTGGATGATTACTACAGAATCATTATTTAATTATTTTGTTTGGAGTGACATTTTTCCTCCAAAGTAAATACTATTCAGCCCTTATCTCCGGTGATTATAACTACGTGAACGACTCAAAATCATGTGTTTTGAAATTATTCTAAATCTAGCAAAGAGTAAAATTGAGGCTACAAGCATTCCTATCAACAATCCAATCCATATTCCTTGAGTTCCATAGTTTGTCTTCATTCCAAAATAGTATGATATGGGAAAGCCGATAAATCCATATGCAAAAAAACAAATTAACGCCGGAATCTTAACATCTTGTAATCCCCTTAGTGCACCAATAATGACAGCTTGGATGCCATTGAATATCTGAAACACGGAAGCAACTAGTAGCACTTGAGAAGCAATATAAACCACTGACTTTATTTCATTGATTTCTTCTAAGTTATTTCTATCAAGATAAATCCAGGGTAGATGGCTACGACCAATTAGAAATAGTAAAAGGAGTACTATGTCAATTAGTATTATCAAAAGAAATATTGAATAGGCAATTCTCTTTAGTCCATCAAAATCTTTAGCTCCTTTATAATTACCTACCCTAATTGTTGCTACAACTCCAATACCCAACGCAAACATATAGGTTACTGCAGTAAGATTTAATCCAATTTGATTAGCAGCTTGAGATAATTTACCTAAAATTCCAGAAAGCCATATTGCCGAAATAAAGAACAGAAATTCACACATCAATTGTAAAGCTGAGGGGTAGCCGATATTCAAAAGTTTTTGAAAAATCACAGGTTTAAACTGCCAATCGTAAAAACTTGGCAAATACTTTCGAATCTCTCTTTTGTCAATGACATACCAAACCATAAAAAGCACTTTGGTACTGCGTGCCAAAAATGTTCCGATTGCAGCTCCTTCAATACCTAACTCCGGAAAAATCCAGATTCCAAATATCAAAAAATAATTTAGTACTACATTGAGGATATTTGATATGACTGTTGCGTACATTGCTGGCAATGTTTTTGACAAACCATCTGTAAATTGTTTGAAAGCTTGAAACATCATTACAGGGACAAGAGAAAGAGATCCCCACTTTAGGTATGGCAATGCCATATCCACAACATCATGACTTTGACCCATATTATATAAAATGGGATGAGCCAAATAAATCGCGAAGCACAATAAAATGCCTAGCGTAGAACATATGATAAGTCCATTAGAAAAAATCAACCTGATTACTTGTGGTCTTTTAGCTATCTGTGATTCAGCTACTAGCGGAGTAATAGCAATTGAAAATCCTAATCCAATAGAAAGAGCAATTAACAGATAACTATTTCCCAGGGATATTGCAGCAAGTTCTGATGGACCCAAATGTCCTACCATAATATTGTCTACTAGTTGAACGATAACATGTCCTAGTAAACTCAATATAACCGGATAGGCTAGTTTTAGATTGTAACCAAATTCTCTGGTATAGTCTTGATGGAAAATGCCTCTTTTAAAAATTATAAGATTAAAGCGCACAATCAGGTCATTAACGCAACTTTTGTTTAAGTCAGTTATTTCATACCAAAGTTATATTTATTGAGTTAATAGATGTTCCATGATTGGATTTGCCACCTCACATTAACTGGTATAAAACAACTGTTTAACATTGGAAAAAGTAGCAATAAGTCTATTTAAATTTTGTTAATTTTTTGTCAATAAGGAAATTAATTCTTGGTGCTTATTTCCTCAACCCCTAAAGTATTTTCCTTAAATGAAGATCTTTAAACAAAAAACTGCGGTTTTGTCAGCGGATGGGGATTTGATTTATAAAAAACGAGTATTGTTAAGCCTTAAATCTCTTTGCAGATCATTAATTAGAAATAGCAGAATTGATTTCTTTAAACCCTCTGAAACTAATTACCTTGTGATTTATGAAGAGTGCGCAATTAATTTTTTGGACTGACTCCAGAATTGGAATTGGGTTCATATTTGACTTTATGCTGACTAAACTTATATTTATAAAAATTTTTCTTGATGATATTTCACTAAATAGTTATTGATATGACACTTTAGTGGGTTTATTCTGCAGTTATTTTATTTCACGATTAAATGCAACCATCCCGGTGAAGGCTTCGAATGGGATACTATTTCCTCAAAAATATGTTGATGATGAACTTTCTCTAAACCCTTGAGACTGGTGAGCATACATGGGACAAAACGATAAAATCTATCCTAGGTCTAATCTACTCTCCATGACTTCTTGCTAATCTGCCTATTCCTCTTTTCTTATCCTTGATCAAGAGTTGATGTTGAAAACACTTTTCCAAAATCAGACCTGCTGTTTATATCTTTTAACAACAGATCATCATTTATCTTGGGCTGACACCCTCTTCCCTATAACCCTTTACGCTCATCTATAGGAACTTTTTCTCCTAAATTTCAGAAACACTGACTGTCAGGTTCATTGGCAGGGGTGTAATGAATCTCCACAGAATCAAGCCGTCATTATTGGTCGCTGTATGCTTCTTGTAACCAAAACAGGTCTTCTCGGACTATTTGAGTCACCGGCTTTATGATTGGCATTTGGACTTTCTCTTTCATCTCGGGTCAATTCTTCATCCCAAGGCCTATCTAATTTTCTATCTTCAACCAATTTTATGCTTCTACTTTCCTATTGGGAAAAAACTTGAGTTTGGGAGATTCGTTGATAATTGCTGCACTTTGACCATAAAGTCCTTTTTGTCAATTTTATTAGGACATTATGAATTCCGGATTACTAGTTAGTTCAGGGCACACAAACTTTGTTGAATCATTGAAACTTAAAACACATAAATGGGGTGAGTTGTTCCCACATCTTCTGATCTTACTCCACTTCCAGTAGGACCTTTTAAGATCTTGAAGATATACATCACATTTTTATCCATTTGATTTGTCCATGCTGCTGGAATGGCAAGATTACCGGAAGCCGGTAATGCCATAGCTAATCCGAGAGATTCACCGATGTGATTTGGTTGGCTTGTATCAAATTCGTATACACCAATCCAATGGCCTTCACGAGTAAGCGATGAAAGGAGTTTAATAGTAATCGTCCTACCTGGTCTATAGTAATCAAGTGTGGTAACAGCTTTTATAGGTAAATAGTTGTTTGGATTGTTTTTCCAATCGTCCAGTAATTTTAAATATGAGTATTTCCTGTAACTAGGATCATTTTTAGTTGGTTCTTTTGCGATATCCCAAACAAAAACACCGAGGGCTCCATTATCTTTCGCCCACTCAGCTTTTCTTCTGATTTCATATAGACCATTGTATCTTTGTTCATATCTACCTGTAATGCCTGGAGTATGAAAGCTAGAGGTGAGATATGCTCGAGAATCTGCACCTCCTTGTTTTAGCATATCAATCCAGTTATATCCGCCCGGTGTACCAGCTGGAGCGAGTTGATTTCCTTCGGCTTTGCTAGCGTCTGCAATCGAACTCCATAAAGCCAAACCAAATGACATCTTCCTCCAGGGAAGCCCCTTACTCAGCCAACCTTCAGCATGACTAATCTGATCTCTACCCGAATACCATCGAATATGATCCATTTTATCTGGGCTATAGGTTTGAAGTCCTAACATATCAATAGCGTTTATAAACTTGGGAGTAGCTATTAACGAACGTCTATGGTCCGATCCTGCCATTGTTGCTGTACATAGTTTTCTTCTCCCTCTTGCTTGGCGATCTCGCATTGCATTGCACAATTCGTCAATAAAGTCTGCATAATGTAGACCCATATATTCCGCATCTAAAGAGTGATCTTCAAAATCGATATCTATGCCATCAAGATCATATTTATCAATATAATTGGTCATTAACCAATTGATTGTTCTAGTTCTATTTTCAGGAAGTAGTAGCTTCGCGGTTTCTTTTCTATGGGCAAGAGTAGTCTTTATTTCTGTCAGTGTCAAAAAAATTTTCATATGTGGATTGTCACTACAACGTCTAAACCAAGTAATCATTTTCCCGAAATCAACTTGTCTGGTATTATCAAGGTTCCCTCCATGGACTAATCCTCTGTCTTCAGTTACTGAACGATAAGCTATACGAGCACTGATATTCAATTGGGTGATGTCAGAATAGTGGTATCTCCTATAGTATCCTTCACTATTCCCTCTGTCTGTATATCCCCACCAAGGCAAGTACCCCATTATTTCAAAATCACCAAACGATTCATCTCCTCTTTGCAGATATTCTCCTGGAGTAAGGCAATCCGCTGAAGAATCTATTGTATTATTTGCTTCAGTAGACAATTTTTCAATATCCTGCGACTTATAGGAAATACATGTAAAAGATACTAGTAAAGAATAAATAAAAGCTCTTTTCATAATAATTAATTGATATCTATAGATTTAGTTTTTAATTCACAAAATGCGTATTGCTTCCAAATCAGTAAGTTGTACCTGAATAATGGGCATGGCATTATTTGAACCTTCATGATAGACTCTGCTTGTTTCAGTTGAAAGATCATATTTAAATATTTTTTCAATTGATTTAGAATTTGGTTAAATTATTTGGCTTGCTTTCAGAAATGTTCAATTTAAGGGAGAGTTTTACTAATTACCGAAAGAAGTCAGAACAAGGTATAAATGGGGGTTGTTTTACGAGAGAAAATCCTTCGTCGGTGCCTGTAGAAAAGTCTTCATAATTGATCACGGATCTTATGTTCCAATTTGATATGTCCTGATTAAACGATGCTGCATCTTTAAACATATGGAACATATAAACTACGCTGCTCACATTCCAGCTGGATATATTCTGATTAAACGATGCTGCATATTTAAACATCCCCTGCATACTAGTCGCATTGCTAACATTCCAAGAACTGATATCTCGATTGAATGCCCTGGCACCTGAAAACATGACACCAAAATCATTTACTCTACTAACATTCCAAGAACTGATATCTTGATTGAATGAAGGAGCATTCGCAAACATTCCACTCATAGAGGTTACTCTACTAACGTCCCAAGAAGCTATGTTTTGATTAAATGAAAGAGCACCCACAAACATCGCGTGCATACTAGTCACATTGCTAACATTCCAAGAACTGATATCTTGATTGAATGAAGAAGCATTGGCAAACATATCTCCCATATTGGTTACTCTACTAACATTCCAAGAGCCAATATCTTGATTGAATGAAGAAGCTCTATCAAACATTCTCTGCATATTGGTTACTCTACTAACGTCCCAAGAAGCTATGTTTTGATTAAATGTTGAATAAGTGGTAAATAGATTACTCATGTCTTTTACACAAGTAGTTACAACATTAGATAGATTACCACCATCTTTGATGGTAGCGATCAACAATTCCCTGTCAACAATCAAATATTCTGCCTCTCCAAGATCAAGCCGTTGACCAATATCAGAGGAAGAACAATCACCAGTAAACGTTACTGTAATAGAATTGCTGGCCAATTTGAGTTGACCTGTTGGTGTATTATCAGTTGGTGTGTTATCTGTTGGTGTATTATTATCAGTTGGTGTGTTATCTGTTGGTGTATTATCTGTTGGTGTGTTATCTGTTGGTGTATTATTATCAGTTGGTGTGTTATCTGTTGGTGTATTATTATCTGTTGGTGTATTATCTGTTGGTGTGTTATCTGTTGAATACAATTGTGCTTCGAGTTCTAATACTTGATCATTTGCTTTTTCTAACTCAGTCTTTAATCGCTCAATCTCTAAGTCCAAACCCTCATTGGTACTCTCAAGTTCACTCAGATCTGCCTTAGTTTGGAGCATTTCTGATTTAATGGATTCTAACATGGAGTTTAATTCTAGCTTAGTAGATTCTAATTCTGCAACTAAATCTTGATTGTGCTTTTCTAAATCAATAATCGTCTCAAGATGTTGCTGGTTCAAAGACTCTATTGATTCCGACAGCTCTTCAAGTCCTAATACCTGATCATTTGCTTTTTCTAACTCAGTCTTTAATCGCTCAATCTCTAAGTCCATACCCTCATTGGTGCTCTCAAGTTCACTTAGATCTGCCTTCGTTTGTAGCATTTCTGATTTAATGGATCCTATCTCTATAACTAAATCTTGATTGTGCTTTTCTAAATCATTAATTATCTCTAGCTGTTGCTGATTCAAAGACTCTATAGAAGCTATTTTCGACTGCTGATCCTCTATTAACGATTCCTGCTCTTTACTCTGTGATTCTAACACTTGAAGATCTAAACGAGTTTGATCAAGAGCCTGCTTGTATCGTTCATTCTCCTGCTCCAGTTTTGCAACCTTTACATTTTGAAAATTCATGTCTCGGACAAGATGCTGGTTTTCTAGCTTTAACTGGTTGTAAGTAATTTGTAAATCTTGTAAGCGACCCTGGACAGTCTCAAGCTGAGATGATAACTGGTCTAGTTGGGGTACAATGAGCGAATCACCATCTTTGCTACAAGCAAAAACAAACACCAAAATCGCTGATAATACCCTAGCACAACAAAAATATATCTTCTTCCCCCTCATAATCTTGAACTATTATTTACCGATTGGAATGTATTGATGTTGTATCTCACCAAGAGATCACTGTCGGTAATAGCATATCCATCTTCGTCCGTATATCCCGATGGATTACTGGAAAGAGCATCTCTATAATCTTCAATCAAAACCTTCCAAGTAGATATACTATGACATAATAAGCAATATATGCCACGTCTCCACATATCTATTACTGCTAGAAACCCCGGCGGAGATGCATTGTCCCATATTTCAGCTAGTCTTGAAAAGAAAGTAGTCAAATTATAAGAAAACCTTAGATTAACGGACTCTGAGTTTTTCCCGGTAATCAAAATAACCCCGAAAGCTCCTCTAGTACCATATATTGAAGATGCTACTACATCTTTAAATACCTTTACTGTCTTGATGTCCATCGGACGGATGTCAGTCATAGCAACTAGGAGATTGTCAACTAACACTAATGGGTCTCCACCATTAATTGATGTAGTACCCCGTGTATTAAATTCGATTCTTTCCACATAAGACTCTTCATCTCCTAAGAAAACTGTCAAGCCAGGTGTAGTTCTTTGAAGAGACGATAAAGTTGAAGTAATGGAACGGCCTCCCAGAACTTCATCCAAATCTAAAGAAGCAACAGATCTAGAGATCTTTGAACTATACTGTGTTCCAAAGCCAGAGACAACAACTTTATCTAGACCTTGTATATCAACTTCTAAAGCAACCCAAGTATAGAAATCACTATATGACGGAACTTCTTGGGTAAGAAAATCTAAGTAAGAGAATACTAGTGCCGTATTTGTATCCGTTGCACTAAACTGAAAACTACCATCAAAATTAGTTCGTACTCCACTAGTGGTACCCTTTTCAAGAATATTTTCTCCAGCTAAGGTCTCTCCTTGTTTCTCATCAACAGTGCCGGCCAACTCGTCATCCTTGTCAGGATTAAAGCTTAATTCTACCCCCCCCCTTAATATTAGGGATTATCAGTGTGTGTTCGTACGATGCCATCTTAGACATCACGACCATAGCTATATCTTTAATCATGTCTATGTTTTTACCACAGCTTTGCTACCCCCGAATATACATAAACAAGGTGAATTTTGCAAGAAAAAAACCTTCGTTTTATTTTTTATTCAAAAGCATTAGAATTGAAGCATTAATTGAGTTTAGAAAGTATTTAACAAATAGTTAAACTGTCCAAATAATTGAATTTAATTTCTCGTTTCGAGGATATTTCGGATTTTTAATCCTTTAATTCTAAACAAATGAGGTGGTTTTTACTCATTGCATTTATGAAAATAGCATTAAAATAGATGAAATAATTGAGTTTAAAAATTTATTGGATAGATAGTTAAATATATTTATTAATAAATATAATTTGTATTTCAGAGAAAGGGTCATTATGCTTTTAAATTCTTTAATACCAAATAAGTATTTTTCAGCCACACCAAACTGTAATGGTAGTAAACGAAGCTTAGCGAAGTTAAGAGGTACCCCTGCTCCCGTCAACTTAGCCAAGGCGTTCTAATTAAGAACACAGTATTAAACGTTGGCAAAACACTACCTTCGCTCGGAAGTTTTTCATGGACATTGAACAAACATTTTTTCCAGATCAACCAACCAAAACAATTCAAGTGTGAAGGATATGTTGTAGCGGATAGATCTATAAGTGGTTGATTATCAATACATCAATGTCAATTTTGACAAACTTGTGCGAAGATTAGCCCTCTTAGGTGATGGCGGACAAAAGTTATAATTCCATTTAAATACTATATCAGCTCAAAAAAGATTTGATGCATAATTTATATCCTAAAGTTGCATTAATCCTGACTTTCTGGTCGAAATACGCCTAAAACCCTTACTAGGCCTGAAAAAAGTACCATTTCCAACTGTTACTTTAATGGAAACATTTTGTTCTGATTGATACCAATAAGTTCTAATTTTTGACCCAAGCTATATGCCCATGAGGTAAAGATCTTTTGATGGGGAAGGCTTTGGAAATATCCTTATAGACTACAACTCCTTTGATAGCTCTTTAAAGCCCTCTATAACAGAGGGAGGAAAGTCGCTCAAATTGGCAATGGTTTTTCTTTTGGCTTTCTTTCCTTCTCTCCAGACTTTACGGAGTAGCGTGGTTGGTCTGTAATGTCTATTGGGTACTGCTTCGATGTAATATGACATGAACTTATAAAATATGGTGCAAATATATTATATTCAATTAAATAAACAGATATAAAAAAGTATTTCACATGGACACATTTCACAAAATAAATCCAAAATATATCATATATATGACTGACATACAGGAGTTTAAGTGTTAAAAATCACTCAAAAAAGTTCGAAAGTCGGGATTAATGGGTTTGTTCTAGGCTATAATAGATTATATGAGTTCATTATTGAGTTGATCTTGGCATCAATAATGTAAATGCCTCTGAAAATATTAGAAATACCCAGAATTTAAGTCCTTCACTTCTGTAAATTTATCTTCGTGGATAAAAGTTCTATAAACGACCTAAAATCATATGATTTAATCTTATTCTAAATCTTAAATAAAGTAAAATTGAGGATACGATTAACCCTGCAAGTAAACCAAACCATATTCCTACTGCTCCAAAATTTGTTTTCATTCCAAAATAATAGGATACGGGAAAGCCGATTAACCCATATGCAAAAAAACAAATCCATGCGGGAATCTTTACATCTTGTAATCCCCTTAATGCTCCTAAAATAACAGCTTGAATACCATCAAATATTTGGAATATCGAAGAAACCAATAGTAATTGAGAAGCAATATAAACCACTGTCTTTATTTCATTGATTTCTTCAAGGTTATTGCTATCAAGATAAATCCAAGGAAGATGATGACGTCCAATTAGAAATACAAAAAGGAATACTATGTCAATTAGTACTATCAAAAGAAATATGGAATAAGCAATTCTCTTTAATCCATTAAAATCTTTAGCTCCTTTATAGTTCCCTACCCTAATTGTTGCTACAACACCAATGCCCATCGCAAACATATATGTCACCGCAGAGAGATTTAGTGCAATTTGATTGGCAGCTTGAGACAACTTACCTAAAATCCCTGAAAGCCATATTGCCGAGATAAAAAACAAAAATTCACACATCATTTGTAAGGCAGAAGGATACCCGATACTCAATAGTTTCTTAAAAATCATAGGTTTAAACTGCCAATCAGTAAAGCCAGGCAAGTGCCTACGAATTTCTTTTCTGTCAATCATGTAAAAAATCATGAATAGCACCATGATACTACGAGCAATAAAAGTTCCGATTGCGGCTCCTTCAATACCTAACTTTGGGAAAATCCAAATTCCAAATATCAAAAAATAATTCAGCACAATATTTAATCCATTTGATATAACAGTTGCGTACATGGCTGGTAAAGTTTTTGATAAACCATCACTAAACTGCTTGAATGCTTGGAAGGTCACCGCAGGTATTAGAGAAATTGACACCCATTTTAAATATGGAATTGCCAATTCCACAACTTCGGGATTCTGTCCCATATTATATAAAATGGGATGAGCCAAGTAAATGGAAAGGCATAATAAAATACCTAGTGTAAAACATATGATTAGTCCATTAGAAAAAATCAATTTGATTACTTGTGGTCTATTAGCCATGTGTGATTCAGCTACTAGTGGAGTAATAGCAGTTGAAAAGCCCAATCCAATAGAAAGGGCAATTAGGAGATAACTATTCCCCAGAGAAATTGCTGCAAGTTCTGTTGGACCCAATTGTCCTACCATTATATTGTCCACTAGTTGGACAATAATGTGACCTACTAAACTTAGTATAACGGGATATGCTAGTTTAAGATTATAACCAAACTCTCTGGTGTAATCTTGAAGGTAGATTCCCTTAAACATTAGGAGGTTAAAGTATAAGCCCTAAATTCCGTATTGGTCTACAAGATAAATAATACTAGTCAACGCAGCAGTTCCTAGTTCTAGTTCTCTTTTGTTGACTTTGTCAAATGTATCGTTCCCCGCATGATGATAATCGAAATAACGTTGTAAATCGGGTCTCAACCCAGCCAAAACTGTTCTTCCATTTCTCAGTGGAACTACATCTGGCGAGCTTCCATCTCTTATGAATCGATCAGCATAATAAGGACGAAAAAGTGATTGCCAACTTTTAAGCTTTACGAATTGCTCATCAGTAGCCTCAAAAGTGAAACCACGTGGAGAAAATCCCCCTGCATCGGATTCAATAGCAAATATGTGGTTTTCACCTTTTTGTTGAGCAATTTCAGCATATTTTCTAGCGCCGTTAAGACCATTTTCCTCATTCATCCACAATACCAATCGTAATGTTCGTTTTGGCTTGTAATTCATGAGATTGAATATTTTGATGACATCCATTGATTGAGCAACTCCTGCTCCATCATCATGTGCTCCATCTCCTAAATCCCAAGAGTCTAAGTGGCCACCAAAGACAATGATTTGATCAGGAAATTCAGACCCTTTGATTTCTGCTATAACATTGTGGGATAATACTTCAGGGTAATTTTTACAGTTCTGTCTTAGAAAGAATTGCAAATCGGGATTTAATTTGAGCATCGAAGACAATAAATCTGCTCCATTGGTGCTAATTGAACATGCAGGAATTCTATCTTTATTAGCTAAATCACCGTAACTCATATTTCCTGTATGGGGAAAATCATCCTTCGTTAGGGTCAGGGAACGAACAATTACTCCAACCGCTCCAAACTGTGCAGCTTGGAATGCACCTTGAGTTCTAAAGATTGATGTTTGGCGATACGCATCCAATGGGTTGATTAGATCTGCTGGCATGGGTTTATTGTAAAACACAAATTTTCCTTGAACTTTTTCCTTGCCGAGTTGTTTTAATTCTTCAAAGCTCTTGACTTCTATCACGTGTGATTCTAGCCCAAAAATTGGAGTAGCTATTGAGCCACCTAAAGCACATACATCTACATTTATACTAGACCCGGGTTGTGTTTCAAAACTTGCGTATTCGTAATTGCCTCTAACCCATTTTGGAACCATAACCTCTTGTAGCCATACCTGGTCTATTTCAAGCTCTCTGAGTTCTTCTTCTGCCCATTGTGTAGCCAACTCAGCGTTTAATGATCCAGACAAACGCCCTCCAATTCTATTAGTGAGATGATCTAACCAATGATAAGAATTTCCTTTAGTTAGGGCCAATTCATATATTTTCTTGATTTGATTTTCTGTTTCTTGTTGACAATGGATACTCTTTGAAATAAAAATGAGTAGAAAGAAGGAAGAAAAAATATATCGTTTCATTATTCTGGTGCGAATGTGCTTAAATCGTCAACTGTTATTGGATTGCCTCCCAATATTAATAGTCTTTCTACAACATTTTTTAATTCTCTGATATTTCCCTTCCAATAATAGTCCTTAAGCATTCTTATGGCATTTGGATCAAACTCCTTTATTTCTATTCCATCTTCTTTTTGTAACAAATTGATAAAATGATTAATAAGCAATGGAATATCTTCTTTTCTGTTCCTTAGTGGTGCTACAAAGATTTCTATGGTAGCCAATCTGTGGTAAAGATC
>Ga0209754_1002699_pt1 | contig 13494 bp, 21 predicted proteins | sample MesohylBB_FD_187295 | JGI IMG/M metagenome (GOLD analysis project Ga0209754, IMG submission 187295) | Host-associated microbial community of the marine sponge Aplysina aerophoba from Gulf of Piran - sponge mesohyl, lysed by bead beating... | ecosystem: Host-associated > Porifera > Sponge >... | reverse complement strand
CGCCGGAGGTCAACAAACTGGGTCGCACCATCGCCCGCTGGTGTTCCCCGATCACCAACTGGCACCTCTCGAAGGTGACCAACGGACCCACCGAAGCTCTCAACAACCTGATCAAACGCGTTAAACGAGCAGCGTTCGGGTTCCGCAACTTCGCCAACTACCGAATACGGGCTCTCCTATACGCGGGGAAACCCAACTGGGACCTACTCCCCGCGGTCACTCCCCACTGAAATCCGAAGAGCCACTAAACCCCGCCGAACACACACAGCCATAAGACCACACGTCACGCCGACCAGCCACGTACGTGATGCGTCTCCCCAAGACAACCTCAGCAGTGATGGTGACCGTGTGTCCGGTCTGGTGACCCAGAGTTCACCCCACACTGAGGCGTTTGTTGACCTCAGAGCCAGCGTATCGGCGCACGCGGTTGCGTGACGTGTTCAGTAGCGGTTGAGTACGGGGTTGACCGCGTTGGCGAGTCGGCCCATTGTGAGCACCAGCCATTCCCACAGCGCGGGCCACGCGTCGCGGTCCTCGACGTTCACGTCATAGGGTAGACGGCGTCGATGACTGATGCGCCGGTGCCCGTCCATGCGGCTCCACAACAACTCGCCACCGAACGCCTGCTCGATGTCGTGGCGCTGCTTTAGAAGCCGGTCATACAACTCTCTGGTGGAAGCGTCGTCGTAAGTGTCGATGTATGCCTGCGCGACCAGACGCGACCTCTTGAACCTCGGGAGGTACTTCACCGAAGGCGATGCCGACTTGAATTGCATCCAACTCTGGGATTGGGGCGTCGTGCAACCGCGGCAGGAACCCGGCCCAGAACTGGGCGTAGGTGGCCTTGATACCGTCGCCGGTCGCGGCGCGAACGGAGCGCCGCCAGTTGTCAGGCTCGACCACGACTCGCAGTTGCGCCGCAGGCGGCGAGTCCGCGATACGCCATGCGGCGACCAACACCGGCGCCGGAGGTATCGAGGACCAGTGGGCCAGCGACCTCGAGTTCGGGCCACAGTACCCTGGTGTCACCAAGCCCCACTGGAGGAACCCCATGCCGTGTGATGACAGGGACGGCTATGCTCGGCGCTTGTTCGGCAATTTGCTGACTGTCTCTCGGGAGGACCATATGCGTACCAAGGCAGCTATTTGGATTACGATTCTCCTAATCCTGACCGTAGGTGGTACGGTTGTCGCCGCCACTACGTTCAGCGATGTTAACCAGATACATCCTCAGTACCGAGACATCGAGTTCGCTGTTGAAGAGGGCTGGTTCCAGGGTTACGAGGACGGCACATACCGACCTGATCAGGCAATTACTCACGAGCAAATTGGGATTGTAATCAAGCGTGCCTTTCCTGAGGGGGCAACCAGAGCTGACATGGCTACGTTCCTAAGGGGAGGCGCTGAGCGATTGGCGGCCCTTCCCACGTCATCATCAGGCTGCGGTTCATCCACTTTCGAAAGTCCAGCAAATCCTGGCTGTCCAGGGATCTCGGGTGATTGGACGTTCGTCGTTCATAGTGCCAATCCTTCTACCTGGGGCCGTTTTGCGGATCAAGAAGAAGGATTCATGCCTGTTACACTCACAATAACAGCCCGTTACGATGGCGACAGTAACGTAGGATATACATATGTAGTGACGGTATTTGAACTCTTTGTCGGTGGAGCAGGCTATAGAGTCGACGGAATCGAGTGTGCTGACGATGATTATGGGGATGCACCCAACTTGCTAGCCGGTAACGAGGCTCAGTTCAAGGTCTGCTTTGCCCTACCGGAGACCAGTGCCGGATCCGGTGCCTTACTCCAGGCTAAAAGCTGGACATCTGATCCGTCCTGGCATAGTGTTGTGATTCCGTGACGTGGGTCAATCGGTGGAAACCGCAAGGTCTTACCTACTAGGACGACTGACCATATGAAGGCCTGGACCGTTTGGATGTTCGGCGCAGTAATTGTTACTCTGCTCATCGTGATTGTCGTGTTGTTACTGCAAATGGGCTCCTATCGGCCGTCTGCCACAAAGAATCTTGACGGATCAGCTCGTATTACTACGGCCGCTACGAGCACCACGAAGGTATCAGTAGCCACGACTCCTACCAGAGTAGCTGCTACTGCGACCAATGAGCCGTTGCCAACGGCCACAACCACACCCAAAGCCGCAACGACAATCAACCCTCAGGCTACTACGAGTCTGCCCTCCGTTGTGACTACTACTACTGAGCCTGTGTCAGCAGCGACGACAATCAGATCTCAGGCTACTACGAGTGTGGCCTCCGTTGTGACTACTACTACTGAGCCTGCCTCTAAGGTCTTAACGGCTCGGTCCTCGGCACTTGATGCATCGCCTGCAGCTCAGCAACTATTCTGCGACGATATTCAAGCAGCGATAGCAGCAATCATTCTGAGCGAGATCGGTATCGAGGCAGCTATACCTTGTTATGGCTACCTCGATTTTGTGGAGGAAATGATCTGCCCGAATCTTGATGACGAGAGTTCGATAGAAGCCATGGTGGCGGTCTTGATTATGCTGGTTGGGTCCGAGATCGAGTGGCCAGAAGGTATGGAACCAACAGAGGAACAGATTGAGTCGCTGATCGAGACGTGGGTGCACGCGGCCAGCCACTACCTATGTCCGACTATCAATTGATGCATAGAGACACATTAACATTCGATTAGGGATACACTGTTTAGTGTTGTGTCGTGTTAATTCACCGCGGTTTGTGGTAGGGTTGTGGGGACTGTCGGCGTTGTGTGGGAAGGTGCTCGGAGGGGGCGTAAGCCTGTGGTTGTGGAGTTGAGCGATGAGGAACGGGAAACTCTGCAGCGTTGGGCGAGGCGGCATACGTCTAGCCAGGCGTTGGCGTTGCGTTGCCAGATCGTTCTGGGAGCGGCTGAGGGTATGGCCAACGTCGACTTCGGAACGCCGATAGAGATCCTAGGTGGTCGACACAGAACAGCACGCTGACTGTGTGGCAGGCTGCCGCCAGTAGGGTTCAGCCACGTCCGGTCTTGCGTCGAGTTCGCCTCGAGCGGCGGGGTAGCTGGCAATCCTACGGTTTCGGTGATAGGGGTAAGATGGGGTTGGAGTCAGTGAGCAAGGGCGTTTCGGTTATGGAGCTACAGCACGACAAGCTGCCGAAGGATTGGCGGAACCTTCCACCAGGCGAGGTCTACGAACTGATCAGTCGATACGTGGAGATGAGGGTGCTCCTTCCCTCGGAGGCTAGGGCAATGCTGGGACTCCCCCCGCTTAAGAAGGGACCGAAGCCGCCGACCCCACCGCCGAGGCAGGCATGACTGTCACCGAAGCACTCGTGGAAGCGAAGGACGAAGTAGTCAAGGGCGAACTACGGACGGAACTCGAACTCCGTATCAATAGCCTGACCCGATGGACCATCGGTTGGAACACGATCCTGGCGGGCGTCATCGCGGTCCTCCGATGAACGCCATGACGGAGTCGGATACCCTGCGCAAGGCCCATGCGGTCCTGACACGCGCTTACACGGACTTGTATGAACTGCTCGCCGAGATAAATCCACCGGCGACGACCCCGCTCCCGCCGAACCGGGATACACCAGCGCGTGTGTGGTCACAGTCCATGATTGACCTATTCACGGTGGTGAAATCGGCATACGACGCCGTTGAGGACGCCCAGCGGCAACTATCGCGTATCCGTACCGAACGGCCATCCAATAGCAGCGAACGGGGGGTGCGCGCCAACATGTTGCTTGCCCTACTGGAATACAAGCCAGCGATAACCCGTGACGAGGTGAAGGACCGCCTTGGGTGGGATGACGGTACTGTGGATAAGGCCATACACGATATAGCGGCGCTGCGCAGCGAACCGGCCGTCGCTCTATGATCGCCGAGATTCCTTCACACGTAGCCTGGGCGCTATGGATAACGGCCGGTGCAACGCTGGGGGACGTGGTGATCCGGGTGATGGGGCACCGGAGCAGGGTGGCCTTGACCAAAGCCCAAACGGGCGAGGCGTCCGCTCGGGCAGAGGAAGCGTCCACGAAGGCCGAGGTCAATGTGGCAACCGCCGAAGTTTTGAGGCAGGGGGGGATTGGTTTTGACGTCGCCGCCGAGGTTCGCCAAACAACTCAGTCCCCGCGTTAGCCCCGAGGCATCCGGGGATAGTGTTCCTCTTGAGGTGGTTGTCTAGGTGGGGAGGGGGGTTGCTGTGAGACCGAAGGCGGAGAAGCGTCGACGTAAGGGCCGTCCTGTCGATTGCACGGGCGCCACGCCCGAGCAGGTCGCTGCGGCGGTTCTGAGATTCCGAGCTCCAGCCGGGGATGAAGTCGAAGCGGTTCGTCAACCCGGACACGAGCCAGTGAGCTTGGCCTTCTCCGGACGATGACGCCCGGCTGTGATCGTTGTCCGCGGCCCGAGAGCACGAGGCCACCGCACACCTTCTTGCGCTGCGAGCATTGCCAAACGGTTTGGCGCCTCAAGTCCATTAGGGTGAGTCGGTCGCCGGGTATGCCGCACGAGCATTACGTTCACCAGCACGACACCGCTCGGGGCATCGCCATTGAGGGATGCGGAGCCTGTGCGATCGGTCATCGGCACACCCCTTGACCTCCGACCCGCATACTCATGCGGTCTTCCCACCCTGGTCTGCATAACCAATAGCGGGCACGGTTGGTCGCTGCCTGTAGGTTCTGGCGGCACTGGGCCCAGGCGTGCGGTGACGCCGGTAGGAGCTGCTCGCCCCCCAGGCAGGCCCCGCTCCCGGAGCTTGCGGTAGGTGGCGAGCACGCTGGCCACCTGGGTTGATGCGGCCCTGGTAGTCGACCAGGACGCTCGGCCGACCAGCATCGCTACGTCGGTGGTGGTGAACTCCGGGTCGGTGAGCACTTGGGCGGGTAGGTATGTGTCGCCTTGGGACTCGTCCCACTTCCACCGCCGGTAGCGGTACGTCGGCCGTCCGGGGTATTGCCCCGATCGGCTGCGATATCGAACACTTGCCCGAGCCCGGTACCCGGGGACTAGAGCGTTTACACACCTAGGCCAATAGCGAACGGTGTTGACGATCAGCCGCAGATCAGGTTGGGTAGAGTTCTTTGGAGAGCGTCCCAAGCGGTTCGGAGACTGCCTGACAGGCCGGAACCTTGCCAACCCGGCCACCGGAAACGAGACGTTACCCTGAAGGGTGATCGGATTAAGGGACTCCCGGTTGTTCGGGCCATCCAGTGCGGGTCTGGTTGCCGACGTTCGCTCCCCAACAGAAAGTCCGACGAACTGTTTTATGGTTCAGCTGTGCGAAACCTCAGAGTAGGACTTGCGGCAGCCACCATAGCCGCGGCTATCTGCGGAGCCGGTTGGATAGCCTGGCGTGGATTCAGTCTGCTAAGCCAGGACAACCTCTCGGTATCCGACGAAGCGGCCAGCCTGCAGGCAATGGCCGCGGCGGCCGTTCTCGCAGCCACTCTGGCCTTAGTAGGTGTAACCGTGTGGTACGCATGGCTCACTCGCCTCGCGGTCCGACAGTCAGGTCCTGTAGTGACAGTTGAACTCCGCGTCGGCTGGGTGGTAGAGGCAGCCCGTCAGGGCCAAGTATTCGTTGGGCCGCTCTCTTCACTTAAGGCTGGCCCACCCGATGCCCGTTTCCAGGTGCCCTTCTTCGCAGTAAAACTCTGGAACTCCGGGAACACCAAGACGTCAATCGACAAGGTACAAATTGGGTTTCCCTCGGGCTTTGCCTACATGACCACCCACACACCTGTTGGCCCGAACTGCCCTTTCCCACTGGAAGCGCACTCATCCGAGACATACTTCCTTGAGGCTCCTGATAATCTCGAAGGGCTCGAAGCCATGCGCAAGGTTTCCCGTAAGATCCGCGCCGAAGTCGACTTGGGGTCAGGGTCAACAGTTCACTCAAGCTGGGAACAGCTTCCTTAACGAAAACCACCGACGGCGAATCTATCCACGCCCTCCGCCGGCAACCTAGGGCCGACTCAACCGCCGACGACATGCCGAGCTCCTCCGTCTGGACTCATCCGCTATGGCGACCGCACCTTCGGGGGCCAACGGGTGGACAGTCTGGCGGCTGCCGGATGGCCGCACGTTCGACGAGCTCCGCACGATCTTCGAGAGCCAACAAGGCACGACAGATCTCCGGCCTGGAGCTTCGATGATTGCCATCGTTGTCCGCCGTTACCAACCGCACATCCGTACGTGGATGGCCTGGTTTATGCACCACTCCGGACGCCGAGGGGGGAAATCTGCTTCTACGTGGGGAAACGCTGCGGGCACAGCTTGTCATAATGACTATTATCGGACATCGGTTCCTCGGATGTCCCGATCCTAGCTGTAAGGGCGGCGGCGGGGCGGGGTCTTCCTGCCTGGTCTTCTCCGTAGTCATCCCAGCAGGTGTCGCACTAAAGGTTCGTAACCGGTCGGAGCGGCCGACCGCGATCGCCATTGTGTCTGGCACCGTCTGTGGGGTTGATGGCGATCACTGGTATTCCTCCGAGTCGGAAGTTCGGGTAGTGCTGTATCTGCGTTGCTACGGCCTTGGGTGAGCTGTGTAACTCGTTGCTCATAAAGGGGGGTAGAGAAGGCCCCCAGCTGTGGGGGCTGGGGGCCTTCTCTGTGCGGGTGGGGGTGTCTTGCTCAGAGTTTAGTCGGGGTCGTCCTTTTCTTTGGTTTGTCGACGGCGGAGGTGGCTGCGGATCGTTTCGGCGCTGTGGCCGGAAACGACTCGTAGGTCGTTGTAGGTGGCCCCGGCTTCCTTCGCTTCCGCGATTCGCTTCCACAGGTCGGTCTCCGCGGCCTTGGCCAGATAGTTGTACTCGTCGATGTTGTCGAGGTGCTCATCGATGTCGACACTATCCCATTCGAGTCGAACTAATTCCTCGGAACCCCGGTTGGAGAGCCGGTAGACACTCCATCGGGAGATATCTAGTAGCTCGGCGATGTCGACTACCCGGACATCGTCTTCGAGGGCGTCGAAAACTTCTACGGCGAGGGTCTCCTCGGCTTTCTTGAGCTTGCGGCTGGCATTGTCGACTGCGTCGAGCCGGTCGGCGACCGTCCGGTACCAGCTGATCCTCAGCGATGTCTTGTGCTGCTCGATCACCTCGAACAGGTCGAGGTCCTCGTGCCGTTCGGCTTGGGCTTGTAGCCGGCGTAGGTTGCCGCCGGCCTGCTCGTAGTCGCAGAGGGTCATCTCCGCTCTTTCGTGCGTCTCGGGATGGACTAGGTCCTTCACTACCGGACATTCGTGCTGCTGTACGTTCATCGCACCGCTCCTTTCCTTTAGCTGTGTGCGTTTCTAGAGGAACTGTAGTACCATACTGGTAATGGTGCAACACCTATAGCATGTAGCAATACTACGCTATTAAATAGCGTAACCCCAAACACTCGGGGCTGTGACTTTGGCTGTGGCCGGCCAGCTGGCCGCTGCGGGCTGGGCTGGCGACCTCGAGGCCGGGGAGAGATTGGGGGCAGGGAGACAGGGCGATCAGCGAGGCGCTTCGATAGAGCTGAATACTTTCCTCTAATCAAGCCGCGGCGCAGTGGGCTGCTGAGGTCGAGGCGGCCACAAAGGTACGGGGCCGGTGGATGAGCTGACCCCGTCGCAGGGTGGTGTGTCTGACTTCAAGGCACCAGCGGTGTGGCCGTCCGTTGCGCTAGGCCGCTGACCTGGCGGTTTGTGGTGGCTAGGCCGCTATGTCCTACATTGTGACCCTCGTTAGAGCTTGATGCCGGGCCCGTGTCCGTCCCCTTCCCGTCTCCGGGTGTCTTCCGCTCTGGCCACTTCCAGGTTGAGCATCGCCCTGGAGTTCTCGGTGTAGCCGGGTTGTTGGCGGGTCTGCTCGTGGGCCTGCCGGACGCCTGTCCCGGGCGGGTGGGTGTTTGTCTGACCAGGCTGCGGCCGCTTATTCGAGCAAGTGAGGGTACGCCGCCGCGGACGTGCCGATACCGTCGACGGTGGTTCTCCGCTCCGGGCGTGCGAGGTACCTGTGGGGTCGGGGTTCGCTGCTGTTATTCGGCCAGCAGGTCGAGGCGGTCGGCGATCAGTTCGACCCGCAATGGTGTCCATCCTGGTGGTGTGGGGTACTGGCTTCGGAGTGCTGCCACTGACCGGAGCACCGCTTCGGCGTCCTCGGTGGTTCCTCCGAGCCGGTGCTCGATATCATGTTTGCGGCCTTCGAGTTCGTGGGCAGCTTGGTATTGAAAGCTGGCCGTGTCCTCGAACTCGGCGGGTTCTACGTTGAGCAGTGCCGCCTCGAACAGTGTCCGGTGCAGAAGGATGCGTGGCGGGCCTGCTATGTCTGGGTACGGGGGTAGCTTGGCGTTGGCGGCTGCGAGCGCTGTGAAACTGTCGGTCTGTCTACGCGCGAATCGGCGGTACGCGTCACGGTCGGCGGCCCGCAGCACGATCATCGCCATTACTGATTGGTCCCAGACACCCATCGGATGCTCGGTTGGGGGGTCGGCAGCGAGCGCGAGGGCCGCTAGGTGAGTAGCTTGTTCGAGATCCCGGAGGCTGCAGGTTTCCAACTCGGTGATGACTGTCAGTATCTGAGCCGTGGTTCCTCGTATCCGGCTCTGCAGGCCGGTCGCTTCTAGTTGCCTCTCGAGGAACTTCGTCAGGTTGGCATGTGTGGGCGGTGGCAGGTCGATCAGTAGGTCGGCGAATCTCCTCAGGTAGGTGTCGGCGTCGAACCGTTCGCCGTAGAGAGACCGGACCGTGTGGCAAAGGTCGTCACGGCTAATTCCGACCAGGGAAACGACTCCCTCCACAGCGAACAGATGGTGCAGCGTCTCCAAGGTTCCGAGCGCATAGTCGGCCTGGCAACGGTCCAGTTCGTCGACGAGGAGTACAACAGTGCCGTGCCGCTTCACGAGGTCGCTGAGTGCCGTGGAGAACTCACAGACCGCTTCGCTCGTGCTGTCCCAGGACACGAACAGCCGCCTGATGTTGCGAGAGCGGCCAAACACTTCGGCGAGCGGCGTTGCGTAGTCTTTCAGATCCCCGGTAGTGTCGTCTCCCCGCCGGGCCCGTATTTGCTGTGAGATCGCTCCCACTAGGTCCACGAGAGGTTTCTTGGTGTATTGCTGAGTCCAACTGTTGAACTCCACCACCAACTTTCCCCTAGCGTTTAGCTCCTCGGCGCACATCGTGAGAAACGTTGACTTGCCGCCGCCCCACGGAGCGTTGACCATCAATACCGCTGGTCCCGTCGCCCGACGTATCACACCCGAGACGATCTTCACCTGGTTACTCCGGTCCAGGACGTCGGTACTCGACGCCGAAGCCCGCAACCGCAAACCGTTGACGTCGGATTCCGAACCCACAACAGACCGCTTGTCGCGGCTCTCCCGCCTGTAGCGGATCACCCTCGTGTCGCACAACAACGCGTCGTGGAGACCTTGCCAGCCGACATGCAAAACGGGACTCACATAGACGACCCCCATCGCGATCATCTGAATCACGAAGGTCCGCTCGATGTCTCGTCCAAGGGAGAACACCAGCACGACATAGGTACCGAACGAATACACGACCGAGGTCACACCCGCACGAACCAAAGCAGGCACCACAGATACCGCCTGAACCGCCCCGCGTTTTCGCGCTGACACAACCCTCACCCCAAAGACGAGTTTCCCCAGTGTCCGCCCCCTACCCCACATCAGTGCCAACACCTCGTACAGAAACGCCCACAGCAGCAAACCGATCGAAACAGCCCATCCGGCGGCTGTCCCACTCCTAACAGATCCGAATACTCTGAGTACTACCAATACCCCCAGCAGCAGGACCAACGCATCCAACGCCCTCGCCACCAAGCGCCGCCACCAAACGTCGTAGCCACCTTGAGCGGGGTCCAACCGGGGAGGCCGATACATGACAAGGAACAGCTGGGCAGCTCCCGCAAGTGTCATCGCCAACCCGACGACCCCGTACCCCGCCAGCCACGGGCCTGGATCGACAGACTGGGGAAGCACCCTGCAGATACCCGGTCCGAGGCCACAGGCACCGAACGAGATCAGCTGTCCTAGGGGCCACAGTTGGTAAGCGACCAAGCTGAACAGAGTGGTTACCGCAACCATGAAAAAGCCAAACACCAGCCCCGCAGCAGCCCTCTCCCTCAAATGCCCGTACAGATCAACACGATGCGGCGACGCGTCGAACGCGTAACCGAGCCCGAAAGTCACAATCAACGCAACCGCAACCGTCGCAGAGCCAGCCGCTTCCTCAACTCGCAGGCCCGGAACGGCTACAAGCACCCAAGCAGTCCCCAGCCCAGCAAGAATCGCTAGACCGAACAACTTCAAGAAGTTGAAGTATCCACGCCAGCCGTGGCCAACACCTGCCTGACGTGAAACTGTCAGATCACCCAAGGTCACCTCACCCCTCTATCCGGACACCCCGGCCACAATAGGCGGACCGGGCCGCTTCTCCTCGGCTCTGAGCGGCACCGGCAGGCAAGAACTACCCCCAGTTATGGAGCACGGCCCGGCGGGATTGTGCCCTCTCCCGGGATCGTCCGCTACCTTGACCCGTACGACGAACGGAGCTACCGCGTTTACGAGGGTCCCCGTTACATCGGGAAGGTGTCATCGTAGTCCCTGGGGTGGTCGGTGCACTACCGCGGACGGCTCCGGCTCGCGGTCACCCGGGACCAGGCCGTCCGCCGACTGCTGTTGCTAGACCAGAGGTACACAGCCCCTGAGGGTCCCCCGTTACCGCCCGCCGCGGGGCACAGAGTAGAGACCCCTCGTCATCGGGTGGGTGGGACCATGGCAGTCACCCGTCGGTACTTTGGTGGATGATCGACTCCCGTTAGGCGTGCCCCGCACAAGCTTCTAGCCGTCGGCAGTGTCGATCCGGTGGCAATGGTCCTGCCATTCTGATCACACCGGGCCAGTCCCCAACAGAGATGTGCCCTTCCCACTTCTCGCTATCCCAACCGGCCTAGACCGGACCGCGCGACCTTCCAGCGGTGAGTCGCTGGCGGCTTCGTGGCGGATCCGGTGTGTGCAGGCGGCGTCATCCCTGATGGTTTCCTCAGGACATCCAGGTGTCAAGTGTTTCCGCCGGGTACGAGAGGTTGTGAAGTGTTCTCCCAGGTCAAGAGGCTTTATATGAAAGGGGACGAAGGCCCGGTATCACTTTCGGTAGCACTAGCTTACGCCGACTGTTTCAGCGGTTCGGGTCGTTTCCGCCACCGGTCTAGTCGAGACCGCAACACGTCCGGGCTCAAACCCATTACCTCCGCGAGTTCCCGAGGGTTCGAGTACAACCGTTGACAGCGGTCAGCCTGCCGACATGTCTGATCCCGGAGTACGGCCACGCGTTGGTCTGCTTCAGTCAACGTGTGGGCGAGATCAGCGGCCTGTCCCAGGTCACGTTCCCGATGGAACTTGCCGGATCGGACCGCCCCAAGTTGGTTACCCATCGACGATGAGTCCAGAGTTCGCCAACGCCCGGTCGGTGTCGATACCGCTCTGAACCAGCTTCCTGAACGCCTGGGCTCGGCCGGCCGGGTCGTGCGTGTAGGTTCCGGTGGAGTCGAACCGGATGCCGGGCGTGTCCAACTTGTGGGAGAGTTCGTCGGCTACGAGTTCGCCGAGTGGTTCGGGGCCGGTGGTGAGGAACCGGTGGAAGCTCTCGCGCTGTGATGTTCCGTCGGCGTGGGTCGCCAAGCTGACCGGCTCCCCGCACGCGTTGTGCACCGCGCCGAACACGTCAGTCAGCAACGTTGGCAGCACAGCAGGCGGGTTGGCTCCGATCCGTCTCGGTTGCCAGTCGGCTTGGGAGGCGGCCATCTTCCCCTCGCCCCACCCGCCGCGGTGGTCTTGGCTGAGCGCCGTTCCGCCCGCCGGGTTGCGTATGTCAGCCTTCAAGTCTCGGAGCGGATCATCGTCGGTGCCGTCGCCGCCGTCTTGGGGGATCGGCAGTACATGCGCGACGGTTCCGCCGGCTTCTTGTCCGAGCCGGATTTCCAGATACGCGGCGAGAGTTCCGGTTGAGCGTGCCCAATCCAGCGGTGCGACACCGAACCAGGGTCGGGCCGGGTCAACCGCACACCGGGCGTGAACAACGGCGCCGGCAGGTGCGAAGTGGGTTGCATTACCACTTGGTCCGAACGTGTCGACCCGGTACCACCAGGCGGCTTCGGTCCAGGATCCGCGTACGTCCCACGACCCGACGGGAGTCAGCCGGACGGTTCCCCGATCAACGTTGATCAGGTGCTCGGCCTTCTCGACACTCGAACACTGGATCGGTCGCTGTGTTCGGTGAGGCGCGGAACTCGACGCTCAGACCGCGCAGAGCGCGGCGTCTCACGAGCGACAGTTCCACGTTCTCTGGCCGAAGATCAGCCTCCACGGCGGAGTTCGGTGGCCGTGTCCTTGATGCGGAGCGACCCACCATCGGTGGAGGCGACTTCCCTCAGACCGGACCTCTCGTGCTGGAGGTTCATCACCACCGGTTCAATAGGTTGGAATGCGCCAGCCCCGAACATCTCGGGGCGGTCACGGGCTGGTTCCCCATATCGAAGCGCCACACCTTGGAGGGTGCGACCTTGGAGTCGGCATTCGACCGGGGCGAGCCTCTCAGTGCTCATAGCACCGCCAGGGCGACGGTGACAGACGCGCCCGTAAACACCGACTTGCACCAGACCGGATCGGCGCCATCCCCGACCATGAACGAAAAGAAAGTGCCGGTCCGAGCATGGAAGTAATCGGCGTCTTCGGATGGTGCGGACGCTCCGCTCGCGTACAGGACGCCCACCGTGTCTTGTGGGAGAGCACCGGCGTCGATGTCGCCCACCTGCGCGACGTAGCAACCGTCAGCGAGCCCGGTCGTGATGTCGACCGGCTGGTTGGTGAACCGGACGTGGACCTATGAAGGGTCTATCCCCGCGTGTGCGGGGGAACCGCCTGCGTTGAGGCGCCGTTGTCTCGTAGGTGCGGTCTATCCCCGCGTGTGCGGGGGAACCATCCCACGACGAACAACTCTCCACATAACTCCCGGTCTATCCCCGCGTGTGCGGGGGAACCACCACCACCGAGGTCCTCCGACCCCTACCCGACGGTCTATCCCCGCGTGTGCGGGGGAACCCCAACACTCTCAACGTGTTCGCCGGCTTCCAGGGTCTATCCCCGCGTGTGCGGGGGAACCATGACCGGCCGTCCTCCCTCTCTGCGTACGACGGGTCTATCCACGCGTGTGCGGGGGAACCCATACGGGCAACTCAATCGACCTTCGACCGCCGGGTCTATCCCCGCGTGTGCGGGGGAACCACTTTCAGCTCGAGCCGGGTAGTGAGACCGGAGGGTCTATCCCCGCGTGTGCGGGGGAACCATTACGCCGGGGTTTGCTGCGATCCTCTTGTAGGGTCTATCCCCGCGTGTGCGGGGGAACCACGACCTCCCTTGGCGTTTACCTCGTCCCGTAGGGTCTATCCCCGCGTGTGCGGGGGAACCTCCATAGCCTCGCCAATATGCCGAAGTTCGGCGGGTCTATCCCCGCGTGTGCGG
>Ga0209754_1002697_pt1 | contig 13510 bp, 13 predicted proteins | sample MesohylBB_FD_187295 | JGI IMG/M metagenome (GOLD analysis project Ga0209754, IMG submission 187295) | Host-associated microbial community of the marine sponge Aplysina aerophoba from Gulf of Piran - sponge mesohyl, lysed by bead beating... | ecosystem: Host-associated > Porifera > Sponge >... | reverse complement strand
TCCGCTGCTACTCGAGCGGTTGGAGGTCGCCTTGACGGGGGAGGTCACGGCACCCGTTCTGGGTTCGGTCGAGGCCTTGGAGGGCCGGATTATCGGGGCCGCAGGCCAGGGGCTCCGGGTCGAAGCGGCGGGGCTCCTCGGCAACCCGGTCTGGATCGAGGGGAGCCTCTCACCGCTCGATCTGCGGCTCCACGGCCTCGAGCTGGAGCTCAGCGCACCCGATTTCCTGGTCGCCTCGAGCCGGGCCGACCTCGACCTCGGCATCGCCTTCGACCGGGCCCTCCGCCTCAGCGGCTCGGTCACCGCGTCGCAGACCCGACTCAGCCTCAGCGGCCGGCCACCCTGGGCGAGCGGGCGGAAACCCGACCCGACCTGGGCGCGGATCGTGTTCGACGACCTCAGGCTCTCAGCACCGCAACGGGTCGCCGTCAACGAGTCGTATGCCAACCTGGAGTTGGGGCTGGAGTTCACCCTGGCCGGCACCGTAGCAGCTCCCCGGCTCTCGGGCAGGGCGCGGGCGCTGCGGGGCAGCTTCCAGTTCGCCGGTAGCAGCTTCGACATCTTGAGCGCGGAGGCCAGCTTCGATCCCCCCCGATTGCCCCAGATACGGGTCGCTGCCCGGACCAGCTTCGACAAGGCTCAGGTCCTGGCGGCTTCGGCTCTGGACCTGGAGTTCGTCGCCCCGAGCGGAGCCAGCCGCTTCGATGTCGATCTCGCCTTCGAAGGGGAGATCTCCGCTTCCAAGACCGACGATCTGCCGTTCGTACTCGACGCCGACCCGACGCTCACCAGCGACGCCGTCATCCAGGAGACCGAGGGGGAATCCCCGGCGGTGCCGAGGCCGCTGACCGAGGGCGAACTGTTCTCGCTGATCACGCTGGGCCGACTCGACCTCCAGTCGGACCTGACCGGAGCGGAGGGGATCGGCCCCACGGTGGCAGAGACCGCCCTCGACACCGTGTTCGATCTGCTATTCCTCTCCGGGTTGCAGACGGCGCTCGGAGAGGCGTTGGGGATCGAGGTGGTCGAGCTCCGGACGACCGCACTCTCCACAATCTTAGACGAGAGTGGCGGCGCTCCGTTCGGGGTCTCGTTCCGGCTCGGGGGCTACCTCAGTAGCGACCTCTCCGCCAGCTACCGGATCGCCAGCTACGACGACCCCGATCGGCTCTACGCCCTGACCAACGAACTGCGGCTGACCTACGGTTTAGGCCCGTTCGAACTCGACGTCGTGGGGCGGGTAAACTTCGAGGATATCTCCACCCTGCAGCCAGCTTCGGAGTTGAGCGTAGCGCTCCGCTACACGATCCTGGGAGGCACCTCGCTCGAGACGGGGCTCGATCTCGGCGGAGAGAGACAGCAGCTCTATTTCGGAGTCTCTTTCGGTTTCTGAAGGGGCAGGGTCCGGTCCTTCCCAAGGGAGTGGCGCGGCCTCGAGGCTGAAGCGGACCCCGGGATCGTGAGCGAGGTAGTCGCGACAGCTCCGGCGACCAGTACCAACCTGAGGTCGAGCCATCCCGCGCTCGGCACAGCCCTCCACCGGGCTGGGGAGTTTCCAGCCGAGCCGGACGCCGCGCCCGCTGGCCATGGCGTAGCCCAGCGAGCGATAGTCACCCGCCTCGCCGTCAGGCAGGCTGCTCGTGGGTGGCGCTCTTTAGTGATTGTTCGCAGTAGACTTGTGGCAGGAGGTCAAGGTGGCCTGCACCGCACACCACCCGCAGCGCCGGGGCTCGGCGGCAGCTAGCGTCCAACTGTTCCAATGAACAAGTTGCCCCGAAGGTCGACCTTGACCTGTTCGGGAGTAGCGCAGTGACCGCTGTTGGGGTAGTGCGGCCAGGACAGCGGGCGATTATGAATCGCGTCAGAGTAGAGCCCGCGCTACTGCGCTGGGCCTGCGAACGGTCTGGGCGGCCAGAGGACTACTTCCGGCATCGCTTCCCGAAGCTCGATGCTTGGGGGCGAGGCACGGTATTGCCAACACTGAAGCAGTTGGAGAGCTTCGCCAAAGCAACGTACACGCCCATCGGCTTCCTATTCCTCAAGGAGCCACCTGTCGAAGAACTTCCCGTGACCGATTTCCGCACGGTGAGGGGTGTGGAGGTCGGCCGGCCCTCCCCGGCCCTGCTGGACACCCTTCACCTCTGCCAGCAGCGCCAAGCCTGGTACCGGGATGAGGCCCTGAGCGCCGGTGAACCGCCGAAGGAGTTCATCGGCAGCCTGAAAACGACCGCTGGCATTGTCTCTTCTGCTGCCCTCTTGCGCGACGCCCTGGGTTTCGATATCGAGCAGCGGCGGCAGTTGCCGACCTGGACTGAAGCGTTGAGGGGATTCATCGAGCAGGCAGAAACGCTCGGCATCCTGGTGATGGTGAGCGGCGTGGTAGGCAATAACACCCACCGCGGGCTAGACCCCGAAGAGTTCCGCGGCTTCGCTCTGTCGGACCCGCTAGCACCCCTGGTCTTCATCAACGGCGCCGATACCAAAGCTGCGCAGATGTTCACTCTGGCCCATGAGATCGCCCACCTCTGGCTCGGTCAGTCAGGAGTCTCGAACACTCAAGCTATCTCCAAGCCGGACCACTCCATCGAACGCTGGTGCAACCGGGTTGCAGCGGAATTGCTCGTGCCGTCCGACTTGCTTCGCGAGGAGTTCGACCGGAGTGCTGAGTTGTGCGCAGATCCAGCGAATCCGTCCTTGACTAGCCGCTTGGCTAGGCGGTTCAAGGTCAGTACCCTGGTCGTCCTGCGGCGCATCCACGACACTGGGGAGTTGGACTGGGATCGGTTCAGGTCCGCCTACTTGGAAGAGTTGGACCGTCTACGACAACGCAGAGCTGGCAGTGGGGGTGACTACTACCTGAACGTAGGTGCCCGTGCCAGTAAGCGGTTTGCCCGCGCCCTCATCGTGAGCTCCCTGGAGGGCCGAACCCCCTTTACCGAGTCTCTGCGGTTACTGGATATAAAGAAGGTGTCGGCGCTCAGGAAGATTGCAAGAGGCTTGGGTGTGGAATCCTAAATGGCCTATCTCTTGGACGCCAATGTCTTCATCCAGGCCAAGAACCTGCACTACGGATTCGACTTCTGCCCGGCCTTCTGGGACTGGCTGATCAGGCAGAACCTGAGCGGTCTGTACAGTATTGAGAGGGTCGGTAACGAACTGTTGGCGGGGGCAGATGAGTTGGCCGATTGGGTGCTGGCACGGGGCGATGGGTTCTTTATCCCCTTGGACGCGACCTCAGTCCCCGCGCTTGGCACTGTGAGCACCTGGGCGACAGGTCAGAGCTATGAACAGGACGCGGTGAGCACATTCTTCCAGGTGGCGGACTACTATCTGGTGGCGCAGGCGTACGCCGGACAGCATACTGTTGTCACTCATGAGATAGCCTCCGCCTCTACCCGCAAGATCAAGGTTCCTGACGCCTGTATCGGATTAGGGATCAAGTGCGTTACTCCCTTCGAGATGCTGAAGAAGGAGGGAGCCCGGTTTGTACTCAGCCCGTGAATCGATTTGCCTGCCCCGGCAGCGAGGTCACACACCTCCTTTAACGACCCGACCCTGCTCAAGACACCCCCAAGGTCGGACCCGACAGCGCCCCCACCCCGGTCACTTAGAGTTTGAACGAAAAGTCATCATTCCCAGGATCAACCGATCTTTCCAACTGATTGGCGTCTTGCTACTCGTCGCATCATGAATCGGCAGGCTGCCAGTTTCACCCAAGCTAGTGAACTGGCAACAGTTCGAAGGGCGGATTCTCGCTTTCGCTCGGATCTCGAAATCCTTAGCCAACCGCCGACACCGACCTAACCAGGCAAAGGTCCTTAAAGACGGACTCTTCGGGTCCACTACCCAACGACGAGGTAGAAGAGTAAAGCCCTAAAGACGGACTCTTCGGGTCTCTCTCTTGGGCTTGGGCACGACCTCGATCAGTTCGGAGAGCCCTAGTCCCTTTAATCTCCCGGCCAGTTTCGGTCTCGCATAGCCGCCATCAGCAAACAGCTTCTCTACTGTCGGGGTCTTCGCCAGCAACTCCAGGATCAGGGGCGGGGCACTGTCCCGGTCCTGAACTGAGGCCTCGTGAATCTGGACCGCCAGCGGCGAGCCTTCCACGTTGACCGCTAGCTGGCGCTTGCGGCCCTTGATCTTCTTGCCAGCGTCGTAGCCTCGTGGGCCGCCACTCAAGGACGGTCAAGAACGGCTTCGTTGGAGCTTCGGGTCGGTCGTCTTCACCGACTGACTATCGATGATCGCCGCACTCGGCTTGGCCTCACGCCCCGCCTCCGCCCGTGCCAGAGTCCGCAACGCCACAAGCGGACTCTTCGGGTCCATCATTCGGTCGAAGACGCTGTTATTGCGCCAATTGTAGAAGTAGTACTGACCCGAAGAGTCCGTCCTTACGGTGGTGACGGGAGGAAAGCAACGAGGTAGCTGGCGCCATTGGCTTCCCGTACCAAGAATGAATTGAATCGCGTCGAACACTGCTCGGACCCGTAGAGTCCGTCCTTAGTGGGGCTGGCAGCAGCGGCTCAATCAGCTTCCATTCGTCATCGGTCAGGGTCGTCTCCAATTCCTTGCCATTGCGTTTATACTCTTCCTGAGTGGCTTTGTTCCAGGGCATGGCATCCTCCATCGGTTGTGGGAAACTCCGATGGATATACCACATCCCTAAGCCACTCATTACTTTTCGTTCAAGCTCTTAGATAAGCCCGGAGTCGGACCTACGGCCTTGACGAGGTCGAGTCCAGCGCGGGTTGAGAGAGCTTCAGCTCCCAGACCGCTAGTCGACACCGGCTCACCCTAGGGCGATGCCCGCTCCAGATCCTTCCTGACTTAAGGGTAGGCCTAGCTCAGGGCGACCGTGAGAGGTGACCGCTATACTACGGGCCATGCGCCTACTCTTCGCGAGCAGCGAGGTGTTCCCCTTCAGCAAGAGCGGAGGACTCGCCGATGTCGCGGCCGCCCTACCGCGAGCCCTGGCGGAACTCGGGCACGAGGTCGCCGTGGCAACCCCCTGGTACCGCACGCTGGCGGCAGATCCCGCTCGGGTCGGCGGCACCGAAGTACCTTTCGGCGGGGGTTTTGATCGCGTTAGCGTCGGCACCCTGGAGTGTGCCGGAGTGTGCTTCGCCTTCGTCGGGCACGACGCCTTTCAACGCGACCAACTCTACGGCTACAGCGACGATGTCCGCCGCTTCTGCCTGTTCACCCGGTCGCTCCCGCAGGTGGGGGCGCACCTCGGATTCCTGCCCGAGGTCGTCCATGCGAACGACTGGCACACCGCCTATCTCCCCCTGCTGTTCGAGCAGGGCCGGCAGCTCCCCGAAGGCTGGACCGGTCTGCCGAGCCTGCTGACCATCCACAACATCCAGTACCAGGGGGTCTCGGAGCTGGAGGAGACCCTCCACTGGCTGTGCCTGCCCGCCACTCTCAAAGAGGGCAGCAGCGGTCACTTCGGTGCGGCCAACGCCCTCCAGGCGGGGCTCAGTCTCGCCGGGCAGATCACCACGGTCAGCCCCAGCTACGCCCAGGAGATCGCCACCCCCGAGTACGGTTACGGTCTCGACGAGACCGTCCGGACCGTCGCCCCCAAACTCTCCGGACTCCTCAACGGGTTGGATACCGACCTGTGGGATCCCGCCAGCGACCCCCACCTCCCCCGACCGTACCGAGTCGGCGATCTCGGGGGCAAGGCGGAGGCGAAGGGGGTCCTAACTGCAGAGCTCGGTCTGGGAGAGGAGCGGCCTCTGCTGGGTCTGGTTTCACGGCTCGCCGATCAGAAGGGTATCGATCTACTGCTCGAGGGGGGCCCCGCCCTGTTCGAACTGGGGTGGTCGATCGCCCTCCTCGGCTCGGGCGACGCCGGTCTCGAGGCGTCAGCCCAGGAGCTGGCCGCCGCCAACCCGGGGACCATGGCGGTCCGGCTGGGCTTCAACGAGGGGCTGGCGCACCGGATCTATGCCGGCTGTGACGCCCTCGCCATACCGAGCCGCTTCGAGCCGTGCGGGCTGGCGCAGATGATCGCCATGCGCTACGGGACGCTGCCGATCGCCCGGGCGACGGGCGGCCTCCGCGATACCATCGAGCAGGGGCGGACCGGGTTCCTCTTCGAACAGGCCACCCCCGAAGCCTTGGTCGAGGCGGCGGCTTACGCGCGCTCCTGCTACGGTACGGAGCGCTGGACGGTGATGATGGGCGAGGCGATGCAGGAGGACTTCTCCTGGACGCGTTCGGCCCGGCGGTACAGCGAACTCTACGGGAGGCTAAGGCGATGATCGACGAAACCAGCAGGGCACTGCAGGAGAGCTGGCAGGAGCCCTTCGCCCGCGGACGCTTTGTTGAAGCCCACAAGTACTACCTGCTCCGCGAGGTCAAGGACCCCGAGGTGCTGCACGCCCTCGACAATCTGGCCGAACTCGAGGCCCTGGTGCGCAGCAAGTCGTGGAATCAGGCCCTCCGCAGACTGGGTCGTCTCGAATCCCCACCCGAGCTCCTGCCCTGGGACGAGCTCGCCGAGCAGATCTCTTCGCTCAAAACGTCGAGCGCCTCGCTCGACCGGCGGCGCCCGGAGGAGGCCTTGGCCGAACTCGAGACCGTCAGCCTCCCCTGCCTCGAGGCGGAGGTCCTCACCCAGCGGGGGACCGCCCAGATCTTCCTGAATAACCTAGACGAGGCCGAGGAGCTGTTCCGGAAGGCGATCGACCTCGACCCGAGACACTACCGGGCGCTCACCAACCTGGGCAACGTCGCCCTCGAGCAGGGGCGAGTCGACGAGGCCATCGCCTCTTACCAGGCCGCCCTGAAGGTCAACGGTGAATTCGGCAACGCCCACCACAACCTGGGCGTCGCCTACCGGCGCAAGGGACAGGTTTCGAAGAGCGTCCGGTCGCTCCGCAAGGCGCAGCGGGCGGTCGGCCGGAAGGATCGGGAAGATGCCCGGGCAGAGTTGAGCGAGCGGACTCGCACCCAGGGCACGAAGCTGCTGCGCTGGGTCGGCTACGGGATCGTCGCCGTCATAGTCTACTTCGTGCTCAGGAACCGGGGCATCCTGTAGCCGAAGCTGCCGAGGTCGCCCGGCCCTCAGCAACCTCCGAGCTGCCGGCCGCAAGCTGCCTGGCAGCTCCGCTACCCTGGGCAGGGGTCGGCGCCGCCGGCTGAGCGCACGGCCGTTCGGGCAGCCCGGCCTGAACTCCTCGGCAGGACCGACCTCGCCTGGCATACCGGCACGCTCGGAGAGTGGCCGGAGGCGGCCGTGAATGAGCCCGGCCGGGGCGCGAGCTCAAGGCTCCAGCCCCCGGGCCGGTCCCGAGCGATCCTGCACTGAAACGGAGCGGTTCCGGGCTTAGCCCCGCCAGTCGGGACTTATTAGCACAACCAAGGGTATATGCAATCAACCACCGGGGAAATTGCAAAATGCTGAAGGCTACCTGGGTGACGGTAGGAACTAGACAAGCGCTTGACAGGTGGGTACGTCATCAGCACCCAGGTCGTTCGGCCCTCTCGAGGGCCAGTGATGAGGCAGTGTACCCCCTCTAGCTAGCTCCCTGTCAAACTTAGCTCGTCCCTCACGCGATAAGGCATATTGCGGTTACCCGATTCCCCTAGGTCGCTCGCGCTAGAATCAGGGCATAGCAGACCCAAGACATCAGGCCAGCTAGGGGCATTGTGCAGGCAATCGAACGTGCAGGCCGAGGGGGGCTCCGGGGCCACGTCGAACGGGTCTATGAGTGCAATCAGGAGCGGGTGCCCGTCGATACCGGGGCGCTCAAGGCGTCGGGGCGGATCGAGGAAGATAGGGACTCGATTTCGATTGCCTACGGTCACGGCGACCCCGAAACCGTGGACTATGGGGCTATCGTCCACGAGCGCGAGCGGTACGCTGCCGACCCTGCGTTTGCTGAGTCGGAGCAGCTGGAGGGCGATGTGGCCCGCTCGATCCGGCAGAATATCCGGCGACCTACCCGCTTCGATTTCAAGGACTAACCCCGGCGCGGTAGACTGAGGGTGCTTGTATTGGGCAAGCGTGATTGCCAGGCTGGGAGCCTCATTATTCCCAACCGAACTTTTTGGGGTAGCGGATACCCGTGCGGGTAGGGGGGTACCCGTTGCCCGTGTACACGGGTAAGGGGGCGCGGGTAAGGCAATTCACTGTCCGCTCTGCCGCCCGTGCCGATGCTGAGGGTATGGAGACTCTAATCCCGGCAGCAGAGGTACAGCCCGCCTCGGGGTATCCGATAGCCAAGCCCGGCGCTGTATCAGAACCTTTGAGCGGGTGTACGGCCCGCTAGCCAAGGACCGGCGGGGGCATAGGCTCTATACCGCCTCGGTAGTCGAACGGCTCTAGGCGCACCAGGCGGTAGTAGAGGGTCACTACATCAGCCTCGAAGCCGCCCTACTCCAGGGGCGGGACGGTGCGCTAGCACCCGGCCCTATCCCTACCTAGCCGGGTGGATGTGCTGGGCAACCACGGGCAGCGCATAGCCCAGCTCGAAGGGTTTTTACTTCAGGAGTGGGATAGGCTCCGGGCTGAGAATGACGACCTTAAACGGCGGGTCGATTAGCTGGTAGGTGAGCTAAAGCGGCGGGATGCACTACCCCAGCCGCGCCGGTGGTGGTTCAGAGGCAATAGTGCCTGAGTTTTAATGCTTGCAGTCGCGCCGAACTAGAACACCTCGAAGACCTTGCCCATTATGGCGAGGTTGAGGAGGAACAGGAACCCGAACAGGAAGCGGACTTCACTACGGAGCGCGGCGATGTCACCCTTCGTGGCGGTCCGCTCCTCTGATTTACCTATCGCAGCCGCGATAGCCTCGGCCTGCTTCCGGTCGATACCGGAGGCCTCTAGGTCACGAGCGATGGTGAGCGTGTCGATCATACATGCTACCAGAATGCTTACGTTCCGAAATGCCCCTTCGCATACCTCTGGAATTTCTCTTCCCGTTTAATAAGTGATTGGATATCTTCTTCCGCGAGTTGTTTCATGAGGAGCTGATAAATACGCAAGTAGGGGCAGAGCTCGAACGGCGGCGGCGGGGATGATCCCTCACTACCCCGGCACGGGTTCTCTGTTTCGGTCGGTTTGCCCTCGGCTTTGATTTTCCCTCTAGTGGGGGGTTTGGCTTTTGACTTCCGATCCCGGCAGCGTCGGGGAAAGGGGCTGAGGTGGTGCCGGGTTTCTCTGGTTTCGGCGGGGGCCTACGCCTCAGCGCCAGCACTGGGCACATACATTTGGTGTATACGTTCGGGGGTTAATATCTCTCCCCAAGAGAGGGCTATTAACCCCGCTTTTTTCTTCAGGATGAGTGGCAATCGGTGGTGAGCCAGCGTCAGCTTCAACCCGCTGAACTGCCCGATCTATGCGCCACTGAGCGGAACGCTCTCCTTCAATATCCGGGCAAGGGCTACCGCATTTGGAGGCTCCCTTACGCGGTCACTCTCCAGCCGCATCTGCCGGCACCTACCGGGGGAGCATCGTCGGGGTCAGGCGGTAGCCTGCTGCGGGCCAGAACCGACTAAGCACCCGCTGCTGCACCAAACCAGGGCCAGCTGCTGTAGCCAGCCGCTTGCTCGAAGGGTCTGGGCAGTCGCTCATAGACCGGGTTCGGATGAGGGCCGCAAAGATACCCCTCCATCTCTCTGCAGCTGTCACCCGGTGCAGGCCCTCAACCTGACACGACCCATTCCTGGCAGCAAAACCTACCGAAGCCGGACTCTCCTGCAACCGTCACCGAGCTTCCCAGGTCGGCTTGATCGAACTGCACCGGCCCGGCTCCCGTCCTGGCTGCCGCCGGAGGCGTTCACCCGGGCTCTTCGGTCAGCAGCGCCTTTCCGGTCTGGCCGGAGGCGAACAGGCGAAAGGCCTCGGCACCCCGGGTCAAGGGCAGCCGGTGGGTGATCAGATCGGCGATGGGGAGACCGTTTCGGTACAGCTCCAACATGGCGGGGTATTCACCGAAGTGGTAGTACCAGGCACCGAAGGCGGTGATGTCTCGCCGAATGAAGTCCTCACTCGGGGACAGGCCGATCGGACCCTGCTCGCCATTAAAGACGACCACCCCCCCCTTCCTTACCGCTGCAAAGCACTGTTTCGCCGTGACCGGCCTCCCCGCAGCCTCGATGCAGGCATCGGCACCGCCGCCGGTAAGGTCCCGAATCTGCCCAGCGGCGTCACCACTGCCAGCGTCCAGGGTCTGCCAGGCCCCGAAGGATTCGGCAAGGGCGAGGCGCTCGGCCACCAGATCGACCCCGATGACCCGTCTGCCGAGGTAGGTCTGCACCAGGACCTGGCCCAGACCGATCGGGCCCAAGCCGAAGACGGCGACGGTCTCGATATCGTAACGGGCCAGCATGGTCGAGGTGTGATAGGGGACTCCCAGGGCGTCACCGGTAATGAGCACGGCCACATCCCAGGGGAGGTCGTCAGGGAGGTTGTGACAGGCCCTGGCCGAGGTCACGAAGGTCTCCGCATGCATGTTGGCGGCGAAGGTGTGGTCCGGGCACCAGGTATACTGACCGCGCTCGCAGTAGCCGCAGTCCCCACAACCGGCGATCGCGCTGACGCCGACCCGATCTCCTAGCTGCAAGGAGGTCACGCCCGCACCCAGTGCCGACACGACTCCGGCAGCCTCGTGGCCGCTATTTCCCGTTTCGGCCCCCACGCCTTCGTAGCCCCTCAACTCGCTGCCGCATAGCGCTGAAGCCACGGTGTCGATGGCGACCTGGCCGGGGCCTGGAACCGGGGTGGCGACCTCGACGACATCGATCTCCGATCCACCCCTAAAGCGCAAGCTCTTCATCAGCCCTACTCTCAAACCTGCTGCCCTGGCTCTAGCTGCCGCCAGCCCTAGACCCCCCACCCACGCTGGCTAGCTACTCTCTCACCTGGACGGACTACGCCTTAAGGATAGCAAAATCTTAGAGGGTGTTTTCAAAGTCATTCCCAGGGGTTGAAGCCGTCTTGAGTCTGAGTCGAATCAGGGCGACGCGCACCCATGACTCGCCGGTAACAGCCTAGCCTTCATATCCTCGCTGAGGCGACGGCAGCAACTCAGCCAAGCTCCCTAAGGGCGGGCAAGTGCGGCTTCGTTGGACCCGTAGAGCCGTAGAGCCCGTTCTTGCCCGTATTCGCTTCGGGTCCACTACCCAGCTTGCGCAGCATGTACATTCAGGACGGCCCCGTGGACCCCTTACGAACTCAAGGCCCCACCGACCCCGTCGGCCCCTGCTTCAAACTGAGGACGGCGACCGGCCAGGTCGCTGAAGATCAACCTCGCACCGTCGCGGTCCTGCACATCGGCAGGGTGGACTATGGTAAGATAATATAGACTGTTTTTCTGACAGACGAGAGTCGATCGAGGTGTGATCAAATGACGCGTATGACCGACAAGATCATGAAGAGGGTGTCCGCACACGGTAGAGGGAAATGGGTGTGCACGCCCAAGGACTTTTTGGACCTCGGGAGCCGTGAGGCCGTCGACCAAGCGCTGTCGCGCCTCGTCAAGGCTGGCCAACTACGCCGGGTCGGTCGCGGCCTGTACGACATGCCGAGGATCAGCAGTGTGCTGAAGCGGCCTGCACCCGTCGACCTAGAAGCCGCCATCGCAGCGCTTGCAAGGCAGACCGGTGCTCGCATCATGCTCGGTGGCCTCGAAGCCGCGAACCAGCTTGGCCTCACCAACGCGGTCCCTGCTCAGGCCTGCTACGTGACGAGCGGCCCCTCTAGAACGGTCAAGATTGGCGGACAAACGGTCCAGTTCCGACGCGCAAGCCCGAGCGTCATGCAGTGGGCGGGAAAGCCAGCGGCCCCGGTGGCCCAAGCGCTACGGTGGCTCGGCCCCGACGCCGCTGCGGACACTGAGGTCGTTTCAACTCTGAAGCGCCATCTTCCCGACGAGGTGAAGCGTAACCTACGGAAAAACAGCCGGTATCTACCTGGTTGGGCGCTGCCACTCGTGCGCAGCATCACGACCGACCAAGTTGTTGCTGCATGAATGGAGCCTTCGGATCCTCCCTCATCCTCCCGGAACAAGACCAGCGGGATGTGTTCGCAGCGGCGGCGAGCCGCCTCGACACGTTGCCCAGCTATGTGGAGAAGGACTTCTGGGTCTGTCTCGTCCTCGACGCACTCTACAACGGGTTACCCGCTGGACGTCGGGTCTCCTCCTGCCAGGAGCCGAACCTGAGGCCGGAGGGCCTCATGGATACGCTCCCAACTGCCACCGGTTGTCCAGTACTTATGCACGGTCTGCCAATGGACCGACAATACGATGTCACCCCGGACAGTTCCGGGGCGCCTCACTCGAAGTCGGACCACCAGCTCGCTGCTCTAGCGACCGAGCGAGGGTCTACCAGGCGAGGACCCTCCGGGGATTGGCCACAGTCAGCACCTCGATATCGGCGGCAGCGACGCCCAGCGACCTGAGTCGTCCGAGGAAGCGAGTGAATACGTAGCCGTACCCCACTCCGCCGAAGGCGCTGAGGTCCGACCTGAAGCAGCGGTCGCTGGAGAGTAGCAGTCGGTCGCTCCAGCCCCGCTGCAGCAGTTCGACGAGCGCTTCGGCGCGCCGGTCATCGGGGTTCATATGGTTGCGTCCAACGGTATCGAACTGCACGTAGGCACCGGCATCGAGGATCGACAAGTGATAATCGAGATCGAGATAGGTATCGCAGTGGCCGATGATCACCCGCTCGGGGTCGACCCCCTCATCTTCGAGGATCCGCAACTGGGTGAGGCCGACGGGATACATCGAGGCGTGGGTGGTCAGCGGCGCCCCGGTAGCCTTCTGGGCCCGGGCGGCGGCCCGCAGGACCCGCTCCTCCTGAGCGCTGGCGTAGTCGAGATCGGTGCCGATCTCACCGATGATGCCCGCGCAGATGCCGCTCCCCCCCACCCCCTCGATCAGCTCTTTAGTCAGAACTGCAGCCAGCTCGTCGGTGGCCGTCCGGTCGATCTCAGGAGGGTAGTAGGGTTGCCGGTACCAGCCGGCCCCCATGATGATGTGGACACCGGTGCGCTCGGAGATGCGGCGCAGTCCCTCCGGGTCCCGTCCGAGGTCGAGGGTGGTGCATTCCACCAGGGCGTTCCCACCCGCCGAGGTGAGCTCCGCCAACTCGTCGCAAGCCAGCGCCTCATCGTTGAGCAGGTGGTCGAGACTGCCCGTGACCCGGTAGAGGTCGCAGAGCAGGTGCTCGTGCATCAGCGTGCGACCGAGAGCCTCCGGGGCAACGAGACCGCAGACGGTGTGGATCTGTGCCATGCCAAGCGGCTAGCCGACGGACTTGCCGGCGCGGCCAGGGCCGAGGTTGGTGAAGAACGCTCCAGCCAGCCTCTCCCCTACCAGCCACTCCCGGTCCGCGAACAGACCCCGGGCGACATCAGACCTGGGAAAATCCGACTCGTGAGTCACGATAATCGGCACCCCTAACCTAGTATAGGGAATTATATACGGTAGTGCCGAAACCCCCTAGCCTTCCCCTCACCGACGCAAACTCTATGAGTCCCTGCGCTTGGCTCCCC
>Ga0209754_1002689_pt1 | contig 13572 bp, 12 predicted proteins | sample MesohylBB_FD_187295 | JGI IMG/M metagenome (GOLD analysis project Ga0209754, IMG submission 187295) | Host-associated microbial community of the marine sponge Aplysina aerophoba from Gulf of Piran - sponge mesohyl, lysed by bead beating... | ecosystem: Host-associated > Porifera > Sponge >... | reverse complement strand
CCCGCCGGTCCGCGGAGCCGGCTTCCGCGCCGGGGCGGGCGGGGCCGGCGCCTCGTCGAGGAACATCCGGGCGCCCTCCACCGGCGCGAAGCGGGCCGCCGCGCCACGCGCCGGGGATTCCTTCAACGAGAACTCCACCGCGTCCCGACGCCCGGGGAACCGCAGCACGCCCTGGCCCGGCGCCAGGCGCCGCAGCCGCCACGCCGGCGCAAGCGATTCGCTGCCGATGGCGTCGGAGCACCATTCGGCGGTCTCCTCGTCCGCCGCCGCCAGCGCGGCCCGCGTGGCGCAGAGCCCCGCGACCGTGCCCGCCCCGTCCGCGCCATAGCGCGCGCGCAGCGGCCCGAGCGCCTCGATGCCGACCGCGAACCGCACACCCGCGCCGCGCGCCCCGCCGAGCGCCGGCAGCAGGGACGGCAGCCGGTGCAGCGCCTCCGGTTCGTCGATCACGATCCACAGGCCGAGACCGCCGCCGGGGTCGAGCGACAGTGCTGCGCCGACCGCTATCTCCGTCCACGCCGAGACCAGTCCCCTGAGCCGGCCGGTCCGGTCGTCGGGCGAGGCGAGGAACAGCAGCCCGTCACCGCGCGCCACCCAGTCCCGGATCGAGAAGTCGCCGCCGGTCCCGAACCGCAGCGCCGCCAGATGGTGGCGCAGCAGCGCGCGGGCCCCAGGCAGCACTTTCAGGCTCACCCGGGCAAGCGCCGCCCGCGCGGGCGTCCCCACCAGCATCCCGGCAAGCGCCTCCGGGGCAGTTTCAAGCAGCAGGTCGAGCAGTGCGCCGTTGCCGGTATCGCCCCGGCGCCGCAGCGCCTCCGCGACTTCGACGAAGAGCTGCCGCGCCGCAAGCGCCGCCACCGCCCCGCCGGCGTCCGCAGGGTCGGGTATCAGCGCCGCCGCCATCGCCTCCAAATCGCCGCGCCCGCGCGCATCGCAAGACGGCGACCAGGCGGCGGCGCGCGCATCCAGCGGGTTCAGCAGCGCGTCGCGGGCCGGAGCGAACAGCCGGCGCGTGTATTCTCCCGTCCGGTCGAGGACGATACAGCGCCCGCCCCGCGCGCGGACTCCCGCCACAAGGTCCGCGATCACCGCCTGCCTGCCCGAACCGGCCGCGCCCAAGACGAGGGTGTGCCCCCTCCCGGCCTCTTTCGGATAGGGGATGCCGGCGATCCGGACCGCGCGCCACGGCATCGCCGCCAGCATCGGGAGCGCCATGCGCCCGAAGAGCGAACCGGACAGTCGGGCCCGCGGTCGGCTCGCCGATCGGCCGCCGCCCCGGGCAGGCGGTCTCTCCGCTGCACCTCCATATATAGAGTGTCGCCAGCCCGCGAGCAGCACCAGCGCCGCGAGCCCGGCCGCGCCGCCCGCGCCGAGACCCCGCCAGCCCGCCTCGACCGCGACGCCGAGGATGCGCGCGCGGGTCCGGTCGATCTTCGGGTCGGCGGCGACCGCCGCGAGCGGCATGGACGAGACCTCTCCCGCGCTCCACTCGTAGCGCTGGAGCGCATGCTTCTCCGCGCCGGCCGCGAGCCTCGCCCGCGCCAGCGTGCCGAGACCGGGCAGACGCCACTCGTGCGCCGTCGTCTCCTGCCACAGCCGGACGCCGGGCACGGCCGCGGCCCCCGTCGCGCCGACGGCGAGCGCGATGCAGACCGCACGCCGCCACCCGCCGCGGCGGAGGGTGCGGAACGCCATCATGGACAACAAGATAGGGGCGCCGCGAAGCCCCGCAAGCCGCTCCCGGTATGGGAATTCCGGCAGTTCGTACTCCAGGCGGCGCCAGGCTGCGCCTGTCTGCGAATGACCTAGAAAATCTTTTCTTGCCCGATTCGTCAGCCGACCCGCGGGCGCCGATTCCGGCGAACCGGCGGGCGAATTCGCTGTCCCAGACGGTGCGTGTGGTGTGAGGCACAAACCGCCGAAGGGCGTAAAAAGGCTCGATTGCCCACACCCTACGGCCTCAGGCCAGATAGCCATTCCATCCCAACGGCTTAGCCCGAGCGGCGTTTGAGCGATGCCGTTCACCCAGCTTGTGATGGACCGGTCCAGGACCCGTTGCGCGGCTTCCGTTGGTCGTTTTAGGAAGCACGTCCAGCATTCCAAGTCGTCCTGTGACGGGCTTGGACGGCGGGGTGATGCGAAGGGGATGTCATGAATAATCAGGGGGTTCGCGGAGTAAGGGGAGAGTTCCAGAAGATTGTGGCGACCCTCGGGCGAACGTTGCTGAAGGACTACCCCACGCTTCTGGGAAAGAAACAGATCACCAGCCTGATGGATGCGGAGTACTGCAAGGATGTGATCGGCTTCGGCCTCTCGAACCACGCGCTCCTGCGCCATCGGGACCAAGGCCACATGATTCAAGGTCACGGCCGGTACTGGGTGCAGGTGTACGCTGGGCTGGGCTGGGCTGGCGAGTTCCATGTCTGCTCGCAGCGGTGGAAAGACCATCACCAGGCCAACGCCCGCGTCCTATCGAGGTTCGTGTCCACGCTCGCGCGAAGGAAGCCGGAGCACGCCGGTTCTCGGACGCTCTTGCGATACGTCGAGGCTCTCGACCGTTACTGGGCCGCTGCCGGCGGCAAAGCCGATTCGACTGAAGCTCCGGCGAAGCAACCGCCGCAAGTGCGGCCGACCAGACAACCGGGAGCGGACTGGCCAGTTTGGCCGCCGCCGAGCGACGAGGATTTGTGTGAACTTGCTCGAGCGATGATACCGTTCGTGCGTTTCCTCGATCCCGGTATCGTCTACGCTGTCGCCGAGGATAATCGCCGCATGCGGTCCGACTGGTCTTCCCGGCTTGAGGCGCTCGGCATCGATTCCGCCATCTATCTGTGGGAAGGCTCGCCCTGCATTTTTCCGGGTGTTCGTCGGTACGCCGGAAGCACGGAGATTGCGGTGTTCAGGCGACGGGCTACGGCAGACGAAGTTCCCCCGCAATGCCTTGCGCTCGACGACAACGACTATCCGAAGCATTTGTGGGCGTTCGCCTTCACCGGCAAGCCGTTTCGCAAGCGCGGGCCGGAGGGCTACCAGCTTGCCCACCTCCTCGACCACAAGGAACACGGGAACCGCTGGCGCGAGGAGTTGGATATCCCGCCCGATGCCAAGCGGCCGGTACTGCCGTACGGGCTATTCACGAACGCGGCGAACTCGGCTTACGTGCCGGGTGCTTTCCTGAGGCCCACGGACTTCTCGCCCAAGCTGCGGAGTCTGATCCAGAGACGGGCGCTGCAACTCTACTGCAACATATGCCGCATCGTGCCGCCTCCCTTGTCGGTAAGGCCCTGCGAAGACCAGAACTGGTCTCTCGACAATTTCCGGTGGAGCGCGCCCGTGGGAGGCATGGACAATGTTCCTGACTTTCTGGAGTTCCGTCGCGAGCGCCTGGCGGAACTCCTCGACAGACGGTATGCAGCCCTGCGGACTGACTAACAGGGCCATCGAGAACCCAAGTGCGTTGTCGTTGCCGGGGTCGAACGGCAGCCGTTGCAGCGCCGTCCGCACGACCCGGGACGGCAGCCCCGCCGCTGCGCATTCACGATCTCCGGCATTCGCACGCGGCGGTCGCGGTCAACGGCGGCGAGGCCTGCGCGTCGTCGCCCGGCTGCTCGGCCATTCAGACTAAGACGACATTCGGTTACGCGCACCTTGCCGAGGGCTCCGTGTTCGATGCAGCGAACAGGGTATCGCGTGCCCTCGCCGACATGCTCGACGGCTGGGAGGCCGGTCGATGACCGAACGCACCCGCCTGACTGATGCGCTCGCGCTCGCGGCCCGGCGCCGCGAGCGCGAACACGATACCGCCCTGCAAGGCTTCATGCTGCGAGTCCAGCCGAACGGCGCGCGGTCCTGGGTGTTTCGCTTCCGCCGCGACGGCAAGCCGCGCCGCGTCACCTTCGGCAAGCCGGACGCGGTGAAGGCCGACCAGGCTCGCCTTCCTCGCCCGCGAGAAGGGCGGCGGGACTCCGGTACCCCTTCCCGCTTCCGGCCCGGCGCTGACGAAGTTCGCCGCCGAATACGTCGAGCGGCGCTCGCCGTCGTGGAAGCCGTCCACGGTATAGGACACCATGAGCTACCTCGACAGCGCCATCCTGCCCGCTCTTGGCCATCTCCGCGTCGGCGAAACGGCTCGAGAGTTGCTGAACTGCCTCGCCGAATCGGCGTCCGGGGAGTGGGTGTTTCCCGGCAGGGGCGAGGATGAACCGCTGAACAAGGACGACCTGTGGAGGTTCTGGATCATGCCGCGTGATGCGGCCGGGATCGTGGCGGATGCACGGCTGCATGACCTGCGCCATGCGCACGCCTCGCACGCGGTCATGAACGGCGAGAGCCTGCATGTCGCGGGACGCCTGCTAGGGCATCGCCGAGCATCTACTACCAACCGGTACGTCCATCTCGACGACGCGACCCTGAGCCAAGCCTCTGAACACGTGGCGGTGACGATCCAAAGGAAGCTAGGCTATACGGGCGATCAACTGAACCACGACAAGCACGAATTTTGCAGGGGAGGACGACGATGACGTTCGATAAGGTCGTATTGACGATAGGGTGTATGACGCTTGCCGCATGTGGCGGTGGTGGCGAACTTTCGATGGGGCCGGTATCCCAACTCGACTATTCGAACACCGCTGCGCCGCGCCACAGCTACACGCCATACGAAACCAGATCCCACGCCCATTCGTTCCGTCTGAGCGACGATGTAACCGAGGTCTACATCGGCGGCGATTTGGAGCCTCGGCAATCCCTGCGTCATGTCGCGACGACCAAGCACGGCATCCGGTACCAGATGGGCGCAGCTAGGGATGGCGTGGGGGTGGACCGGCTGGTGAATTACGTGCACGACTTACGGACGCAGGATGATACCGATCCCTACGAGTTAGACGGCAAAGATTTCTACCCGTTCCGTGTCGCGCCAAAGTTGTATGTTAATGAGTATTTCTTGGAAGATGAGAATAAGGACATATTCCGTGCTTTGGTGGACAGCGTTCGGTTGATCAACGATGCATTGCCACCGGAGTTCCAGATTCAGTTTGCGGGCAAAAAGGAGAGCCGTAACGGCTTTCTTTACGCTAGCAGTGGGGAGATAGTGGCGATCTTGGATTCTCCACAAGGTGTTTCAGAAAATTGCGGTACGACTGCCGTGGCGTGCGCGAATAACTCGACTTATGGAGGCTACACTTCTCATGCGTTCTTGCGTGTTCCTGACAATTTCGATACAACTGAATACATGCACTCACGCTCCGTAATCGTCCACGAACTGCTGCATGCGCTCGGTATCTGGGGCCACGTCGACAGTATCGAATTCCCGGATAGCATCATGGGCGCGTCCGGAGAATACATCCCGAACCTCGGCCATGTCATTAGCAGGATCGACCGCGAAGTGTTGCAGATCATTTACATGAGCCAGCGAACCGACCTCTATAACGACTGGGGCGAATGGTCGGACACGACCTTCCACTTGGTGGGCCGGACAGAAGACGGGAATCTAAATTTCGGGGTGGCGCTGTTCAACGGCCTGCCACAACCATGGGTCAGGGGCGTCTTGCCGGATACGGACTTGGTCGACAATCGTCGCCTATACGGTACCGCCACATGGAACGGTAACCTGCTGGGATTTTCTGGACCTTCGCCGATTGCGGGGGATGCCCAACTTCAGGTCAGACTTTCTACGCTGTCTAGCCCCGATAGTGAGCAGGACTTGCGGCTCCGTGACATTTACTACCTGAATCGTTTCGAATCCGAATCGTCAGACCGTTGGTTTCATACCCGCAATATCGATTACAAGATCAGCGTTGCAGGGAACGGATTCGTGAACGTTCGCGGTGAAGGCTACGAGCAAGGTCACGTCACCGGGGTTTTCCTCGGTCCTGAACATGAGCACATGGGTGGAACGCTCAAAAGAACCGATATGGTGGCTGCATTTGGGGGCACCAGGTAGTCGTTCTCGCTGAGCGTCAGCGAGACAACGGCAAGCAACTTTGGTATCGAGTACAGACGAGTGTGACAACCATTCTCCGCGCGCTGTTTATCCAGAGTCGAGAGCGACAGATCGGCATCACAAGGTTATGGTCGTGTCCTGAACAGTACGACGATGATTGGGAGTGAACGGAAACGGATTAGAGGCAGGATTTGCACAAGTCATTGTTGTAAAATAATATTTTTTCGCGACAGCAATGACTGCGCAACCTAGGGAAGTGCATCAACTCAACGATGCGTGAGGTGTGATAACCACGCGCCGAAGGGCGTAAGGAATGGCAACCCTCCGGCGCATTCGCGAAGCGCCGAAAGCCCGGCCGTGACAATGGCTTGCAGCCCGCGCGGCGTCTGAGCGCGACGGTCCGCACCCTTCCGAACAGCGAACCCGGCCCGTTCCCCGGCGTGTCCTGAGGGTTGCGCATCGCCTTCCAGACGGCAGGGGTAACAGGACGGGATGTGGCATGCAAGCCGCGATGGCGGATTTCACACACCGCGCACCAGCGGCACGGCGTTACCGCTGCGCAGCGGCAGTCGTTCACACGTTACCGCAGACCCGGCCATGCCGATGTGCGCAGGCGCCTGCGCACGGCACTCTATCAGGCGGCCACGGTGATGCTGAGGCGCGGCGCTTCCAACTGGCTGAAGGATGGGCGCTGCGCCTGGCGGTGCTGCGCGGCTGTAGGTGACGGCCAGAAAGCGCGCAACTATTTCCCTGGCCCGGTGGACCGGCGTGGTGCTTCACCGCATGTGGCGGGACGGCACCAGTTTCCGCTTCACGCGCGAGGAGGCGATGGCGCTCCAGACGGCATAGGCGCGGTCCTGCCGCATTGGCCGTCAACGGGAAGAGGAGGAAAGGACCCCGCCTGAAGGTGGCAATACCGGTGTCCCTTCGCCGGGACGCAGTTCCCGATGATACGCGTGTTAGCCGCTGTTCGCCGAACCCAACCAATGCGTTCGAGCACGCTATTCAGATCGGCACTCGGGAATCGCCCTGGACCAGGCATGACGTTGGCGGCCCACGCGCCGACCACGGACGAAAGCGAGAGCCTGGCGACGGACACTTCCGGGATCGCGATTCCTCCCAAGACCGGAAACTATTCCAATCGACCGATCCTGGTCCGGAGCCGTATGACCTCCGGGACATCATGAACCCGCCGGGTGATATACGACCCGTCGCAGGCGCCGAAGCACGTGAACGAAAAACGAGCCGGGACGGAAGGCTGCTGAAAATCGTACTTGACGGGAAATGCCCCGTTACGGAAGCGGGCGACCCGAAAGAGCGGGCGCGCTTGTGATTGCGGGTCAGATGGCGGCATGGCGTAGCAACAACAGCAATCCAGATTCCCTCTCGGCAGGGCTCGGTGTGGGAGGGATTGCGGCTCGGAATTGGGAATCCCGGGTATCGCGATGCCGGAACCGGCGCGCGCGTATTCAGCGGGAGGGAGGTCGATCAGATGAAGTGAATTTTCCGGTCGTGCCGCGCTATTTCGCAGTTCGGGGCACGATTGCGGAGGCCAGCGCTCGTCCTGCCGATTTCGAGCAGGGAATAATCAGTCCAGCGTTGGTGCAGACCGTTCCGTCGACGGATGCGGGGAAGAGCCGTTATCCGGTCAGTCGTCCTTTTTCCGTTCGGCGAGCAGGGCTGCGATGATGCCGCCGAGCACAGCGCCGCCGAGAAAAGCGACCGGCGCCGTCAGGCTTGCTCCAGCGGTTGTCCTAACAGCCCCGAAAGGAGCGGACCTTGTCTGATCCCGGCTGTCGTGCACTTCGACATTCTGTCTTCTGAGTTCCCTGACGACATCGTCCACTTCCAGCATCAGTTCGCCCAGCGAAATGCCGAGCGCGCTCGCCGCGCTGGCCAGCTGGTCCATGTTGAGCGCCGAAGAACCTGCCTCGATGCGTGACCACGTCGAGCGGCTGACGCCCACGCGACGCGCCAACTCTTCCTGATCTACGCCTTTCTCCTTGCGCTTCTGGACGATCAGGCGTCCCAGGACGGTCTGGTAGGTCGTCTCATTCTTCATTCGAGAACGAGCCCCTTGACATATGTGCGTGTAATGCACATTTGCTTTTTATACCTATGCGTGTCCAGTGAACAAGTGGTTCAGCCGGCATTATGCGGCTCGCGACCGAGGAGGAGCAAGATGAATTCGACCGTCGATCCGGGTTTGTCCGTCAACTTTCACCTGATCGAAGCCTGCAATGCCCGGTGCAGCTACTGCTTCGCCACATTCCCGCATCTTGGAAAGCGCCACCGGCTTTCGCCCGCGGACCGCGAAGCGCTGATCGATGCGCTGGTGGATGCCGGCGTCGGCAAGATCAACTTCGCCGGCGGAGAGCCGACCCTGATGCCCGACCTGGGGCCTCTCTGCGAACGCATCAAGAGGCGAAGCCGCGGCCGTTGTGCGGTATCGCTCGTCACCAACGGAGCGCGCCTGGGGCCGCTGCTCGAAGACTGGGCGGAATGGATCGACTGGGTTGCGCTCTCTGTGGACTCCGGCGACGACAGCACGAATGTCGCCCTTGGGCGGACCGGAGCCGGGCGACCCTACGCGCCGGTCATGCTGGAACTGGGGGCCGCAGCGAAACGCCGGGGTGTTCGGCTCAAGTGCAACACGGTCGTCAGCCGGCTCAATGTTGGAGAAGATATGCGCGGCTTTGTCTCGGAACTGGCGCCGGAGCGCTGGAAGTTGTTCCAGATGCTGCCGGTCGCGGGCGAGAACGATGGCGCGGTGAGGGATCTGTCGATCCCGAAGACGGACTTCCGGGCGTTCGTCGAGCGGCACCGGCCGCTGCACGAGGCCGGCATCGCCATCGTGCCCGAAGACAACGACGCGATGACCGACTCCTATCTGATGATCGGTCCCGACGGGCGTTTCTTCTGGCACGTTCCTCACGTGTCCGGAAGGACGCTCGAATACGGACGGCCAATCTTGGAGGCAGGTCTTGGCGAGGCGCTGCGGCAGACCGGCTTTTCCCGAGAGAAGTTCCACGCCAGGGGCGGAGCCTACGACTGGCTGCGGCAGATTGGAGAAGCGACGCATGCGTGACATTGCACTGTCGGAACTTCTCGCGGCGCGAGGTTTCGCGGGAGATAGCGGGAAAGCGGCGCTGGAGTTGCTGCACCAGGCCGGCCTGACCCGTCCCGGCAAGGTCCGCATCGCCGTGAACAAGGTCGCTGCTGTCGACGAGGCGTTGGGCGCGGCTTTCGTCCGCCACTGCTGGAAGCCCAACTGCCGGCCGTCCGATTCGGACACCCGCCGTCCTGTCCCCGTCTCTCCGCGGCATTGCCAGTTTTGCGGCGGAAGCGACAACCGCCGCGCGGTGGAGGAGATGATAACGGCGATGACGGCGGCTGGCTGGCGAAAGCTACTCGTCGTCGGCGGGTCCCCTGGAACCCGTGGCGACCTGCAGAAGCTCTGCGGTGGCCGCCTAGGCCTTCGCTTTGTCACCGAAGATACCCGTCCTGACAGAAAAACCATCGCCCGGATGCTTGGCTGGTCGGACATCACCTTGATCTGGACGTCGACCGAGATATCACATAAGGCTACAGATACGCTGGTTGGTCCGAAGGTGCTCCGGGTTCCACGGCGTGGCGTGGCGGCACTCGCAAGCACCGTTCGCGACCGATGCAGGGCAAAATCCGGCTGAGTTCGTTCAAGTAAACGCGATGCTGGCAGCGGAACGGTGCGCATCAGGCAGTTCGGCGCGCAACACGGGCATCGGCGGCGCTTTGCGCGGGGATTGCCACCGAATACTTATAAGAAATGGGCTGCGTGGTTCGCTTTGACCGTGTCATGCTCGATAGAGGCAGTTTCTGCCCCTGTCCGCCCGATCCGGCTTCGGCGGTGTTTCGTCCGATTTCGCGTCGTCGGTATCGACGGGTGCGCGCGGTGGCGCGGCCCTGTAGCCCATGGCGCGGGCGATGACTGTTGCGGCATGGGCGGCGGCGGCGCGAAGCGCTGCATCGTCGAGTTGGGCGTAGATCGCGGTGGTGGCGCGCTTGCGGTGCCCGAGCAGCTTGCCCACCGCGGTCAGCCCGACGCCGTGAATGACGCCCTGCGACGCTTAGGTATGGCGGGCGTCGTGAATGCGGAGGCCGCGGAGCCCGGCCTCCTCCCGCACCGTGACCTAGAAGGCGTAGAGCTGCGCCGAAGTAAGGTCCTCGGGAAATACCCGCGCCGCGCCGTCCCGCCGGGGCAGCGCCGCGAGAATCTTCACCGCGTCCGGCCCGAACCACAGGGTGCGCGGGCCGATCTTCGAGTCTTCGAGACGCGCGCTCGCGCCTTCCTGCGACAGCGCGCCGATCTTGCGCCATTCGAGGTTGGGCACTTCGGAGAGCCGCGCGCCGGTCAGGGTCAGCAGGCGGATCGGGCCGAAGCGCCCTCGTCGTCGGCCCGGACATTGAGTCCGGCAGCACCGCGCGCGTGTCGCGTATCCAGTCCCAGCGGAGGCCGGCGATCTCCGACGACCGCGCGCCCGTGAACAACAAGAGCCGGACCACGACGGCGGCCTGCCGGTCTTCCGTATGGTCGAGGACGAAGCCGAGGCGCTTCAGTTCGTCGAGCGACAGGAACCGCTCCCTCGGCTTCGTCCTGTAGCGGCGCATGTTGCGGCAGGGGTTGGAGCCCTGGGGCCAGAGGTCCCAGAGCTCGGCCCGGATCATCATCACCGACAGCACCGCATGCCGCCGAAGAAGGGCAGGATGTGGTTCTTGAGCGCCGAGCGGTTGCTCGCCCGCGTGGCGGGCTTCCAGCGCGGTCCCTGGCGGCGTATGAACTCGTCGGCGAAATAGCGGAACAGGGGGCCGTTCTCGCGCTCGGCCTCGGCGGCCTCGATCTCGGCTACCGCCATCGCGCGGGCCTCGTCGGCAGTCAGTTCCGCCGTCGTGCCGAGGCGCAGGGTGTCGACGTTCAGCCTGCGCTTCACGCGGACGAAGAAGGTCCGGGAGTCGTCGGCCGTGATCCTGAGGCTGAAGGCCGGAAGGGTATGGTCGATGATCGTCAGCGGCCGCTTCCGGTGCTTCGGCTCGGTGAATTTGCGGCGTACCGTCCGTTCGTTGATGTTGGCATGGATGCGCATGGCGCCATCTCCTTTCCGTTCCCTCGGAGCCGCCGCGTTCCAAGGGAACAGCGGCGGCGGTTCGGGGAAGGAGAAGCAGCTCGCGCGGGAGCCTGCGGCGAGAGGCCCGTAAGGCCTAACGGATTGCTGCGATTGAGGAAATCGCCCGCTGCACCGGGCCGGGGAGGTCTCGCCCTATGCACCCAGGCCTGGCATCGCACATCCGGTCGCTGACCTCGACCAGATCGCGCACCAGCCCACGAACCCGCTGATTTTCCGCGATCTGGGCCCGCGTTCCTTCGATGGCACCGGCAGGAATGGTGCGACCGCGGTACTTCCCTGTATCCCTGTCCGACCAGGTCAACAACCAATAAGGACCATATCCCTGCGCACCCTTGAGTGCACAGTGGCAGTTGGGCTTGCCACACTTGCGGTACTGCGCCCTGAGCGAACCCTGGCGGAGGTCGCGATGCCCGCAAGTTCCCGCAGCAACTCGCCACGCTGATCGACGAGCCGTCGTGATCGGCAATGGCCATGTCCGCCTCCATCTGTATCCGTATCAAGGAAACAGATATCGTAGCGAAACTAGAGCGTTTCTCGACCTCGCAAAATCAGAACGAACGTGCACCTTGCTCCCAGTCCCGCCGCGGCGCGGTCCTGTAGGGCTCGATCAGTCACGGATTCCTCCGAAGCCGGCCGTAAGGTCGTCGCGTTTCAACGTTCCGGCCATGCCTTCATGGGCAATACCCAGGAAAGTTCCCTCGACCACTCCGTCGTCGCCAGACTCCCAAGTGCGCCAAAAAGAATTTCCGCTGACTTTCATGGGGTAATACAGGTCGCCGTCGCGCCATATTGTGCCCGTTCCAATGGCGCCGATTGTTTCCTTGGCGCGCCACTTCTCCATGTCTGTAAAGCCCATGCGGCCGGTAAGACTTGCCAGCCGCACGGTCAGCGCGGCGGCTCCGGCAACCGGCTCGGCGCTCGGTGTGAACCCCAAGAGCCGCCCGGACCATGTGGCACTGCCAGAAAGCGCGGTGTTGTTTTCCAACCGTCTACCCGGATACGGGCCGTTCGCCCACGACTGTGTCAGACCGTTGCGATGTGCCGCACCGAACCAGATATGCCCGCCGCGAATGGCAAGCCTACCGAAAATTACCTCGGACCTATCCTCCCACGGGCCCAGCTCGGTATAGATGCCGGACGCTCGCGTTCCGGGTTCAACTCTATCGTAAACGGCAAATAGCGCGTCGCGGTCGAGCTGGGACAGCAGGAAGCCGTTATTCTCCCGACGCGGAGTCCTCATCACACTTTCCGGGAAGTCGTAGGGATCGGGGTGATTGCGGCCAAGAATGTGAATGAGTTCATGCAGGACAACACGGCGCAGTCTCGCCAAGTCCATATCTTCGTAATCGACGCGCACTATGCCACTGGTAATTTCATCCCCAGAAATCCAAGTACTCGCGCAACCGTCTGAAGTAGGTCCGCAAGCGTCAGCGGGCCAAAAAATCTGCGGTTCAAAGTGGACAATGATTTCTCCCTTTCCCGGTTCTCGATTGGCATACGGAACAAAGGCTCGCTCATCGCTTATACGAAGTTGCCAGTCACGCGGCAGGCTGTCGTTCAAAACTTGCACCGCAAACCGCAATGCTCGCCAATGATCGTCACTTGTGCCCGCTACGGCCCTGACTACAGGCGGCCTATCCCCGAACCGGCGCAGCCGCCCGTCATCTTCTGCCGCATCGGCTTCAAGATAGTCGGCCAGTCTCTGTTTGCTCGTGCCGTTCCTGACATTTTCGTGCCAGACGGGAGCGTTGTCATGCCGGACTTTAGAATAGACAGAGCCAAGAGCCCTCGGGTATGGCACCCCGACCGGCAGGATGGTTTCCGCCACGCCGCTGCCGATATGAACAAGCTCGTCGAAGCGAAAATTCGGCGACCAGTCGTCAATCCATATAGCGCCTTCGCTCGATGGCGAGGTCACCTCGACAAGGTTCGCCGTGGTCGCCGTCCGCGGCCCCGATCCACTTCCGCCGCCGCACGCGGCAAGTAACAGAGTTGCGGCGGCGGCAATGACAAAACTGTTCACTGATGCGTGTGCGCTGTCTTGAATCCCTTGGCGTTCAAGGGTTCCAGCTGAGTTGAAATATTTCCTGTTCCGGCGGGTTGGCCGATTTCCGCAGCTTCGGGGCCGGTCGAGAGGTCGGTTTAACCATTTCCATTCCATGACCGGTCTAGCTCCGCGCTTTCAGACGAATCGGCAAGCCGGCGCGGATCGGGAAAAGGTGTCGCCATCGGGGCTTCGGACCTTGTCCCACCACCAGCGCTGGTCGGGAATACGATGGCGACGGCGGAGAAACAACCCTTTCCGTGGCGGGATGTCGAAGCCTCGATTCCCTGACAATCGCTGAGCACGGGCAGGGTTGAGGCTCGGGATGCGGGTTTTCGGGTACAGCGATGCCGGACCCGGTGCGGTCGTGTCCGGCGGGATGTCGGATGAGATGGATTCGTCGGTCGGTCGGTGCGTTTGGCCGTTCG
>Ga0209754_1002687_pt1 | contig 13585 bp, 9 predicted proteins | sample MesohylBB_FD_187295 | JGI IMG/M metagenome (GOLD analysis project Ga0209754, IMG submission 187295) | Host-associated microbial community of the marine sponge Aplysina aerophoba from Gulf of Piran - sponge mesohyl, lysed by bead beating... | ecosystem: Host-associated > Porifera > Sponge >... | reverse complement strand
ACCCCGAGAGAACGACGAGGAGGAACCACCAGTGAACCTGACCAGCTACATCGAGGCGGTACGCCGCGCGGACGGATCGGCGCAGCCGGGACAGCTCTCGCTGATCGACCTGCACGTGGCCCTCGGGCGCGTAGGCACGGTCGTGCCGTACAAGTACTTCGGCTTCAACTAGCCACCAGCGAGCCCCGGCAACGGGTAGGCCGCCGCGTGGCAGACCGTGGCGGCCGGCGAACCCCGACCAACGAGACGGTTGGTTGGGGTGCTCCACCTCCGACGCGGTGCTCCCGATCGCGTAGTCGGTCTACTCTTCGGCGGGTTGCGACGCGGATTCCATGCCCTGCGCCGCCGCGCGAATGACCTCGAGCCCCCGGACCGCGAGCTCCAGGTCCTCCGCTTCGAGGAGGTCCACGACGGCGTCGAGGCGCTCGCGAGTGATTCCCCAGAACTGGTCCGTCACCCGCTCTCCGGTCTCGGAGAGCCGGCAGACGACGACCCGGCGATCGGCCGGATCCGAACCCCGATCCACCAGGTCGCGCAGCACGAGGCGGTCCACCACCGTGGTCGTGGCGGAGAGCGCGCGTCCGAGGTGGAGGGAGATGACTCCCATGCGTGAGGGCCCCATCTCCCGGAGCAGCAGCAGCGTCTTGATCTGCGGGATGGTCAGCTCGGACCGCTCCCACTCGTCGACACGGTCGCTATTCAGTCGGCGGTTCAGATACTGAACCGCCTCCGAGAATCGATCCGAGAGTTCCTGCTTGTGTTCGTCCTGCATCGTGCTCACCATTCAAGTGCTCGCGACTGGCGTGCTTGGTAAGAACAGCCGCATATCACGGCTACTTTGTCGACGCATATATTGCAGCTTCTGAATGCGCTTCGAATGTCCCATGATGAGTGCCTCGCAGCAGCAGCCTGCACCGGCGCTGCATTCCTATTCTGGCGGGAGTCGCCTCTCTCCGGCAATATGTTGGTCTGCAACCGTATATACAGCGCCGGAATCAGCAGAGTGTGAATGTTCGGACATCCTTGTATCAGCCTTTGATGCGATCCCGGTTAACGGACCGCCTTGCGCGAGCCACGGACGGGCGAACGGGTGCGCCGGACTTCGTAGCCTGGCGTGGTGGCGCTGTCCGCCCCGGCGCCCGGCGCGGCCGCGGCCCGGGCCCCTATGCGTCGAGGAAGTCGAGGAGGATGCGGGCGAAGCGCTCCGGGTCGTCATTGATGTTGAGCAGGCTCGGACTGTCGGGCCGCATTCCCGTCGCGCCGGGGATACCCTCGACGAAGCGCTCGTGCTGCTCGGCGAGCGGCGAGCCGGACCCGTGCAGCACCAGGGTGCGCGCCCGGATGCGCGGCAGGGCAGCCCAGTAGTCGAAACGCAACATCCCGTACCCGGCCGCTCCCTCCCACCCGGTATCGCCGTAGAGTTCCTGCACGCCCTCGTCCGAGTTGATCTTGAGGTGTTCGACCACCGCGTCCATCACACGGTAGAGGTCGGCGCCGGGGGCATCGCCGCCGTGGCGCTGCCAGATCTCGAGCAGGTGCCCGCCGTCGGGCCGCAGCGGGGCAAAGTGGTGCGCGCGGTGCAGCCGCGCCTGCCCCTCCTCGGTGGCGCCGTAGTTGAACACCTCCTGCACCACCATCGAGCCGATGCGCTCCGGGTGGTTCGCGGCGAGCGCGATCGCAACCGCCGACCCGGTGTGCGTGGCGAACAGGTCGGTGCGCTCGATGCCGAGCCCGTCGAGCAGCCACACGGCGGCCCGCGCGAACTCGTCGAGGCTGGTGTAGGGCGTCGGTGGCCGGTCGGAGTCGCCACACGCCGGCATGGTCCACGCAATCACGCGGCGGTCGCCCGAGAGCCGGTCCATGTGGGGGAGGTACATGCGCGAGGACTGCGGGAGGGCGTGCAGCAGCAGCAGCGGCGGCTTGCCACTCTCGCGCTGCGGACCGGCCTCGCGGTACTCGATGTGACCGTCCGCGCCGAGCACGAACCCCCGGCGCACCTGCACGCCCACTGTCATCGCGCTCACCCCCGTAGCCCTCGATACCCCTGCGGGTTTCAGGGCGCGGCGGGACGGTAGCACAGCGGAGCGGCGGACGTGGCGACGCAGACCCCCGACCAGACGTCCATGCCGAAGCAGAAGGGGTCCGCGGGTCGCGTGTGCTCGGTGCGGGAGCCAACCGGGTCCCGCCACGGCAGATGCCGCCGTGCCCTGTATCTCGGCTAGAATAGCGCGCCATGAACAGGGTACTCGACCACTTCAGCGGGTTCGTCACGGCCCGCCCTTACGTCACGATCGTCGTCCTCGTCGCAATCACGGTCGTGCTGGGCGCTGGGGCGGCGCTGCGGCTGCCGCCTCCGGAGACCGAGGACACCCTCCCCAAGGGGAGCGCTGTCGCCGAGGCGATGGCTCAGATCGACGACCTCTTCGGCGAATCCGGCGACACCAGCGTGGTCACGCTGCTGTTCCGAGGCGAGGCGCTCACGCGCGAGGGGCTCTCGCAGATGGCCGCGCTGGTCAACGAGGTCGTAGACGACCCGCGTGTGGAGGGCCTGCTGGCGCCTGGCAATGCGTGGATCTCCCCGGCGCTGCTGATCCAGCAGGCGCTCCAGGTAGACAGCTTCGATTCGGTCACGCAGGCGGACATCGACGCCACCCGGGGCTCTCCCGAGCTCGCGCCCGCGCTCGCGGCGATGACCGGAACCGACACCGACGGCACGCCGGTGGCGATTGCGACGATCCGCCTGCGTGACACGGGCGATGAGCGCACCGAGGAAGCCGAACGGCTGATCCACGAAGTCGCAGCCGAGGACGAGGGTCCGCTGCTCGTCAGCAGCATCTCGCCCACGGTGGTCGAGGACGCCTACCAGAAGGCGACCGAGGAGGGGATGGCGCCGCTCGTCGGGCTGGCGCTCCTGCTCATCGCAGCGCTGCTGCTGCTGTTCATGCGCTCGCTCTCCGACCTGCTGCTCACGCTGACCGGACTGCTGTTCGCGATGATCTGGATCATCGGGGCCGAGGGGTGGCTCGGGCCGAACGGGCTGGGTGTGACCGGCCCGCCGAACTCGCTGACCACGATGGTGCCGATCATTGTGATCAGCCTCACCGTCGACTACGCGATCCAGACGGTCTCGCACTACCGCGAGCAGCGTCTCGCCGGCGAGCCGGTGCTGGCCGCCGTGCGCATGGGACTGCGGAACGTCACCATCCCGCTGCTGCTCGCCGCCGTGACGACGATCGTGAGCCTGCTGGCGAGCCTCTTCTCCCCGATCGAGATCGTGGGCGACTTCGGGATCATCGGCGGGCTCGGCGTGGGCATGAGCCTGATCGTCATGCTGACCCTGCTCCCGGCTGGACGCACGATCATCGACCGGCGGCGCGAGGCGCGCGGCACGCTGGGACCGCCTCGCCCGATCTCGAACTCACTGCCCGGAATCGAGCCTGCCGCGGGCCTCCTCGGGCGGAGCGTCACTCGCTGGCCCGCCCCGTTCATCGTGGGGGTGCTCGCCGTGACCGCAGCGCTCGGGTACGCGGCCACCGGGCTCGAGTCGGAGTTCAGCATCCGCGACATCCTGCCGCGGGGCGGCGGCCTCCTGGCCGACATGGACACGCTCGACGCCGCTGTCGGCGGCTCCACGGAGATTGCCAGTGTGCTCGTGCGCGCCGAGGCCACGTCGACGCGCACGCTGCTCAACGTGCGCGACCTCACGAATGCCTTCGAGGATGAGCGGCGCCGCCCGGCCGCGGCTGCCGGACCCATCCAGGCGTCGTACGAGTTGCTCGTGCGCGACTGGACCACCAGGAGCGGCGAGCACGACGAGAAGTACGACGACGATCTCGCCGATCTCTTCGAGGAAGCGTCCGCCGGGGTGGACCTCGCCCCTGCGCTCATGCAGCAGTTCCTCGACCAGCTCGGGGAGAAGGACCCCGCCCTTGGGCGGCTGCTCGTCAACGACCCGGATGGCGTTGACGCCATCCTGCTCCAGTTCCCGACCTACGCCCACGATTCCGTCCACACGAAGGCCATCCAGGAGGAGATCGAGGCGCTCTGGTTCGGCGAGGACGACGCCATCACGGCGACGTCGCTGAGCATCATCGGCGTGACGGTGACGGACTCCATCACCGACCGGCAGACCGAGGCGATCAGCACCACCATCGTCGCGGCGCTCACCGTCCTCGCGGTCTTCTTCTGGGTGACGGTCCGCCAGCCGCTGCTGGCGCTGGTCGCCGTGGGGCCGATCGTGCTCGTGCTCGTCTCGGTGCTCGGCACCATGGCGCTGCTGGGCATCCCCTACACGCTGATCACCTCGATCATCACGGCGCTCTCGATCGGCATCGGGGTCGACTACACGATCCACGTGATCCATCGCTACCGCGAGGAGTTCGCGCACTCGCGCAACCCGGAGCGCGCGGCGGTCCGGACGCTCGCCACGACCGGTTCGGCGCTACTCGGCTCGGCGCTGACGACGGCCCTCGGGCTTGGCGTGCTGGTGGCCTCGCCGCTGGCCGCCTCGCAGCAGTTCGGCATCACGGCGGCGATCACGATCGCGTACTCGCTGGTCGTCGCCATCCTGGTGGTGCCACCCGCCATGACCGTCTGGGGCGCCTACCAGAACATGCGGCTGCGCTCCGCCGTGCAGCGCATGTCGGACGAACTCGACCTTGCCATCGAAGCGGTGCACCGGCGTCACGAGCAGGAGCGCGGCTCAGCGTAGGTGCTACCCGGCGAGGATGCCTGGGCGGGGCGCCTGCGGTGCGGCGTCAGACGGGCAGGTCGCGCACCTGCTCGGCAACGCGGAACTTCAGCTTCTTGGGCGACAGCGACGGGAACGGATTGATCTTGAGCTTGTAGTTCGCGGGCGACACCTCGAGCGTGAAGTAGTGCGCGATCATCAGCAGGTTGACGCCGAGCTGCAGCTCCATCCACCGCGAGCCGAGGCACGTGTGTGTGCCGAGCCCGTACGGGGCGTAACCGGGGCTGAGGTGCTCGTTACGCTCGGGCAGGTAGCGGTCGATGTCGAATGTGTAGGGGTCGGGGAACGTGTCTTCCATGTAGTGCGACGCCGTCTGGGCGATGAAGATCTGTGACCCCTCGGGCAGTTCGTAGTCCTCGACGGTGCAGGTGTTCATCACATTCCGGACTGACATCGGGACGATCGGGTACATCCGCATCGACTCCATGATGAAGCGGTGCGTGACGTCGATAGCGGCCCGGTCGAAGTCGTCCGGTGCGGGGTCGCCGTCGGCGAACAGCGTGTCGGCTTCGGCCCGGATGCGCTCGTAGAGCTCGGGCTGTGACGCCATCGCGTAGACCGCGAAGCTCAGCGCGTCGCCGAGGTACACGCTCGCGATGAGCGGCGCGGAGAGCGCGAAGCGCAGGTTCGACTCTGGCAGGAACTGCGGGTCGCTCGTGTGCAGGCTGAGCAGGTCGTCGGCGAGGTCGCGGGCCTCGCCAGCTCGCTGGGCCGGCGTATGGACACCCTGCACCCGGTCGAGGAGCTTGTCGATGCCCTTGGCCTTGCGTCGCATCCCCGGGGTCTTGAGCATGAACTTGGGGAGTACCTTCAGGACGTGGGTGCTGAGCGCGCGTGTCTTGAACTTGACGAGGTCCCCAATGAGGTCCTGGGAATCGACGCTGATCATGAGCGGTGAGAGTTCCGCGTTAATGAGCTCCCGGCACATCGTCAGCGCGGGGATAGCCTCTCCGACCTGCCAGGTCGACATCTGCTTGCGGGTGTCGCGGTAGAGGTCGTCAAGCTGGCCTTCGAGCCTCGCGCGGGAGTACGCGGGCGCCATGGACTTGCGGAAGCGGAAGTGGTCCGCGCCGTCCAGCGCAGGCAGGATGCCGTTCGCGCCGTAGATCTTCTCGAAGTCCTGGAGGTAGTCCTTGGTGCGGAGGTACATCCGGCCCTGCCGGTGCACCCACTGGTTCGTCTCCACCCCGGCCAGGAAGATCATCGGCTTCTGGAACGGCGGCCGGATCTGGAAGACCGGCCCGTACTCGAGCGCGAGCTCGGCAAAGAGCGCCGGCAGCCTGCCGCTCCGCAGGTGCCGATTGAGCAGGACCTTGCGCAGCGGCACCGTCGGGATCGCCTTGGTCAGGGCGGAGCGCTGGAACGGCGGCCCCGCGAGGTTCTGCGTAACCGCCTCGGCAATCGCTCGGCCGATCAGGTCCATCCGGCAGATCAGCTCGATCCGCGCCTCCGACTCATTGTCGAGGATGAAGATGAAGCGGAAGACGTCGCACGTGTTGATGAGGCAGACGAGGATGATGTCGCGCGGGCTGGGAATCTCGTCGTTGAACAGGACGTTGCTGATACGGCCCCGGACGAACTCAACCGCGGCGCCCTCCTGGGAGCCATCGGCCCTGCGAATCAGTTCCGGCTGCCACACTCCGGGACCGAGCGACCAGAAGTCTCCCTCGTGGTGTTCGAGGATGTTCATGCCGACCAGGTGCTCGAGGGTCGTGTCGATGATGGACTCGGCGCGCGGGGCGAGCCGTTCGATCCAGTACTGGGCGTTGCGTTGCACTGGGTCTGCGGCGATCTCTTCCAGCATCGAGTCCAGGGTGGGCACGCCCGTCGCTGTCTGGTCCAGCAGGATCAGCGAGTCGAGGTCCGTGTCGATGCGGGACCGGAGCGACAGTTCCGCGAGCGCGGATCCGACGACCGCACAGTTCAGCGCCCACCCCGGCACCTGGTGAAAGTACCCGCTCTCCTCGTTGAGGAGCATGAGCACAAGTTCTTCGGGGAGGGTGAGCGTCTGAGTAGCGACACGCTCGGGGGAGAGAGTCATCGGTGTTGCTCTCGCTTGATTGCCCTGGACGTCGGGGACGCCTCGCGGGGCCATACGAGCAACATCGTACCATTTATCATAATCGCGGGTCGCGGACGATCCGTGTCACGTCCATAGCGCGGGGCCGCCGCACCGCGCTTCGCGGTACACTTGATGTCCGGTTCGGCCGTGGCGAAGCCGCCAATCCCGCCGCCCAGGCCAGGGGAGGAGCGTCGAACGATGCCGGCACGACATGGAGAGCCGTCGGTCGTCGGGTTCCCGTCCCCATTCCCCGAGGGCTGGTATTTCGTCGCGACACGAGAGGACGTGCGCAAGGCCGGGCTCGTCCAGCGGACCTGGATGGGCGAGAACGTCATCGTCTGGAGCGACGATGACGGGCGCGTCTGCGTCGCCGAGTCGATATGCCCGCACCTCGGCTCCGAGCTGGGACCCGACGCCGGGGGCCGCGTCTGCGACGGCCGCCTGGTGTGTCCGTTCCACGGCTTTGAGTTCGATGCCACCGGCCAGTGCGTCGATACGCCCTACGCCGCCCCGCCCAGGTCGGCGCGGCTGCGAGTCTTCGAGACGCGCGAGATCGCGGGCCTGATCTACGCGTGGTGGGGCATCGACGGACGCGAGCCGCAATGGCGGCTGCCTGCGGACGAGCCCGACCAGGCCGGCTGGAGCAAGATCGAGGTCCATACCCTCCGCTTCCGCGCCCACCCCCAGGAGACCACCGAGAACGTGGTCGACATCGCCCACCTGCGCTACGTCCACGGCTACGGCGCCGTCGAGCGCATCGAGCCGGTCACGGTCGACGGTCCGCTCCTGCTGAGCAGCTGGAACTTCCAGAGCGTCCGCAAGGTCGCGGGATTCGCGAAGCTGGCTTTTGATCTCACGGCCCGCACCAGCATCTACGGGCTGGGCTACTCGTACGTGGACATCCGCGAGCACTCGATCGGCCTCGACATCCGCCTGTGGGTGCTCGCGACGCCCGTCGACGGCACGCTGATCGACATGTCGCTGGCCACGCAGGTGCGCGAGATCCGCAACCCGAAGCGCCGGATCGCGGGGCTGGGGTTCCTCCCGATGAGGCTGCGCGCGCCGATCATGAACAAGTTCATGGCCCGCCAGCAGGTGCACGACGTCGAGCAGGACATCGCGATCTGGAGCCGCAAACAGTACGTGTCGCCGCCTCGGCTCAACCGTTCCGACGGCGAGGTCACGATGTTCCGGGCCTACTGCGCCCAGTTCTATCCCGAGCCGGCTCTGCTCCCCGAGCCGTCGACGCCTGAGCCTGCGGGTGTGGCGCAGGGGGCGTCAGCCTGAGGCCCTGCGGAACCTCGAGCCGTACAGGATGCTCCCGTAGTAGTTGAATGACCGCCGGGCTTCGGCGTCGGCGAAGGGGTAGTCCGCGCCGAGTTGTCGCGCCGCTGCGAGCCCGCTCACCAGGCACGTCTCCTGGCTGTTGACCAGCGTGTGGGCGCCGCAGTGCCATGTCCGCCGCCTGCCCTGGATGAAGCGAAACAACGGCACGAGCCACGCGACGTGGCGCACGTCGTGCACGATGTGCTGGAACCACCGCCGTTCGACGACCTTGTCCTCATCGATGGGGCTGATCGGGTTGTAGGTCACCAGGCACGGCTTGTCGGACCCGCCGGCCCAGGGCTGCTGGTTGTGCATGATGTACGTGATCTCGTAGTTGTCGGGCCGCGCGCCGTACTGCTCGATGTGATTGCTCCGCGTCTCCAGTGCCCGCACCTCGCTGTCCGGCAGGACCGATGCGTCCGAGTGCACTACGGTGTGGTTGTGGAGCTCGCTCTCGTAGCGGACCGAAGACAGGATGTAGCGCTCCAGCATCGTCGGCTTGTCCAGGATCATCAGCGTCTGGTTCGCGTTGCACGCGAAGATCACCTCGTCGAAGGCCTCCCGCACGCCGTCTTCATCCTCGACCACCACGCGGGACGCCTGGCGATACACCTTCCGGACGGGCCGGTTGAGCGAGATCTTGTCCGCGAAGCCGGCCGACAGGTGTTCGTAGATACGACGTGTCCCCTGGTCCCACGTCTGCATGGGTGTGGAGCTCTCGATATCGAAGAACTCGAGGTACCTCGTGAAGAGCGATGCGGGCATGTCGAACACATTGGTCGCCATGAGGAAGTTGACGAACATGGGCTTCAGGACCTTGTACCGGAAGTCGCCGGACAGCCCGGCCATGTTGAGCACCGTACCCATGGTGATGTAGTTGAACGGGTTGAGCGCGTTCAGGAACTTCGACCGCGAACGGGTCAGGTACCCGAAGCGGTGCAGCATCCGAAGCACGCGCTGGAACTTCGCAATCTCGGGTTGCAGCTGCTGCCGGATGTCTGAGTCGAAGTCGTGGGCGTACACGCCGCCCCGGTACTTCACGCTGTAGCTGAAGCGCGTATCGATGAGCTCGATGCCGAACTGCTGCATCAGCAGCAGCATGTGCTGGTACACCGAGGGGATACAGGCGGTCACGGAGATGTCGAAGGGAATCGAGCTGCCGTCGTCCTGCGGCATGTCCGCCGTGATCGCGTTGCCGCCGAGTTCGTCACGGGCCTCGAACAGCCGGAAGTCGAAGCGGTCCGGGTGGTGGTTCAGCGCCCAGGCGGCCCCGAGCCCGGAAACGCCGCCGCCGATAATGGCTATGCGCCTCGGTCTGGGCGCGCTCCCGCTGGTCGACATGAGCCCTGCTCCCGCGATGCTCGACTGTTCTCGGCGAGCCAACGATACATCCCGAGGCGGCCCGGCACCGCGCCGGTTCGCCCCTACGTGACGTCGGCGGGCAGCGCCCCGGGCGAGAGGCCCTCCGTCTCCTCGGCGTCCTCAACCGTCATCAAAAGCGCGGGCAGGATGGCGAGGAGCGCCAGGATCCCGGCGATGGTGAAGATGTTCTGGAACACGGTGACCCCGGCTGCGATGAGGGGCGCCTCGGTCTCCTCGTAGGTGGTACCGACCGTCACGTGGGCGGTGAGACTGTAGAAGCGCTCGATGCCCCAGGCCGCGAGGGCCGCCAGCCCCAGCGCCATCCCCACCATGCGCGATGCGGTGACCAACGACGCGGCGGCGCCCCAGTAGTTGCTCGGCGCCGCACTCAGCGCGCTGACGCCGATGGGCGGGATGACCAGGCCGAACCCCAGCCCCGCCGCGATGAGCGGCGCCGATAGCCTGGGTTCGACCACGTCGGTCTCCCATGTACTCATGGTCAGCAGACCCAGGCCGATGAGCAGGAGGCCCGAGACGGTGACGGTCCGCACCCCTGTGCGCCGAAGGATGTAGCCCCCGATCACTGCGCCCACTGGGATCATGGCCGTGAGACGGATCAGGCGCAGCGCGCTTTCCCACGCCCCCTTCTCCATGACCGTGCCGGACATGAGCGGCACCGCGACCAGCGAGATGATCAGCGCGATCCCCACCAGGAACTGGGTGATGTTGGACGACAGGAATGCCTTCGAGCCGTACAGGAACGACGCCAGCAGCGGCTGCACCGCCCTCCGCTCGACGAAGATCAGCACGGCGATCAGGAGGATCCCGAGGACCAGCAGCAGGTACGGGACGAACGATTCCTGCGAGAAGATGCTCCGCTGCGACAGCGCGATCGTGAGCACCGTGAGTGCGCCGCCCAGCGCCAGCGCCCCGACGTAGTCCATCTTCGCCCCGGCGTTGGCGCGGTTCGGCAGGATGGCCAGTAATGCGATCAGCGCGAAGCTCTGTGGGACGTCCAGCCAGAAGATCCAGCGCCAGCCGATCAACTCGATGATGGCGCCCCCGTAGAGGGGGCCGAGCACGGACCCCGCCTCGGCTGATGCCGCCACGATTCCCAGGGCGACTCCTCGTTGCACCGGCGAGACGGTCCCCACTGCCATCGCCAGGCCGATGGGTACGGTCGCGCCGCCTCCAGCCGCCTGGAGCACGCGCGCGATGACGATCCACTCGAAGTTCGGCGCAACCGCCACCAGTGCCGAGCCGAGGGCGAACAGGAGCAGGGCCGCCTGGAACATCCGCACCCGCCCGTAGACATCGGACAGGCGCCCCGCCAGCGGCATGGCGACGGTGTAGCTGATCAGGTAGCCGGTGACGATCCAGGACGCCTTGTCCAGGTCGGTGAGCGGGATCTCCAGGTCCACCATCACGCTGGGCAGCGCGGCGACGACGACGGTCTGATCCAGGGCGGTCGAGAAGACCCCGATGCACAGGATCCCCAGCACGACCGACGGGGAAGAACGCAGTGATGTCAGACGAGACTGGACTGCGTTCACGGGCCCGAAGCTACATCCGGAAGCTGGATGTTGACGGGGGCGTCGATGGCGAAGGTCAGGACGCGGTTCGTTTCGGATGCGTCTTCGTCATACAACCGGCCGCGTAGGCTCATCTGCTGCAGCGTGTGGTCGACCTCGTCGATCCACAGGCTCAGCGTGATGGGATGACCCGGGTCGGCCTCCGTGATGAGGTCCGAGAGGTCTTCGGACACAATGCTGCCGTCGATGCGGATCGTGGGTGTACCCATGATCTCCTCGCGCCCTGCAATGGCCGGCTCCCGCATCTTCGAGAGGACCTCGCTCAGGGTGGGGCCCACGCCCCGGAAATTGAACGGCACCTGGTCTGCCGGCAGGGGTGTCCACGGCGCGTCTTCCGAGAACTTCATGTACGCCTGGTCGCCGACCCCCAGCATCTCGATCTTCACAAAGCCGAGGCCCGGAGCCACCACGCTCACGAGCATCCGGAAGCTGTCGGGATTCGCTACCTCTGCCTCCATGCTCTTGAACGTCGTCCCGAAGAACTCGGCCCCCGATTCCGATTCGTCGATCATGTCGAACTGCGCCGACGACATGGCGGCGAGCCGTTGTGCCGCACTCGAGAGGAGGTCATCCATCGTCAACTCTGGGGTAGGCGTTGGGGTCGGCGTGGGGCTCGCCGTCGCGGTTGGATCCGGATTAGACGTAACGGTGACTTCGAGCTCGCCCGAACACGCAGCCGCGTAGAACACGAGACCCATCGCCAATACGGCGACAGGCAACCTGCTACGTCGTGTCCGGGGCCAACTCATCCCGTATCTCCGTGAGCTCGCAGTCAGTTGCGAGGCAGCAAACGTGCTGGGAAGACCCTGCTTCCACGCCAATCAAGCGTGACCAGTCCGTCCGTCAACAGTACCTGTGGTCGGATGGACGAGAGCCAGACGCGCATCTCGCGGCCACCATGGCGCCGACTGACTATATCATTCGCGATACCGCCGCTCGGGGCGGCCACGTGGCCTGTGTGCGCGCCTTCACACGCATTCTCGCCGACGTGAACGTGGCCACGCAGCGTAGGTTCGCCGCCTATTCGCCGCCCAGCGCGCGCTCCATCGCGGCGTACTCGTCGCGCCTCCAGCGACGCGACAGCGGCGCGCCCGGGATCATGCCGTGTGCGCCGTGGAACGCGCCCGGGTACACATGCAACTCGACGGGCACGCCCGCGTGTGCGAGCGCCTGCGCGTACTCGACGTCCTCGTCCAGGAACAGGTCGAGCGTGCCGACGCTGATGTATGCAGGCGGCAGCCCCTCGAGGTCCGATGCGCGGGCCGGCGCGGCGTACGGCGAGATGTCGTCGGCGCCCGCGCGACCGTCGAGGTAGGCGTTCCAGCCAAGCTCGTTGAGCGCGCGATTCCACACCCGCGGGTCCGTGATCGTGTGGCTGCTGGGCGTGACGTTCCGGTCGTCGAGCATCGGGAACACGAGCGTCTGGTAGCAGATGGCGACCTCGCCCCGGTCGCGGGCGAGGAGTGCGAGGCCGGCGGCCAGCCCGCCGCCCGCGCTCCCGCCGCGGATCGCGACGCGGTCGCGGTCGATGCCCAGAGTGTCGGCCTGCTGCCAGAACCACAGGAGGCCCGCGTAGCAGTCCTCGAGCGGCGCGGGGTACGGGTGCTCCGGCGCCAGCCGGTACTCGACCGACGCGACGATGACGCCGAGGTTGGCGGCGTAGGCCATGCAGTCCAGGTCGGAGCCGGGCACGTCACCGGCGATCATCCCGCCGCCGTGGACGTTGTAGACGGCCGCCGCGGGCTTCGGCAGGCCGGTCGGCTGGTACACGCGCACCAGCACGTCGGGGCCGCCCTCGGGTCCCGGGGCCATGTGGTCCTCGAAGGTCACGCCCTCGCGCGGCGGGGCCGGGACTGCCGCCATCCCCGTCTCACGGAACGCCGCGACGGCGCCGCGGACATCGGTCGAGTCGACCGTGCGGCCCGGCATGGCGGCCAGCGCCTCGCGGTACGCGGGGTCGACCAGCGCGTCGATGTCGAGTGTTCCTGCTGCCATGTGGGGCTCCTCCGGGTGGGCGGCGCTACGTGCGCCGGATGATACAAGCCCGCCCCGGCGGCCGAGTCGGGTCGCGCGCGGCGCTCGCAGCCGCGAAGATGGACAGACCCAGCGCACGGCCCGTCGCCCCGGAAGACCTCGCCCCGACACATGATCACGATCAACGACGTCACGATGCGCTTCGGCGGCCAGCTCCTCTACGAGGGCGTGAACTGGCAGCTCCGGCCCGGCGGCCACTACGGCCTCGTCGGGGCGAACGGCTCCGGCAAGTCCACGCTGCTCCGCCTCATGACCGGCGAGCTCACACCCGACGAGGGCGCGATCGTCCAGCCGGCCGCGCTCCGCCTCGGCACGCTGGGCCAGGACCAGTTCCGCTTCAACGACATGCGGCTGATCGACGTCGTGCTCATGGGCCGCGCGCAGCTCTGGGCCGCCATCGAGGAGCGCGCGCGACTGCTCGGCGGCTCCGTCGACGCGCTGACGCCCGAGGCCCCGATG
>Ga0209754_1002678_pt1 | contig 13642 bp, 15 predicted proteins | sample MesohylBB_FD_187295 | JGI IMG/M metagenome (GOLD analysis project Ga0209754, IMG submission 187295) | Host-associated microbial community of the marine sponge Aplysina aerophoba from Gulf of Piran - sponge mesohyl, lysed by bead beating... | ecosystem: Host-associated > Porifera > Sponge >... | reverse complement strand
CCCCCCAACACATCCCCATCCACCACCGTCACCCGATACGCCCCCCCGGATCACGGACATAGACAATGCCCCCAACGTCTGTCAACAGGCGCAGCACCATCGGCAGCTTGCGGGCCACCGTCGAACGTGAATAACCCGACTCAGCCGCCAGACTCCGGTACCGCACCGGACCCCCCGAAAGAAGTCCTCGTCACCATACCTATGCTTGGATTCAAGGACTGGATTAACAAACGATACTCATACTGATAACTCAAATTCCTAAATGAACTGTGACCTGGAAGTATATCCCATATTACGGTGGATGGGTGGGAATCGCCATCCCAACGGACGGGCTCCCGGTGGCGCCTCGCTCCACACGGTCCCACCCGCATCGAGAATGGACTCGCCGAGATCGCGGTGCTGGCGCGGATACCACACATCGACTCCAGATCCGAGCACCGCTATCCCCGGTGCCGGCCCGAGCAGCGAGCCCCGATGGGCAGCACCGTCGATTCCCTTGGCCAGCCCGCTGACCACCGACCAGCCGGCCTTCGATACGGCCTCGCCGTACCGCTCCGCCATGCGCCTTCCGTAGACCGTGCAAGCCCTAGTCCCGACGATCGCCACTGCGGTCCCCTCGAAAACGGGGCCGCGCTGGAATAGGAAGAGGGGTGCATCGGGCAGGTTGCTCAGACGTTCCGGAAAGCCATCGTCCGAGGGAAGGACGAGGTCGATGCGGGCCCGGAGGAGGCGCTCCCGTCGTTCCGCCGCCGGAACGGCCGCCGCCTTCCGCGCCTCCTCGGGAACCTTCAGGTTGCCGCGCTGGATCTGGCGGAGAATCCTGCCCGGAGATCCGGCCTTGGTGACGAGCCCGCGCAGCCGGTCGGGATGCATGCCGACATGGGCGAGCCTGATGAGATCATCGGTGGAATCGTTCACGGTGCCCCCTGAGTACCAGCGCCTGGCTGGCGTGCGACTCTTCGACCACCGCCGAACCGGCCAGGTCCGCAACCGTCCTCGCCAACCTTCTGACCCGGTCGAAACCTCTGCCCGTCATCGAACCGTGTCTCAGAGCGCCCTCGATCATCCGCTGGGCTCCGGTGGCGAACTCCAGCCCGTCGAGTTCGCTGCGCACCAGGTCACGGTTGCGCACTCCGCGTACCCGCTGTGCTTCCCACGCTCCGGCGACTCGTTCCGCCACGTCCCGGCTGGGTTCCCCTGGCGGTCCCATGAGAGCGTCGGGATCAACCCGCTCGACACGGATCCGGATGTCGAATCGATCCATCAACGGACCGGACAGCCGGCGCCGGTAGCGCTGGATCATGTGCTCGCTGCACTCGCAACCCTTCCGGAAGTGTCCATGAAACCCGCAGGGGCACGGGTTCGTGGCAGCAACCAACTGGATGGCTGCCGGGAAGGTGACCGAGATGCCCTTCCTGGCGATGGTCACCTCACCCTCCTCGAGCGGTTGCCGTAGCGCATCGAGGAGTTGGGGACGGAACTCCCCCAGTTCGTCGAGGAACAGCACTCCTCGATGGGCCATGGTGATCTCTCCCGGCACCGGCACGCCCGATCCCCCGCCGATCACCGCAGCGGTGGTCGCCGTGTGGTGGGGTGATCGGATGGGCGGCCGAGTCAGGCAAGGCCGCGCCTTGCCGGCCGACGACCATACCTGGGCGACTTCAAGGGCGCTCTTGTCATCGAGGTCGGGCAGGACACCGGGAAGGCACCGGGCGAGCATCGTCTTGCCGGAACCCGGAGGGCCGGACAGGAGCAAATGGTGACCTCCGGCCGCTGCCACCTCGAGAGCCCGCTTGGCGAGGGGCTGTCCCCTCACTTCGGCAAGGTCGTGGGGATCCGGGAGCGTGACTCTCGGAGGGGGAACGGCCTTGGAGACAGACTCTCCGAGGGCAGTTGCGATCGCCACGGGCAGCGAACCCACCACTTGGACATCGGCGGAGGTCACGACGCTCGCCTCGGCAGCTGCCGCGGGTGGCAGCAAGCATGGAACTCCAAGCTCGGCAGCGACGACGGCAGCTCCGAGGCCCCCGCGGGCGGGTCTGAGACTCCCGTCGAGGGCCAGCTCCCCTAGAGCAACCACGTTGCACGCCCCGACGGGTATCTCACCCGCCGCCGCGAGCAGTGCAAGAGCTATCGGTAGGTCGTACGCGCTCCCGGACTTGGGGAGGTCCGCCGGCGCCAGGTTCACAGTGACTGATCGGGGTGGGAAGCGGTAGCCGGAAACGGCCATGGCCGCCATCACCCGGTCCTTCGCCTCCCGGACTGCGGTGTCAGGTAAACCGACCACGTTGAGCCGGCCCTTCTCTCCTCCTCCTACATGTGCTTCCACGCTGGAAGCACAGACTACAGTTTCTGACTGTTTCATCCGGTTGCGCCATAGTTCATAAACTCCCAGGTCATCCGGTATATTAGCACCCGTAACGTGCCGTCCGCTGTTTCCGGCTGTTTCGGGCTGTACCCCCCTTATTCACGTGCTAAGGTAATAACTGAAGGCATTCTCAGGAGTGTGTATGAGTAGGACGAAGCAACCGGGACGGCCTCTCACGGCCACATTCGTGAGGTCGGTGACCCGGCCAGGTCGGTACGGTGACGGACGAGGGAGCCACGGTCTCAGCTTGCTCGTGAAGCCGATGAGCAACGGCCGGACCAGCAAGACATGGAGCCAACGGGTCAGGATCAACGGACGGCCCACCTACCGGGGCTTGGGTCCGTACCCGGTGGTCACCCTGGCGGAAGCCAGGAAACTCGCCCTCAAGCACGCTCGCGAGCTACGGGCCGGTCGCGACCCCTGGGCAGCCAGCCGGGTTCCGACCTTTAAGCAGGCCGCCGAGCGAGTCATCGGGATTCACGCCGCAAGCTGGAAGCAAGGGACCCGCACGGAGAAGGACTGGCGGGCCACGCTCACCACCTACGCGTTTCCGGTGATCGGACCGAAACGGGTAGACCTGATTACCACCGCGGACGTGCTGCGCGTGGTCGGTCCGATCTGGACGGAGAAGGCGGCCACTGCGCAGCGGCTACGTCGCCGCATATCCGTCATCCTTGCCTGGTGCATCGCTGAGGGCCACCGGAGCGACGACCCGGCGGCCAAGGATGCCGTCCTAGCCGCGTTGCCCAGAGCCAACGGACCGCGCAACCACCACCTCGCGCTACCGCACGCGGAAGTAGCCGACGCCGTGGCCAGGGTACGACAGGCTCCGGCGCTACCAGCCACCCGCCTCACCGTCGAGTTCGTGATCGTCACCGCTTGCCGGTCTGGCGAGGTGCGGGGCGCACGCTGGGCTGAGATAGACCTAGCTGCGGCTATCTGGACGATTCCGGGCGAGCGGATGAAGACGGGCCGGGAGCATCGTGTACCTCTCTCGACTGCGGCCAAGGCTGTACTGGACCAGGCCGCCGAACTCTCCGACGGGTCCGGCCTCGTGTTTCCCAATCGTGGCCGCCCGCTCTCCGGCGAGGCGCTGCGGAGGGTCGCCCGGCGTCTTGAGACGACCATCCACGGCCTCCGCTCGACGTTCCGGGACTGGTGCGGCGAGTCGGGAGTTGATCGGGTAGTTGCCGAGGCTGCGTTGGCCCATCGGATCGGCTCGGCCGCTGAGCAGGCCTACTCCCGAAGTGACCTGTTGGAACGCCGTCGGGAAGTAATGGAGGAGTGGGCCGAGTACCTGGCTCCCCGGCCAACCTAGCACCGTACTAGATCGTTAACCGATCTAATATGATGCTGAGATGTACTACAATTAGTTCATGCCGCTATGATCTCCCTGAAACTCCCAGTAAACGGAGACACACATGGATACACGAATCTTGCGGCCAACCGAAGTCGTTGAGCTGGTCGGTGTGTCGAGGACCACCATCTGGCGGTGGACAAAGGACGGCCGGTTCCCAAAGCCCGTGCGGCTGCCCACCCGCTCAAAGCTCATCGGCTGGAGGTCAACCGACATCGAGGAGTGGATCGACAACCTGGAGCAGGCGGGCGGCTTCCTGGCCCGGTTGCTGAACGACCACCCTCGGCTACACATCCTCGGATCGGACCCGCAGCGGAGCGGCGAGTCCGATGTGGGCTCCGCCGCCGCTCCGCCCAGCGGTGAGCCCCCTACTGTCGGTCTCTACTCCCCCGGCCAGGGTGCCCCTTGGTATGTGCAGTGCCGGAACCCCGACGGTACGGTGAACGACTCGTCGCCTCCATACTCGACCCGCCAGGCAGCCTCCAACGTCTTGGCCCAGATCGGGCGGCTCAGCGTGGCCACCGCCGACCGTGACATCGGACACCGCGCCGTCGCCGAACCCCCATCCAGCACCTGCCGGTGCTCGCTGAAGGGGTGGCGGTGCGAGCACATCGAGGGGCCGCAGCTCGAAGTGGACCCACCCGACCGCGGCCACGGACTCAGCCTGTAAACCTCGGACCTAGTTGCAGGTAATAGGGCATTACCTGCAACTGGAGGACCCGGCGCATACCGAACAGTCCTGCAAAATGGGTTCGGCGCCGGCCGGATCGTGCACGCACCGGGCGGATTACCTGCAGTTGACCGCCAAGGCGGCGCTTACGGCCCGGCGCCCGTGGCACCGGTCCTCATGTTGAGGAGCACCCACCGCGCCACCACCTCGACCCCGCCACCCCTACGGCGCTGCCGCTTCGCAGAGGAGTGGAATCTGGAGGTGCCTGTAGATGTCTTTGAGCGTTGGTGGGAGGACTTCCACTGATCCCCCCCCCTCCCGGGGGAACTGGAACGGCTCGGAGACGACACCGGGTTCCCTCCCACGCAGCTCGAGAGAGCAGTACGCCTGCTGGCGCTCGTCGACGATCATGTTCGACAACCCTTACATCGGTGGGCTCGCATCCAGAGCCTGCCGGTGCTCGATGGAAGGATGGCGGTGTGAGCACATCGAGCCGCCAGCATCGGAACCGCCCGACTGGGGCCGCGGTCTGAGCCTGTAGCCCCCCGGACGTAGGGCCAGCAACTCCGGCGGGTGACTCCGGCTTGCACGACATGGGCGGCTGTCGGGCCGTCGGGCACCGCTTGGCGGGCGCAGCGGCAACGGGGGGTAGCCGTCTGACGGCCGAGTGTGCCTTGGTCCCCGTCGGTAGCGGCCCGTTAGAATTGCTTTAGGAGTGGAAGGTAGGCTGTGGCTCAGCTGACAGAGAGATCGCAGGCCCGTCGCGGGATCCGCAGGCGGTTGTTTAGAGCGGCGGATCTGCCTCGCCTCATGTCGGTTCCCGACCCGCGCGGCCCTTACCGTGCTCCTGTGCTGCAGTTCATCTGGGATTGGAACGTGGCTCCGGACAAGTCGACCCTCGTCAGCGAGGCGCCGGTCTACGACGGTGACGACCCGAATCTGCTGCCGGCGATCGCCGTGGTCGTCCACGCCCTAGCCGACCGCGACGGCGTGCCGGTGCCTGACTGGGTTGCCGGCCACCGCGCTCCCGCCGACGTGATGCTGTTCGGCTACGCGTTCGACAAGCCGTACGCCCGGTGGGTTCGGCTACGGTCCCCCGCCGTGTGCGACCCGCATCGGGTCTGGTTCCACCCTCGGGTGCTCGACAAAGGCACGCCTGAGTGGTGGCTGCCCTGGGATTGAGCGACGACCCGAACCTGCTCGACGCGGGGCGGATCGGAGACCTGTTCGGGGCGGTTAACGCGGGTCTGGGTGGTGTCGGCCTCCAGGCTCCCGTCGAGGTGGTGGTCGTGGGAGGCGCTGCCATTGCTATGCAGTGGAACCCGGGCCGGGCCACCTACGATGTCGATGTTGTGTCCGAGGGTATCCCAGCGGTGTTGTGGGATGTGGTGGCAGACGTCGGACGGGCGGAGGGTCTCGACGCTGAATGGTTGAACGCTGCCGCACGGGTAAAGGCCCCCACCGGCCCGACGCCGGGGGAACCTACTGCGATATATGTCGGGTCGCACCTGCGAGTGTACGGGGCGAGTCCTCACTACGTGTTGGCTATGAAGCTGCTCACGGGCCGGGGCGTGGACCTCGAGGACATCCCCGTACTCCTCGATGTGGTCCAGCCGACGAGCCGCGACGAGTTGTACGACCTAGTCGAGCGGGCATATCCGACGGCTCAGATCCCTGCTTCCGCCCGCTACATCATCGAGCAGTCGTGGGACACCTACGCCGCTGACCGACCCGATCGGGGCCAGAGCGGGGCGGGAGAGCGGCGAGCGCATCGGGTGTCCCTGTCCGTGCAGCCCGCCCTCGCCCGTACCGACGGGTGGGACATGGCGATCCGGAGCGTCGACGGCTCAGAGCTGAGACGCTCCGCTCTGTACCCGACGCGGGAGGACGCCGAGGCTGCCGCCCGCTTCGCTGTCGACGTCGTGGACGTGCACTATCCCCTCCACTTCGCCGGAGGGGTCTCCGCTCCCGAGGCCGCTCCCGAGGCTGTAACAGTGAACGTCGTGTCGTCCGGGGAAGAGCACAGGCTGGTGGCCGCAGCCCCCGACGGGGAACTGGTCGCGTATTCGGACCCCTACACCTCCGTCGCCGCGGCCAGCACCCTTGCCTTCGTCGAAGCGCTCAGTCACATGGTCGGGGACCCTCGCGGGCGGCGGGCCATGCACGTCGACGTGGACACCGCCTGCGACTGCCCAGCCTTACGGAAGGGGCCGTGCAGACACCACCGCCTTCCCACCCAGCGCTTACCCCTCCCCTCCCGGGAGGCTTCCTCCCGGAACCCTGAAACGGTCGGTACCACCCGGCCGGACACCATCCGCCCCCCGCTCGGAGGTTCAACACCGCTTGGCGTCCGGGTCCAGCCTTTCACCCTCGACAACCACGGCTGGGAGGTAGCCACGACCGACCCCGACGGTACTCCCCGACAGCTGTCGGGGCCGCACCCCACGGTCGAGGAAGCCGAGGCATCCCGTGACTTCATGGTGCGACTCGTGAACGTCCACCCCCGGCTACACATCCCCGGATCGACCCCTCAGCGGAGCGCCCAGTCCGATGTGGGCTCCGCCGCCGCTCCGCACAGTGGTGAGCCCCCTACCGTCGGTCTCTACTCCCCCGCCCAGACCGGACGCTGGTACGTCCAGTGCCGCAACCCCGACAATACGGTGAACGACTCATCGCCTCCATACCCGACCCGCCAGGCAGCCACCACCGTCTTGGCCCAGATCGGGTGGCTCAGCGTGGCCACCACCGCCCGTGACATCGGACACCGAGCCGTCGCCGAACCCCCATCCAGCAGCTGCCCGTGCTCGCTGAAAGGGTGGCGGTGCGAGCACATCGAGCCGCCAGCACCCGAACCGCCCGACCGCGGCCACGGACTCAGCCTGTAAACCTCGGCCCTCCGTGACCGTCGCGGTGTCTAGGGGCTGAGAGCCTCGACCGCGCTGTGCCGGTCGCCGTCGGTGGGCAGGCTGTAGAGGAGGGTTGTGTCGAGGCGGGCGTGGCCGGCGAGGTCGGCGACCATGAACGGGTCGGTGCCGTTTCGTACTAGGCGGGTCACGAAGGTGTGCCGCAGCGTGTGGGCGGACAGGGTGGGGATGTCGGCGGCGCGTCCGGCTTTCGTGACGACGTCGGCAATCGCCCGGCTGCTCAATGCGTTGCCAAGCCGGGACAGCCAGAGCGCGTCCACGTGGATGTCGTCTCGGATCGGCCATCGGGTCCGATCAGCCTTCCAGGCATCGATCGCTTTGCGGCATTCAGCGTTGAGCGGAACGGTGCGGGAGCGGCGGCCCTTGCCGCTCCGCACGGTGAGGTCACCTTTGCGGCGGGTGGCGGCCACGTCGCCGATCTGGAGGACGGCGAGCTCCGCCCGGCGGATCCCGGTGTGGAGGAGGGTGAGGATGATCGCTCGGTCGCGACGAGACAGGGTGGCAACGTCGCGGCGTAGCGCTTTGACCTGTTCCCGGGCGTAGCAATTTGGGTGCCTGGCGGGGGACAGGTTCCGGTTCGGTCGGCACGGCGAGCCCGCGGGAGAGATAGAAGTTGTGGATTGCGGCCAGTGCCAGGTTGACGGTCCGAGGCGCGAACCGCCGTTCGGTGAGCATCCACCCCTTGTAGTCACCCACCGCCCAAGCCACCCGCCGGAGGTCTGCTTCCTTTCTCTGTTCGTAGGAGCGGGCCGCAGGCCCCCACCCGATATGCGCCGATCCGTGAGTGTGGTCGGGCAGCAGTTCCTCGGAGTGGTCGAGGGTTCCGAGCCATTGCAGGTACTGGCGGACCTGGGCCAGGTAGCCGGCTCGAGTACGGCCGGCGAGGGGCTGTTGCTGTAGCCAGGTGGCGTACCCGTCGCACGCCTCGGCGATGCCGGTAGGGAGGGTGGAGCCGCCCAGTGGCACGAGGCGGACCTATGGGACCGGGTGGCAAGCGCAGGGTCTGATCCGGGTGACCCAGCTTATGAGGAGCCCAGCCGGGTAACAGATCACGGTAACCAGCGGCATGACATGGGGCCACACCCACTCGCCGCCGCCGGGGATCGGCTGGCCGAGCACCCAGCGGCTGTAGAGGCTGGCAGCAAGCGGGGCGGTACCGTAGAGGAGCAGGATCACGGCGGTGGCCTGACCGACGATCCCGACCCGGGCGACTATCCGCCGTATCCGGAGCGTGTCACGGAGGGGTATGTGTGGGTGGTCGCACTGGTGATCGGTGGGCTGGCCGGGGGTGGCCACGTCCGGGGTGCTCCTTGTTAGAGGCAGGTCGTTTCGGCTGTTAGCGGCCGCTCTCGAGCGCATTGTAGGCAGTAGAGGGCGTCTGATCTGCCTTTAATGGGCATTGTCGGCGCAATGAGCGGCCGCCGGCATCGCCCGGACGCGGTGCTCGATGCCGAGGGCATTGGGAGCGTACCCGGGCTAGCATCAGTAACTCCCGCCCCGAGGTTAGAGACGATGACCCATCCCGCCGGGCCCGTACGGGCGACTACCCTGGAACACCGTCCTATATGTCAAAGGCCGGTGTCGATACCCGCCGACATGGACGACCGCTCTTTGCCCAAAGCCACGGGCACCGTTGTGTTGCCCCCCCACATCGCGTGGAGCTTCCCCAGCGAACACAACCTCGAAGACCCCAAGCAGCTCCGGTACGCCTACGAGCGGGTTATGACAGAAGGCCTCGAAGACGACGTGCGGTTCTACATCGACATCGACGTCCTCCTCAAGGTGTGGGACGAACTGTGGCTGTCCCCCCACGTACGCGACGCCTGGTATGAGTGGCTACGCCGACGGCGGCTCGTCGCCTAGACGTTGTGGGGCTCTCTCCCCTACAGCGCAGGATCCGAAGGGTCGTCGCTCGGCTCCCTGAAGTCGGAGACCTCGCCCTCGCCGGGGGTGCTGCTCTCATCGTTGGGGGCGTAGCGGAGCGCCCCACCAACGACCTCGACTTCTTTGCTCCAGCTACCGACCCAGTCGCCGAGTCCCTCGGTGTGGTAGAGGGGGCGCTGACGGCTGAGGGCTTGGAGGTTAGGCGGCTGCGGTCTACCACTACCTACGCCCGGTTGGAGGTCCGATCAGAAACCGAGACCACCTACGTCGACCTAGCCAACGACTTCCGCCTCCTGCCAGCGCTCCCCACACCCGAAGGGAACGTCCTCTCCCTCGGCGAACTAGCGGCCGACAAGACCCTAGCGCTTGCCTCCCGGGCTGAGGCCCGTGACTACATCGACCTCCATGCCCTTGCCCGCCACTTCCCACTTGACGACATGTGCAACCTAGCGGCAACCAAGGATCAGGGGTTCAGACCCGCTCAGTTAGCTGCGGCCCTCGCTTTCTTTGACGAGCGGCCCCGTTCGGGCTTCGATCTAGACGACACTGCCTATCAGAGCCTGCGCTCCTTTGCTCTCACCGCGGCCGACGAGCTGCGGCACAAGGACCGCTCAGACCCGTACGGCCTCGATTCGCGGGCAGGGTCCGCCTCCCGACGCGGCAGAAGCGGACAGGGCCTCGGGTTCTGACCGTAGAGGACACGAGCAGTTACCCCTTGGCGTGACGCTCGTGGTGGATCGGCGGACTAACCATCGGACCTGCCTCTAATGGGCATTGGAGGAGCTTCCCAGGGGGGTCCGGCGCAGGTGTCAGAGCGACACGCCCGGAGGGTCGGAGGCGGACCGGCGTCGTAGAGGGCGGCCGCTCTCGAGGCTGCGAGTGTCGAGGAACCGGGTGACCTGGCTAGCGCAGTAGTCCACGCGGCGCACTTCAGGTTCATCACCGAATTGGGCGGCCGTGTAGGTGGCTAGACGACAGACACTCCGGATCAGTGGTTCCACAACCTCGACAACCGGATCCGGGTCCTTGCCCCGTTCGTGATACCGCGACCACCTGTGCCAGCGTGTGATCTCCTCCGGCTGTACGGGGTGGAGCAGGTGGGCCGTGACATACTCCCGTATTGGCGGCGGCAGTCGTAGGCAGAGAAGCTCGATCTTGTGACCCCAGGGCTGGTTGTCCGGGTCGGCCGTTACATGGATCAGCGCTTTCAGAGCCGACTCAGCGACCTTCTGAGCTGACCCTCCCAGGTCGAGCAGGCGGCTCAACTCAGCAAGGTGTGCCTCCTCTGCCATGCCGAGCTCGGCGTAGAGGGTCTGCATCCGACTGGGTTCAAGCCGCTCGTGCAGGCTTTCGATGGCGCCAGCGGTATGCCCGAGCCGGTAAATCGCTTCCTGGTAGTCGTCGGTTGGCATCACCATCTCCTTGTCCCAATCGACTGCGCCCGGCGGGCGGTCTACGAGGATGGTCCCGAACCGGGCTGCGCGCGCCTCTAACGAAGTACGAACACGCGTTGTCCGCATCTTCCACTCCGGTCGGTCTGTGACTAGAACGTCTACCGAGCATCCGGCGGCCGCCCGCGCTGCCGCCTCGGCAGGCGTTGCAATCGCCCCGCGCTCGCTGTAGTCGATGTCGTCGTAGATCGCCACCAAGTCGACGTCGCTGTGCTCGGTCGCCTCACCGCGAGCGACCGAGCCAAACAAGACAACCCTGCCTACCCCGACGGCCGCCAACGCCTCCGCTGCTCGCCTAGCGTCCTCAATGGTTGGTGCCACCGCGGTCATATCTCATAGGCTACTACCGCTCTAGGCGCGGCTACCGCCCGACGCCGCCGAGGCGCAGTGCCCAAGGGTGATCTGCCGCTAATGGGCATTGTCGGACGGTCGGGCCGAGTGCGGGAAGACGGGGGCCTGGTGCACCGTAACGCTCTGCGACCTAGTCGCCCTTTGCGACGAGGCGGGCGGATTGCCAGCGGGAGTCCTTATCGGTACCCGCTACCATTTCCGCCGTCGAGCACGAGGTGACTATTGCCGACGATTGACGACCTGCTGGGACCGCCGCCGGCCGAGGGAGTTGACCCGCTCCAGTTGTGGCGGCTGGGAACGTTGACCGCTGTGATGCTGCCACCGCTTATGACCGTACCTGACCCCCGAGGGCCGTATCGTGCCCCGATGCTGCAGTTCATCGCGGACTGGAACCGCGCGGAAGATCGGGCGGCGCTGATCGCTGAGGCCCCTGTGTATGAGGGTGACGATCCGGTTCTCCTGCCGGCGATCGCGGTCGTTGTCCATGCATTGGCCGACCGGGCGGGAGTGCCGCTGGCGGATTGGGTTCTCGACCATCGGGCATCCGAGGACGTGATGCTGTTCGGCTGGAAGTTTGCGGGGGAATACGGGCGGTCTGTCCAACGCAGGGCTCACCCGGCCTGTGCCTACCATCGGGTTTGGTTCCATCCCCGCACGCTCGACAAGGGCACTTCGGACTGGTGGCTGCCCTGGGACTGAAGTGACCCCCAGCAGAGGGGTCGCTCTGACCCCGGACCTGCTGCAGGGTCTGTTCGAGGCGGTGGACAACAACCCTCGCTCCCGGTCCCCGGCCCGTCGATCTGCTGGCGGTCGCCAACGCCGCCCACCCGATCCGCTTCGAGGGGTGGAAACCCTGGCTCCGGGACGGACCCGGCTACCGCCCACCGTCCGCTGAAGAGGCCGCCACCACGGTGTGGGTCAAGCCGCCGTCGTCACAAGATGGGGATTTTCAATGATCGCCAACACACGGTCGTGGTCTAGTCGGTCACCCTGGCGGGCTACCATGTTTTCCGACACGGCCCATCTCCGAGTTGGCATGTATTGTGGCAACGGGCACACGTCCGGCATCGGTTAGAAACCCCAACCCCTAACCGGCTAAACATCCCATGTCGAGGGAAGGAAGAGATCGTCTGCCTTCCCCTTTCGAGGTACCCCCCGGCGACCGCAAAAGGGAATCCTGCTAGTCTGCTCGCCTGGTTTCGGAACCCTCGGCGGTTGTCCTGCGCAATCAAAAGTCACCGGGGGTCCGAACCCACAGTCCCATCTGAACCGCACCACACCCGCAGCGGTGAGGATTGAACCGCCCCGGATGCCCCGGAGACTCGAATTGGTTGGGAGATAAAGGGTGTCATGGGAAGACCGATCACATAATCACCAGAGGTCCCTTGCCAACAGCTGACCGACAACGACAGGGTGTCCCTTGTCGGAGCGGAACGGACAGAGAGTGCTCTAACAGGCGGCGCCGGCCCCCCTAACCTCCGGTGACCTCACCGAGACTAGGGCCACAAGATCTGTGGCGTCTTTGACGAGCGCCGCCGCCTGCGATGCCATGATGCCCTCCCCTCCGGGCGAAGCAACGCCAGGTTCCTACCCGACCGACGCGTACGCCGACGCGTACGCCGGCGCGTACTCCGGTCTCTGACCTGGGAGAACCCCGCGCCGGCTCCAGCACCGCCGGGTTACGTCCTCCCCGGGCCCCGGTCCTCTCGCCCATGTCGGCTACACCGCCCTGGCTCCCCCCGACGGTTACCTATCGAGGCGAGGGCCGGCACTCCGCAATTCACACCCCGCGGGACCCAACCCAGATCGGGCCGACGCGAGACGAGACACCGACGGACACGCCGACATTGCACAGCCCCCCCGCCGATGAGGCCCAGCCCCCAGGGACAACCCCCCACCCCAAGAAGGGCCACCCACAAAACGGGCCAGTGCCCACAGGACGGCAAACAAGCGAACACAGGTCGAGACGCTGGGGCCGTCTTCACCAAACAACGGTTACCGACACCCCGCCCGGAGCGGCGACACAGGTCCACACCGAAGGCCGTCCGCCGCGTACTCCGCCGCGTACTCCGCGTACTCCGCCGCGTACTCCGCCGCGTACTCCGGTCCCTGACCTGGGGTTTTACCCCACCGACAGCACACCGGGAATCTGGTCTCCGACCACCCGTACGGTCGCCCGGCGACAGCGGTACCTATAGCCCGTTTACCGCTGTCGCCGACTAGTCGACCGCCCTAGGCGGTCCCACAGACTGCATCCCGCCGGCCGCTACCGGCTGGCCCCCACCCCACGGCTCGGTAACCGGGAGTCCTCCAGTGCCTCCCGCCCCGCCGCGATGGCTGACCGGGCGGCCTAGACAGGCTTGGAGCAGCTGGGAGGTCAGGTGGGTAACGGGGCAGGGGGCCGATGCCGGGGGTTCCGGGGCGGCTCTACGAACCTGGTGGAGCCGGTGTCTACAGGGACACCGGCTGGCGGGCTCTCCTGGGTGTGGTCCGGGTTCTTGATCTGGGGGATCGTGTGGGTTCGCCGTCCGCCTCTGAGCGGGGGTCCCGGGTGTGCGGCGGTTCGGTGGCTGCAGATCAGGGAAGGAGGGTGGGGGTGCGACGAAGGTGGTGTGATGGTGAGGGGGGTGGGTTCTT
>Ga0209754_1002672_pt1 | contig 13667 bp, 13 predicted proteins | sample MesohylBB_FD_187295 | JGI IMG/M metagenome (GOLD analysis project Ga0209754, IMG submission 187295) | Host-associated microbial community of the marine sponge Aplysina aerophoba from Gulf of Piran - sponge mesohyl, lysed by bead beating... | ecosystem: Host-associated > Porifera > Sponge >... | reverse complement strand
CGGGGTCTGCCCCTGGTCGATGACCCGTCGCACGATCTCGGCTCGACCGCGCGGCGCGAGTTTTGCATTCTTATGAACGTTCATCCGGGGCTCTCTTCTCGGTTCGTTGACAGGATTTCATCACCCATCAGCTTCCGAGATTCGGTCCCGGATGGACAACCTATTGAGAGATCACAGCTAGCACCACCGCCAACAAGGCACATCGCGATGCCGTCGGGAGGGCGTCCATTCCAACGGTTACCTTCCGTCAGACATATAGGCGCCAAGATTTGCGTGGGGACTGTCGTGGGCACCAGTTCTACTCTTAGACGAATAATCGCATAATATCATGTACTTATTAGATTAATGCGAGTCCGGCCCGGGGAGCCAGTTTCGGGGCCGCCGGAGCAGGTGGTCCGCCGGAAGGCGCGAGACCCCGCAGGGCATGTCCCGGCGGGGTCTCGTCGTCCATGCCGCCCTCTGCGAGGCGGCCGGCACGCATCAAATCTGCGTGAACGCCTCGCCGTCGAAGCGCTCGCGGGTGGCGATTTCCTCCACTGGGCGGCGCCTCAGCTTGGTGAGCTGCTTGGCCGGGCGCCCGAAGGGCATGACCGCGCAGACCGCGTGATCGTCCGGGATGTTGAGCAGCGTCTTGATCTCGGGCTCGTGGGCGACGGGGAGGGTCGTGATCGTGCCGCCGAACCCGTTCTGCCGGGCCGCCAGCAGCAGGCTCCAGGCGAAGGGATAGATGGAGGCCCCGCCGATCACGCCAACGCGGTCCAGATACTGGTCGGTCGCGGCGACGACCTTGAGGTCGACGCAGACGACGAGCACGACGGAGGACTTGATCAGCGGCTCGGTCAGCATGGCCGGCGCCGGGGTCGCCTCGATCTGCTCAGGCGTGAGCCTGGTCGGAATCCAGGCGCTCCAGGGGCTCTCGCCCGCGTCCATCTGGGCGCGGTAGCGCTTGGCGACCGGCACCGTCAGGTCGGAAAGGCGCCGCCTGGTCGCCATGTCGCGCACGATGATGACCCGGTTGCCCTGCCGATTGCCCCCGCTCGGCGAGAAGCGGGCATTCTCGATCATCTCGTGGATCACCTCGTCGGGCAGGTGATCGTCGGTGAAGTCGCGGCAGGCGAATGTCGTCCGCATGGCCTCGTAGAGTTCCATCGATTCGTCCTCTCAGCGTTCAGCGGCGTGCGGGGCGGCAACAGAAGCCGCCCGGTCGCAAGGCGGCGCGAAGGCGGGCAGCGATGTGTGGCGGAGGGACGGGGATTCGAACCCCGGACACCTCTCGGTGAACACGCTTTCCAGGCGTGCGCCTTAAACCACTCGGCCATCCCTCCCGGGGGGCGAAACAATAGCAACAACATCTGGCGCTGCAATATCCGAGACACCATATAGGCCGAAAGGAGACGTCATATGATGATTGTTCGCCTCGTCGGGGTCGTGCTCGGTCTGGTGTTCTTCGCCGCCCTCGGCCACGAGATCTACAAGTTCGCGAGCGCCGGCGGCTATCGCCTGATCAGCGCGGGCGAGCTCTGGGCCCGGTCCGACGCCAACAGCCTCGTGGGCTTTCAGGCGCTGATCGAGAAGGGCGCAGCCCCCTGGCTCTGGTCGGACATCGTGCTGCCGGTGCTCCTCGGCCCCGCCTGGGCGATTCCACTGGTGCCGGCGGCACTGCTGCTGGTGCTCGCATGGCGCCGGCGCCGTCAACACGTGTAGTCCCGCGGCCTCTACGACTCGCCCATCTTTAGTGCGGCGAGAAAGGCCTCCTGCGGAATCTCGACATTGCCGATCTGGCGCATGCGCTTCTTGCCCTTCTTCTGCTTCTCCAGCAGCTTGCGCTTGCGCGTCACGTCGCCGCCATAGCACTTGGCGAGCACGTCCTTGCGCAAGGGGCTCACGGTCTCGCGCGCGATGACCTTGCCGCCGATGGCGGCCTGGATCGCGATCTTGAAGAGCTGTCGCGGAATCAGCTCCTTGAGGCGGACGCAGAGCGCGCGGCCGCGCCGCTCGGCCTGGCTGCGGTGGGCGATGAGCGCGAGCGCGTCTACGGGCTCGCCATTGATCATGATGGCAAGCTTGACCAGGTCGCTCTCCAGGTAGTCCTCGAGCCGGTAGTCGAAGCTCGCATAGCCGCGCGAGACCGACTTCAGGCGGTCGTAGAAGTCGAAGACGACCTCGTTCAGCGGCAGCCGGTAGATCACCATCGCCCGGTTGCCCGCGTAGGTGAGGTCGTGCTGCACGCCGCGCTTCTCCTCGCAGAGCGCGAGAACGCCGCCGAGGTGCTCGTCGGGCACCAGGATCGTGGCGTGAATCCAGGGCTCGTCGATGCGCTTGATCCGCGTGGGGTCGGGCATGTCCGCCGGGTTGTGGAGGGAGAGCTCCTGCCCGTCGGTCAGGGTCACGCGATAGACCACGCTCGGCGCCGTCGCCACGAGGTCGAGGCCGAACTCGCGCTCCAGCCGCTCCTGCACGATCTCCAGATGGAGCAGGCCGAGAAAGCCGCAGCGGAAGCCGAAGCCCAGAGCCGGCGAGCTCTCTGCGTCGTAGTGGAAGCTCGAATCGTTGAGGCGGAGCTTGGCGAGGCTCTCGCGCAGCCGCTCATAGTCGTTCGAATCGACCGGGAAGAGCCCGCAGAAGACCACCGGCACGCTGGGGCGAAAGCCCGGCAGCGCTTCAACCGCGGGCCGTCTCACCGCCGTGATCGTGTCGCCCACATCGCAGTCGCCCACGTCCTTGATGGCGGCGGTGATAAAGCCGATCTCGCCAGGCCCGAGGCTCTCGACCAGCGTCTTCTTCGGCGTGAACACACCGACCCGCTCGACCTCGTACTCCGCGCCCGAGGCCATCATCCGGATCTTCGTGCGCGGCGTCAGCCGGCCGTGCACGACGCGCACCAGGATCACCACGCCGAGATAGGGGTCGTACCAGCTATCGACCAGCAGCGCCGTGAGCGGCGCGTCGGCATCGCCTGCGGGCGGCGGCAGGCGGGCGATCAACGCGTCGAGCACGGTCTCGATTCCCTTGCCGGTCTTGGCGGAAACCTCTATGGCGCCCTCCGCGTCGATGCCGATGACATCCTCGATCTGCCGCTTCACCCGGTCCGGCTCGGCCGAGGCGAGGTCCATCTTGTTGAGCACGGGCACGATCTCGTGGTCGTGGTCCACCGCCTGATAGGCGTTGGCGAGGGTCTGCGCCTCGACGCCCTGGGTCGCGTCGACCACCAGCAGCGAGCCCTCGCATGCGGCCAGAGACCGGCTCACCTCGTAGGAGAAATCCACGTGGCCGGGGGTGTCCACCAGATTGATCACATGCTCGGACCCATCGGCGCCGCGATGGGCGAGGCGCACGGTCTGCGCCTTGATCGTGATGCCGCGCTCGCGCTCGAGCTCCATCGAGTCGAGCACCTGGCTGGTCATCTCGCGCTTCTGCAGGCCGCCGCAGCGCTCGATCAGCCGATCCGCAAGCGTGGACTTCCCATGGTCGATGTGGGCGACGATCGCGACGTTGCGGATGCGTGCGAGATCAGTCATGGCAGCAGCCCGAACCCTTCGCCCGAGCGCAGGCGCGGTCAGCCGCGCAGCACGCCGCCGGTCATCTTCGCCACGTTGGCGACGATCTTCGCCGCCGCCGCGTCGATTTCCGGATCGGTCAGCGTGCGGTCCCGGGCCTCCAGGCGAACCGTGATCGCCAGGGATTTCTTGTCGGCGTCGATGCCGGGGCCGGCGTAGACGTCGAACACCGTGACCGCCTTGATCAGCGTCTTCTCGGCGTTGCGGGCTGCGCGCTCGACGTCCGACGCCGGCACGCCGCCGTCGAGGATGAAGGCGAAATCGCGCTCGGCCGCCGGATAGTCGGAGGCGGCGAGGGGCGGCTTGGCGCGCGTCGCCTTCGCCTTGGGCCGGGGCAGGGCGTCCATCATCACCTCGAAGCCCACCATCGGGCCCTCGCCTCCAAGCTCGGAGACGACGCCGGGATGGAGCTCGCCGAAGGTGGCGAGCACATTGGGGCCGAGCCCGAGCGTGCCGACCCGGCCGGGGTGGTACCACGCGGGACCCTCCGCCCTGGTCTGGAGGCTGCCGAGTGAAACGCCGGCGGCGTTGAGCGCGGCGAGCGCGTCGGCCTTGGCATCGAAGGGGTCCACCTGCCGCTCCGGCCCGTGCCAGTTGCGCGGCACCGCCGCTGCGGCCCGCACGCCTGCGACCACCGTCCGTTGCTCCTCCGGTGCCGTGCCGGTGTAGACCGGCCCGGTCTCGAAGAGTGCTGCGCCCGCGAGACCGCGGTCCGCGTTGCGCCGGCAGGCCTCGATCAGATTGGGCAGTATCGAGGGGCGCATGGCATCGAGCTCGGCGTTGATCGGGTTCGCCAGCACCAGCGCGTCGGGCACATCGCCGAAGAGTGCCGCGTGCTGCCGCGGCATGAAGGACCAGGTCACCGCCTCGAACATGCCGCGTGCCGTGAGCGAGCGGCGCACGGCTCCGAGCCGGCGGCGCGTGGACGAGAGCGCCGGCCGCGCCCTCTCGCTCGCCGTCGGGCTGAGGGAGACTGCGGGGATCTGGTCGAAGCCCGCGATCCGCAGCACTTCCTCCACGAGGTCCGCCTCGCCGAGGATGTCGCCGCGCCATGACGGCGGCGCGACCGAGACCGCGCCGTTGTCCTGTTCCTCACAAGTGAATCCCAGAGCCGTGAGAATGCCGAGCGACTCGTCCCTCGCGCAGTCGACGCCGCCGAGCGCCTTCACCCTGGAGGGGCGAAAGGCGATCTCGCGCCGCCACGCGGGCTCTGCGCCTGCGACCACGACCTCGCTCGCCGCGCCGCCGCAGAGCTCCATCACGAGCTGGGTCATCAGCTCCATGCCGGGGCCTGCGAAGGCCGGATCGACCCCGCGCTCGAAGCGGTAGCGGGCGTCGCTCTCCAGATTGAAGGTGCGCCCGGTCGCGGCGGTGCGGACGGGATCGAAAAGCGCGATCTCGATGAAGACATCCGTCGTCTCCATCGTGCATCCCGTGGGCTCGCCGCCCATCACGCCGGCGAGGCTGATCACGCCGCTCTCGTCGCCGATCCCGGTCATGGCGTCGTCGAGCACGTACTCCTTGCCGTTTAGCGCGGCGAAGGTCGCGCCGCCCTGGCCGAGGCGAAGCCAGATGTCGCCCTTCACCTTGCCGGCATCGAAGACGTGCACCGGGCGGTTGCGGTCGATGGTCAGGAAGTTGGTGAGATCGACCAGCGCCGAAATCGGGCGCAGTCCGACCGAGGAGAGCCTGTCCTTGAGCCAGCGCGGACTCTCGCAGTTGCGCACGCCCCGGATGTAGCGGCCGAGGAAGAGCGGGCAAGGGCGCGGCCCGTCGCCCGGGAAGTCGAGGATCACGTCGATGGGGCTCGTGAACGTGCCGGCGACGGGCACGATATCCGCGCTCTTGAGGCGGCCGAGGCCGGCGGCCGCCAGGTCGCGGGCGATGCCGTAGACGCCCAGGCAATCGGCGCGGTTGGGCGTGATAGCGATGTCGAAGAGCGGATCGTCCAGGCCCATCACATCAGCGAAGGGCGCGCCCACCGGGGCGTCCTGGTCGAGCTCGATGATCCCCTCGTGCTCGTCGCTCAGGCCCATCTCCTGCTCGGAGCAAAGCATGCCGCAGCTCTCGACGCCCCGGATCTTCGCCTTCTTGAGCACGACGCCGGTGCCGGGGATGGTGGTGCCGGGCGGGGCGAAGACGCCCTTCATGCCCGTGCGCGCATTGGGCGCGCCGCAGACCACCTCGACCTGATCCTTGCCCGTATCGACCGTGCAAAGCCTGAGCTTGTCGGCGTTCGGATGCTGCCGCGCCTCTACCACGTAGGCGACGGTGAAGGGCGCGAGATCGTCGCCCGGCCGGCGGACCCCCTCAACCTCGAGCCCGATGGCGGTGAGCTTCGCGGCAAGATCGTCGAGCGACGCATCCGTCTCCAGATGCGTCTTCAGCCATGAGAGGGTGAACTTCACGCGCTGAGCCCCGCCGCCAGGCTCGGCACGTCGAAGGGTGCAAAGCCGTAATGGCGCAGCCAGCGCAGGTCGGCGTCGAAGAAGCTGCGCAGGTCGGGAATGCCGTACTTCAGCATGGCCGGGCGCTCGACCCCGAGGCCGAAGGCGAAGCCCTGGTAGCGGGTGGGATCGAGGCCCACGATCTCCAACACGCGCGGGTGCACCATGCCGCAGCCCAGAATTTCCATCCAGTCGGCGCCATGGCCGATACGCAAACCGCCGCCTTCCCGCGAGCAGCCGATGTCCATCTCGGCGGACGGCTCGGTGAAGGGGAAGTAGCTCGGGCGGAAGCGCACCGGCAGGTCTTCGACCTCGAAGAACGCCCGCGCCAGATCGATCAGGCAACCCTTGAGATGGCCCATGTGGGTGCTCTCGTCGATCACCAGCCCCTCGATCTGATGGAACATGGGCGTATGGGTCATGTCGTAGTCGCAGCGGTAGGTACGGCCCGGCGCGATGATGCGGTGAGGCGGCGGCTCCGCCTGCATGGTGCGGATCTGCACCGGCGAGGTGTGGGTCCGGAGCAGCATGCGCTCGCCCGCCTCGTCGGCGCCGAAGTAGAAGGTGTCGTGCATCTGGCGCGCCGGGTGCTCCGGCGGGATGTTGAGCGCCGTGAAGTTGTGGAAGTCGTCCTCGATGTCGGGCCCTTCGACGACCCGGAAGCCCATGTCGGCGAGGATCGCGATCAGCTCGTCCAGCACCTGGCTGATGGGGTGAACGGTGCCCTCCGCCTCAGGGCGGGTCGGCAGGGTGACATCCACCCGCTCCGTCGCGAGGCGCTGGTCCAGGTCCGCGCGTTCCAGCGCCGCGCGGCGCACGTCGACCGCGTCGGCGAGCTTGCGCTTGATCTGGTTGAGCCGAACACCGGCCTCCTTGCGGGCCTCGATGTCGAGGCCGCCCAGGCCCTTCATCGCCTGGCTGAGAGGCGATTTCTTGCCGAGCGCAGCGACACGGGCCTGCTCCAGTGCGGGCAGGTCGCCGGCCGCTTCGATCCCGGCCAGCATTTGCTCTTCCAGGGTGTGAAGGTCTTCCAAGGACCCTACTCCGACGGCCGTCCTGTGACGGAACGGCGGCCGATCAGCCGGTCGCGCCGTGCGCGCTCCGCGCCTGTTCCACGACGGCGGCGAACGCCGCCGGCTCACGGACGGCGAGGTCCGCAAGAACCTTGCGGTCGATATCCACCTTGGCGAGCGCAAGGCCGTGCATGAGCTGCGAATAGGTGAGCCCGTGCTCGCGGGCCGCAGCGTTGATCCGCTGGATCCAGAGCGCGCGGAAGCGGCGCTTGCGGGTGCGCCGGTCGCGATAAGCATACTGCAGCGCCTTTTCGACGCGCCCGAGGGCCACCCGGTAGCTGGAATGGCCGCGCCCGCGATAACCGCGGGCCAGCTTCAACACCTTCTTGTGCCGGGCGTGGGTGGTCACGCCCCGCTTTACCCGTGCCATGGGGATGTTCCTCCGACGCGCTCAGAGATAGGGCAGGAACTGCCGCACGATCGCCGCATCCGGCGCGGAAAGCACCTTGGCGCCGCGCTGGTTGCGCTTCACCTTCTTCTCGCGCTTGGTCAGGTTGTGGCGGTGGTAGGCGGTGCGCCGGCGAAGCTTGCCACGCCCCGTGGCGGAGAATCGCTTCTTTGCGCTGCTCTTGGTCTTGAGCTTGGACATCGGCGTCTCGCGATCTTCGTCGTTTCTAGAATGGAAAGGGCGCGCCGGGCGCGCGCCCTTGTACTCGGAGTGCCGGCCGGATTCAAGGGTGGAAGCCGACTCTTCTCCGCCACGCCAGGATTCCGGAAAGGGGGAACCTGGCGTTTCACTCAACTACAGGGTTCGGGCGCCAGTCCGGCACCCGGCGGCTACTTGCAGGCAATCACCATGGTCATCTGACGGCCTTCCATCTTCGGCATCTGCTCGACCTTCGCCAGATCCTCGAGGTCGTCGCGCACGCGCGCCAGAACGTTCATGCCGATGTTCTGGTGCACCATCTCGCGTCCCCTGAAGCGCATGGTCACCTTGACCTTGTCGCCCTCGTCGAGGAAGCGGCGGATGTTGCGCAGCTTCACCTCGTAATCGGCCTCATCGATGCCGGGCCGGAACTTGACCTCCTTGATATCGATCGTCTTTTGCTTCTTGCGGGCTTCGCTGGCCTTCTTCTGGGCCTCATACTTGTATTTGCCGAAGTCGAGGAGCTTGCACACCGGCGGTTCCGCGTCCGGTGCAACCTCGACCAGGTCGAGTCCTGTCTCGTCCGCGAGCTCCATCGCGCGCTCGACGGCGACGACGCCGACCTGTCCTCCGTTTTGATCGATGAGGCGAACATTTGCCGCCAGAATGTCATCATTGACGCGCGGTCCTTCACGCGTCGGTGGTGCCGCGACCGGATGTCTCGCTATCCTCCGCCTCCCTTCATCATGGCGCTCATCGGGCTGGCGGCACCGTCATGTTCGGTCCAGTGCCTCGTCAACCCGTGCCCTCCCCTGCGGCCAACCGACTAAGCGGGCTGGCCGCTTGCTGGCAAAGTTTAGTGACGGCCTCGTCCAGCGCAAGAATTTCTTGTTCCCTGGAACCGAGCCGCCGCACTGAGACTGTGCCTTGTTCGGCCTCTCGCCCGCCGACGGCGAGGATCAGCGGGACCTTGGCCGCGCTGTGCTCGCGCACCTTGTAGCCGATCTTCTCGTTGCGCAGGTCAGCGTCGACGCGCAGCCCGGCACTCTGCAGGCGCGCTGCCACGATCTTCGCGTAGTCGGCGTGCTGATCGGTGATGCTCGCCACCACGGCGTGCGTGGGCGAGAGCCAGAGCGGCAGATGGCCGCTGTAATGCTCCAGCAGGATGCCGATGAAGCGCTCCAGCGAGCCGAAGAGCGCCCGGTGCAGCATCACCGGCCGGTGCCGCGCGCCGTCCTCGCCGATGTAGTTGGCGTCGAGGCGCTCGGGCAGGTTCAGATCGACCTGGAGCGTGCCGCACTGCCACTCGCGCCCGATGGCGTCGCGCAGCACGAACTCGAGCTTCGGCCCGTAGAACGCGCCCTCGCCGGGATTGTGGCTGTAGTCGATCCCCATGCTCTCCAGCGCGCCCTTGAGCGCCGCTTCCAACTGGTCCCATACGTCATCGGAGCCGATGCGCTTGGGTGGCCGGTCGGCGAACTTGATCTGCACGTCGTCGAAGCCGAAGTCGCGATAGATGTCGAGGCAGAGCTCGGTGACGCCGCGGCACTCCTCCTCGGTCTGCTCCGGCGTGCAAAAAATGTGTGCGTCGTCCTGGCTGAAGGCGCGCACCCTGAGCAGGCCGTGCAGCGCGCCCGACGGCTCGTAGCGGTGGACCTTGCCGAACTCGGAAATTCTCAGCGGCAGGTCGCGGTAGCTCTTGATCCCCCGTTTGTAGACTTGCACGTGGCCGGGGCAGTTCATCGGCTTGACCGCGTAGTGCCGGCCGTCCTCCGTCTGCGAGGTGAACATGTGCTCGCGGAAGGTCTGCCAATGGCCGGAGGCCTCCCACAGCACGCTGTCCATCATGTCCGGCGTGCTGACCTCGTGATAGCCGGCGGCATCCTGGCGCGCGCGCATGTAGTCGACGAGGGTACGGAAGAGCGTCCATCCCTGCGGGTGCCAGAATGCCGCGCCCGGTGCCTCCTCCTGGAAGTGGAAGAGGCCCATCTCGCGTCCCAGCCGCCGATGGTCGCGCTTCTCGGCCTCCTCCAGCCGGTGCAGGTAGGCCTTGAGCTGCTTGTCGTCGGGCCAGGCGGTGCCATAGATGCGCTGGAGCATCTCGTTCCGCGCATCTCCCCGCCAGTAGGCGCCCGCCACCTTGAGCAGCTTGAAGGCGCCGACCTTGCCGGTGGAGGGCAAATGAGGCCCGCGGCAGAGATCGACGAAGTCCCCCTGCCGGTAGAGGGTGATCGCCTCGCCCTCGGGAATTGCCGCGATCAGCTCCGCCTTGTAGAGCTCGCCCATCCCCTGGAACAAAGCGACCGCGTCGTCGCGGTTCCACACTTCGCGTTCCACCGTCTCGTTCCGGCTCTTGATCTCGGCCATGCGCGCCTCGATCAGCTCCAGATCCGCCGGGGTGAAGGGCTCGTTGCGGGCGAAGTCGTAATAGAAGCCGTCCTCGATGGCGGGGCCGATGGTTACCTGAACGTCGGGGTAAAGCTCCTTGACCGCCTCCGCCAGGAGGTGCGCGGCATCGTGGCGGATGACCTCGAGCGCGTCCTCATCGCGCGCGGTAATCACGCGCACCGCCGCGTCGTCTTCGATGGTCTGGGAGAGGTCGCGCAGCTCGCCGTCGACCTCGACCAGAAGCGCGGCCTTGGCGAGTCCGGGGCCGATCGACGCCGCAAAGTCGGCGCCGGTCACGGGGGCGTCGAACGAGCGCGCCGCGCCGTCCGGCAACGAGAGTGTCGGCATGGCGGCGGTGTCGAGCCTCTGGTTGTCCTGTGAAAGTCGCGGCACTCTATCCGCGGCGCTTCGCCTGTCAAGACATGCGGCGCGCCCGGCCGCATCGTCGTCGACGTCAACGCCTGATCCCGGCGTTCCCTCTCCGGCCTCAGGCGAGGGGATCGGGTGAGACCTGCCATCGGGATCTCGGATGGCGCCGGTCTTGTCCCTCGCCCGCCCCGATTCTATCGTGGCCCTGGAGTGCCAAAGCAGGGGAGGAGCCGGCGTGAGCGACGATTCGGGGCGCGGTTGCCACGACATCGGCGGGCTGCCCGCCGGCCCGATCGAGCGGGCGGAGCACGCGCACGCGCTCTGGGAGAAGCGAGTCGACGCGCTGATGGTGCTCCTCGGGAGCCCTGAACGCCGCGTGATCACCGTGGACCAGCTCCGCCGCGGCATCGAGCAGCTCGGCGCCGAAGCCTACGAGGCGATGAGCTATTACGAGCGTTGGATGGCCTCCATCACCAACACCCTGCTCGCCGAGGGGGTCATCACCTCCGACGAGCTCGGCCGCCGCATGGCCGAGGTCGAGAAACGCGACGAAGGCGCCGGCTGATGGCGGCTCGCTTCGCCGTGGGCGACCGGGTGGCGGTGCGCCGGGCCTTCCCGCTCGGCCATATCCGCACGCCCCACTACGCGCGCGGCGCGATCGGCGATGTGGAGCGCATATGCGGCGCCTTCGGCAATCCCGAGGAGCTTGCGTTCGGGCGCAGGGACCGCCCCAAGCAGACCCTCTATCGCGTCCGTTTCGACCAGACTGCGCTCTGGCCGGATTACGACGGTCCGCCCGGCGATACCATCGACATCGAGCTTTACGAGCACTGGCTCGAGCCCGCGACGGAGTGAGCGATGGCGACCGATAGCCACGACCACCAGCACGACCACGACCACCGGCCGCCGCCCGACGAGGACGGCCCGCTCGGCTACTACGAGACCATGGAGATCGCCGTGCGCGAGCTCCTGATCGAGAAGGGGGTCTTCGGCGCCGACGATGTGCGCGCCGCGATCGAGGCGATGGACGCCCGCAGCCCCGCGAAGGGGGCGGAGGTCGTGGCCCGCGCCTGGACCGACCCGGCCTTCAGTGATGCGCTGCTGGCGGACGGCACCGAGGCGTGTGCCCAGCTCGGCATCGAACTCGGGCCGACCCGGCTGATCGCCGTCGAGAACACCGCGAGCGTGCACAACGTGGTCGTCTGCACCCTCTGCTCCTGCTATCCGCGCAACCTCCTGGGCCTCCCGCCAGACTGGTACAAGGCCAGGGCCTACCGCTCGCGGGTGGTGCGCGAGCCCCGCGCCGTGCTGCGCGAGTTCGGCACCGAGGTACCCGATGACGTGACTGTGCGCGTGCACGATTCGACCGCCGACATGCGCTACATTGTCGTGCCCCGGCGGCCCGAGGGCACCGAGGGCTGGGAGCCGGAGCGCCTCGCTGCGCTGGTCAGCCGCGACTGCATGATCGGCGTGACGGTTCCGAAGACCCCCTGACGCCGGCCCTGCCGCGCGCGTTCGAGCGCCGGGCGGCCCTACCGTGAGAAGGAATGAGTTGGACCATGCATGATCTGGTGATTCGCGGCGCCATGGTCGCCGACGGCGTTGGCAACCCGCTGATCGAGGCCGACGTCGCCGTCAGCGGCGAGCGCATCGTCGAGGTGGGCGACGTGACCGAGAGCGCGCGGGAAACGGTCGACGCCGACGGCCTCGTGCTCGCGCCCGGCATCGTCGACGTCCACACGCACTACGACGCCCAGATCACCTGGGAGAGCCAGGCGACTCCCTCGCCCTCGCTCGGCGTCACCACGGTGGTCATGGGCAACTGCGGCTTCAGCATCGCGCCCTGCCCGCCGGACCGGCGCGAGCAGATGGCCCGCAACCTGGCCGAGGTCGAGGGCATGTCCATCGCCGCGCTGGAGGCGGGGATCGACTGGGGCTTCGAGAGCTTCCCGGAGTATCTGGAATTGCTCCGGCGCAAGGGGTGCTACCCCAACGCCGGCGTCTTCGTCGGCCACTCGGCGGTGCGCACCACCGTGCTCGGCGCCGAGGCCTCGGACCGCGCGGCAACCGATGACGAGATCGCCGCCATGCGCGGCATCGTGACGGAGGCGATGGAGGCCGGTGCCATCGGTTTCGCCACCTCCACCTCGATCAACCACAACGGCGACGGCGGCGTGCCCATGCCCTCGCGGCTCGCCGAAGACGACGAGCTGCGCGCGCTGGTGGGCGTGCTCGGCGAGCTCGGCCGGGGCATCTTCCAGCTCACCGTCGGCCCAAGCATGACGGTGGAGCGACTGGAGAGCATGGCGGCCGCGACCGGACGGCCCATATTCATGACCGCGGCCCTGCACAACGAGACCTTCCCGGAGCGCGCCATCGGCATGCTCGAAGACGCGGCCGCCGCGCAGAGCCGCGGCAACGGGGTGTGGGCCCAGGTCTCGTGTCAGCCGCTTCGGATGGATTTCTCCATGCGGACCGCCTTCCCGCTCCAGAGCCTCGATGCCTGGGAGCCGCTGCACACGGCATCGGACGACGATTTCCTGGCGATCGTCGCGAGCCAGGATTTCCGCAACAGGTTCCGGGAGGACCTGGAGAAGCCGAAGCAGGGCAAGATCTTCTACGGCGACTGGCGGCGCGTCGAGGTGGCGATGGCGGCGACGGCGGCGCACCGGCCACTGGAGGGCGAGACCATCGAGGCCATCGCCGGGCGCGAGGGCCGCGATCCGGTCGACGTCATGTTCGACCTCGTGGTGGACGAGAGGCTGGGCACCACCTTCAATGCCGCGCTGCTGAATGCCGACGAGGCGGCGGTGGAAGAGCTGCTGCGCCACGACGCGGGCCTCATCAGCCTCTCCGATGCCGGCGCCCATCTCTGCTACCTCTGCGATGCCGGCTACGGCCTGCACCTGCTCGGCCACTGGGTACGCGACAAGGGCCTGTTCGATCTGGCGGACGGCATACGGCGCGTCACCAGCATGCCGGCGCAGCTCTACGGCATCGCCGATCGCGGTGAGATCGCGCCCGGCATGTTCGCGGACCTGCTGCTCTTCGATCCGGCGACGGTGGGGCGGGGCGCGATCAGGCGGGTCGACGATCTGCCCGGCGGCGAGAGCCGGCTGGTTCGCGACGCGAGCGGGGTGCACCGGGTCTGGGTCAACGGCACCCGCGTCTACGACGAGGACGGCTACCGCGACGTGCCGCCCCCCGGCCACGTGCTCGACCGCTTCCTGAGCTGATTTAAGCCACT
>Ga0209754_1002669_pt1 | contig 13679 bp, 17 predicted proteins | sample MesohylBB_FD_187295 | JGI IMG/M metagenome (GOLD analysis project Ga0209754, IMG submission 187295) | Host-associated microbial community of the marine sponge Aplysina aerophoba from Gulf of Piran - sponge mesohyl, lysed by bead beating... | ecosystem: Host-associated > Porifera > Sponge >... | reverse complement strand
CCTTCCTCTTCAAGCTGGCCCAGATCTGGCGGAATCTCCACCCGTCGCGAATTCCTCGCCCCCCGCTCGCTTCCGAAGAGCCGGATTACTGGGTGGCCGGGGTAGCGGCTCCGGCTACTCGCTCAAACGGTTCGATCGGCGCGGAAGCGGTGGCTGTTACCGGAGTCGGGAATAGGCCGGTCCTGGCTACGGACGTGGCCGATGCCCTGGTCGGTTCCGACGGTTCCGACGCGGCGGTAGAAGCGGCCGCGGTCTACGCCACCAAGGGGTATAGACGTGCTGGAGGACCTGTACGGGTCGGTTGACTACAAGACGCATCTGGCCGGTGTGTTCACCGCCCGAGCCGTCAAAGCAGTCCTAGCCACAGGAGGCCGGCACAACCGAAGACAACCCAGCCAAGAGAACCGGCCCCTCGACCCCCGTCAGGGCGGACGGTGACTTTCTGGTCCGATCCTGATCAGCGGTTCGTGTATCGAGATCGTACAATTGTCTCAACCCGGTCGGCTGCTATGACCGGGTCTTCGTGTTCCCAGATTCGGATCACGTGCCATCCGGCCCTCGCCAGCGCCTCGTCTGTGGCACGGTCGCGCCGGACGTTGCCGGTGAGCTTGTTGAGCCACCAATCGGCGTTTGTCTTGGGAAAGCTCTCGTGTTGGGGGCAGCGGTGCCAGAAGCAGCCATCCACGAACACAGCCACGCGTACGCGGGTGAACACGATGTCGGGTCTTGTCCGCGCAACGTCGGGGATCGGCAGGTCAACGCGGTATCGAAGTCCCCTACGATGAAGTTCCCTCCGGATGGCAAGTTCCGGGCCGGTGTTCCGATTGCGAACCCTGCTCATCTGCGCGGACTTGGCTGCCGACGGCGCAATCAGTTCCGACATCAGGCCGACAGTACCGGAAGTGTCATGGGCTTGCGCTAGTCTTATGATGAATACCGAGCTTGTAATTACACGGAGAGGAGCCGGTGGTTGATCTAATCGATGTGTTCGCAGGGTGTGGCGGCATTACCGAGGGATTCCGTCGCGCCGGGTTCAATCCGATTATGGCAGTGGAGTGGGATCGGTCGGCAGCTGCTACGTATGCGGCGAACTTCGGTGACCACGTGAGACGCTCCGACATCACCGGTTTGGCAGACGACGTGTTCCCCTCTGCGGATGTGGTCGTGGGCGGTCCTCCGTGCCAAGGTTTCTCGAATCTTGGTACGCGGGATCCTACCGATCCCCGCAACCTCCTTTGGCGGGAGTATGCCCGCGTGGTGCGTCGGGCTCGGCCGATGGTCTTCGTGCTCGAGAACGTGCCGCAGTTCCTCAAGTCGGATCAGTTCCAGTTGTTCGTCGAATGGACACAGGACGGTTCCTTGAGCGAGTACGAACTCGCGGCCGGGATTCTCAACGCGGCCGACTACGGTGTGCCACAACGCCGTAGGAGGGCGATCGTCATAGGTTCTAGGTCCATGCGGCCGTCGCTTCCTCCCCCAACACATGGCCGCGATGATCCTTCAGCGCCGTGGGCCACGGTGCGTGAGGCTTTCGTCGGCATACCTTTTGAAACCGGTCCGACGGCACTGCCGACCCAGAAGCTGGGGTCGGGTATCTCTGGTCCGTTCAAGCCATCCGAACTGCATCTATCACGGCGACCGCGGGAAATGTCGTTAAGGCGCTATGACCACATTCCCCCGGGTGGTGGCAGATTTGATCTGCCAGACGATCTGCTCCCGAACTGTTGGAGGAACAAACCCTCGGGAACCGTCGATGTGATGGGACGGATGGAGTGGGACAGCCCTTCGCTGACTATCCGAACAGAGTTCTTCAAACCTGAGAAGGGTCGTTACCTCCATCCCCAATGGGATGCCCAGGATCGATCAAAGCGGGTTAACCGGTCGATAAGTCACTGGGAGGCCGCTCGGCTCCAGTCTTTCCCCGATGACTTCGTGTGGTGTGGGAGCAAGATTGAGATTGCCAAGCAGATCGGTAATGCTGTGCCACCACTACTTGCAGAGGCCGTGGCGCGCCATGTGACGGCGTTCGTGATGAGATAGTGATGACATTAGCGGCGGAGATTCTTGAGGTTATTGGATGGCGTGATGGAACGCCTAATGTCTCCGACCGGAGTAGTACTACCAGCATAACAATCGCTTCTTCGGTATTCGAGCAGCTTGGGATTACGCGCTTGAGCAATGTTCCAGGACAGACTTTGGGCAGTAAGTTCGAGACGGCCATCAAACGAACTCTAGCTCGGTGCCTTCATACCCTAGACCTAGATCGCCATTGGCTGGTCGGTTCCCAACATATTACGGAGTTCACTCAGTATTCACATCTTGAGCAAATCAGAAGACTAGCTGAAGAAGATCGAAAGGGTACGCTACGGGCATCGATAGGTACCGACTACCTGATCAAACCGGATATAACTATTGGCATCCTCCAAGATGAGCAACAGGACCAAAGTCAACACTTACATGCCGCTGTGTCATGTAAGTGGACCATTCGCTCTGACCGGGTTCAGAATATTCGTCATGAAGGGGTTGTCTTGACCAGACATAGAAGAGGTCGTCAACCGCACATTGTTGCCGTCACAGCTGAACCCCTTCCATCGCGTCTAGCCGCTATCGCCAGAGGGACTGGTGAGTTGGATTGTGTGTATCACGTAGCACTACCACAACTCCGAGCAGCATGCCCATCTGGTAGTGAATCAGAAGTAATCCTCAGCGAGCTAATAGAGCAGGATCGGCTTCGGCCATTTGCATCCTTGGCAGAAGTAGTCGCCTATTATTAGCTAGTACTCGGTTTGTGTGTCAACCGAGTCTCTCTCACATGTGGACAGTAGAGGAGAGAATCTAGTGCTTGATCTTCTCCCAGACCGTGAAGAGTCTCAAGTCAGCCACTCAAGCATGGTCGTCAGCTAATCTGCTCGTCATATTAACCAATACATGTAGCGGGGATAGTTGCCAACTGAGCTAAACCGGAGATGCCATAAGTCTCGATACAGAAGAATGATCCAAAGCCATCCGCACTAACTTCTGAGTAGCTCTCAACGCCAAGTCGCTTGTCCCTATACTGCCTTCGGGGATCAGACCCCTGATCCCCTTCTCTACTTCTAGATCATAAGCGAAATCTAGGACAGCGCATGCGTGGCATACCGAGAAGTCATAGCTGCCGTCTGCCCCACAGGATGGTAGTGAGTCAGATAGACATCGGGTCGTAGTCAAGATGGCCGAACGCTCGCACTCCTCGTAACAGCCCATGCGGCCAGCGGCACGATGTACGTATTCGCTAGATTCTCTCGCGCAGCAAGCGTTAGCCTCATTACGCATTATCCACTATCTCCAAGGTTGTCTTCGGGGCACTGTAGCCGTTGGGTATCAACTCGCGATCATTGGCTTACCCGGCCCCGCTGACGACAACCCCAACCATTCTCGGAGTGGGACGTATCAGACGCCCTCGAAGGCCGGCGCCGGCACCGGTTCGGCCTATGACAAGCTGGGTCGCCGGGGTGGTCATACCGACTACGCGGTGGCCGGGGTGGCGGCTTCGGTTACTCGCTCGAACGGTTCGATCGGCGCGGCGACGGTGGCTGTTACCGGAGTCGGGAACAGGCCGGTCCTGGCTACGGACGTGGCCGATGCCCTGGTCGGTTCCGACGGTTCCGACGCGGCGGTAGAAGCGGCCGCGGCCCACGCCACCAGCGGCATCGAGGTGCTGGAGGACCTGTACGGGTCGGTCGACTACAAGACGCATCTGGCCGGTGTGTTCACCGCCCGAGCCGTCAAAGCAGCCCTAGCCGCAGCAGGGTAGCTGCCGGTAGTAAGTTGGTCTGAGCCAGCTTGAGTAGGATCGCCTTCCTCTTCGAGCTGGCCCAGACCCCCCCCGCTTGACCCATCCCGAGACGGCGGCTACCCGGATACGGCGTGCAGAAAGAAGTGGTCCTCATGACAGTGATGGATGGCTTCGGCGGCCGCGGCCGGATGGGAGGTGCTGCCGTGACCCGTGTATCCTGCTCGGGATGACCCCTTCCACGGTTCACGAGGTTGCCGACGCCCTTGCTTCGCAGCGCTACATCGCAGACCGCTCCCTAGCGATCACGGTCCACCTGGCGCTGCAGATGGGGCGTCCGCTATTCCTCGAAGGAGAGGCCGGCGTGGGGAAGACCGAGGTGGCGAAGGTGCTGTCGACCATCCTGGATGAGCCGCTGCTGCGCCTTCAGTGTTACGAGGGACTCGATGCCGGGCATGCCATCTACGAATGGGACTATGCCCGCCAGATGCTTGCCATCCGCCTCATCGAGGCGCGTGGGGAAGGGGCCGGTGCGGGTATTTCGGACATCATGAGCCGCGAGTATCTGATCGCCCGGCCATTGCTGGAGGCGGTGGAGATGTCGGCCGCCGGCCGTCGGCCGGTGCTATTGATCGACGAGTTGGACCGGGCCGACGAGGAGTTCGAGGCGTACCTGCTGGAGTTGCTGTCCGATTTCCAGGTGACCATTCCGGAGGTCGGAACGGTCACCGCCAAGGAGCCTCCGGTGGTGGTGATCACGTCCAACCGGACCCGGGAGATCCACGACGCCCTCAAGCGGCGCTGTATCTACCACTGGATCGATTACCCGACCTTCGAGCGGGAGGTGGCCATCGTCACCAGCAAGGTTCCGGGAATCGACACCGCGCTTGCGGGCGAGCTCGCACGGGCAATGGAGCGGCTGCGCGACCTGGAACTCTTCAAGCCTCCGGGCGTCGCCGAGACACTCGACTGGGCTGCTGCTCTTCAGGTACTCGGGGCCCGGGTGCTCTCTCCCGAGGCGGCTGACGACACTCTTGGGGTGATCCTCAAGTACGAAGAGGATATCGAACGGGTCCGTTCGGGCGGGTTGGCAGGCCTGCTTGCCTCATGACCGGAGTGTTCGCCCAGAACGTGATCCATTTCGGCCGTTACCTGCGGGCGAGAGGACTCGAGGTGACACCGCCGACCGGCATGGATCTGCTGAGAGCGGCCCGCTTGCTCGGTCTCGAGGATGGAAGGGACATCCGCCACGCCTTCCGGGCATTGGTGGTTACGCGTCCCGACCAGTTGCCGGTGTTCGAGTCGGCATTCGAACTGTTCTTCGGGAGGGGGGTGCGCAGGCCACCGGTGATCGACTCGGAATCCGAGTCGATGTTCCAGTCCTACCTACCGGTGATCGCGCCGGAGGGCCAGGATGAAGAGGACGAGATCCACGAGAGTAGCGAGCAGTTGGGCGCTTCCTACAGCGAGCGCCTCGGTTCGAGAGACTTCGGCGAGTTGACTCCTGACGAGATCTCCGAGGTGAGGCGCATGATCGCAGCAATGGTGTGGAGGCCCGCCGAGGCGCTGAGCCGTCGCTGGCTGGCCGATACAGGAGGGAGACGGCCCGACATGCGCCGGACTCTGCGAAACGCGGTGGGTCCGCGAGGCGAACTCATAGAGATGGAGTTCCGTTCCCGGAGACCGCGCCGCCGACCCTTGGTCATGGTGGCCGATGTCAGCGGCTCCATGGAGAAGTACGTGGAGATGCTGCTCTACTTCGCCCACGCCGCCCCTGCTCGGATGGGGCGGGTGGAGACCTTCGTATTCTCCACCCGGTTGACCCGCATCACCCACGAACTCCGCCGGCGGGATCCCGCCGCCGCTCTGCGGCTGGTGTCGGGAAGGGTTCATGACTGGTCCGGCGGGACCCGCATAGGGGAGTCCTTGGGCACGTACAACAAGGTGTGGAGCCGCCGGGTAGCCCGGGGCGGCCCTATCGGGATGATCATCAGCGATGGTTGGGACCGGGGCGACCCGGAGTTGCTGAGTCGCGAGATGGCCCGCTTCTCCCGGTCCGTACATCGCACGATCTGGTTGAATCCACTCGCAGGGCGGGCTGGTTACTCGCCGGAGACCAGAGGACTGAAGGCGGCGCTGCCATTCGTCGACGACTTCCTTCCGGCTGCCAGGTTGGCGGATCTCGCCGGTGTGGTCCGTATCCTGGAGTCGATACCTGCAACACCGAGACCGATTGCTAGAGGAGGAGCGTGGGCTTCATGAACGATGCGCTGACGGTTTACGACCGATGGAGGACAGAAGGAAAACAAGTCGCGGTGGCCACAGTGGTGAAGGTACAGGGTTCCGCGCCCCGGCCGGAGGGGGCCAAGTTCCTGGTGTCGTCCACCGGTGATATGGAGGGGTCGGTGAGCGGTGGTTGCGTGGAGAACGATGTGTTCCTGCACGCCCAGGAGGTGATCGATAGTGGAGAACCGCGCCTGGTTACCTACGGGATTGCCGACGAGGACGCTTTCGAGGTGGGGTTGGCCTGCGGGGGAACCATTCAGGTGTTCATCGAGCGATGGTGAGCCCGCTGGAAGCGGTCCGCGGCCTCGTGGAGGCGGAGCGGTTGGGTGCGGTGGTCACGATTGTTACCGGGCCCGGCGCGGGAACCAAGGGGGTAATCGACAGGACCGAGGGGGTGATCGCCGGTCTGATACCGGAGGACATCGCCGGTGATGTGGTTTCCGACGCGGTCAGCCTCATGGACCGTGAACAGAGCTGGACCCTCGCATACGGGGATCGCCAGGTATACATCGAGACCGTCGCCCCTCAACCCCAGTTGGTGATATTCGGTGCCGTCCACATCGCTCAAGAACTGTGCCGGATGGCGTACTGGCTCGGTTTCAGCGTGATGGTCAACGACGCTCGGCCCTTCTTCACCACCACGGAGCGCTTCCCCGAGGCGGAGAGCGTGATCGTGGGATGGCCGGACGAGGTGGCGGACCGGATCGATATCGACGCTCGCACCTACGTCGTGATGCTCAGCCACGACGCCCGCTTCGAAGACCCGGTGCTTCCGCTGGTGCTCAATGGCCCTGCCAAGTACATCGGGGTGATGGGAAGTCGTCGGACCCATCGGCGACGGGTGGCTCGTCTCCGGGCGGCGGGTTTCGACGATCACCAGATCGCCCGGATCCACGGGCCGGTGGGGCTCGACATCGGCGCCGAGCAACCGGGCGAGGTTGCGATCTCGATCCTCGCCGAGATGATCCAGGTGAGGTACGGCTCGGGTACGGGTGACTCCCTGGTCGGTCGCGCCGGCCGTATCCATCTACAACGCACGGAGGATGAAGGCGACCTATGACCAGCGGAGGTCGGTCCGCATCGAGTGAAGGTTGTCCGGTGGCGCAAGCGTGAGCACTGTGGCTCTGATCCTTGCCGCGGGGGAGGCCAGGCGGTTCGGCGGACCCAAGCAGTTGGCTGACTGGGGTGGTATTCCGCTGCTCGAGTACGTTGTGGGGCGTGTTCTCGACTGGCCGTGGGTCGACGGGGTGTATGTAGTTCTCGGAGCGAACTCCGAGCGGATCATGAGCCGGGTCCATCTGTCGACGGTTACGGTCATCGAGAACCTTGACTGGAGCGAAGGCGTAGCCTCGTCTTTGAGGGTGGGACTCGACGTCTTGATAGGGGATCGGGTGGCCGAACGCGTCCTGATCGCCCTCGGCGATCAGCCGACGGTGTCCCCAGCTGTGGTTCCAATGCTCCTAGAGGCAGGACGCCGTTCGCGGCGCCCCGTGGTTATCCCTCGCTACCGCTTCGTCAGGGGGCATCCCGTTCTCATCGAGCGCTCGCTGTGGCCCCGCTTGGTGGCCGGGCTAAAGGGAGATCAAGGTGCACGGAATCAGTTTCTCTCCCATCCGGAATGGGTGGAGGAGGTGTTGATTGCTGAGGGCCCCCCTCCGGATATCGATACGCCGGAGGACCTCGATGAACTACGCCGGGCTACCTGATCAGGGTGCCCGGTTGGATCGACCCCCGGATCGTTGGCTATGCTTTCCGCCACTAGCTTTAAGTAGTTATAGTGGTTGACACATGTTATGTTTATTTGGAACTCCTTTTTAGCTGAGGAAGTTGTGTTATATGGCCATGATCGATGCTCTGGACAGTATTGAACCGGTGGATGCCCGTGCCCTTCGGCGGATGGGGATCAGGACAACCGAAGCGCTACTCCGTCGAGCGGCAACGGCCGAGGGTAGGAGAGAAGTGGCTTCCCGGGTGACCCTGGGGGAGCAAGAGATACTCGCTCTAGTGCTGAGCGTCGACCTGATGAGGATAAAGGGGATGGGTATCCTCTATTGCCGGTTGCTCAGCCAGGTCGGTGTCCACGCGATCGAGGATCTAAGGACTTGGAACCCCGACACCCTCCGGGCGATGCTCGACCAGACGAACGATAGGGTCGGGATCGCCCGTCGCTTGCCCAATCTGGAACGGGTCGCCGCATGGGTCAAGGAAGCGCAGAGTATCGAGTCCGTCATCGACAGGTAGTCTCGCACCGGCGACCCGGCCGTCAGCCTCTGTCCTCGACCTTCCGGGCGAGCGAGATTGTCGAGGCCGGTACGCCTCCACGCATTGCCGCGCTGCGCCTGGCACCCAGCAAGGCTTTGGTCCGCCCCAACGGTGATTACGGGCTCGGCCGGGCACTTCGGGACGGGTTGGCACCGAACTGTCTGTTGGGTCTATTCTTCCCCGTATCTTTCGGAGGAACCCCTAGATGATCATCGTCATGAAACCGGGGGCGACAGAGGAACACATCGGCGCCGTAGTGCAGCGCTTGGCCGGTGTCGACTCGGAGGCCCACATATCAACCGGTCAACTCCGCACCGTCATCGGTGCGATCGGCGATCGGGGGCGTATCCAGCAGATCCCCTGGGGGGCGATGTCCGGCGTCGAGAGAGCCGTACCGGTCCTGAAGCCCTATAAGTTCGTGTCTCGAGAATTCCAACCCGAGGACACGGTAATCAAGGTGCGCAGCGCGCAACTCGGCGGTGGAGTGTTCGCGCCGATTGCGGGTCCCTGTGCGGTGGAGAGCCGGGATCAGTTGTTCCGCACCGCCGAAGCGGTCAGGAACGCGGGCGCAACCATACTTCGAGGGGACGCTTTCAAGCCCCGCACCAGCCCCTTCTCCTTCCAAGGTCTTGCCGAGGATGGTCTCCAGTTGCTGGCCGAAGCCCGCGAGGAGTTCGACCTTCCGTTCGTGGCGGAGGTGCTCGACCCCCGTGACGTTGAGATGATCAGCGGCTACGCAGATATTCTGAGGATAGGGACCCGCAACATGGCCAACTTCGGCCTGCTCTCGGAAGTGGGCCGGGTCCACAAACCGGTGATGCTCAAGCGGGGCTTCACCGCCACCGTGGACGAATGGCTCAACGCCGCCGAGTACATCTACAAGGAAGGCAACCACGAGGTCATCATGGTAGAGCGGGGAATCCGCACGTTCGAGACCAGCACGCGCAACACGCTTGACATCTCTGCGGCTCCGGTTGTCAAGACCATGTCCCACTTGCCGGTGATCATCGACCCGTCCCACTCGTCGGGACGCCGCCACCTGGTTGCACCTCTGGCCCGGGCCGCTCTCGCGGTCGGCGCCGACGGGTTCATTATCGACGTCCACCCTGACCCGGAGGCGGCGCTTGTGGATGGTGATCAGGCGATACTGCCGCACGAGTTTGCCGAGTTGATGGAGCAGATGAAAGCTCTGGCGGCCGCACTCCAAGTCACCATCTAGGTGGGGAGGGATGGCAGGTAAGGGGGTGGGTGCTACCACCTTCCCGCGCAATCCTCCGTGCTCGTTCCGGCCAAGGCCTCGCGGCTCGTAGGGCTAGCCGATGGGCCGTGCCGCAATACTCGGGACCGGGTTGATTGGCGCATCTCTGGGAATGGCGCTCCGCAAGGCCGGTTGGGTGATCGCCGGGTGGGATCCCGATGACTCGGCGCTCGCCGGAGCGGCGAAGCGAGGTGCGGTGGACCACGCGTGCCCGACACGGGACGCCGCCATCGACGATGCCGACCTGATCGTGCTGGCGGGACCGCCCAGCGCCACGATTGCGACCCTTGGCCAGTTGCATACCGACGCTCTGGTCACGGATGTGGCAGGGGTCAAGGAGCCCGTAGTCAGGGCTCGACCGGACGGCCTCCGCTTGGTGGCCGGACACCCTATGGCCGGCCGCGAGCAGGCGGGCCCGACCGCGGCTACGCCGTCCCTGTTCCGGGGGGCCGCCTGGATAGTGTGTCCGGATGGGGCCGATGACTCCGACGTCGAAAGCGTCAAGCAGGTCATCGATTCCGTGGGGGCGATCCCATACACGATGTCTGCTGCCGAACACGATCGCGTAGTTGCCGCCATCTCCCACCTACCCCAGTTGATAGCCGTGTCGCTGGTCAACCTTGCTTCGAGCGATCCCGGAGCGATGGAGTTGGTGGCAGGTTCATTCCGCGATCTGACCCGGGTAGCCGCTTCTGAACCGGGTTGGTGGCCCGAGTTGCTCGCCGCCAATCTGGGCAACGTGAGCCGGGTCATCGATACGATGGTCTACCAACTCGAGACTGCAAGATCGGAGATCCTGACGGATCGCGACTCGCTGGCATCCCGGTTCGAGTCGGCCAGGGTGCAGCGGCGGCGGATGGCGTCTCACGATGTCCGGGTGGGAGTGGTGCTGCAGGATCGACCTGGTGAGATCGCGGCTGTCGGCAGGGCGTTGGAGCAAAGCGCGGTGGATGTCCGTGACCTGCAACTGCGCCACGCTCCCCACGGCGGTGGCGGTGTTCTAACGATCTCGGTGCGTCCCCAGGAGGCCGCCACCCTGCGCGACTCGCTGGCCGTTGAGGGTTTCACCTTCGAGTAGCCGGCCTCCAGCGCACTGCGAGACCACCACTGGGTGATGGACGGCCGGCAGGTTCGCGTGGCCAAGGCTCTCGATGCTCCGATCCTCCTGTGTCTCTCCTGCGTTGGGAGTGTCTTCCCGGAAACTGGGAAACACCAGGAAGACTGGAGACAGCCCGGGAGGGTGCTGAGAAACCCCCTGCTGTCCCGACGTTCGGTGAAAGACTCTCAGGTCGGCGAACGGCGGGTCAACTTCTACCCGCGTTCTTAGGCACCCTACCAGGAGTTTCAACCGTCTTCGGTACGTTCCTCGGAGGGTACTGAGCAATCCACCAGGCCCGAGCAATCGTCATTGTTCAGCACGCTCCTAGACTTCCCGGGATGACGACTATCCGGGTCGCCGGTGCCCAGATCAACCTCCGCGTCGGGGACCTCGGCTACAACGAGTCACGTCTGGTCGATGCCATGCGGTGGGCGGAGGGTCAGGGAGCCGACGTCCTGCTGCTGCCGGAGCTGGCCATTCCGGGTTACCCACCCGAAGACCTGGTGATGCGGCGGGGATTCGTGGATGCCAACCTCTCGGTCCTCGAGCGTCTGGCGCTTGAGGCCGGGGAGACCGTCACCGTCGCCGGCTTTATAGACCGCTTGGATGTGAGCTGCCGGAAAACAGGCGATTCGGTAGCACGCGGGGTGGCCAACGCGGTGGCTCTACTCCACCGTGGCACGGTCAGGGGCGTGTACCGCAAGGTGTTGCTGCCCAACTACGGAGTGTTCGATGAGGATCGCTACTTCGCAGCCGGTTCCTGCCCGGGAGCGGTATGGAACATCGGCGGTGTGGTGGTGGGGGTTTCGATCTGCGAGGACATCTGGGTCCGCGACGGCCCACCCTCCCGGCAGGCGGCCAACGGGGCCCAGATTCTTCTGAACGTCAACGGATCTCCTTTCCAGATCTCCAAGGAGACCCAGCGGGCCGGCCACATCAGGAGAGAGGCGACAGACTCGGGGGTACCCGTCGTATACCTCAATCTCGTGGGAGGCCAGGACGAGTTGGTCTTCGACGGGGGATCGATGGTCGTCGACCGCACGGGTTCGGTCCAATACAGGGCGCCTTCCTTCGAGGAGGACTGTTTCGTGGTCGATGTGGAACCGGGGGATCGGACGCCGGCAGGCCGGAACGCGGTGGTGGTGCGCGACGAGCCCTTGGCCCGGAATCGACGACGCCTGGCGCCGTCCTCGGTCCCCTCTCTGGAGCCTGCGGAGGAGACCTACCGCGCCCTGACTCTGGGTCTGGGTGACTATGTCAGGAAGAATGGTTTCTCCAAAGTGGTCGTGGGGCTGTCGGGCGGGATTGATTCGGCCCTTACCGCCGTTATCGCCTCCGACGCCCTCGGGCCGGAGGCCGTGCGGGGCGTGACCATGCCCTCCAAGTTCAGTTCGCCAGGATCGGTCCACGACTCCGAGGAACTGGCCCGGCGGCTGGGGATCCGCTTCGATGAGATCGAGATAGCCGAGTTGTACGCCGGATACGAGAACGCTCTCAAGGCCGTCTTCGCCGGTACCGGGTTCGGTGTCGCCGAGGAGAACCTACAACCCCGGATACGGGGTACTCTGCTGATGGCGATTTCCAACAAATCGGGGGAAATGGTGATCGCCACAGGAAACAAGTCGGAGATGGCCGTCGGGTACGCGACCCTGTACGGGGACATGGCTGGTGGATTTGCCGTGCTCAAGGATGTGTTCAAGACACGGGTCTACGAACTCGCCAGGTGGCGTAACCGCCGGGGTCAGGTGATCCCCGACGAGACGCTCGCCAAGGCGCCGTCAGCCGAACTCCGTCCCGGGCAGGTCGACACCGACAGTCTCCCGCCGTACGAACTGCTCGACCCGGTACTCTCCGCTTATATAGAGGAGGACCGATCGGTGGACGACATCGTCGAATCCGGATACGACAGGGAGTTGGTCACGAGGGTGGCGGTGATGGTGGACCGGAACGAGTACAAGCGCCGCCAAGCCCCCCCGGGCGTGAAGATCACTGCCAAGGCGTTCGGCCGGGACCGGCGCCTTCCAATCACCAACGGTTGGCGTGGTGGGTGACTAGATGGCGCCCGTTCTCCACAACGGTCGCCCGGTCCCTCCGGCAATCTCGATCTTCGATCCGATGGTGGTGCGAGGGGACGGATGCTTCGAGGCCCTCCGATCCTATGGAGGTCATCTCTTCGGACTAGCCGAGCATCTGGCACGCTTGGCGCGATCCGCGATGGCGCTGGAGATCGCACTGCCTCCTATCCCCTACATAGGCGAGTGGGCCCGGCAGGTAGCTGCCCAGCAAGGGGACGGTGTGCTCCGTATCTTCGTTTCTGATGCGGACGAGGGGACCAACGTCTATGTATTTGCGATGGATCTTCCCGAGCTCCAGCCGGAGCACCGGCTCCTCGAGGTCTCCGCGCCGTGGCATCCGGCAGGGGCGGCCTGGGAACTCGCCGGTGTGAAGACCCTCTCCTATGCTCCGAACATGGCGGCCACCCGGGTCGCCCAGGCAGCAGGTTTCGATGACGCCCTGCTGATCTCCCGGGACGGAGTCATTCTGGAGGGGCCCACCTCGGCCGTGATCTGGATGGTGGATGGTGTGATCGAGACCACTTCACTCGACTTGGGGATACTCGACTCGGTGACCCGACGAATAGCCCTGTCCCATGCCCGGCGGCACGGCATCGGGGTACAAGAGGGGCGCTACCCCTTGTCGCGTCTCGCAGAAGCGGACGAGGTGGCCGTACTCTCCTCCGTGAAAGAGGTGAAGCCGGTGAGAGCGGTCGGGGAGCGGACCTTCCGAGCGGGCCCGATCACTGCCCTGCTGGCCCGGTCCTACCGGGTGGCGGTCGAGGACCTTATCAACGGCTGACGGGGAATCGTCTGCTAACCGATTGTTGCCTCTCCTGTGGCCGGACAGCCGCCACCGCGGCAGGTTTAGGAGGGTGCTGAACAATGACGATTGCTCGGGCCTGCCGCCCGCCGGCCCAGGCATTTTGCCGGCGGTTGGCAGGCCCC
>Ga0209754_1002662_pt1 | contig 13698 bp, 10 predicted proteins | sample MesohylBB_FD_187295 | JGI IMG/M metagenome (GOLD analysis project Ga0209754, IMG submission 187295) | Host-associated microbial community of the marine sponge Aplysina aerophoba from Gulf of Piran - sponge mesohyl, lysed by bead beating... | ecosystem: Host-associated > Porifera > Sponge >... | reverse complement strand
GACGCGCTGGAGGGCCTGCCGCATGATCGTGGCCAGTTTGTTCGTGGCGACGAACGGCTCGAACGGTGCCTTGTGCCGGACAAACACGTGCCGCGATGTCGTCGCCGGCCGGCCGTCCCGGAGGTAGGCGAGCAGAGCGTCAGCGACCTCGGGGAGCAGCGGCAGGGTGAGGACGCGGCCGGTCTTGGCCTGGGTGATCGACAGCACGCCCTCCCGCCAGTCAACGGCGTCGAGGCGGAGTTGCCGGAGGTCGCAAGGACGCAGGCCGTACCGCGCCGCAAGCAGCAGGACGGCGTAGTCACGACGGCCGATCACCGACGAGCGATCGACGCCGTTCAGAAGGCGGGTCACTTCGCGCTCGGAGAGGGCATCCCGCAGGCCACGCTGGCGGACGTGACGGAGCGGCGGCACGGCCGCACTGAGGTCGCGGGGGAGCAACCCTGTCATGGCAGCCCACCGGAAGAAGCCGCGCAGTGTCGACACGTAGGTCACGCGCGTGCCGCTGGCTTGTGTCCGCAGCTTGATCAGGAAATCGCGAACATGACGGGGCGCGATGGCCCCGAGCCGGGTCACACCGTCCTGGTCGAGGTACGTCACGAAACGGGTGAGCTGCCATACCCGCTCGCGCACTGTCCGGGGCGCCAACCCGCGGTGGCCGCGCAGGAACACGGTGTACTCGTCCAGAACCGACCCCAACCACACCGGCACCGGCTCCGGCGCCCGCCCGATGCGGCGACGACAGTATCCGTGGTCGTCGGCGTCCAGAAAGATCCGAACGGCCGCCCGCACGAAACGCGTTCGACTGGCGCCGAGCCCGACGACTCGGTCCGTCACGTACCGCGCTACCTCGGGGGCGTCGAGGGTAAGGCCACTGCCCTAAACTAGTTTGCCACCTGCTGGCTTTCCGGCCATACTGGAGGCATGAAGCGAGACATCGAGCTGGAAGCGCTTCTGGTTGCGAAGTATGCCGTGGTCGCGCCGGTGTTAGACGAGCGTAGTCGCCGGCGGTGGGCGGCGGCCGAGTCGCTCGCCATCGGCTACGGTGGCGACGCGGTGGTTTCGTCGGCTACCGGTCTGGCTCGGGAGACGATTCGCAGGGGACGCCGGGAGATTGCCCGCGACGAGTCGCCGACGGACCGCATCCGACGCCCTGGAGGCGGACGGCCCCGCATCCAGCAGGATCAACCCGGTATCCAGGCCGCGCTCGAAGCGCTGGTGGACCCGCTCACGCGCGGCGACCCGACATCTCCGTTGCGCTGGACGTGCAAGAGTCGCGCGAAGCTGGCGGCGGCGCTGACCGAGCAGGGGTGGCGGGTGAGTTCGACGACTGTGGGCCGGCTGCTGCACCGTCTGGGCTACCGGCTGCAGTCGCCGCGCAAGCGTCAGGAAGGCGCCACGCATCCGGACCGCAACGCGCAGTTCGAGTACATCAACCAGACCGCGGACAAGCATCTGACCGCCGGCCAGCCGGTGGTCTCGGTCGACACGAAGAAGAAGGAGCTGGTCGGGAACTTCAAGAACGGCGGGCGGGAATGGCAGCCGAAGGGTACGCCACCGGCGGTGCTGGTGCATGATTTCCCGACCGACGCCGAGGGCAAGGCGATTCCGTACGGCGTCTACGACATGGCGCGCAACGAAGCCTGGGTGAGCGTGGGCTGGGACCACGACACACCGGCGTTCGCGGTGGCGTCGATTCGCCACTGGTGGCATCAGATGGGTTGCGGTGCCTACCCCGACGCCACGACCCTGTTCGTCACGGCTGATGCGGGCGGGAGCAACGGGTATCGGTCTCGCGCCTGGAAGCATGAGCTTCAGCAGTTGGCCGACGAGACCGGCCTGACCATCGAGGTGAGTCATTTCCCACCGGGCACCAGCAAGTGGAACAAGATCGAGCACCGGCTCTTCTGTCACATCACGGCGAACTGGCGCGGCACCCCGCTGACGACGTATGAGACCATCGTCGACCGCATCGGGAACGTCCGGACGGTAACCGGGCTGCGGGTCCGGGCCGAACTCGATGCCGGGGAGTATCCCACGGGCGTTACGGTGACCAAGAAACAGATGGACGCACTCGCGCTGGTCCACGATGAGTTTCACGGGGAATGGAATTACAAACTGCTACCCCGATGAAGTTGAAGACTTTGTATTGATCACTGTCCTAAGCGGGAGCTTGAGCTTCTGCGCCTGGAGATAGCGCGTCACCCGCAGCCACTCTCGCAGATGCTGCGCTGTGACCGCGGGGTGATACCGCTGCTCGACCAGGCGCCGGCCGATCCGGTCGATGCGGTGCTTGTACGGAGAGGTGCGATAGCTCTCCAACCTGTCCGGGGGAAAGAAGCTGCTGAGCACGGGGCCCTCCTCCTTGCGGCGGGAATCGCCGTCAATGAGGAGGGATTATGGAAAGCAGGCCAACGACAAACAGTGGTGCGGACGCGGTGAAACGAGGCGGATCTACTGGGGGCTCAACATAACGCGGGGGTCAACATAGGTCGTACCTGCAGCCACGCTGCGGTGGACGAAGGCCTCCTTCGACGTGACAGTCCTCCTCAGCACCGCCACGTAGCGGCGCACCGTGCGCGGGGAGACCGCGCCGGCCAACGGCAACAGCAACCGGCGGATCCGCTTCGCGGTCAACTTCCGGTCCTCGCGCAGCCACTGCTCGATCCGGTCCCGCCACGGGTCCAGGCTGCTCTCCCGTTGCAGCGACACCCGCACCGGCGGCGTCGGCCGACCTACGGCCCGCCGCACGGTCTTGACGTCCAACTGCAGACGCCGCGCAATCTCCTTCTTCGGTACCCCCTCCACCAAATGCAGGTGGCGGATTTCGGCCCACTGACTCATCCTGATCACCTCCGCGTCCTCCTGGCGATGTCGACGAGACGAACGTGTCTCGTCCCATCGATTCATCGCCACAGGAACGCCATTCCTTGAGTGCTCAGGGGGTCCCTTTTCAGATGGCCATGGGGTCCCTTTTCATCTTGCCGCTACCACTCAATCACGATGCAACTAATTGGTGGGGACCAAATCCACTCGCAGTCGAGCACATGCTCAAAACCGTCGGTTTTCACCACGTCGAGAGAGTCAATCATATCTGTTCCAACTCGAACCGGTCGCAAGGCCGCGCGATATTTCATGCATTCCGGGGCCGGCGCAACGATCGATGGGGGCCACCGGGACCGGAAAGATGACCGACACTTGGACGGCTCGAATTGCCGGCGTTACCTATGCGGTCATGCCGGCCGTGGGGAAACCGGACGGCTCATTATGGACTTCGGCTCGGCGTGGCGGCGTATCGTCTCGCGGCCCGGATGAAGCCGAGATATTGTGCATCGAACTTGGCGGCGCCCCATGAATCACGGGCGTCACCCCCTTTCGGAAGCCGTCCCGTCTCCTGTACGATCCTACTCGTCGTGCAAGGGCGTATCCGAGAACAAGGGTGCCACCATCGACGGCGGCCAGATGACGGTTCACTTACAGCCCGATAGCGGTGCAGAGACCACGTTCGACAATGTGGACATCGACACGATTCACAGCTCTCTGGATCGTGGGGGGCGTCAGGTGTACAGCGATGTTGAGATCAGGATGCCAATAGGCTCGCCACTCCATCGTTACCTGTGGAGGTTGGGCGTCGGCGCTTGTTTGCGCGTGAGGACAGATGATCATACTGGATGGTGGTTCAGCAGCAAGTTGTCGATGCGCGAGCAGGCGAGGACCACCCTGAAGCGCACCAGGGAAGACTGAGCAACCCCGTTTTTGGAGGCAACGCCGGTCGGATGACTCGGAGGGGTTCAGATGCAAGATGCCAGCAAGCGATTGTTCTTCGCGAGACTCGGTGCGCCCATCGTCGGTGTTGTTTGTTCAGCGGCGGGTCGCACTCCTCGATCAGCCGAATCTCCAGCGCCCGCCTGGATGCTGGCGCACGATCCACTACCGCGTGGATTCGAGTCGCACCGGGGCGTACGGCCGCATCCCACTTCTCGTGGCCGGGCATCCGGTCCCTGAAGGAGTCGCATCTCCCGATGTACACGGCGTTCCAGTAGCCAGATCTGGTCGCGGGCTTGGCGAAAATGTAGACGCCCGGGACGTCGTTCCAGCCGTTCTCCGCGTTGTAGATGCCGAAGTCCGTTGCGAACCAGTTACACGTGGATTCTGGCACTTTGGGAAACTCCCCATCTTCTCTTCGACGAGTCGCGCACGGGGAGCCACCGGAGGCAGCCCGCCGACGGCGAGCAGCGCACGGAACCCGAGCAGTTCATCAGCGCGTTTGCCCATTCGCCCCGATTGTATCACCCATCTCGGCGACCCGCCCACGTCGATCTCGGTAGAATAGGTGGCATGACCGACGCAGCGCTCGGCGAGCAGATCATCGCGGCAACGACCAAGCTGAAACGCGCCCGCGCCGAGTGCGCCACCCTCGGCCACCAGCTTAAGGACATGAAGGTCCAGCTCGGGGATCTCCACCAGGTCATCCCCATAGCGGCCTACCACGACAGCCGCGGCATCACCGCCGGACCCAACGGAGACACCGTGATCCGCTGGCCTACCTTCGAGGAGTTGCGCGCCGCGCTGAAGGGCTACGACGAGAAGCGGCGGGAGGTTGCGGAGCTGTAGAAGGCGGTCAGCGAGATGACAGGACTTGCCGCCGACGATCTGCGGCAGTGACGTCAGCCGTCGCCCTTTCACTTCCGCTTTTTCCCCGCGTCGCTCCGCTTCTTCCGACCCTCTCTCTTGTACGGCCCCCGCGGTCCGGGCTGCGAGTCCCGCGCCTCGACCAGCCCCACGAGCCAGTCCATGTCGTACAGCTCCCTCGTGAGCCCGGCGGCCATCGCCGGCGTCACCTCCAGCGTCTGGTGGATCCGCACCCAGTTGTAGAAGGTCACGAACAGCGCCACCTGGTACGCGTGGTTTACGAGCCGCTTGCTGAACGCATTGGTCAGGCGGCCGAACCGCCGGTTGCCGATCCTCATCGTCAGGTTGTGGCGCTCCACGTATGACGTGCTGATGCGCTTCGGGTCCGGGTCGCCGGTGACCCGGTTGACCCGTACGCCGCGGCACGTGGGCGGGCTGTAGCGCGCCGCGGTCGTCGCCTCGTCGGTATCTTTCGCCGGCCCGTAGAGCTTGACGATCTGGGCGAAGTCGATGTCCGCCCCGAACACGTCCTCGACGGCGGGCAGGTAGGACTGCAGTCCGTCGGTCGTGAGCTGGATGCGGTGCGGGATCCGCTCCGCCATGTCCATCATCAGCTCGTAGGCCGAGCCGAGGTCGCGCTGCCCGACCACCCACGACACCAGCAGCTTGTTGTCGGCGTCCAGCGCCGTCCACGTCCACACGTCGCCCGCCTCGGGCGGGGCCTTCTTCGACAGGTACGGGACGCGCTTCTGTTTCGCGTAGATGAACGCCCAGATCTCGTCCACCTCGACCCGCTTCGTCTTCCGCAGGTTGCGGACGTTCTCGTTGTGGAACTGCAGGCACGCCTTGCCCGCGTCGATCAGCAGCCGGGTGATGGTGTCCAGGTGCACTTCGGCCACGCGGCGTATCGCCCGCATCGACATGCCCTCGACCAGCATGTGCAGCACCGTCTTCCGCTGCTCCCGAGAAAGCCTAGGCATAGTATTCATATTATAACACCTAGCACATCTAGGCGTCAAGGGCCGAAAAAGAGCGGCTGCCCCGGAAGGAACGGCCGCTCATGGGCGCTCAGTGGCGTGCGGGAACGGGGCTACTCGTCGTCCAGCCCATGGAAGTACGGCTCGCGGCTGCTGGCCCGCGGCATGTCTCCGTAAGGCGGCGGGTGCTCCTTGGCGCGCGGGGGGCGCGGCGCTCGCTGTTCATCGACCTGGCCGGTGGCGATCTTCATCACGTGCACGGCGCACGCGGTATCGCCCTGCGGCCTCTTCTCTCCATTCGGCCCGGTGGGCATGCGACCTCCTGAATCCATCGTACATCAACCTGCTTGAATGGGTGATACACTCGCCTTGCCAAACACGTTCGGACTCGTCGTCTTCGTCGGGTTCTCGGCCCGATACAATACCTGCCTGCCCAGGCGGGGAAACGGCCGAACCCTGCACCGTGGACGAGTGCCGGCGTGTTTGGCGACGAGCCCGGCGACCAATTCCGGTCGCGGGCAATGGAGGGTCGCCAGATGCCCTGGACCACCCGTTTCCTCTGGATCTCGGACAGGTCGGGAGGAGCCGCCGGTTGCGCTGCCTGCTGGCACGCGGCCGCAAGGGCGGCAGAGGGTTCTCGTCATCTCGCCCCCTCCCGCAAACAACCCGAGCACGCAAATTCCCGTGACTCCCTGCGGCTTGTACGATCAGCCGAACCAACATGAACACCACGGCGGCCACCACGGGAAGATCGCGAGGTCGGCCCGCGTGTCGTCGTTGAAGTCGGCCGCGACCACGATCGCGCTGCGCGCCTCGATCGCCCCTTCGACCAACTCCGGCACGGGCGTGAGGCTGCCGTTCTCCTCGCCGACGAACACGTGCAGCGTCGTCTTCTCGAAGCGGTCCTCGCGCGCGCCATCGAAGGAGAACTCTTCGCGCCCTCCCGCCACGATGTCGTCGCGGCCGTCGCCGTTCAGATCGGCGACGGCGAGCACGAAATCGAGCCGGCCGAGACCGGGCTCGGTGGCTCAGAGATCCCCTCATTTTGCTATGTGAACCGCCGGCGAGTTCCACAAGACCTGGGTCCACGCGCGCCCGACCGCCGCGCCATCACCGCGTTGCGCGGCGTCGAGTAGAGGGCGTCCCGTCCCTTGATCGGGGTCGGCGGGGTGGACCGGTAGTCGTAGCCCGGTGCTCCAGTGGCTGTGGATGTGGGAATCGCCGGCCAGCCATTCGCGGTCGGCGGCCGGTTGGGCCAGTGCGAGGGCGGCCGCCGCGCACAGCACGCAGCACCAGACGAGACGCAAAGAGGCGACACCTTGCAAGGACATGGGTCAGCCCGGGGTCGCTCGCTCGCTCGGTGAATCTCTCGTTCGCGACGTCGCCTCCGCAGCCCGCCGCCGGCGCGCTACCCGGAACCGGAAGCGGTCGTCGGGACTGGGTGTGGGGACGGGGCTGATCTTCAGCGCGTAGTCGGGAGGGTCCAGGGCCAGCTCGACTTCGCGGACGATGGTGGCCATCGTCGCAGCGATGGCCACCTCGGCGAATCCGGCCCCGAGGCAGACGTGCGGGCCGGCGCCGAACGGGGCGAACACGCCGGGCTGACGGTGCTCCCGCCGCTCCGGGGTGTAGCGCTCGATATCGAAGCGCTCGGGCTCGGGAAAGTACTGCGGCAGATGGTGCGGCACGGTCGTCGCCACAATGACCGTCTCTCCGGCCGGGATGGTGTAGCCGGCGAACTCGAACGTGTTCGTCACGGTGCGCGTGATGGCCGGTGCGATCGGATACATCCGCAGCGTCTCGAGCGCGACCCGGTGCGTGACATCGAGATGGCGCACGGCCTCAGCGGTCAGCGTGCCGTGCGCGAAGCTCGCATCCGCCTCGGCGGTCATCCGGTCGAGCAGGTCGGGGTGCTTCAGCAGCGCGTAGAGCATGAACGCGCACGTGCTCCCCACCGTGTCGAGCCCGGCGATGAACGGTCCCAGCACCGCCGGCATCAGATCGGTCTCGGGCAGGAACTGCGGGTCGACGTGGTGGAGCGCCATCAGGTTGTCCACGAGGTCCGGCTCGGCGCCGGACCGCTGGTCCGGGTCGTGGACCGCCTTCACCGTCGCGTAGAGTTCCTGGACCCGCTGGCGGGCGCGCCGGAAGCGCGGGGTCCGCATCAGCACCGCCGGCCGCTGGCGCGTGACGCGCGCCGCAAGTAGCGTTCGCACGAAGACGATCATGTCGTCCAGGTAGTCGCGGGGCGACACGCCGGCCGCGATGGTGCCAAGCTGCTCGGTGATGATGCGCTGCAGGGCGTACAGGCCGGGAACGGGCTCGTCGAGTGGCCACTCGGCAACCTCGCGCCTCGTGATCGCGATGACGTCGTCCAGGTGCTCGTGGATGAACGAGCGCGAGTAGCCCGGCTGCTGCGCCTTGCGCATCCGGGCGTGCTCGGCCCCGTCCATGCTCACCATCGAGCGCGCCGCGCCCAGCTCCTGGTCGAAGTCCATCCAGAACTCGCGCGAGCGCAGGTGCGTGTTGCCCTCGCGCGTGACGAACAGGTTGGCCTCGGGTCCCGCAAGCACAGTGAACCTGCGGTGGAGCGCGCGGACGCGGAAGACCGGGCCGAGTCGCAGGTACTGCCGGGTGAAGAAGGCCCCGATGTCCCCGGCCATGGCGAATGCGTCCCCGACCAGGGGCAGACCCGGCGCGCTGGGCGGGGCAGGCGATAGGGTAGCCTTCATCAGGTAATACCTCGTCGGGTCTGACGGGGCTTCCCGCCACGTCTCCAGTTTGGCCGGGTCATGGGCAATTGCGCAACGGGCATTTGTCCGACGATGCCGCACTCCACTCCGCCCGCGGCGAAGACGATCTCCGTCTACGGTGATCCCAGCGCTGCAGCGCTGCACGCCCCTTGCAACGCTGGAACGTGATTCGACCCAACGACTCGATGCGAGGTCTCGGTTCGTAACCCGACGTGGGGCCCGCAGCGGCGAAGATCGCCGTCGAGAACCTGCGCGTTGCGCTCCGCGAAAATCCGCCGGTCGCTTACTGCGCGCCGAGCCACTCCGCTGCCGGGCAGTCGGGTGCCTCACCCGCTACCGCCCGCTCGGCCATGCATCGCATCTCGGCGAGCGAGTTGCCGCCGTTGGAAAACACCCTGCCGTTCTCGTCGGCCAGCAGATAGGTCGGGAAACCGCGAACATCGAGGATCCGCTCAAGGTCGCTGGAACGGCCCAAGTGCCAGTTGGACCACGGCATCGCCTCCCGCTCCATGAACTCGGTCACCGTCTCGAGCTCCTCATCGACACTGACGGCCAGCAGCGCGAACCGGTCGGCCGGCAGGTCAGCGACCATCTCGCGGAGCTTCGGCAACGCGTCGATGCAAGGCATACACCACGTCGCCCAGAAGTCGATCAGCAGCACACGGCCCCTGTAGGCCGAGAGCGGCTCCTCGGTCCCATCGAGTCGCCGCCCCGCCCACTCCGGCAGCGTGCTGCCTACTGTCGCGTGCTCGATGCTGGCAATCAGGTCGGCCTCGGCCTGCGCGAACGTCCGGGGCATGTCGTCGCCCGGTCTGCGTATCGAGTCGTCGAACGTCTCGTCCTCGACACCGACGCTGAGCCCCTTCGCCTGCTCGAGGGCGCGCTCGCGGCGTGCAGCGTGGTCCTGCTCCGACGACGGCATCATGGATCGTTTCGCTTCGCGCATCAGGCCGGCCGCCAAGTGGTACTGCGCCGCGGCCCGCAGCACCGCGTTGTCAGCGTTCGAAGCCATCTCCGCGAAGAACTCGTCTATCGGGGAAACAGGCACCCAAGTCCCGCTCGGGCGAGGCGCCATGTCCAGGGCATCCAACACTCGCGGCCACCGCTCGTAGTCGAGCGGCGCGTGTGTCGCCAACGCCCTGGCGCCGACGGCGCCGTGCCAGTCCCCGCGCGGCACGTCCCAGGCGTGTTCAACGAGGAACTCCGCCGCCGCGACCGTCTTCTCGTGCACGCCCTCCGCGTTGAGGATCGCCCGCGCCGCAGTGACGGCTCGAACCACGCTCGGTCGCTCTTGCACGCTCGGTGGCCCACCCCCCTCCGCGGCCGCTACGCGCCTGCCCTCGAGCCAGGCATCCTGCTCGTCGAGGTAGTCCTGAACGACCGACCAGTCGGGGCCGATCCTGGCGATCAGCACCTCCCACGTGACCTCTTCGGCTGCGTGGAGTGCTGCGAAGGCCTCCGCTGGTCCGACTTCAGCGACCAGCTCCTCCAGCCTCTCATGCCGCAGCGGGTCGATCATCGCAGTGGGGCCAGCGGACCGCTCGATGAGGAACTCGGCCGCCTCGATCACGTACGGTCCGCCCGCGGCGACGAGCTGTCGAGCTGCGGCGAGGGCGGCAGTCGCGTCCGGCAACTGCCCGTGCTCCTCCTCCGCGCGCTGCAGGCTCTCCTCGACCGTGCCGTCGCCAGCCATGAGGATGTCATGCATGCCGCCGGCCTGTTCCTCCCAGGCCGCCTGCAGGTCGAGATACTCCTGGACAACCGCCCACTGCGCCCTGTCGGCGCTGGTCCCCTCGGGGTGCGGCGAGTTGGTCCCCCCGCAGGCCGAAACGGTCAGGAGCAGCAAGATAGTGGTCACCCAAACGCCTTCGACGGTACGCCGATTCCGTGGGACCGCAGTATTCATGTGCCCTCCTTCTCCTCAAGCGCCGCCACCGCCAGCCCGCGGACCATTCCAGCTCGGAGAAACCCAAACGACATCATGGAACGGCGGTAGCGCCGCACAATCGCCGGGCACGCCATCGCCCGTTACGACCGCGCGGCAGGTGCCCGACGGCCACTCGCGATAGACCGTCGCAACCGGCGGAATCATCATCGCCGCCCCGAAGAAAACGAGAATCGAAGCGAGGACGAGCGCTACCAACACACACGTCCGAGGTCAGCCAGCACGGTGTTGGGAGCTCCTGACTGCGAGCGCCTGCCGATCCCAGCCGACCCGGTTGGACCGGGATCAACATGCGTGCGGTAGGAAGACTTGTCGGAAACGCTCTCGCGGCCATCTCTTGCGCCCTCCTCTCCCAGCCAACCGGGGGCTGACGACGACCATCACGAACAGGCTCCGAAGCGGGGGTCTGGATCCGAGCTACTGACCCATGTTCATCTCCCGGCGCTGGCTCACTGGCTCACTGTAACCGTTCCGTCAACATCAGCGTCGTGAACCGCGCGCCGGTTCCGCTGTCGGAGCAGCTCACTCTCACTGGCTTACCGAGCTCACCGGCTCACCTTCCGAGGTTCCGGGGGCCCCCGGGGGGGGCGGGGTTCCGGGCGGTGCCGGGGCCTTCGGGCCTGGGGCAGGAACCGAAAAACCCGCGATCATCCCGGACCTCCTGCTGCACGCCAGCGACTCGTCGAGTCCGTTTCATCGCGCCGCCACCGGCTGGGGTCCGGGTGTCCGTCCTGACGGCCCACATCGCCGCCACCCATCCACCGACAGCGCCGGAACCGAAAGCGGGTTGCGATATCGTCAGGAATGCGCAAGTTCAACACGGAAGGTCCGGTAGTCGCCGACGAGCACTACTGCATTCCGCCGCTGGAGCGGGTGGACCTCGACGAGGTCCTGGGACTGATTCGGGACAAACGGTACTTCGTGCTGCATGCACCGCGACAGACCGGGAAGACCTCGACCCTGCTGGCGCTGCGCGACCTGCTCAACAGCGGCGCAGAGGGCGACTTCCGTTGCATCTACGTCAACGTGGAAACGGCTCAGTCGGCACGCGAGAACGTGGGCGCAGCGATGCAGGCCATTCTCGCCGCCCTCTCCCGCCAGGAACGCATCACCCTGCACGCACGGCATCTGCAGGCCATCTGGCGCGAGGCGCTGGCCGACACCGGCCCGCACGAGGCCCTGCAGGAAACCCTCGGCCGGTGGGCAGAGGCCGACGCCAAGCCGCTGGTGCTGCTGATCGACGAAATCGACATGCTCATCGGCGACACGTTGCTGGCCGTACTCCGACAGCTCCGCGCCGGCTACCCGAACCGCCCCCGCCACTATCCGCAGAGCGTGATGCTGTGCGGAATCCGCGACGTGCGCGACTATCGGATCCGGTCGAGCGCGGAGAACGCCATCATCGCCGGCGGTAGCGCCTTCAACGTCCGGGCGGAGTCGCTGCGCCTCGGCGACTTCACCGAAGCCGAGCTGCGGGCGTTGCTCAGCCAGCACACGGCCGAAACCGGACAGCCGTTCTCGCCAGCCGCGGTCGAAGCGGTGTGGACCGGCACCTGCGGGCAGCCGTGGCTGGTCAACGCCCTCTGCCGCCGGGCCTGCTTCGACAACAAGCCCGGGCGCGACCGCTCGCGGGAGATCGAGTTCTATAACATCCTCGACGCGCGGGAACACCTGATCCGGAGTCGGCAGGTCCATCTCGACCAGCTCGCCGACAAGCTGCAGGAAGACCGCGTACGACGCGTCATCGAGCCGCTGCTGAGCGGCGCCGGCGAGAACCGGTCGTCGAGCCGGGATCTGGAGTACGTCCGCGACCTCGGACTCATCGCCTGCGAGGACCCGCCGCGCGTCGCCAATCCGATCTACGCGGAGGTCGTGCCGCGCGAGCTCACCTACGCCGTCCAGGCGACGCTGAACCAGGACACCGCCTGGTACGTAGACGCTGACAACGGGCTCGACGTGGACAGGCTGCTGGCCGCCTTCCAGGTGTTCTTCCGGGAGCACTCGGAGCACTGGGTGGAACGCTTCGACTACCGCGAAGCTGGTCCGCAGTTGCTGCTGCAGGCGTTCCTGCAGCGCATCGTCAACAGCGGCGGTCGCATCGAGCGCGAGTACGGCCTCGGCCGGGGCCGTACGGACCTGCTCGTCGTCTGGCCCCGACAGGGCGCCGGAGGGCCGCAGGACGCGACCGATCGGATCGTGATCGAGTGCAAGGTGCTGCACAGGAGCCTGGAGCGCACCATTGCGGAAGGGCTCGTGCAGACGGCAGCCTACCTGGACCGGTGCGCGGCGGGCGAGGGCCATCTGGTGGTCTTCGACCGCTCGGAAGGCAAGGCGTGGGAAGAGAAGATCTTTCGCCGCAAGGAAGACGTCAACGGACGGACGATCGCCGTGTGGGGGATGTAGCCCGTTCCGCGACGAAGCCTCGGGCTGCCGCGAAGAGCTCGCCCTCGGTCGCGGACGCGAGCGAACCCGAGCGGCGTCGACGGCGTCGGGTTCCGGCTCAGGATCACCACGAAGTCGAGCGTGGTGAAGATGCCCGTGAACTTGGCCGAAAAAGTCCGTACAGATGTTTCGCGAACCAGCGATTCAGGACGCCAGCACTTTTCTCGTTTGCATCTCGCGGCCGCCTTCGGCGCTCGCGCCAATGGGCTGTCGGTCGTTGCGGCCCAATCCGGCCGCGATTACCTGAGGCGGAACAAGGTCACCGATGGCAATCGAGCACTGGCGGGATGAGAAAGGTGTCGGGGAGCGTCTGGCGGCGCATCGCCTTGCCGGCCTGCTGTCTATCGACCTCGAGGGCAGCGAGCGAATCGGGGCGATCGGCGCGATACGAACCGACCACTCGACCGTCTTCACCTGGCGCGGATGCAGCGGCGGGTTGCGCGCGGCGCTTGCGGCACTCGATGAGTTCGCCGAAGGAGCACTCTGTCTGGTTGGCCACAACATCATCGAGCACGACCTCGAACTGCTCGCCCGCCACGCGCCGGCTCTGAAGCTGCTCGACCTGCCTGCCATCGACACGCTCTATCTGAGCCCGCTGGCGTTTCCAGAAAATCCCTACCATGCCCTCGTCAAGCAGTATCAGGAACCCGCGCTGACGAGAGTGCAGGTCAACGATCCCCTGCTGGACGCGGAACTGACGCTCGAGCTTCTCGCCGATGTCGCCGACGCACTGCGATCAAGGGACACGGATCTGCTGCTGGCCTGGCACGCGCTGCTTGCCACCGGCGTCAAGGGACACGCCTTCGACCGTTTCTTCCGTACGATCCGTGGCGCCGACGCGACGCCGCTCGTCGAGGATGCGATTCCCGCGATCATGGACCGCCTCGGGCAGAGCGGATGTCCCAACCAGGCGGCCCGCATCGCCCGCAACGCACTCTCTCATCCCCTCGCG
>Ga0209754_1002660_pt1 | contig 13708 bp, 9 predicted proteins | sample MesohylBB_FD_187295 | JGI IMG/M metagenome (GOLD analysis project Ga0209754, IMG submission 187295) | Host-associated microbial community of the marine sponge Aplysina aerophoba from Gulf of Piran - sponge mesohyl, lysed by bead beating... | ecosystem: Host-associated > Porifera > Sponge >... | reverse complement strand
GGCTCGCCGCGAGCGTCGCGGCGGCGGCATGAGCCGGGGACGGCCGCGCCGAGGCTGGCCGATCGGCCTCGTGGCGTTCCTCCTCGTCATCATCGTCGCGATCGGCGCGATCTTCTACGGCGCCGCCAACCGGCCCGACTTCAACGTCTTCCTGTTCGACGCCGGGCCGATCGAGTCCTACGAGGTGGGGGATCCGCGCTGGTTCCCGCAGGCTCGCATCTTCGTCATCGCCCTCGACGAGGTGGAGGGGGCGAAGAACCTGCGCGCGCTGGACGCGATCGCGCCGTCCGGCACGGGCTGCGTCATCGACCTGGACCCGGATGACGAACGCGGAGCGCGGCAGAACCCGTTGGGCCGGCCGGGCGTGTTCAAGGACAGCTGCTCGCAGGCGGTGTGGTACCTCACGGGCGACGCGCTGGAGCGCACGAGCCACCCGCTGCGGACGTTCCACATCACGCGTCCGATCCCCACCAACGCCGAGGGTCAGCGCATCGTCGAGGTCGAGGTGATCGGGCGGCCAAACCTCGCCGAAGCTGAGCGCGAACGCTAGGGTTCTGGCCGCAGCGCCGCGTCGTCTTTATATTGAGCGCGCCTCGGTACGCACCGGGTCGGGTATCCGTGCGCCGCACACGAGGTGGCGGGGAAGGCAAACGAACCTCGCTCGCACAGGCAGCGTAGATGAGGGCGCGGGCTCAGCCGCGCCCCGAACACCAGCCCGGACGGCATCTCAGCGCCGCCCGCGGAGGAGGAGTGCAGGCATGAACACTGCGGACATTCTGACAATCGCCGGCTCGATGGTGCCGGAACGCGTCGCCGTCAGCGACCCGGACGAGACCGTCACCTACATGGAACTGCAGTCGCGGGTGAACAAGCTGGCGCACGCGCTGTCGTCGATCGGCGTCGGCAAGGGCGCCAACGTCGGCATCATGGCGGTCAACTCCTGCAACTTCGTCGAGCTCTACTACGCGACGGCCGCGGTCGGCGCGACGTTCGTGCCGCTCAGCTTCCGCGCAAAGACCGACGAGCTGCAGTACATGGCGGACGCCTCGGACGTGAACGTCTTCTTCCTCTCCGAGCGCTACTACCCGATCCTGCAGGAGATTCGTCCCTCACTGCCCAAGATCGACAACGTCTACACGCTCGGCTTCGAGGCGGAGGGGCTGCAGACCATCGAGCAACTGCGCGAGACCGGCGACGACACTCCGTTCTACACCGAGGTCGACGACGACGATCCCGCGATGGTGATCTACACCTCGGGCACGACGGCGCTGCCGAAGGGCGTCGTGCTCACGCACAAGACGCTCACCGCCTACGTCGTGAACACCCAGAACCCGGTCGACCCGACCACGGACCCGGACGTGACGATGGTCGCGGTGCCGTTCTTCCACGTCGCCGGCGCGACGACCATGCTCGGCTCGCTGTGGGCCGGCCGGAAGCTCGCCATCCTGCCGCAGTTCGACCCCTCGGCATGGCTCGACACCGTCGAGCGCGAGGGTGTCACGCACGCCTTCGTGGTGCCGACGATGCTCAAGCGCGTCATGGAAGCGGACGACTTCGACAACTACGACATCTCGTCGCTGGAGCTCATCACCTACGGCGCGGCGCCGATGCCGTACGAGGTCGTGCGCCAGGCCATCGAGACCTTCGACTGTGGGCTGATGAACGCCTACGGCCAGACCGAGTCGACCTCGACGATGAGCTACCTCGGCCCGGACGACCACCGCCTGGACGGCACGCCCGAGGAGAACGAGCTCAAGCTCAAGCGCCTGCGCTCGGTCGGGCGGCCGATGCCGGACATCGAGGTCGGCATCCTCAAGGTGGACGGCTCGATGCAGACACCCGGCGAAGAGGGTGAGATCTGCATCCGGGGCGACCGCATCATGCGCGAGTACCAGAAGCGCGAAGAGGAGACCGCCTCGGCCGTGGTCGACGGCTGGCTGCACACCGGCGACGCGGGCTACCTGGACCCCGACAACTACCTGTTCATCACGGGGCGGCTCAAGGACCTCATCATCCGCGGTGGCGAGAACATCTCGCCCGGCGAGGTGGAGAGCATCCTCGAGGAGCACCCGAGCATCGAGGACGTGGCCGTGATCGGCGTGCCCGACCTCGACTGGGGCGAGATCGTGAAGGCCGTGGTCGTCGGCACGGATGCCGAGAAGCCCTCGGACGAGGACCTCACGGCGTTCGTCAAGAGCCGGCTGGCTTCCTACAAGGCGCCCTCCCAGTACGAGTGGATCTCGGAGCCGCTGCCGCGCAACCACCTCGGCAAGCTGCTCAAGAACGACATCCGCGACCGCTGGGGCGTGCAGACGCCGTCCGCGTCGTAAGACCGGACGCGTGGAGGCGAGCCCGAAAAGCGCACTGGTGATACGCTCGCGCGCGACCGCGAGGGGAACCGTATGAGCGTATCCGAGCGCGAGAGAAGTACTGAGTCGCCCGCCTCACCAGGCGGGCGACCCAGGCGGACACGCCTGGTCGGCGCGTGGTGGGGTCCGGCTGTCGGCCTGACGGGCCTCGGCCTCATCTCCGCCTTCGAGCTGGAGCGCACCGACGCCCACCGCGAGGTGTTCTTCAACGTCGCCCAGCCGTGGATCGTCTACATCCTGCTTGCCGGGCTCGTCGGCCTCCTCGTCTACGGCTTCGGCCGCCACGCCAGCCTCTGGGCGATCGGCAAGCCCACGCCCGGGATACTGCGCGAGATTCCGACGCGGGTGCGGCACGCGCTGCGCCTCGGTGTCGGCCAAGAGAAGGTCCGCCGCGACCGCTACGCGGGGATCATGCACCTCTGCATCTTCTCCTCGATCATCGTCCTCACGTTCGTCACCGCGCAGGTGGCGATCGACGACGACACGCCCATCAAGTTCCTCCACGGCCCGTACTACCTGTTCTTCTCGTTCTACGGCGACCTGTTCGGCCTGATCGGGCTGATCGGCGTCGGCATGGCGCTGTACCGCCGCTACTTCGACGACTTCCACCGCATCCGCTGGGACGAGCGCATCGAGGACCACATCATCATCGTGGGCCTCGGGCTGATCCTCGTGACCGGCTTCATGGTGGAGGCGTTCCGCATCTACGCCACGGAGCTCAACGGCTTCGTGCTGGAGGACGGGACAGTCCTGGAGGCGCACCCAGAGTGGGCGCGCTGGTCGTTCGTGTCGTGGGGCGTGGCGGAGTTCCTGGGGATCTTCACTCCCACGCAGGGGCACATGCTCACCGCGCACACGTGGTCGTGGTGGGGCCACATCCTGCTGGCCTTCGGCTGGCTGGGACTGCTGGTCTTCACGCGCCTGGACCACATGATCTTCGCGCCGGTGAACGCCTTCTTCCTCCGCACCGACAAGCCCGGCCGCCTCTCGCTCATCGAGAACATCGAGGAGCAGGAGGTGTTCGGCGTCGGGCAGGTGCAGGACTTCACCTGGAAGCAGCTGTTCGAGCTGGACGCCTGCGTGCGCTGCGGACGCTGCACCGAGGTCTGCCCGGCCGACGTCTCAGGGCAGCCGCTCTCGCCGATGCACCTCATCCAGGACCTGAAGGCGCACCTCGCCTCGGTGGGTCCGGACCTCCAGACGGCCGGGCACACGAGCGGCGACGTCCGCACCGTCTCGCCCATCGAGATGGTCGGAGACGTGATCAAGGACGAGACGCTGTGGGCGTGCCGCACTTGCGGCGCCTGCATGCAGGAGTGCCCGGTGATGATCGAGCACGTCCCGACCATCGTCGACATGCGCCGCTACCTGGTCATGAACGAGGCGCGCGTGCCACCTGCGGCGCAGAGCGCCCTCGAGAACATCGAGATGCGCGGCCACCCCTGGCGCGGCACCACGCTCACCCGTGAGTCCTGGATGGAAGACTTCGAGGACGTCCCGATCTTCGACGGGACGCAGGAGTACCTCTACTGGGTGGGCTGCTCGGGCTCGCTGGTGGAGCGCAACCTGCCGATCACGCAGTCCGTGTTCCGGCTGCTGCGTGAGGCGGGCGCGAGCTTCGGTGTGCTGGGGCAGGAAGAGACCTGCAACGGCGACCCGGCGCGGCGTCTCGGCAACGAGTACCTGTACCAGATCCTCGCGATGCAGCTCGCGGACACCTTCAAGGCGAAGAACGTGCAGAAGGTGATCACCAACTGCCCGCACTGCTTCAATACGTTCCGCAACGAGTACCCGCAGTTCGACAGCAACTTCGAGGTGCTGCACCACACCGAGTTCCTGCAGCAGGCGCTCGAAGACGGCGACCTCACGCCGCGCCACAGCGTCGGCACCAGCGTCACGTACCACGACTCGTGCTACCTCGGGCGCATGAACGGCGTGTATGATGCGCCGCGCCAGATCATCGAGGTGCTGCCGGGTGTCGACCTGACGGAGATGCGGCGCAGCGCCAGCCGTGGCCTGTGCTGCGGCGCCGGCGGCGGCAACATGTGGCAAGAAGAAGTCGGTGAGCGCCGCGTGAACCACGTGCGCACCGAGGAGGCTGTCGGCACGGGCGCGGACGAGGTCATCTCGAACTGCCCGTTCTGCATCCAGATGTTCGAAGACGGGGCGCCGGCCATCCAGCCCGACGAGGAAGGGCGGATCCGTCCCTTCGACGTGGCCGAGTTGCTGGAACGCTCCGTCCTTGGCACGCCAAACGGCAGCTAGGCGGGCAGTCCGAAACCCGGACGGAGGAGGCAACCACAGAGGGAACGCAGCTGGCGGGCGAGCGGACAGGATCCGCGCGGCCCGTTCCGGCATCGTGCATCAGGAGGGCCCGCCAGGGCCCGGAGTGAAATCAGGATCGGCCCGGCAGGGCCGAAGGTGGGGGAGCAGATATGCATCTCGTCGTCTGCGCGAAGCAGATCCCGGACCCGGAGACGCCGCCCGCGGCGTTCCGCGTTGATGAAGCCAACAACGAAGTGATCCCGGCGCAGGGCATCCCGCCGGTGCTCAGCCAGTTCGACGGCATGGCCGCCGAAGCGGCGCTGCGCATCATCGAGGCCGCCGGCGAAGGCAAGATCACGGTGATCTCGCTCGGCCAGGAGAGCGCCCAGGCCGCGATCAAGCAGGTACTCGCCATGGGCGCCGACGAGGGCATCCTCCTGGAGGACGAGGTCCTGCAGGGCGGCGACTCCTACACCACGGCGCGCACGCTCGCCGCGGTGATTGAGCACCTCGGCGATGTGGACGCCGTGTTCTGCGGCCGCCAGGCCGCCGACTGGGACATGGGCCAGGTCGGCCTCGGCGTCGCTGAGTTGCTGGGATGGCCGTCGGCCATCATCGGCAAGGACGCCAAGGTGGATGACGGCAACATGGTGGTCGAGCGCGTCATGGGCGACGGCTTCGAGACGGTCTCGATGCCGATGCCGGCCGTGGTCACCATCTCCAACGAGATCGGCGACCCGCGCTACCCGAAGCTCCAGCAGATCATGCAGGCGGCACGCAAGACCGTGACGCGCCTCAGCGCCGAGGAGCTCGGGCTCGACCCGTCCACCGTCGGCGACGCCGGTGCGCGACTGAAGCTCGAGCGGCTGTTCATCCCGGTCGTCGAGGGTGAAGTCGAAATCATGGAGGGCGAGACCGCCCAGGAGCAGGCGCAGGCGCTGGCCGCCGCGCTGCGCGAAGCGAAGATCCTGTAGTCGGGGGGAATCACCGAACATGGCACGCAACATTCTGGTAGTCGGCGAGCTGGAGGGCGGCGAGCTCTCCAGCACCACCGGCGAACTGCTGGCGCTGGGCACAAGGCTCGTCGACGGCGGGCAGGTCAGCGTTACGCTGCTCGGCAGCGGAGCGGGCGACGCCGCCGGTGCGGCCCACGCGGCCGGCGCCGACAGCGCGTACGTGAGCTCCGACGCCGAGTACGACGAATTCCGCTCCGACCAGTGGGTCGCGGCGGTCGAGGAAGCCATGGGGCAGGCCTCGCCGGACGCGGTCTTCATCGCCCAGTCGATGGCCGGCCGCGACCTGGGTCCGCGCCTCGCGTTCCGCAACGACACGGCGGTGGCCATGGACTGCGTGTCCGTGGTCGACGACGGCGGCGAGCTGAAGGCCACGCGCTCCTGCTACGGCGGCAGCGCGCAGGCCACCTACAGCTTCGCCACCTCGCCAGCGGTCGCGACCATCCGCGCGAAGTCGCAGGACGCGCTCACGGAAGCGCACTCCGGCGCCGCCGCGACCGTTGAACTGTCCGGCGCGAGCGACAGCCGCAGCGCCATCGTCGGCCGCGAAGCCGCGGTCTCCGAGGGCCTGCAGATCCAGGACGCCCCGATCGTCGTGTCTGGTGGCCGTGGGCTCGGCGCCCCCGAGGGCTTCGAGGTCGTCGAGCAACTGGCCGCGGCGATCGGCACCGACAAGGCCGCTGTTGGCTCCTCGCGCGCAGCGGTCGACCTCGGCTGGTACCCGACGTCGCAGCAGGTGGGTCTGACCGGCAAGGTCGTGACGCCTGACCTGTACGTGGCGATCGCGATCTCCGGGGCCAGCCAGCACATGGCCGGTTGCAGCGGTTCGAAGACGATCGTCGCCATCAACCGCGACCCGGAGGCGAACATCTTCAACAACGCTCGCTACGGTATCGTGGGCGACTACAAGGAAGTGGTCCCGGCGCTTATCGAGGCCGTCAACGCCCTCGACTAGGCCTGTCGGCCATAACAGCGCAAGACGGCGCCGCGCCCCGCGCGGAGCCGTCTTGCGTGCCCTTCGGGGCGAACCTAAGATTGCCTTTCGGCGTCCGATGCGTGCAGGGGAACGCGGCGCGCCGGCCACCTCGCAGGAGTCATCATGAGAGTCCTGGGTCTCACCGGGGGGATCGCCTCCGGCAAGTCCACTGCTGCCGAGCGACTCAAGGAGTTGGGCGCCATCGTGCTCGACGCCGACCGCTACGGCCACCGCGCCTACGACAAGGACTCAGAGGGCTTCCACGCCGTCGTGAACGAGTTCGGGCATGACATCGTGGGCGAGGACGGCGAGATCGACCGCCGGATCCTCGGCGGCAAGGTCTTCGGCGCCCCCGACCAGTTGAAGCGCCTCACGGACATCGTCTGGCCCGTCATCCGCCAGTTCGCGACCGCCGAGATCAACGAGCTGCGCGAGCGCGAGCCGCAGACGGTCATCGTGCTCGAGGCCGCCGTGCTCATCGAGGCCGAGTGGCAGGACCTCGCCGACGAGGTGTGGGTCGTGCACGTGGAGCCCGCTGCGGCGAAGAAGCGCCTGATGGACCGCAACAACCTGGACGCCGACGCGGCCCAGGCGCGCATCGACTCCCAGATCACCAACGAGGAGCGGCTGGAGCACGCCGACGTCGACATCGCAAACGGCAGCACGCTCAAGAGATTCCTCGCGGCCATCGACGGCGAGTGGGAGAACCTCCAGGGCCGGATGAGCAACGAAGGCGGGAGCTAACCGTGACTACCACTACCGCGATGACTGAAGTCCCGACCGAGTACAAGTCGATCGAGGTCCAGGAGTTCCGGCTCACGGAGGAGCCGTTCTACCTCCCCGTCGAGGACGAGGTGGAGCTCTTCGAGACCGCCTACGAGCAGCAGATTCCCGTGCTGCTGAAGGGCCCGACCGGCTGCGGCAAGACCCGCTTCGTCGAGTACATGTCGTGGCGGCTGCACCAGCACCTGGGCGACGAGACGCAGGGCGTCCCGCTGATCACCGTGGCCTGCCACGAGGACCTGAGCGCCTCCGACCTCGTCGGCCGCTACCTCCTCGAGGGCGACGACACGGTCTGGATCGACGGGCCGATCACCCGCGCGGTGAAGTTCGGCGCGATCTGCTACCTCGACGAGATCGTCGAGGCGCGCAAGGACACCACCGTCCTGATCCACCCCCTCACCGACTACCGCCGCCTGCTGCCCATCGACAAGCGCGGCGAGCTGCTGGAGGCGGCCGAGGGCTTCCTGCTGGTGCTGTCCTACAACCCGGGCTACCAGTCCGCGCTCAAGGACCTCAAGCACTCGACGCGTCAGCGCTTCATCGCCATCGAGTTCGACTACCCCCCGCGCGACAAGGAAGCGGAGATCATCCGCAACGAGGCCGGCTGCACCGCCGAGGATGCGCTGGAGCTCGCGAAGCTGGGGGAGAAGGTCCGTAACCTCAAGGAGCACGGTCTCGGCGAGGGCGTCTCGACACGCCTCCTCGTCTACGCCGGCCGTCTGATCGCGCACGGCATCTCGCCCCTGCGGGCGTGCCAGACCGCGGTCGTGTGGGGCCTCACCGACGACACCGAAGTGCAGCGCTCGATCGAGGAGGTCGTGACCTCGATCTTCCCCGAATAGGTAGCGCGTGCGTTGCGCCTCGGCCTGATCTCGGACATTCACTGCAATGCGGCCGCCCTCGATATTGCGCTGGAGCGCATGGGCAGCCAGGTCGACGAGGTGTTGTGCGCGGGAGACGCGGTCTTCCAGTTCCGCTTCTCCAACGCGGTGATCCGCACGCTGCGGGACATCGGGGCCCGCGTCGTGCTCGGCAACCACGACGACGTGGTGCTGGGGCCGCAGGGCGAGCGAGTGCGCTCGCATCCCGACACGGATCCGGAGCTGCTGCGCTGGCTCGGCCAGCAACCGCGCCGGATCGATACGGTGGTTGGCGGGAAGAAGCTCACGATGTTCCACGCCACGCCGGACGAGGGACCCTACGACTACATCTACGACACCAGCCCGCGCATGCACGAGTTCGGGGAACTCGGCGCGGACTATGTCATCTACGGCCACACGCACTACGAGCTGGTGCACCGCGTGAACAGCACGCTGGTCGTCAATCCGGGTTCGACGGGCGAGCCCCGCAATCCCCGCAACGGGTTCCGCGTCTCGTACGCGATCCTCGACACACAGAGCGGCGAGGTCACGATGGAGTTGTTCGACGACCCCTCGCGGCCGGCCGCGCCGCAACCCGCCGGAGCGGGCAACACATAGCGAGGCGGCCGCAAGGTACGCCACAGGTAGGAACACTCAGATGAGCGCTGCCGACGATGTCCTGATCCGTTACGCGGACGAACTACGAGGGTTCGGACCCTCACTCCCCGACGACCTCGCCGGTGGCGCCCGCTCGCTCGAGCGCCGGCTCAGCGAGGAGGAGCTCGACCAGTGGGCCGCCGCGGGCGTGGCGCTCGCGCGTCACTCGCTGCGCTCATGGGAGGCCGCCAGCGAGTACTTCCGGGTCTCGCCCCGGCTCTTCCCCGCCTTCTCGTTCGAGGAGTTGCTGGACTGGCAGAGCGTGGCGCTCGACCTGGCCGAGAGCTCCTCGATGATCGCCGCCGCCTTCGTGCGCGCGACCCCCGAGATCCTGCAGCCGCTGCAGGGCGCCGACACGCGCGACCTCGGCATCATGGGCGAGTGGATCGGCCGCCCGGGCGAGCAGGTCCGCCCGTGGGCCGCGCTCGGCAAGCGCCTCTCGCACGGCAACTGGAAGTCCGTGGCGCTCGCCGCGTCGTTCTTCGAGCAGAGCCCCGCCCTGCTGCACGCCCTCCCGCTCGACGCGGTCAGCGAGCTGATCGACGTCGTCGACCGGCTGTCGGACCGCTCCTACCAGCTCGCGGCGAGCTGCCTCGAACGCTCCGGAGAGCTGTTCGGCGGCCTCGCGCCGCCGGACCGGCGGCCGTTCCTGGAGTTCGCGGGCGCCGTCGCGCAGGCCTCCTGGGCCGACACGCGGCTCTACTTCGAGCGCGGTCCCGCACTGATCGCGAACATCGACCGCGACGAGCGCGCCGCGTTCCTCCAGCTCGCCGCCGTGGTCACCGAGAAGGTGGGGCGGCAGGGCTACCCGCTCTTCATCGAGGCGGCCGAATCCCTCGCGCAGGTGGAGCCGACGTACCACGAGACCCTCGTGGACCTGGCGGGCCGGCTCGCGGCCGGCAGCCCGGCGGCGGCGATGTCGTTCCTGCGCTCCTCGCCGACCGTGCTCACCCGCCTGACCTCGGACCAGCTCGAGCGCTGGCTGCAGGGCGGCTGGGACCTGCTCTTCGAGGTCGGCAACGTTGAGGGCGCCGAGGCCTACTTCCGCCTCGAGTCGCAGCGCGCCGAGGAGATGCTGGAGACGCTGTCGGCTCGCATCGAGCTGCGCAACGTGAGCAACACGCTGCGGCTGTACGCGAAGGCGCTCACCGGCGAGCAGATCGCGATCCGCTCCACCGAGGACCTCGTCGACGCGGGCATCGGATGGGTGCAGGAGTCCGTCGCCACGACCGAGGGCTCGGCGATCTACCTCCCGCCGTACGTCAGCACGTTCACCGAGCAGCGCCAGAACTTCCTGAGCTACAAGGTCTACGCCACGCACCAGAGCGGCCGCATGGAGTTCGGCTCGTTCCTGTTCGACTTCGAGGCGCAGGGCGCGCACACCGCCCCGACCCTCGTCGGCCGCGAGGAGACGAAGCTGTCGAGCAACGGCCACGAGGCCGTCACCGTCACGACACCGATGGAGCGTTACTTCGACCTGTTCGAGGACCGCGAGCTCATCTCCGGCCTCTTCACGATCGTCGAGGACGCACGCGTCGACGCGCACATCTCGCGCGAGTACGGGGGGATCCGGCCCGCGCTGCGTGAGCTACAGGCGCACGAGGCGGCCAACCGCACCAACATCTCGCGCATGGCGCTGCGCGAGGCCTACCTCGAAAACCTGCTGCGCGCCTCGCTGAAGCAGCCGCAGACCATGCGCTGGCCGCGTGACCTCATGCCGCTGATGGCGCGGGGCATCGATCAGCTCAAGATCGTCGACGAGCGCGGCGCGGACGTGCAGGACTCGGCCGAGGTGGCCGCGACCATCTACGCCATCGTCGAGAGCATCCCCAACATCGCCAACGCCTACTCCGAGATCGACTGGGACGAGATCGACGAGGACATGCTCCAGTTCACCACCGAGGCCGGTGGCGCCGACGGCCCGGAGATGCCGTCCGGCGAGGAGTCCGACTTCTCGGCTCCCGAGCAGCCGGAGTTCCGCGGCGACTTCAAGCCCGAGATCGTCCAGCTCATGATGAAGCTCAAGCAGCAGTCGGAGGGCGAGGAGCCCGCCGGCGGCCAGCTCACGCAGGAGCAACTGGAGGCGCTGCTCGAGAAGTCCGTGGAGATCGTGATCTCCGACATCGCCGAGGGCGACATCGCCTCCTCGATGGGCATGTTCCTCACCAACCTCGAGCGCGAGGCGCTCGACGCCAAGCAGGGCCCGCCCGGCCAGACCCCGGACGGCGCCGACGCCGGCGAGTCGTCGAGCGGCGAGGGCGCGTCGGAGCTGCCGATCGAGGTCAGCTGGTCGTACTACGACGAGTGGGACTTCCGCGCCGGCGACTACCGCCCGCGCTGGTGCCGCGTCGGCGAGCGCCCCTCCGAGGAGGGCGAGCTCGACTACTACGAGGAGACGCTCAAGACGCACCATGGGCTCGTCACCGAGACCCGCCGCCAGTTCGAGCTGCTGCGCCCGGAGCACTTCCGGCGCATCAAGCGCCTCGAGGACGGCGAGGATGTCGACCTCGACCAGGTGATCGAGTTCATCGTCGACAAGCGCGCCGGCGTCGGCCCCCTCGGGCGCGTCTACTGGAAGCGCAACAAGGTCGAGCGCGACGTGGCAGTCGCCTTCCTGCTCGACATGTCGGCCTCGACGGACGAGGAGATCGACAAGCCCCAGCAGAACTACCAGCCGTCGGACGATGACTTCGACGACGACCCGCGCAAGTACTTCCAGTGGCTGACGCAGCGCCGCGCGCGGTTCACCGCCGCCCCGCCCAAGCGCATCATCGACCTCGAGAAGGAGTCGCTGGTGCTGATCGTCGAGGCGCTCGAGGCCATCGGCGACACGTACGGCATCTACGGCTTCTCCGGCTACGGCCGCGACAACGTCGAGTTCCACGTGATCAAGGACCTCGACGAGATGTTCGGGGACCGCACGCGGCGGCGCATCGACAAGATCACGCCGATCCGGTCGACGCGCATGGGCCCGGCGATCCGCCACACGGTGGCGAAGCTCAACGAGTACGACGCGAAGATCAAGCTGCTGATCATGGTCTCCGACGGCCGCCCGCAGGACCACGGCTACGGGCGCGACCGCACGGAGAAGGAGTACGCGGTGCATGACACGCACCAGGCGCTTGTCGAGGCGAAGCAGGTGGGCGTGACGCCGTTCCTGATCACCGTCGACAAGGAGGGGCACGACTACCTCAAGGAGATGTGCGACGACGTCGGCTACGAAGTCGTCTCGGACATCGAGTCGCTCCCCCGCCGCCTGACCTCGCTCTACCGGGTGCTCGCGACCGAGTAGTCGACGCCGTCAGTGAAGATCGTCTCGTGGAACATCCGGGGCTCATCCGAGCCGTGGCGTGTACTCGCCGGCATGGATGCCGATATCGGCCTCTTGCAGGAGGCCACCTCACCACCCGCTGACTTCGAAGCGAAGATCCGTGTAGATCCAGCTCCCTGGCACACCCCGGGTGCGCGTGGCGGATGGCCGCGGCGGACTGCGATCGCCAGGCTTTCGGACCGCGTCGACGTGGAGTGGATCGACGCGGCGCCGCTGGTCGAAGCGCCCTCAGGCGAGTTCGCCGTCAGCAGACCCGGTACGCTCACAGCCGCGAGTGTGACGGCGCCCGGCATCGAACGGTTCGTCGTGGTGTCCATGTACTCGCTCTGGACGACTCCCCACGCATCCACGGGCAGCAGTTGGATCGTCTCGGATGCCGCTGCGCACCGCCTCATCTCCGACCTGTCCATGTTCATCGGGAGCCAGCATGGTCACCGCATCGTGGCTGCCGGGGACCTGAACATCCTCCACGGCTACGGGGAGCACGGAAGCGCATACTGGGCCTCGCGTTACGCAACGGTCTTCGACCGCATGAAGGCGCTCGGACTCACGTTCGTCGGCCCGCAGCACCCTCATGGGCGGCAGGCGGAGCCGTGGCCCGACGAGCTGCCGCCAGATAGCCTCAACGTCCCGACGTTCCATTCAGCCAAACAAACTCCTGCGTCGGCGACTCGTCAGCTCGACTTCGTCTTCGCGTCCCGGGGATGGCCGACTCAGTGCGCTCCGGTTTGGCAATCGACACGAACTCCTCGTCGGCGGGGATGGCGAGCGTGAGCGTGACGTTGTTCTCGCCGTCGATCACCGCCTCCTCCAGCAGCAGGTCCAGCACCTCGCGGCGCTCCGCGTCGGAAAGGCCGTCGAGTCCGCCGCCGGCGCGGCGCGCCCACTCCACCACCTGCTCCACCGCCACACGCCTGCCGGCCTGGGCAGACGCCCGCGCCCGCTGCTCGTCGAGGCGTGCGCGCAGGCGCTCCAGCCTCTCGCCGATGAAGCGCCGCTGGTGGTCGAGCTGCTGCTCCGTGATCTTGTCCGTCACGAAGAGGCGGATGGCGCGGTCCTCCTCCGCCTGCACGCCCGCCAGCTCGCGCTCGGTGCGCGCGACCTCCTCGGCGTTGCCGCCGTCCTCGTCCGGGTCCAGCGCCGCCAACCCGGCCGCGATCAGGTCCGGGTCCTGGAGCACGCGCCGGACCTCGCCCCAGACCAGTTCCTCGAGCCGCTCGGCGCGGATGAAGGGGTGCTCGCGGCAGCGCAGCCGGTAGGGGGCGCCCATCCCGTAGCAGCGGTAGTAGCGGCGCGGCGTCTTGAGCCGGTAGGTGTACGTCTTGCCGCGGCGCTTTGTGCTCTGGCTGCGGACCGCCCGGGGACCCATCAGCATCCCGCACTCGCTGCAGTGCACGAGGTGCTGGAGCAGGTGGAAGGTCTTCGTGTTGCGCGGCGAGCGCGTCAGCCGCCGC
>Ga0209754_1002658_pt1 | contig 13719 bp, 10 predicted proteins | sample MesohylBB_FD_187295 | JGI IMG/M metagenome (GOLD analysis project Ga0209754, IMG submission 187295) | Host-associated microbial community of the marine sponge Aplysina aerophoba from Gulf of Piran - sponge mesohyl, lysed by bead beating... | ecosystem: Host-associated > Porifera > Sponge >... | reverse complement strand
ACCTGACCGAGGTCAAGTCAGAGTTGAAGCAGGACATCAGCGGCGTCAGGACGGAGTTGAAACAGGACATCTTCCCGTAGGCGCTCCATGCCGTATGTCGATTCCAATGGTGTCCGCATCTACTACGAGGTCTCGGGGGAGGGCTTGCCCTTCATCTGGGTGCACGCCAACCCGTTCGATCACAACCTCCTGATGTACCAGGTGGCACACTTCTCGACGTACTTCAGGGTGATCTCGCTGGACATAAGGGGCTACGGCCGGTCGGACAAGCCGGAGACGCCGTTCTCGTTGGGGGACATGGCGGACGATGTGTTGGCCGTCTGCCGGGCGGAGGGTGTCACGGAGGCCGTCATCGGCGGCGTCAGCGTGGGCTCCGGTATCGCGTTGCTGCTGGGCCTCGACCACCCGGAGATGTTCCGGTCCGTGATCCTCGTGGGCGGGAGCAGCGGCGGGGGAGGGCGCATCGGCGACCGCATCCAGGGCTACACGGAAGATGTGACGACCTACCACGAGAAGCACATCAAGGAACTGGTGGCGCCGGGCTTCGAGAGCACCCGGCTCGGCAAGTACCTGCTGGACATCTTCCTCGAGCGCAATCCGTGGCTGTCGGGGAAATCCATCGCGCAGATCTTTCGCGCCCGCGCCGGCACCGACATGACCCCGCGTCTGTCGGAGATGAAGGTGCCGACCCTGGTCATCAACGGGGAGCACGACATGTCGCTGGAGGGCGGCAGGAAGACCGCGGCGTTGACCCCCGGCGCGGTGCACAAGGTGCTGCCGGACACCGGTCACGCCTGCTGCATCGAGGATCCCGCGGGATTCGACGCCTTCGTCATCGAGTTCCTGCGGGACAATGGGTTGATGGAGTAGTCGTGCTGGAAACCTTGCGATCGGAAGCCCACGAACCCTATAGCGGGACGAAGTTATGGGCCGATTCAAAGGCCGGGATGATTGGTTTCGCATCCGCGCTGCCGGTCACCATGGCCTTGGGTGTCGTGTCCGGCATGGGCCCGGTCGCGGGCGTTCACTGTTTCATCATCGTCGGTCTCGTGGCCGCCCTGTTCGGCGGTGCGAGGGTGCTGGTCTGCGGTCCGAGCGTCGCCATCGCCGTCATTGTCGCCACCATCCTCGCCGACAACGGCGGCGATCTGAGTGAACTCGCCCTAATTGCCGTCCTCGCCGGCGTCATGCAGGTTCTGTTGGGCCTCTTCGGGATCGGACGCTTCGCCTCGTATTTGCCGCATATCGTGATGGCCGGATTCCTGTCCGGCATAGGAGCGCGTATCCTGTGGACGCAGGCTGCCAAGATAGTCCCTCTCGGCATGGATGACGTTGCAATCGTCGGCGTTTCCCTCGCGGTGATGCTGCTCTGGCCGAGGAAGATCGAAAAGTACTTTCCCGGCCCGCTGGCCGGTGTCGGTTCCGGTATCGTCCTCTCCCTTTTCCTCCCGGGAGCCGCGCTGCTCGGCGAATTGCCAACCGGGCTGCCCGTGCCTGTCATATCGATACCGTCCATCGGCTCCCTGGGCAGTTCGCTCCACTCGGCCATCGTGTTGACCCTGATCAGTACCGCCTACACTCTCTTGCTCGCCATTACGGCCGATACCTTCACCGGCGGCCAGCACAATGCAAACCGGCAGCTCGTCTCCCTCGGGATCGCCAACGTCACCGCCGGTTTCGTCGGCACCATGCCCGGGTCCGCCAATCTCAACACGCTGACGGTCATCCGCTTCGGCGGCCGCACGGTGATGGCCGGGGTCATCACGGCGCTTCTTTTGGCGGCAGTCTTGGCATTTTTCGGCCCCTATGTCTCATGGGTTCCCGTTGCCGCGCTCTCCGCCATTATTTTCCGTGTCGGAATGGGCCTGGTCGAATGGCGGTTCCTGCGGCGGATCGCCACGATCCGGAAAGACTTCGTTGCCGTCATGCTCATCACCATGGGGTTGGCGTGCTTTGTGGATCCCCTCATCGCTGTCATCTTCGGCGTGATCGCGGCCAGTGTCATCAATACGGACCGCCTGGAGCAGCTTGAGCTCGACAGCGTGATCTCGGTTCCCTTGCTCGACAGCGTCTTCTTCGGGACGAAGGCGGAAGGCGATCCTTTCCAGGCACGCGCCGGGCTGCTGGAGTTTCGCGGCGCCTTCACGGTCGCATCGTCCAGGAAGCTCGTGCGTATGATCGGGGATGACATCAGGGACCACGATCTCGTGATCTTCGACCTGTCGAACCTGAGGCATATAGACGACAGCGCGGCGCACCTGATGGCCCTCCTCATCGGTCGCGCGAAACAGTCCAAGACCGAGATCATATTCGCGGGAATCCCGCAGAAGGTCCGCGAAGTGTTCTACGCGTTTGACGTGCTCCAGCACGTGCCCGCCGAGCGGATCGTCAACACCCGCGACGAAGCCCGGGAACTGGCGCGCCAGATCCTGAATTGACCCTCGCCAGCGCGCGCAACTTTTAGGGCTGTTTCGATGCGGCTCCCGGCCGTTTGTCCCAGCGCTTGCCCCCGGCCGCCACGCACCGGTCCAGGTCCTCGGCCAGCAAGAGACGGTCTTCCATGAGAGCCATGGCCGCCGTGCGAACCGCGTTGAGGTACGATTGCCTGGAGGGGTAACGCGCCTGGATGGAGGGGCGTGGGTCGCCCTCGGCCGCGCGGTCTTCTTCGGTCTCGGCGAAGGGGAGGGTGCTGCCGACGATGCCCGCCATGACCTCCGAGTCCTTGCGCAAATTCCAGCCCATGAAGGTGGCCAGGGGCGCGGCGACCTCCGGGACCCGGACGCCGGCGCTCTCGTTGCCGTCGGCGTCCACGGCGGGCACCAGCACCGGATACTCGCGGGTCCGGTCCTCCTCCGGCGGTTCATGGGAGATGACGCCGTCCACGAAGTCCGGCCCCCGGTCCAGGTGGTACAGCGCATGAGGGTCGGGACAGGCGCTTCCCGGCACGGCCGGAAATTCCTTCCGGAATGCGTCCCCGGCGATGAGCTGACCGTCGGCCCGGGTCGGGATACGGCTTTCCGGCGGCGGGAGGCCGTCGGTGACCCACTGGTCGAGGGCGGTCAGCAGCGCGCGGAGCACCGGATTGGCCGGCAGCGGGTTCAGGGGGTATCGCGGCACGCCTCCTTCGAGGGCGGCGGCCGCGTCATTGTGCTGCAGCGACGAGAGCAGGTAGACGCGGGCATTCTCGTGCTCCGGGAGGTCGTTACCGCGGGGGTCCGTGTGCACCAGGGAGCCGCGGCGCTGCCAGTACTCGGTGGCGGTCTGGGTGTGGACGACCAGGGGGTCCGTCTCCGGCCGTTTCAGGATCGCGTCCTGCTCGCCGGTGAACGGGTTTTCGGTGCGGGCGTAGGCGAACGGGAACTCCTCCGACGGATAGTGATGGTCCTCGTGTTGCCGCGGATAGCGGTCGGGCTGGGCGAAGCGGTAGTTGAGCCGCAGCCGTCCGCCCCCGGCCACGTGGGAGAACACGCCGTCGAAGACGCGCCGGCCGCTGTCCGAGACGTTGAACCCCTCGTAGACGAACCCGCGCAGGAAGCGGCCACTCTGGGAACGCCCCCAGCCGTAGGCCTTCTCGATGCCCGGCGACCCCTCGCGCAGCGGGTTGGCCAGTCCGGCCGTGTCCTCGACGCCGTAGCGCAGGAAGTCGAGGAGGTCGCGCACGGCGGCGAAGCCGAGACCCAGCACCCGTGGGTCCTTTGCGGTGTAGATGATCTCGTAGATCCAGCCGGGCCGGAAGCCGCGGGGAAGGTGGCAGCTCGTGTCCGACGGCCAGGTGTTGCCGGACGTGTCGACGGTGGCAAACCGCCAGTCGCCCGCGGCGACGGGCTCGCGCGGATCCTGCTGCAACCGCCGGCAGGTAAGGGTGGCCGCATCCGTGCCCGTGTCCACGGCCGGACAGGGGCGGATGTAGTCGTGTCCGCCCAGAGATACGGTGGTCATCCCGGGCTCCTCGATGATGTACTCGGCCCGGAACGGTCCCGTGACAGGACCGTCGAGCCCGGTGGCGACGGGCAGCTCCATGGTCAGGCGCCCGTCACCCGGGAGCAGGTCTCCCTGCCACCCGCACCACACCACGGTGTAGCCCTGGCGCATCAGGAAGCCGTGGCCAGCGTCCTGGGCGGTGCGCGGGTCGTTGTTGGGCGTTGCGTCGTTGAAGAACTGGAGCGCGCGCTTGTTGCCGCGGTTGTTGACGTCGTAGAGGAGCCGCCGGTTGCCGCGGTTCATGTCCACGGGCTTGATGAGGAAGATCTCCGTCGAGTACTCCACCAGGCCGCGGTCGTTGACGGGCGCCAGCGTCAGGTCCACGATGTGCGCGTTCGCCGGCAGGCGCGGGTCGATGGCGAAGCGGGCGCGGCCCTTGATCCGTTCGTACGCGCCCACCGGGCCGAAATCGGCTTCTTCGGCAAAGGGTGCGCGTTCTTCGATGTCCAGGGTGATATTCATGTGCGTCCTCGTGGTCGTGTTCCCGGTTTCCGCCAGCCGGCGGGATGGTTCCGCTTCCTCGCCCGTTCTAGCGCACGTGGTCGTGCCAGCTCAGCAGGCGCCTTCCGGCGAAGGCGATGACGAACGACACGGCGATGAGGATCATCGAGAGCGCGTACGCCACCCCCACTTCTCCTTCATGGTACTGGGTCCAGATCAGGGTGCTGATGACCGTGTTGTTGGACGATGCCAGCAGCACCGCGGCGGAGAGCTCCCGGATGCTGTGCAGCGCCACCCACAGCCACAGGCTCACCAGCGCCGGCAGCAGGATTGGCATGATGACCTTCCTCAGGGTCATGCGGAACGAGGCGCCGCAGGTGTAGGAGGCCTCCTCCAGCTCCTTGTGGATCTGCATTTGGGACGCGATCATCGTGCGCGAACCGTATGACAGGTAGCGGGTGATATGGGCGATGGCGATGATCCAGATGGTGCCGTAGAGGCCTATCGGGATCGACAGGTAGACCAGGATGAGCGCCAGCCCGATGATCACCGACGGCACCGCGATGGGCGTGAAGGTGGCCAGATTCAGGACCGAGCTCAGCCGTCCGGGGAAGCGGACGACGATCCAAGCGGCCACCGTGCAGATCACCGCCGTGACGGTGGCGGCGGTGAAGACCACGACCCCGGTGTTCCAGAAGGCGCTGAGGAAGTCCTCGTCATCGAAGGTGGTGTAGTAGTTCTCCAGCGACAACTGTTCCACCATGTCCCAGGCCGGCGGCTGGTAGTAGGCCAGCAGGCTGCCCCAGCCCAGCACGATGATCGGCAGCACGATGGCCAGGATCATGTAGCCGGCGAAAAAGAACGTGCCGGCATAGCGCCACGCTCCCAGGTCGACGATGGAAGGGCGGTACCCGCGGCCGGTGATGGTGGTGTACTTCTCGCCGGTGCCGAGGACCTTGAGATAGAAGTAGACGAGGATCGCGCTCAGCACCAGCACGAACGCGGCCAGCGCGCTGGCGATGCCGTAGTCCGGCAGGTCGCCGGTGGGCGGATGGACCGCCCAGAAGATCTTGGTGCTGAACACCAGGATGCCGGCCTGGAGGCCGATGACCCCGGGGATCTCGAAAGCCTCGATGGCGATGATGAAGAACCAGATGAGCGCGGCGAAGAACGCCGGGTAGACCAGCGGCAGGGTGACCCGGCGGAAGGTGGCGTACCAGGTGGCGCCCGACACCAGGCTGGCGTCCTCGTAGGAAGGGTCCAGGTTGCGGATGGAAGGCGCCAGGATCAGGAACACGGTGGGCACCATGGACAGGCCCATGACGAAGGACATGCCGAACAGGGTGAAGATGTTGAGGGGACCGTCCTCGCCTTCAATTCCCAGCAGACCCCGCAGCACCATGTTGATGAGGCCGATCTTGGGGTCCAGCAGACGTTCCCAGCCCAGGGCCGAGATCATCGGCGGGATGGCCATGGGGACCAGGATCAGCCCGTACATCATGTTGCGGCCCGGCGTGTTGGTGCGCTCCACCAGCCACGCCAGGGGAAAGGCGAAGAAGAAACCCACGGCGATGGCGCCGGCGCCGAACAGCAACGTGTTGGACAGCAGCTCGTAGGTGTCGGGATCGAGGTAGACTTCCAGGTAGTTGGCGATGGTGTAGACGGCGACGTGGGCCAGGGGCTCGGCCTGGAACGACGTCAGCACCACCATCACCACCGGCGCCAGCACCAGCCACATCACCACCAGCAGGGTGGTCCAGGACAGGATGGAGCGCTCGTTGAAGCGCGGCGCGATGGTCTCCCAGGACCACGGTTTCACGCCGATGGCTTTGTCAGGGGGCATATCGATGGGATGAGGCCCGCGCGGACCGGCGACCCGCGCGGGCCGTTTTCACGCCGTGCCTTACTTGCCCACGAAGATCTTGCGGAGCTTGTTCTGCCAGACCTTCTCCTGCCGGGCCATCTTCACGGTGACGGCCGTGTTCACGGCGCGCGTCTTGGACGCCGCCAGGAGCTTGCCGGTCTCGCTCCCCGATTCCAGGCTGGTGAGGGCCCGGAAGGAGTGCTTCTCCATGATCTGTCCGGCTTCCGGCGTGGCCAGCCAACCCGCCATGAGCTTAGCCGCGTTGGGGTTGGCCACCTTGTTGACGGCGTAGGAGTAGAAGTTGAGCACCGGGGTGACGTTCAGCCAGACGTAGTCGATGGGCGCCTTCTTGAGGACCTTCGCGGTCAGCACGCGGTTCAGGTGGATCGGGCCGATCAACGCCTGGCCCGAGACGATGGCCTCGATGACTTGGGCGCCGCCGCGCGGAGTCATGATGGGGTCCTGGGCCTTGAGCCGGGTGGCCAGGTCGAGCACTTTTTCCTCGCCCCACACCTTGGGCAGGTACTGGAACGGGTGCCCGCGGGCGATCAGCACGAGCTTGCGCCCCTTCCACTTGGGATCGGCCATCCCCTCCCAGGTGGTGGGCACCTGGTCCCGTTTGAGCTTCTTGGTGTTGTAGGCCATGACGTACACCAGGTCGAACCAGGGCACGAAACGGTTTTCGAAGAGAATCCCTTTCTGGGGCACGCCGAAGGTTTTGGCGTAATCGAGGCTCTGCACCAGCCCCGCGTCCAGCAAGGGCTGCCCGGAAGCGGTGGTGGTCTGCGCCACCTCGATGGTGGCGTTGCCGACCTTGGCCTCGGTAAGGATGCGGCTGGCGGCGTTGGAGCCGGTGGAGGCGATGACCTTCGCCTTGACCCCCGGGAAACGCTTGTTGAAGCCGTTCCGCAGGGCCTTGAGCGCCTTGGGCGGCATGCCCGCCGCCATCAGCACCTTGCCTTCCTTCTTGGCTGCCTCGTGCAGCGCCTTGAGTTCCGCCGAGTCCGCGGCCAGCGCGCTGCCGCCGCCCACCGTCAGGCACAAGGCCACCATCGTCCACAGGATGCGTGTTCGTGTCATGTCGATTCCTTTCCTCGTTCGTCGGTACTTCGGGTAGCTTGCGAGTAGTACACGGCCCCCGGGCTGTCAAGGCGCGCGGGTCTCCATGGCGGCGGGAAGCGGCGGGTGCTGGTCAGCCCGCGGCTTCCTCAAAGCTTTCCCCCCGGTAGCTCTTGGCCAGGATCTGCAACGGGTTCAGCGGATGTTTCCCGGTGGCCTGCTCAATCTGGATGGCGGCCAGGGGACAGTCGGAGCAGGCGACTTCGGCCTCCGCGCCCTCGATGCCCCTGAACGCCTGCCGCCCCCAGCGCATGGAGGCCTCGAAGTTCTCCCGCTTCATGGCCCAGGTGCCGTCGTGTCCCGAGCAGGCCTGTATCATGGTGACTTCGGTGTCGGGCAAGAGCGACAGCAGGGCGCTGGTCTTGTTGCCCAGCCGCTGGGCCCGCAGGTGGCACGGCTGGTGGTAGGCGATTTTGCCCGGGCCGGTCTTGAAGTCGCGGTTGAGCTTGCCCTCGGCATGAAGCGAGGACAGGAACGCCGTGGGGTCGGTGGTATGCTCGGCCACGTCGCGGGCGGCCTGGGTCCCCAGCAGCCGGGGATACTCGTCGCGCAGGGTCAGCGAGCAGGTGGGGTTGGTGGCGACGATGGTCCGGCCCTCGGCCACGAACGGCGTCAGGAAGTCGACGTTCCGTTGAGCCTGGGCCTTGGCCTTGTCCATGTCGCCGTTGTGCCAGGACGGCATGCCGCAGCATTCCTGGTAGGCGAGGGCCACGTCCACCCGGTTCCGCGCCATGACCTCCAGCGTGTCCATGCCGATGCCCGGCTCGTTGTAGTTGACGAAACAGGTGGCGAAGTAGGCGACCCTGGCGACGGGCTCGGCCTCGGGCTGGTGGCGATCGGAGCGGAACCGCGAGGCGAAGGTCTTCCACGCGAACGGCGGCAGCTTCTTGTCCTTGTGGATGCCCAGAGCTCCCTGCATGAACAACCGGTGCACCCGGTTCTCGTTGCCCCAGTTGGCCATGGGCGCGGTGGCGGAGCCGAGCTTCCCGATCAGGTCGGGGCTTCCCAGCACCCGGTCCGTGAACGAGACCCCGTGTTTCTTCACGTGCTGGGCCTTGGCGCGCGCCATGAGCCGCGGGAAATCGATGGCCCAGCCGTGGTCCCCCGGAGTATAGGGGCAGTTGATGTTGCAGAGCTTGCACTGGAAGCACAGGTCCACCACCTCGTCCACGTCCTCCGGCTTGAGCTTCGTGGAATCCACCTCCGCGAACTCCTCCTCGGTGCAGTACGAGTCGATGGCGTCGAAGAGCTTGGGAAAGCTGCCGCAGAACTTCACACACAGCCGGCACTCGGCGCAGAGATGGAAGACGCGCTCGACCTCGGTGCGCAGGTCCTTCTCGTCCCAGAACCGGGAGTCCGTGAGATCGTACGCGGGCGTCGTATCGGGGATCTTCTTCATTTCGCCTCCATCCCGCCCGACTGCGCGCTCCGGCGGAAAAGCAGCAAGGAGAACCACCGTTTCGGGTCGGTCCAGTGGCCCAGGCTCTCGAGCCCGAAGGAGCGGAGCAGCACCTGCAGGTCGTCGGGGTCGAACTTGCGGCTGGTCTCCACCAGGATTCCTTCACCCTTCTCCCAGACGAAGGACGCCGAGTGCCGGGGGAACTCCACCCGGTGGGTCTCGGTGGCGATGCCGTACATCTCCACCCGCTCCCGCGCCCGGCTGTAAGTGCTGCGATAGGCGATTTTCTCCGGTTGGAAGCCGGCGCCGGTGGCACGGGTGACGTTGGTGAAGGCGTTCAGAATGAAGGCGGCGGTGACGCCGCGGGAGTCGTTGTAGGCGCGCTCGATGATCTCCGGCTCCTTGATGCGGTCCACCCCGAGCAGCAGGTAGTCCTGGGGCCCCATGTGGTCGCACAGGTGCGTGAAGAAGTGCAGCATGTCGGTGGGAGTGAAATTCCCGATGGTGCTGCCCAGGAACACCACGAGCTTGGGAATGTCCGGGGCAATGCTGGTGATGGCGTCCTCGAAGCGGGCCTCGAGCCCGGTGAACGCGAGCTCGGGGAACAGTTCCTCGGCCATGCTCCTGGATGCCATGAGGGCGGTGGCGCTGACGTCCACCGCGGCGAAAGTGCCCCGGCCCCGGGCCCGGCTCAGCGCCTTGAGCAGGTGGACGGTCTTCTTCGAGAAGCCGGCGCCAAGCTCCACGATGCATTCCACCGGCGCCAGGCTCATCAGGGTGCCGGCCTCGCGCTCGAGGATGGCCGCCTCGGTGCGGGTCGTGTAGTACTCGGGCAGCTCGCAGATCTCCTCGAACAGGAGCGAGCCCCTTTCGTCGTACAGATGACAGGGTTCGAGCCAGCGCGGACGGTCGAACAGGGTCCGGACCATGCCGAAGGCGACCCGGTCCGGGGGGCGTCGCCGGGGAGTCAGTATCGACGGAGCCGTGACGCCCCAGGTGGCGCGGTCACCGGTCGAAAGGATCTCGGCGGGTTTACGGGTCTCGGCGGGTCCAGGGGTCATCCGGTCAATATAGAGAACGGCAGGGATTTGTCCACCGAAGCGGGGCGGAACCTCCCCGCAAGAGTCTCCGGTCTCCGTTGACATCTGAAATGGTCTTGTAGTGCAATACCCGGCCTGTCCAGCCATCGATTGCGGGACGTGCCGCTTCGCCACGCCCCTTCACCAGCGTACCGGGAGGTGGGAGAACCATGATGCTCGAAGGTTCGTGTCACTGCCGTGCGGTGCGGTTTTCGGTCGAGTCGAAAACGCCGAGCCCCTACATGCACTGCTATTGCTCGATCTGTCGCAAGACCGCGGGGGGCGGCGGCTTCGCCATCAATCTCGGTGGGGATGCGGAGACCCTGGTCGTACGAGGCAAACGCCACCTGAGGATCTACCGGGCGCGGCTCGCGGACGGCGGCGAAAGTCTCGCCGAACGGCGGTTCTGCGGCCGTTGCGGCAGCGCGCTCTGGGTATGGAGCGCGCGTTGGCCGGAACTGCTCCATCCGTTTGCATCGGCCATCGACACCCCCCTGCCGGCCCCGCCCGAGCGGTGCCACATCATGGTGGAGTTCGCGCCGGGATGGGTGAGGATCCCGTCCGGCAAGCGGGACCCCCACTTCGCCGGCTATCCGGACCAGTCCATCGAAGACTGGCACCGGAGCCGCGACCTCTTCGATCCGTGATGGGGGATGATCCGGCCCACGGTGGTCAGCTCGCCGGGTTGCCGGCCCGTTCGGGCGGGACCTTGCCGTAGAGGGTCCTGTAGGCGTGGTAGTTCCGCAGCACCGCCTTGACGTACCCGCGCGTCTCCCGGTAGGAGATGCGCTCGATAAACTCCAGGTCGTCGGCGGACCCGAGGTCCCGGGTCCAGCGTTCCACCGCCTCCTTGCCGGCGTTGTACGCTGCCAGCGCCTTGGCCTGACTATTGTCGTAGCGTTCGAGCAGGCCCTTGAGGTGGTGCGCGCCGAGTTGGATGTTCAGGTCCGGATCGAATAGCTGGCGCACCTCGGGCGCCGGCAGTCCCATCAGCGACGCCTCTTTGCGCGCGGTTTCGTGAAGTAACTGCATGAGCCCCAGCGCGTTGGCGGGGGACATGGCCTTGTGCTTGAACATGCTTTCCTGGCGCATGAGCGACAAGATCAGGTAGGGGTCCAGCCCGTTTTCGGTTGAATGCCGTCGCACGGCATCCCAGTGGGCCAGCGGATATTGGAGCCGCAAGGTCTCGAGGGACGGCGGTGATTGCTGCGCCAGAGAGAGGCTACGGTGGTAGGCCCGGGCCCGCGCGTACTCGCGCATGAGCAGCAGTTTGAGGGCGGTGGTACGTTTGGAGTGCCGGCGGACCCGGTCCAGCTCGGGATGCGCGAGCGGGTGGAGGCCCAGACGCGCCAGCGCGCGCGCCCGGGCGAGGTGGAACGTGGCCCGCGCGCCCAGACGCGGCGTCCCGGCCTTTTTCCGGGCGCGTTTGGGCGGCGCGGGGTCCGGAAGTTCGACACCGAGACCCTGGAGCCGTTGGGATGCCAGGAGCGCGTAGTAGGAGTCCGGGTCCTTCTTGACCACCCGCCGGTACAGTCGCCGGGCGGCCACGGACTCCTTGAGCTTCTCGGCCGTGCGGCCCTCCCAGAAAGTGGCGGCCAGCCTGAAGTTGCCGCGCCTTCCGGCGATCTCGCGAAACAGGGCCCTGGCCGCCTTGTGGTCGGCTCTCCGGTAGTGGATCCAGGCCAGCCGCCACGCCGCGTCGTTGCGGAACCGGCTGTAGCGGTGCTCTTTCGCGAAGAGCAGCCGGTAGGTCCGGATCGCTGCCTCGCGTTGGCCCATGGATTCGTGGATGCGGCCGATGATGTAGATGGCGAAGCGCTTCCGGATATGCCCGGGATACTTCCTCCTGAACTCCCGCAGGGTCTTCAACGCTCCGGCGTTGTCGTCCCGATTCCACTGGATGATGGCGATCCGGGTAAGCGCCTTGCCGGCCCTGTCGCGTTTCGGATAGTGCCGGACGTACCGGCGCAGGACCTGTTCTTCCTCGTCCCGCAGGCGCATCTTGCGGTACACGGCGGCAAGCCCATCGAGGGACAGCCGGCGGTAGTTGGTCTCCCGCAGGATGCGTTGGTACAGATCGGCCGCGGCGGGATAGTCGCGCTCTTTTTGAAGTTGCCGGGCTTCCCGCAGCATGGCGTCGCCGTTGCGGAGTCCGAGCCGTTTCGGGTGCTTCCGGCGAAGCTCCCGGACCCTTTCCCGGGCGCGGTTGCCCCAGGCCGAGCGGGGCCCGCGCCGGCGCGCTTCCTGGTGGAAGGCGTACGCCTTGCGGTCCTTGCCCACCGCTTCGTGGGCCTGGCCCAGGTAGTAGGCGGCCCTGGCCCGGGGCTCTCTTCCGGACACCGTCTTCTTGAGCGCGGCGGCGGCGCGGATGGCCGCCTGATGCCGCTTCTGCGCCAGGTCGAGCTCGACCCGCAGGAAGGAGGCCTCCGCGGACCAGATGCTCCTGGGGAACGACTTCTTCAGTGTTTCGAGGTGGCCCCGCGCATCGTCGTGCTTCCCCGCGTCCGTGGCGATTCGTGCGAGATAGTAGAGGGCGTAGTCTTGGAGGACGAACCCGGCGTCGGACCGCGCGCTCCGAAACAGTGCCGCAGCCCGGGAATGGTCGCCCTCGGAGTAGGACCGGTAGGCGCGGACGAACTCCGCCTCGGCTCCCGTGACGGCGTGGACGGGAGCCACGAACAGCCACATCAGCAGGACAACGGCGCCACAAGCCAGCGTTTTCATGGTTGCATGGGGACGGAAGCTGCGTTGGGCTCATTGTAACAGGCCAGGCTCCAGGGGGTAAAGGTCGTCCGGCGGAACAGAATCCAGCGGGCGGGATGGACGGTGCCGTGCTATAGTGAAAGGGTTCACAAGGTATAAGTGTTTGCCGGTTCGTTCGGTGAGACAGCCGGCACAGGCTTCAGGACGTGGCGGGGTCATGGTCGACATCACGGGTAACTGCCAACGGGTCATGGAAGCGATCGCCGATGTCGCGGCGCGGAGCGGCAGGGATCCGCAACAGGTCAAGCTGCTGGCCGCCACCAAGACCCAGCCCGCGCCCGCGGTACGCGCGGCCATCGAGGCGGGCGTGCGTCTTGTGGGAGAGAACTACGTTCAGGAAGCGCAGGCCAAGAAGGAGGCCGTGGGGGGTATGGCCGAGTGGCATCTCATCGGGCATCTCCAGAGCAACAAGGCGCGGGCCGCGCTCGGGCTTTTTTCGGTCATTCAGTCGTTGGACAATCTCCGGCTGGCCCGGATACTGGACCGGGAGGCCCGGGAACGAAACTGCGACGTTGACGTCCTGATGGAAGTCAATCTCGCGGGTGAGCGGTCCAAGACCGGCGTGGCCGAGGAGGGGCTCGCGCCGCTGCTACGGGAGGTGTCCGGTCTGTCCCGCATCCGGGTCAAGGGGCTGATGATCGTTCCGCCGTTCGCCGAAGATCCCGAAGCGAGCCGGCCCTACTTCCGGAAGCTGCGGGAGCTGCGTGATTCGTTGAACCAACTCGGCCTTCCCAACGTGGCCCTGGAAGAGCTGTCCATGGGCATGACGCACGATTACCGGGTGGCGGTCGCCGAAGGGTCGACGCTGGTGCGGGTGGGGACCGCTTTGTTCGGGCCCAGGAGCCCGTTGAAATAGGCAGAACTCAACCAGAGGCGGGGGACATGTTCGTGGCAGGTAATTTTCTGGCGGCGCTGGCGGGCGTTCTCGACACCGTGCTGACTCTTTACGTTTGGGTGATCGTGGCCCGTGCGGTGATTTCCTGGGTCAACGCCGATCCCTACAATCCCATCGTGCGCATGCTGTGCAACCTGACCGACCCGGTTCTGGACCGTCTCAGGCAGCATCTTCCCAT
>Ga0209754_1002657_pt1 | contig 13722 bp, 10 predicted proteins | sample MesohylBB_FD_187295 | JGI IMG/M metagenome (GOLD analysis project Ga0209754, IMG submission 187295) | Host-associated microbial community of the marine sponge Aplysina aerophoba from Gulf of Piran - sponge mesohyl, lysed by bead beating... | ecosystem: Host-associated > Porifera > Sponge >... | reverse complement strand
CCCCGCTCCAACTCCTAGTTGCTCCGGCCCAGGGAGCGGTTTCAGCCGGCGGTCTCCCGGCGACCGATGAAGTCCTCGAACATCGGAACCGTGAACGCCACGTAGCCGCGGCGGGGCGAATGGCAGATACCGCGCTTGATGAGCGCGTCACGAACCGATCCCGCCCCCGCCGTCGTGCGCCCCATGGCCGCTGCAACGTCCGCCGAGCGATGAGGGCCGCCTCCGAGAGATGCCATCGCTGCCAGGTATCGACGTTCTGCGCTGGTACTTCGATCCAAGCGGGCACGGAAAAAACCCGAGTCCAACTCCTCGGCGGCGACGGGGCCGGCGGCACGCACATCGTCGGCCGTGATCGTCGCCGGGCCGCCCGCCACGTCCCACGATTGCTTGCCGTACTCCTGCACGAAATACGGGTATCCCTTGGTGGTCTGCACGACAAGGTCCAGCGCGGGCTGCTGCCAGGTGACACCTTCGGCCTCTGCGGGCACAACGAGCGCCTCGGCCACCTGCTCGGGAGGAAGGCTGTTGATCTCACGAAACACGAATAGCCGTTCGGCATAGGACTTTGCCTGGCCGGCCAATCCGGGGAGGCTGGGAAGCCCGGCCCCTGCGACCAGCAACGGGAGCTGCTGCTGGCCGACGCGGTGCAAAGCAACGATCAACGCCGCCAACGACTGCCGGGGCAGATGCTGCAACTCGTCGATGGCATAGAACACGCCGACCCCCCGGTCCCGAGCCGCTACTGCAACGGCGACGAACAGATCTGTCAGATCCTCCTCGGGGTCGCCCGAGTCGGCACTGCCGACGGCCGGCTCGACACCCAGCGAGAGGTCACCGGCCCCGGTCTGCCAACGCAGCTGAAATGCTCCGAGCACTCCCAGGGCTCGGCTCATCGTTTCAGCGAGGCGGCGGCCGGCGGAGAGCCGCAACAGGGTCTTTCTGGCCAGGGTCGCGGCGGAGGAGGGAAAGTCGGTGTTCTCGCGCGCTTCGTAGGTCTGGTGGATCCAGCCCGCTCCGGCCGCGATACGGCCGAACTCGCTCAGCAGCACCGTCTTCCCGACACCCCGCAGACCCGTCAGCAGGACACTCCTGGCAGGTCGCCCCAGTCCGAGGCGCTGCACCGCCACATCGAAGATCTCAAGCTCACGACCACGGCCGACAAGCGCCGGCGGGGCCGCCCCGGCGCCGGGACTGTACGGGTTGCGTACGGGATCCACACCCGGGAGTCTAGGGCTTTGTCGAGTTTTCGGGATTAATCGCAGTTTTTCGAGAATCTCGATAAAGCCAGCAAATCCGCGGGTTCAGGCGGAGACCCCCGGCCGATTCGTCGTTGCATCAATCGAGCGGAGGGTCACCTGGTGATCTTCGACCGGGACGAAATCAAGCCGTGGGACGAGAAGACCTTCCGACGTCCGGAGACCGCCGGCGTCGGGGATAACCCGGAAGCGGACAAAGAAAGGCCCGGCCCCCGCAGGGACCGGGTCGGTACTCTCAGCAGAGGCACTGGCCGCGGTCGGTGCAAGCGTCGCGACAGGAACCCAGCTCAACGACCTGCCAGCGGGGTTCGGCGGGGATCGGAAAAACGAGAGACCCGGCCCCCGCAGGGACCGGGTGGGATGAGGTCAATATAGCCATCCGTCTCGTCCAACGCAAACCTGCGAGCACCGTCGACAAGACCACTACCAGTCTGCAGGCTTCCGGGCACCTCCGACCAGTTCGGGAAGCTGGTGGTCGAAGAAGTCCTCGGCGATGAGCCGGTACCACCAGTGTCCGCCCACTCCGTCGTTCGGGTTGCCCTGGAGATCGCGCGCAGTGGGCCGCCCTCGTGGGTTCACCGTGGCGGTCGGCACTCGGGTCCGAGCATGCTGCACGGGCAGGCGCAGGTCGCTGTCGTTGGAGACCACCACGGCCGCGTCGATCCTCTCGGCGCAGATGTCGATCAGCAGGTGCGACGCCAGGTTCACGTCGGAGCCCTTCTCCTCGGGCACCACGATCGTTACGGACACACCGTCCTCCTCGGTGTCGCCGCGGACTCGGCGCGTCGTGAACCTTCCCTTCTCGATCTCGATGCGGGAATCGGTGCCGAGCGCAGCCAGATGGATTTCCTGGCCTCGGCGACCCCGGCGATTCGTGTCGCCGGCGAACAGCGCCGTGCAGTACACCAGGCGATCCAGCACCGCGCACCCTGCCGACCAGGCAGGGTGACGGCCAATCAGTCGTTCGACCAGAGCCGCCGGATCGAGCCAGCGCCACCCCGGCCGATTACCGCCGCACAGACGCCTGCCGCCGTAGTAGAGGTTCATCCCGTCGACGTAGGCACCAACTCTCACGAACCTGAATATACATTGATATTTATGAGTATTGTACATTATCTCTCGATACTGTTTACAGCCAGCCCCGCGTCCGGTTAGGCTGTGGCACGCGGCCGTCGGAGGATGCGATGGGTGAGAAGAGGCACGTGATCCCGAACAGCGACGGAGGCTGGGACGTGCTGGTCCCCGGAGCGGAAAGGCCCTCGTCCCAACATCGGACGCTCACCGAGGCCAAGCGTGTCGCACGGGAATTCGTCGCTCGAGCCGGCGGCGGCGAGGTGGTGCTCCACCTTCGAGACGGGGACTTCCGCGATATCGACACCGGACCCGAATAGGCCCGCCGATACCTCCTGCCCGCGGAGACCTCTTGGCGGCGCGCCCGCATCGCCTGGTGTGTGCCGGAGCGCTCCGGCATGCCGCCGTGGTTGCGGTGGGCCGGAGCGGCTCGGCCGGGCGCGCCGGGGTTCAGGCGCTGCGGATGGTGGGGGCAGGTCGCCCGGCGGGGCCGCCCCTGCGCCGGGACTGTGCGGGTTGCGGACGGTATTCACACCCGGGCGTCGAGGGGTTTGTCGAATTTTTGGGATTTGTCGCAGTTTTTCGAGAATCTCGACAAAGCCGGCAAATCCGCGAGGTCAGGCAGAAACCCCTGGCCTATTCGTCGTTGCATCAAATCGATAGCCCCACACCCGCCCATCGGAACCGTGCGATGCGTTCAGTGCGGCTGACAGGCGTGCCGCCGGCTCATGCGTCGAGGACGAGGCGGATGCCCTCCATGTCGGGGATGTCCCGGTCACCGTCATCGAGCTTGAGGGTTGCCCAGCCGATCAGCACGGAGTGCAGATCGCTCAGCGCTTCGTCGGGTGTTGCGCCAGCGCCCCACGCGCCGGGTAGACCGGTGACGGTGGCGATCAACTCGTTGGGGTCCTCGCTACGCCGCAAGATGGCGTCTCGGACAGCGACGTCGGCCCAGAGGACAATGAGCTTGTGGCGCTCGTCGGCCGTCGCTGGGGCGTCGGCTTGGGGTGCGTCGCCGAGCCGCGCCACGGTGTCTTCGTCGAGCAGGTACTCAGTCCAAGGCTCGCCGCTGGAGCGGAAGCCGACTTCGGTGGCGTCGTCGGGGCCCCGCACCCTGCGTTTGCGTTCCATGCGGCTGGTCCTTCCCTGTTGGCGCGGATACGCCTCTGAGCGGAGTGTAAGCAGGTCGCCAACGGACCCGGCCAAGCGCGCCGCTGGCTGGCGCTGGCACCCGCAGAACCCCCCGATTCGAGGTTTCTGAGCGATCCGGCGGCTGGAGAGTCGCCCAGGAGCCCCGTAGAGCGGGTCTGGGAGTGGAACCCGGACCGCTAGTCCGAATCGTCCGGGCGCTCTGGACGCCACTGGCAGATCCCACTGGCCATTGACAGTTGCTCTTAGTCACAACGATGCAGCACCCATGCGACACCGGCCCTACGGCGGATACGGCCGGTCGAAGGGGGAAGTCTCTGGCGGTCGGCGTGGACGCAAGACTGGTACCCGGGGGGCATCGCGTGGTGCGCACCCCACTATTCGTGTTCAATTCGAGGGGGGTACCTCGGCCCGCCAATCCCTTCTGAACTGCGGATTCGCGTCGCGAACTCTCTCCGAACTCTCAAATCCCTCTCTATTCGTGTTCTATTCGAGGGGGGGTGCCTTGGTCCGCGGATCCCTCTGAACTGCGGATTCGCGTCGCGAGTTGACTCCGGTCACTCTATTCGCTCTCAATTCGAGGGGGGCGTGCCATCGCTGAGAAACCATTGCGCGCCCCGGCCGTGGCCCTCGACGCGCACGAGGCCAAGTTCGCGCAATCGCGTCAGCGTCTCGCGCATCGTCGCAGAACTGGCACCCACGTCGGCGGCAAGTTGCCCGCGCGCGGCCGGGCCATCCGCAAGCACCGCAAGCACGGTCGTCTCCAGCTCGCTGACCTCAATGCTCAACCCGTCCGGCGCCAGCCAGTGCCCACGCCTCGGAACGCTGCAGGTCACCGACGTGCTGTCAGCAGTGAAGACCGGGCGACCGAGTCCGACCTCGGCGCACATTCTCGCCATGCGCAGTGTGCCCGACCCGAGTTGTTCCACGATGCCACGCCGGTACAGGCAGCCCACCATGTTGGGGTTCCATGGATGCGAGCCGTGGGGCACATACAGATCGGCCGGCGTGAGCCCGAAGTGCAGCTTGCCCGGCGACCACACCTCCAGCCGGTCCGAGAAGATCCGCACCTGAACCCGACCGGCGAGGGCGTAGTCGCGGTGACCGAAGCTGTTGGCGAGCGCCTCGCGCACGACCGCGGGCGGGATCTCCGAGCCCGTCTCGGCCTGGAGCCCGCCCGTGATCCGGACCGGCCGGTGAAGGTGCTCTTCGCAGAACGACATCGCCCGGCGCAGCGAGACGAACGCATTGTCCTCCACAAGATCGTCGTCTCGGAACTCCTCGCCGAGATCTGTGCCGGCAACCGCCACGAGCCGGCAACCAAGGGTCGGGTACTGGCCGGCGAACGCATCAGATCGCCCAAACAGGGCAATGGCACCTCGATTCGGCTTGTCGTCGTCATCGAGGAGGTGCAGAGCCCGCAGGACATCCACCACCGAGGCGTCGGCATCGAATCCCGCACGCCCCGCGGCGGCCGCATCGTCGCGGAATTCGTACACCTCGTTGTCGTCGATGGCGCCGAGGTCGCGTTGCGAACTCTCGACCTCCCACCGCTGTCAGCCATGAGCGCGCTCGAGTACCAGCGAGACCTGCGTCTCGTCGGGCATGTCGACGGTCGATGCGCCTGAGCGCACGTAGTAGTGCCCCTTGTGGGAGTAGGGCTTGTTGCTGCCGGCGGGGACGGTGACGACAAGCACCTCTCGCTGATGACCGGCCGGCAGGGGGACACGGTCGATCGACGGCGGATGCCACGGGTGAATGTCCCGACATGCCTGCGTGACGACCTGCAGTGTCTTGTCGGCCACCTGTTGGCCAGTCACATCGCCGCCGGGCTGCACACCAAACAGCACCCGTCCACCCTGGCCGTTCAGCATGGCCGACAAGGTCCGCGCCGCTTCAGTTCGCTGGCCTGTCGTGGCCTTGAATTCGATGGTCTCGGATTCGCCCGCCACCGCCAGCAGAGCAACCTCATCGGACGTTGTCATGGCTCCAGTATCGCCGGGGCAGGGATGCTGAGGGGCGAATATGACTCGAGTCGGCTCTCTACGAAGACCTCACAGGGCTCAGCGATGCCGATCCAACCCAGTCGACTGCTCCATTGGCGTTCGAGTCGCGGGAGATGCCTGAGCCCGCCGCACCTCTTGGGACTGCAACTTCACGTGGTTCGCAATAGCGGCTCTCGACTCGCGCACGATTCGACGGCTAGCTAGATCGCCAGCAGTGCATCGTCCGGAGTTGCCGTTCGGCGCAAGATCTCTCTATTCGCGTTCTATTCGAGGGGGCTGCGCTGCCCCGTGAAACCCCCCTGAACTGCGGTTTCACATCACGATCTGTCTCCCCTCTCTCAATTCTCTCTCTATTGACTCCCAATTCGAGGGGGTGGGTCAGCTGTCGCCGCGGACGAGGCCATCCACCTCCGGCAGAGACGGGAAGCCGTACCGTGACTCCACGACAAGGCGTCGCCAACAGCCAACACAACGCTCACGAGCGAGGGGGTCCACGGATGCAGCTCCAGGGGCCGACGGCCGCCAGCCTCATGTTCTCCGACACCGGCGGCGGCGGGCCGGTGGTGGTGCTGCTGCTGTACGGGGTGTTGATGGGTGGCACCCTGTGGGACACCGTCGTGGAGCGTCTGCGGGATCGCTACCGCTGCATCGTCCCGGAGCTGCCGTTCGGCGTGCACACCACGCCGATGCCCGACGACCCTGGTGTGGGCCAAGCGGCGGTTCGGTTGCGAGACGCCGGGCTGTGTTGGTTCGTTCACCGAGTCCACCGCCCAGGTGCCGTCGCGGCGGCGGGTGACGGCGCGGCTGTGTGTGGCGATAGCCCGGGCGGCCTGGGACCGCTCCACCGCCGCGGTTGCTCGCTCGTTCAGGGGAGCTGGTCGGTGGCGTGGCGGGCGATCGCCGCCGCGGCGCCTGGGCATCGACAAGACCACCTTCCGCCGCCACCGTAGCTTCATGACCGGCCTCGTGGACCTGGAGGTTTCCCGAAACTGACGCCTCGCCGATGCGACCCGCGCGAACCCCTGCGCCAGACGGCTGCAGCGACGACGCAGGCGGCGGAGATCAACCGCACTCAACGACAAGACAACCGCTGGAGGACTCGCAGAACCAGGACACGTGAACCAGGAGAGTGTTGCCAACAACGGCGGTGCCTAGACCTGACTACGGCTGCACGTGGATTATCCTGCGGCGCTGATGGAGTTGATCGAGAATCCGATCCTGAACTCTCCGTTTCATGAACCGTCGCAGCATTTCGTTTTCGACGAGCGCGGAGTGATCACTGGAGAGATCCGCGAAGGGCGGCGGCGGTCGATCTACTTCACGCCGATCCCTGGTACGAGGCGGGGGGCCGGGACGCTGTCCCTGCCGATCGACTTCGGTGACGCGGTGGATCGGGTTGAGGAGAATCGGCTGATCAATCAGATCCGGGAGCGGGTGTCGCTGTGGCGGAGCACGGGCTATCCGTGGACGACTCGCGCGACGGCCCGCCTCTTGGAGCACTGGAATGTGATCGACGGCCGAGTGCAACCGCTGTTTTTCTGCCAGCGCGAGGCGATTGAGACGGCGATCTACCTGGCCGAGGCTGCTCCGCGGGATCATGCGTTCTTCGTCTCGACTCTGGCCCAGTACGCCAACGCGCTGAACCGAGGGCTGTTCCGCGTGGCGCTGAAGATGGCCACCGGGACCGGGAAGACGGTCGTGATGTCGCTGCTCATCGCGTGGCAGACGGTCAACAAGGCTCGCAACCCCAGCGATGCGCGATTCACCGACCAGTTCCTGGTAGTCGCACCGGGGATCACGATCAAGGACCGCCTCCGTGTGCTGATGCCGTCGGATCCGGACAACTACTACGACGGCTTGGATCTGGTCCCGGCTGGTCTCCGGGAGCACCTGAACCGGGCGACGGTGCAGATCCTCAACTACCACCAACTGATGCTGCGCGAGAAGCAGACGGCCTCGGCGCGGACGAAGAAGCTGTTGGGCAGGGACGCGGTCTTGACGGAGACCCCCGGTGAGATGGCGAATCGGATCCTCCGACCGTTCGCGGGGTCCAAGCAGATCATCGTGCTGAATGATGAAGGCCACCACTGCTACCGGGAGAAACCCGCCGACGTAGCTCTCGACGAGGATGCCCGGCGTTCGGCCTACGCCGTCGACGACCTGAAGGGTGACGAGAAGTCCGAAGCGAAGGAGCGGGACGCAGCGGCGCGAGTGTGGCATACCGGCCTGGTACATATCGCCCGCAAGCGGGGTGTCAAGGCCGTCTACGACCTGTCGGCCACCCCGTTCTATCTCCGGGGGTCGGGCTGGCAGGAGGGCACGCTCTTCCAGTGGGTGGTGTCGGACTTCGCGCTCACCGACGCCATCGAGTGCGGGATCGTGAAGATTCCACGGGTCCCGACCCGCGACGACGTCAACCCGATTGACCCGGCGTACCGCGCGCTGTGGTCAAAGGTGGGCCAGCAGTTACCCTCGGGATCGGCCGGGCATCGGATGACCTACCCGCCCACACTGCCACCCGAACTGGAGACGGCGTTGCAGTCGCTGTACGGCGACTACGCCAGCCATTACGAGGAGTGGGAAGAACAGGTCGGCGACGATCCGGATGCGGTCCCGCCCGTGTTCATCGTCGTCGCGCAGAACACCAACATCTCCCGCCTGCTGCACGAGTGGATGTCGGGATGGGAAGAGATCGGCGCCGACGGCAACCCGGTCCGCCACCATGGCAACCTGCCGCTGTTCGACAATGTGGATGCCGACGGGAACTGGATTCCCCGCCCCGTGTCAGTCATCGTCGATTCGAAGGCGATCGACTCCGGCGATCAGTTGTCGCCCCAGTTCCGGGCAGCTGCCGCGGTCGAGATTGCCCGCTTCCGGCGCGAGCACGAGTTGCGCAATCCCGGGGAGCGCCTCGAGAAGATCAGCGAGGAAGACTTGCTGCGCGAGGTCATGAACACCGTCGGCAAGCCGCGCCGCCTCGGAGCCCCCGTCCGCGCCGTCACCTCGGTGTCGATGCTGACCGAAGGCTGGGACGCCTACACCGTCACGCACATCCTCGGCGTCCGGGCCTTCGGCACTCAACTGCTCTGCGAACAGGTGGTCGGCCGGGGTCTGCGTCGGGTGTCCTACGAATTGAACGACGAGGGCCTGCTCGATCCGGAGTACGCGGATGTGTACGGTGTCCCCTTCGCGTTCGTGCCCGTGGCGGGCCAACGCAGCACCGAAGGTGGGGTCGAGACACACACCTACGTCTATTCGGATGAGCGCCGATCCCATTCCCGGATCGAGTTCCCCCGCGCCGTCGGCTATCGCTACGTCACTGCCACCGAGAGTATTCGGGCCGCGTTCGGGCCGGATCACCAACTGGTGCTCGGCGACGAGGCCGTACCGACCCGCACCGACATTGAGGACATCACCGGCATCCCGAAGATCCACACCCTGGCCAACCTCCAGTCCACCCGGATGCAGGAAATCCGTTTCCGCCTCGCCCACCGGATCTGCCGCGAACTTGCCACCGATGATGGCCACGACCGTCCGTGGCTGTTCCCCCAGGTGCTCACCGCTGTCGGGACGTGGATCAGCCAGTGCGTCACGATCAAGGGCAATGCCTTCCCGCAGTTGCTGGGCCTATCCGCCTACCAAGCCGAAGCAGCCAACCGGGTTCTCGCGGGCATCACTGCCGGCGACGACGGCCACGCTGGTATCCAGGTCCTTCTGGACCGGGCCAACCCCACCGGGGACACTTCGGGCGTCGGATGGTGGACGAAGAGGGATCCCGACGAGCTATGGCTCACCAACGAGAAGTGCCACATCAGCCACGTCGTGCCCCACTCGGGTTGGGAGGCCCGCGTCGCCGCAGCGATCGAGGACATGGACGAGGTGCTGCGCTACGTGAAGAACGATCATCTCGACTTCAACATTCCCTACGTCCTCGACGGCATCCAGAAATCCTACGTCCCCGACTTCGTCGTCGTGATCGACGACCGGGGCGATCCCGATGACCCGGTCAACCTGATCATTGAGGTGACCGGCGAATCCAAGCGCGACAAGAAGGTCAAGGTCGCCGCCGCCCGAGCCAAATGGCTGCCTGCCGTCAACGCCACCGGGCGGTTCGGCAGGTGGGACTTCCTCGAGATCACCGATCCCGCGTATGTTGCTTCGCAGATCCGGCAGCATCTCCAGATCCCCGCGCTCGCATGACCACCACTGACTCCTCCACCGACGAACTCCGCGTGTTGCTAGGCAACGTGCCCGGACTCGGCGGCGTCAAGATCGACACCGTGGTCGCCGCCTACCCGACCCTGGCGTCTCTTCGAGCGGCCGACGTCGATGAGCTCACGACCCTCGACGGCATCGGGAAGACAGTCGCCCGCAGGATTCTCCACACAACGGGGACGGTCGATGACCCGACCCCGGTCGAGTCGTTCGTGCACGCCGACAAGCGAGCCAATATCCCGTCCGACGAGCAGGTCCACCTCGCGGGTGCAATCGAGGAGCAAACCGATCGCGTCCTCTACCCGAGGGATCCCGACCTCGACCCGCAACTCGTGTGGAGAGGCAAGGACGGTCTCGACGGCGAACCGCTCGCTGTACCCGTCGTTCCGATCTACATCCAGGAACGCATCGACTCCAGAGTCCTCGTCGAGAACCTCCGCAACACGAGCCCCGACCAGGACGGCGAACCCGAACTCACGCTCTTCGACGACTTCGACGGCATCGAAGATCCGATCTCAGCAATCGAGTTCTACGAGCACGACGCCAACTGGTCGAACCGCATGATCCTCGGCGACTCTCTCGTCGCCATGACAAGCCTCGCCGAGAAGGAGGACCTCAAGGGCAAGGTTCAGACGATCTACATCGACCCGCCCTACGGCATCAAGTTCCAGTCCAACTGGCAGGTCTCGACCCGCAGCCGCGACGTCCGCGACGGGCGGGACGTCACACCGCAGCCCGAGCAGATCCGCGCCTTCCGCGACACTTGGAAAGACGGCATCCACAGCTACCTGACCTATCTCCGGGACCGCCTCGTCGCCGCGCGGACGCTGCTCAACGAGACCGGGTCGGTGTTCGTGCAGATCGGCGACGAGAACGTCCACGCGGTGCGCAACCTCCTCGACGAGGTCTTCGGGCCCGACAACTTCGTCAGCCTCATCTCCTTCGTCACGACCAGCGGCTTCACCCAGGCCGCCGAACTGCCCCGCAAGGGCGACTACATCCTCTGGTACGCGAGATCGAAGCCTCAACTCAAGTACCGGACGCTCTGGGAGGAAGCGCACGACCGGCAGGGATACAGATGGCTCTACTTCCCGGACGGGAGTTCCCGTGGGATGACGAAGGAAGAAGCCGAAGGCGAAGTGCCGCTCCCCGGCAGCGCACGCGTATACAAGGCGGACAACATCCAATCACAGGGCGCGGCGTCCGAGCCACAGCCCTTCGAGTTCGAAGGAAAGGTATACCGCTCCGGCTCGAATTCGCACTGGAAGGCGTCCTACCCGACCGGCATGAACCGACTCGCCCTTGCTGGCCGGATTCATGTCGCCAAGAACAGCATCCAGTACCGCCGATTCGCGGACGACTTCCCCTACAAGGTCCGCACCAACTTCTGGGACGACACAGGCACCGGAAACTTCACAGACCCCAAGATCTTCGTCGTCCAGACCAACTCCAAGGTCGTCGAGCGCTGCATCCTCCTGAGCACCGACCCAGGCGACCTCGTGCTCGATCCGACGTGCGGGTCCGGTACGACCGCATACGTCGCCGAACGGTTGGGCCGGCGGTGGATCACGATGGACACTTCGCGGGTGGCACTCGCGCTGGCGCGACGACGCCTGATGGGCGGCTGCTTCCCCTGGTTCCTCCTCGCCGACTCCGAGGAGGGGGCTGCTGCCGAAGCACGCGAGGCAGGCACCCAACCGGTAGCGCCCGTGGGCGGATGGGCTCGCGACCTCCGCCGGGGATTCGTCTACCGGCGCGCGCTCCACATCATGCTGTCGACCATCGCCAACTGTGAGGACATCGTCCCCGGCATCAGTCCCGAAGAACTGGACGCCGCGATTCGGCGGGCCGCGGACCACGAGGTTCTCTACGAGCAGCCACACGAGGACCGCTCGATCGTCCGGGTGTCCGGCCCCTTCACAGTGGAGTCACTCTCACCACACCGAACTGTCGAGCCTGCATCGAGCCAGACACGCGACGATGGCGACTTCGTCGAGATGGTGCTCAACAATCTCACGAAGGCAGGCGTGCAAAACGGTTACCGGAACGAGCGCCTCGACCTTGACTGGATTGAACCGTACGCCGGGCTCTGGAATCACGCCCTCGGAGGATTCACGGACGCCGACAGCGCCGACCTGACCGTGGCGATCTCGATCGGGCCCGAAGCAGGCACCGTCGGCCGGGAACACATCGCTGAGGCCGCGAAGGAAGCCGTCCGCGAAGCGCGAGCCGACATCCTCCTCGTCTGCGCCTACGCGTTCGATGCCGGTGCTGGCGAACAAGCCAGCGCCGAGAGCGGCACAGAGCACACATTCTCCGTGGACGGCCAACGCCAGGTTGGCCGACTACAAGTCCTCAACGTCCGCATCAACGCCGACCTGATGATGGACGACGACCTCCAGAACACCGGCGTCGGGAACCTATTCACCGTCTTCGGCCAACCCGACATCACCGTCACCGAGATAGACGACGACACCATCACCGTCAGAATCAACGGCCTCGACGTCTACGACCCCAACAAGGGCACGGTCCGCTCCTCGGACGCGAGCGACATCGCCTGCTGGTTCATCGACACCAACTACAACGACGACGCCTTCTTCGTCCGCCACGCCTACTTCAGCGGCGGCAGCACCGACCCGTTCGGCTCGCTCAAACGAACCCTCCGCTCCGAGATCAACCTCGAAGCCTGGGAAGCGCTCTACCGAACCGAATCCCTACCCTTCCCCCGACCCGCGACCAACAAGATTGCCATCAAAGCCATCAACCACTACGGCGACGAAGCGTTGCGCGTCTTCACGCTGCACTGAGACTCAGCCACGACAAAACGCCGCCATGCAGGTCAACCCCGTCAGGGACGCATCCCTCAGCCGCTGACGCCGGCGGCGGGAGCGGGCCGGGAACTCGAGGCCACGACAGCGGTACGCCCGGACTCTCCGAGCACCCGCCTGCACCTGACCGGCACGTCCGTGCGCTTCCGGTCGCTCCCGACTCAGGCGACTTGCGTGTCCCGGGTGCTCCCTCCGGCGCGGGAATCGGCGGTCGCGGTCGAGTCGCCGGCCTCGCTCCGCCGGTGGTTGGTGGCCACCATGTCCCGCAACCGAGCGGACACGAGCGACGCGTCCGAGACGCTTCCGGCGAGGAGGTCCGTGACGTGCGGAACCCAACTCTGATCGGTAACGGTGAGCACCTCGATGCCGACGATGTTGTCCGACCCGTCCCGATCCACATAGAGCGACGCGGTGAGCGACTCGGTTCGGGCCGCGTCGCCCTCACCGATCCGGATGTAACCGCAGTCGCTCTCGCTGTCGTACGAGTACCGCAGGATGCTCACCTGGCTCAACTCCACATCGCTGTGATGACGAGAATCACTCGTCGCTCGGGGTCCGTCGCCGCGGTCACCACTCTAAGGGTGTCCCCTGCCACGGGGCCAACATGGACAATGTTGCCGTGGTCGCCGGCATCGCGGCGCAGGAATTAGTGCAGTGGATGAACAATCCGACTTCGTGTGGGCCTGCGAGGACATGCGCTCCATGCCGTCGTGTCGGGGCTGAACTGGCGAAAGATGCTCCGGCGCGCTTCAATCGTCTCGTGAGCGGGCGGATCGCGCTCATTGGCTTCGGGGCGATCGGCCAGGTCGTCGCCTCGGAGGTTGATGTGGCGGCGGTGCTCGTTCGTGACCGGTATCTGGAATCGGCCCGGCGGGCCCTGCCGGGCGCGGCTGTGGTGGCCTCGGTCGAGGATCTCCTCGCGACCGGCCCCGACATCGTGGCGGAGTGCGCGGGCCAGCCGGCGGTGCGGGAGTACGGCGAGGCGGTGCTGGCCGGGGGCACAGACCTGATGGTCATCTCCACCGGCGCGTTCGGCGATCGGGCCTTCCTGGACCGGATGTGCGGGGCGGCACGAGGCGCCGGGCGTCGCATTCTGGTGCCGGCCGGGGCCACGGCCGGTCTCGACGGGCTGATGGCTCTGCGGGAGGGCGGCCTCGACTGGGTTCGCTACACCTCCTCGAAGCCTCCCCACGCCTG
>Ga0209754_1002655_pt1 | contig 13727 bp, 13 predicted proteins | sample MesohylBB_FD_187295 | JGI IMG/M metagenome (GOLD analysis project Ga0209754, IMG submission 187295) | Host-associated microbial community of the marine sponge Aplysina aerophoba from Gulf of Piran - sponge mesohyl, lysed by bead beating... | ecosystem: Host-associated > Porifera > Sponge >... | reverse complement strand
CGATCCGCATGCTCTCGAACCGCTCCTGCTTCCTCTCTCCGATGTGTCGGACGGCCACGTGGAGGGTCAGGCCTGGTGGGTGGACACTTTCGGAAACGTGCAGACCAACATCTCACCCGAGGATCTGGAGGAGGCGGGGATGTCGCAGGGGCAGGACGTCGCGGTGCGCGTTGGGCTCATGAAGTACCGGGTTCCGTGGGTGGGAAGCTACGCAGAAGTAGCAGAGGGACGCCCGCTCATGCACATCGACTCGGTCGGGCTGATGGCCCTGGCGGTCCGGGGAGGCCGGGCCGACGAGCACTTCACGTTGGGAGCCGGAACGTCTGTCGTGATCACGTCCTAGGAGGGTGCTGAACATTGACGATTGCTCGGGCCTGCCGCCCGCCGACCCAGGCATTTTGCGGGCGGTTGGCAGGCCGCTGGTGGATTGCTCAGTACCCTCCTAGTTTGATCGTGGTCGGTCTGCGTCGCGGGCGGTGAGCCGAGGGTCAGAGACTGAACAGTTGGATCACGAATACGATCCCAGCCAGCCCGATGATGCCGAGAAGGATGAGGAGGGTGAAAGCTGTTCCTGGTCTCAAGATTAAGCGAGGCTACCTTCGGCGACGGGCAACCACCACTCGAATGCTACTCTGCTAGGTCTCCGGAAACGAGAGGGGTCATAGGCCGGGGCCGCTGATCAGGGGGGTGCTGTATCTCGCGGCGCGGTACGGCGAGACCCTGAACCATCTAGCCACTCGAAACTGTCCAGCACCCATTGTGGTGACTGAATCCCTGCGCGCATGTGCGAGAAGTTGGTAGGTCTGGGCGAGCTTGATCTGCTGGCGTTCGGTCGTCCGGTGCGTCTGCGGTGGCGCAGAATCGCCGCTGGTTGTGTCCGAACCCCGACTGTGCGGAGAAGTCGTTCGTCGAGTAAGACGCCACATCGGTCCGCCCCGGGCGTTGCTGACATCCCGAGCAGCAAGATGGGCGACCATCGGGGTCAGGCGGCGGGTCCGCTCCGTTGAAGAAGTCGCCGAAGATCTGGGCTGTGATAGGCATACGGTGAACCGCGAGGTCCGCCGACCGGGTAGGTAAGGTCGAGGCTGTGGGCGTGGACAAGAATCGCTATTCTGGCGGCGCGGCCAGTTCCGTACGAAGAAGTGGATCCGCCGGGCCGTCCTGGACATGTCGGGCCCAATCGCACGGCCTACGACCGGGTCCTTCCCAACGCGCTGCAAGTCGCGGACCCATTCCATGTGAAGCCCCTCGCCAAATCAGCGACTCGACGAAGTACGCAGAGAGTCTAGAACGAAACCCTCGGGCATAGGGGCCGCAAACACCCGTTAGCAGCGTAGAGCCGGACCCCCGCTTCCTGACATCTGCTTCCGGACGCATCAGCGACCGGGGCCGAACCCCGCCTCCGGGCCTCCTCAATGCCGGTGACCCCACGGAGAAGTCTGCACAGCCTGGCACGCCACCGAAACCGTACGAGGCATCTACGAGATCGCCTGCCCCGCCGTCGCGCTCCGATACACCCACCCGGCTCGCCGACGACGTTGAGGACGAATCCTGCCCGCCTACGGTCAACAAGCTGGGTCGCACCTTCGCCCGCTGGTGTCCCCAGATCACCAATTGGCACATCTTGAACGTGACCAACAGATGCCACCGAAGATCTTAACAACCTGATCACAGGTTGTTAAGATCTTCGGTATCAAACGCATGAAACGGGCCGCCTTCGGGTTCCGCAACTTCGCGAACTACCGAATACGGGCTCTCTTGTATGCGGGGAAACCCAACTAGGACCTGGAGCCACCTCAGCTTATGTCTAAGAAGGCTCTTGTCCCATCAAATGAGAAGCTCTCCTCGATAATCAACACGAGACTGTCTACATCAGAAGACGAGATCTCCCAGCAGAGATTTCCAGTGAGGATCCCCTCACTGAACACTTCGGTGAACGAATCTAACTCGTTGGGGACTACTGCCATACACTGATCAGAGACAACAACCGCTGACTCACCCACAACTGACATGCTCATTGACCACAGTAGGGAGTCAGAATCCGCTCCCTTATACTTAGCCTCTATCAGCACCAATACATACTGGTAGCCTGGTGCTGGAGGTGCGTTGAACTGATTCTCACTCGCTACAAGTTCCGCCGCATCCGGTGTGACAGAGAGGACCGAGATATCCCAGTCACCAATGCTAACAACTTCACCGATAGATATAGGGTTATCCCGCGATCCTATATCCGTGGCAGGAGAACCCTGGTTGGTCTCGCCACGGCTTTCGTATCCTATGAATAGGTCGCCTTCATCGTCCGACCATAAGTAGAAGTCGATCATTACTTCACCACCCGTTGATGTGAGAGCTCGACCTTCGCAATTCAGGTTTGTGTCGTCTCTGCCTAATTCAGTAGGAGAATAGATCTTCAGGATCGTTGTAGAGAAGGGCCCTGGCTGTTCCTCACTCAATGCGATAACGTCGCTTACGATATCCTCACAGTATAGGCCATCAAAGCCTCCAACTAGTACGGTAGTAGAGGTAGTAGGAGAAGCGGTCGAAGGGTTCGCAGAGACCGCGGTTGTTGTGTTTGCATTCTGATCTGCCGTTGCAGTTACGATAGATGTTGTGGAAGTCGTGGAATCGGTCACACCACCGCAGGCCGGGACCAATAACACAAAGGCTACACCGAATGCAACGGCCCGCTTAAGAGTTATCATCATTGTGTGTCCTTCGAATGTATCTTGGCCCAGTTTGAGCTTAGGGGCCGATGACGAGTTCTTGATCGGATTGTGTGGTGGATGCTAGCTCGGACTCTAGTCCGCCTTCCGGTTCGGCGAACCCGCAGTCGAAGACGGCTTCCTCGAGGTCTTGGCCGCCTAGGACCACGCGTTCGTAGAAGACGACCTTGGCTATCTGGTCGGGGGTCAAAGTGTCCTGGAAGGCAGGCATCTGGCCGCCTCCCCCCACCGCTTTGCCGGTGTCGCCGTACGTAGCCCGGCCGGCGCCCTGGAACCCGGTGGTGCCGAGCGAGACCCACTCGATATGGTCCGTGCACATCGCGAAGGTCTCGAGTACCGCACCTGCCAGCGCCGGACCCGATCCGCCTTCACCTCCCGCGCCGTGGCACGACGCGCAACTCGATGGCTCGTTGTAAACGACGATCCCTTCGCTCACCAGAGCGCGGACATCCACCCCGCCGGCGCCTCCCCCTGCGGCGAACTCGGACCCGTCGCAGTTCTCCACCATCCCGGTCAGCCGGTCGACCGCCAATTGGCCTCCCGCCCCGCAGGTCGGACCGTGGGCGAACGTGACCAGATACACGAGACCTACGAAAGGCACGGCGAAGAAGAGCATCGTCAGCCAGCGGGGGATTGCGGCCGCGATCCGTTCCGTGATGCCCGCCGTGGGACCGGTGATCACCGCCTCGAAGTCGAGTGCCTCCGAGACGGTGACCCGCTCGGGAGGCGGAGGCGCCGACGATGCGGCCGCGGCCACAGCCGGCTGCGGGGCGACGGTGGCGACCGCGGCGGGTTGGGCGGACGGCGTAGGTGCGGGTTCGGGTGCCGGAGGCGCAGCTGTGGCGGGCGGAGGTGCGGCCGCGGAGGCCGGACGGTCCGCAGGTCCTCGCTCCGAAGGGGCTGCTACTCCACCTGCCCACGCGGCAAGCACGTCTTCGACCGCGAGTCCGTCGGCCTCGGCCCTGGCGGCTGCCGATCGCTCGACCAGATGTTCGGGACTCCCGAGCCTGGATGCAGCCGCGGCCAGCAGATCGCTCATAGCAACACCTCGCGGCTCATGCCGGCACCCCCATCCGTCACCGCAATTCCGCCAGGTAGGTCGCGAGCGCATCCAGGTCTCGCTGGGACAGGTGGCCATAGGAAGGGTGTATCCCGTCCGGGAAGACCTGTTCGGGATGGGTCAGGAAGGCGACGAAATCATCGGCGGTCACCGGGGTCTCCGAATCGCGATAGGAAGGCCGGGACCCTACGTGGGCGATATCGGGTCCGATCCTCTGTACCCCGAAGGTGGCGGTTCGGAGCGCATCGGCAAAGGTCTCGGTGGCCGGCCCGAGGCCGACATCCGCTAGGACGGGCCGCACCAACTGGGTATGGCAGTACCCGCAGCCCTGGTTCAGGTAGACCGATCTGCCTGCCTGTCCGAGGCTGCTCATTGGGGAGTCGAAGACCAGGTGCCGGTAGTCGCCTCCTGCATTGAACGGACCGATCAGCGTTATGACCAGTCCGAGCAGGAAGAGGCCGCCCAGCATGATCGAGGTCCGTACGGGACGGTATCTGCGGCCTTCGAGGATCGGGGTTGCCTTGCTCCGGACCGGGCCGGTGGTTACGGGCTGCTCCTCCACCGGAGGGAGAGTGGCCACTACGGCAGCGGGGGCCGCCGCGGCAGCCACAGGCTGCGCAACCGGTTCGGGAGTGGAAGCCGGCGGTGGAGTTGCTTCGGTAGGCGGAGGGGGAGCCGGGGGAGTCGGCGGTGGCGCCCCACCGCTCCAGGCGCCCAGGACCGCCTCGTAGCTGGTGCCGTCGGCCTCGGCCCTGGCCTGGGCAGCCCTCTCCACCAAGTGCTCGGGCGCCCCGAGGGCAGCTGCCGCCGCGGCGAGAAGGTCACTCATCACCGGTCTCCTCGCGGTCGACGGCGGCCACCGGCATGAGAATCTCCACTGTCCGGGCGGGACCGGCCAGATAGGTGCCCGCAGCGGTCCATACCAGGAGAGCGATCCCGATCAACGCCACGACCGAGGCGAGAGCCCCGAGCGTGAACAGCACATCCACACCGGCAAGGCTCTCGGAGAAGCCTTCTCCCACGTTGGCGCGGGCGCCCGAGGAGGAGGCCCAATTCCAGGTCACGCCGGTGACGAGCCCACTGACCATCAGAGCGGCCGCCGTTGCGCCCCCGCCCCAGAGGGTGAGCCGGAGACCGCGGGCCGCTTGGCGCGGGTCCGAAAGTTCCCGTCCGGTCGTACGCGGCAAGGCGTAGAAGATGAATGCCATCGCCAGCACCGGTACTGCCACGAGTGACAGCCCGGTGACCAATCCGTCGTGCCAGATGGTCAGACCCACCACGGCAGCCACGGAGCGGAATCCGGAAACTCCGACCAGCACCGTGAGGATGGTGTAGGCGACAGTGCCGGCCATCAGGAGACGGATGACGGGACTCTCCCGGGCAGTTTGCCACTCGCCCGAGAGGGTCAGGCTCACGGTGGCGACGAAGGTCAAGGCGGAAAGAGCGAGACCCATGGAGGCGACCACCGAAACCGTCTCCGTCCAGTCGGGTGCCGGGCCGCTCAGGAAACGTGCCGGCGTCGCCAGCAGCGCCACTCCTGCGAGGGTCCAGAATCCTGCCCGGGCGAGAGGACCGGAGAACAGTGGCTGTCCACTCTCCTTGACCAGGACGTAGTAAGCGCCGCCCAACGCCGCGGCCGGGAAGGCAAGGGTCCACATCCCCCCTGAAGTCAGGCTCGTTTGGAGAAACGGACCCATGCCGGCCAGCCCTGGAATCGAGGCCGTGATGTGAAGCGCCGGAAACCACCAAACGGCTCCAATGACGTAGAGAAGCGACACGTAGGAGCCGTCCTCGCTCCGACCGCGGATCATCGAGGTTACGAGCAGAACCGGTACCAGCAGGAGGGCCGCGATTGGCCAGTCAAGGAGTGGGGGGAACTCGGCAAGCTCGGGTCCCGATGGGCCCCGGAACAGGATCATGAGGGTGCCGACCAGTACCAGCAAGCCGTAGACGCTGCCCGCCAGTAACGCTAGGGACTGGTGTTCCATACGTGTCCCGACTAGCCGCGGTGTGAGGTAGTACGCGGTAGCCTGAGCGAACGTACCTCCGAATCCGTACGCGAGGAGCGATGTGGTGGCCGGCCGGAGACGACCGTAGGACAGGAAGGTGGTGTCCGCGAACAGCGTGGGTACGGCCAGCTTCACGAGCGTCAGGCAAAGCAAGGCGACTCCCGCCAGCAGCAGCAGGCAGGACAGCAGCATGAGACCGGAAGCCGCGGTCTCCCGCTCGCTCTCCATCTCAGCCGCTTCGCGTATGCTCGTCTCTCCGGTCGCCAATCCGGTGCTCCCCCGGGTCGCTCCTGCTTGCCAGAGCGTAGACTAATGCCATGACGAGGCCCCTCGGTCCGCCGCGGCCCGATGCATCCGTCCGGCTGGCGATCCCGTCCGAGCGAACTCCACTCGAAGCCCTGCTTGGTTTAGCGAGCGACCGCCTTTCTGCTTCAATGGTATCCACCGAGTCGGGTAACAGCCCGCGTCTCGCCAAGGTAATCCCGATGGGTTGCCAACCGGTAGAGGCGGCGCAGGCGGGGACACCTCGAGTCGAGGCGAAACGGAGGCGAATCACCAGATGCTGCAACGCATGCTTCGGCAGATGACCGACCAGACGCGTGCGCTAACCGGCTGGGGTCTGTTCCTCCTGGGCCTCGGGGCGGTCGTGGTGGGAGTGTGGTTCAACCATTACTCGAACTTTCCCTCTATGGAGACGGTCACGATCGCTGTGGAGGATGCAACCGGTCTTCAGGTGGGGGACCAGGTCGTATTCGACCGGGAAGCCCGCACCGTGGCCGCTACCCCGGTGGTCGATCCGGCCGTTCCCCAGGTCCCGGTGGACCTTGCGGTCGATGTCGACACGTTCGGCTGGCTACCGAGAGACTGCATGCTCCAGGGCAGCGACTGGTGCTTACCGTGGTCGACCCTGGGCCACCTCGTGGCGTTCGGCGGAAGCCAGATCATGCTCGTGGGGATAGCCATCGCGGTGATCCTGGGCCGTCGGATGACCTGGTCGCTGGCCGCCTTAGCCGCATTCCTGGCTATGTTCGAGTTGGTCATGCTGCTGGGTAACGTTGCGTCCGAGTGGCTGAACCTGGCGCAGGGACCGCTCAACTGGACCGAACAGAACGATGCGTTCGCGATCTGGCAGCCTCTGGTTCTCGGCAACGATGTCGGAGTCAGTTGGGGTGCGATCAAGGATTTCATCTCGATCAACTACAACATGGGTGCGCTCACCTTTATCATCTTGTTCGCCCGATGGGTTCAGGGGTTCGGTGGGCCGATGCCTGAGCAGAGGCCCTCGGAGATGGTCTCGCCGTACGGGCGTCCGCTGGTTAAGGGAGCCAAGTAGATGGCCAAGTCGGAAGTCTGGTTCGAGACACCCCCGTTCCGTGACGATTACCAGTTGGCGATGGTCGAGACCAGCTATGTCCAGGGTCAGGTGCGGCCCCGCCAGTTTCTGCATATCAACCAGGCGGAGTGCATCCTGTGCGAGGGGTGCGTGGACATCTGCCCCTGGAAGTGCATCCACTACCTTTCGCTGGACGCGATCGACGAGGCCTACGGGGTTGACCACCCGGAGGACAGCTCGGACAACGTGGGGTTCTTCGTCGTCGACGAGTACGAGTGCACCCGGTGCCAGTTGTGCATCGACCGGTGTCCTACCAACGTAATCTCGATCGGTAAGTTCGAGGGCTCGGTGACCGACACGGCCCTCAACTCGGGGCTCATCGGTCAGGCGCCATGGGATCAGGACACGGGCGCCCGTGATTTCAAGAACGGCTATACCTACGGAATGCGCTGGTAACGGAGGCTTTCGGTGATCGGCAACGGTATGAAACTGCGGGAAAGGGTGGCCGAAGCGGCCGATTCATTCCGGAGGAGCCCATTCTGGGAGTCGATGTTCCGGCCCGGATCCCCGTTCAAGAGGGGTTACAGCGACAGTCCCCGCAACCGGTCCTACGTGATCATGAACAACGTGCTCTACCACCTCCATCCGGTGAAGGTGAAACGGCACGCCGTCCGCCTCTCCTACACGCTGTGCTTGGGCGGTCTGAGCTTCTTCCTGTTCATCCTGCTAACGATCACCGGCATCTTCCTAATGTTCTACTACCGGCCGACCTCCCCGGCCGCCTACATCGATGTGGAGGCCCTGTCCACTTCGGTCGCCTTCGGCTCGCTGGTGCGCAACCTCCACCGGTGGGGCGCCCACCTGATGGTGCTGACGGTGTTTCTCCACATGTCGAGAGTTTTCTACCACGGTGCCTACAAGCCGCCCCGCGAGTTCAACTGGGTGGTCGGCGTCGTCCTGCTGCTGCTCACCCTGCTGCTGTCCTTCACCGGCTACCTGTTGCCATGGGACCAGTTGGCGCTGTGGGCGGTCACCGTGGGTACCAACATGGCCGGTTTCACGCCCGTATTCGGCAACCAGGTGAAATTCGCCCTGCTCGGAGGCATCGAGGTGACCGGCAATACGCTGCTTCGCTTCTACGTCCTGCACGTCCTATTCCTTCCGTTCGTGATCGTGATCTTCATGGCCGTTCACTTCTGGCGGGTCAGGAAGGACGGTGGGATATCGGGGCCCCTTTAGGAACTGTTGAGGACCGATGGTCGAGATACCGGAACATCTGCTAAAACGCTCCGCGGAGGCGAAGGCTAAGGCGCTCGGCGTACCGGTTGATCAGGTACTGGCCGAGATGCGGGGGGAGCTCCCGCCTGCGCAGCCGACCGCGCCGCCTCCTGCCCCGGTGCTTCCGTCTCAACGCTCGGTACCTGAGTCCCCGCCGCCCCCGCCCGCCGTGGCATCGCCTGGACCCGCTCCCGAACCGGTGGCTCCGGTAGCCGAGACACGGCAGCCGGCCCCCGCCGCGGCTACTCCGGAGCCACCCGCCGGCCCGGCGACCACCGTCGCCCCGCCCTTGTCCGACAACGGCGCCGCCACCACCGTCACGCCCCGTCCGGTGGCCCCGCCCCAGGAGATTCCCGAGGGTGTTCGACCGCAGCGGCTACTCACCGTGGTCAAGGCCAGGGCCATCCAGCAGGTAAAGGCCACGCCAACCGACAAGGTGAACACCTGGCCCCACTTGATGATCGCCGAGTTCACGGCCCTCATGGTCATCACGGCCGCCCTGATCGTCCTATCGGTGATTCTCCAGGCACCGCTCCTGGAGTTGGCGAACTTCAACCAGACACCTAATCCGTCCAAGGCCCCGTGGTACTTCCTCGGTCTGCAGGAGTTGCTGTCCTACTACGACCCGCAGGTCGCCGGTGTCATCATCCCGACGATCACGGGTCTGGTCGGGTTCATGGCCATCCCCTACGTGGACCGGAACCCATCTACCAAGCCGTCGGATCGCAAGTTCGCCATCATGCTGTTCACCTTGTTCCTAGCCGGCTCGGCGACGCTGACGCTGCTCGGCACGCTGTTCCGCGGGCCCGGGTTCAACTTCACATACCCGTGGGCGGACGGCATATGGTTCGACGATCTCAAGGATTGGGTGCACTTCGAATGACGGCCCTGCAACTGCTGATCGTGGCGATCTCCGCGGTGGTGGTGCTCGGCGTGCTCGGCGCCTTCCTCATCGCCTACCGCCGTTCGGGTGAGAGTCCTAGACCGTCCGGAGCCTGGAGATCGGGAGTCTCCCGCGAAACGCGCCGGGCGGATAGTTCCCGGATCCCGTCCCCTCTGGTAGTACGGCAACCGGAACCGGCCATGGATGAGCCTGAGGTCGAGGAGGCTCCTTCCGAGGCGCCCGAAGCAGTCGTCCCGGCCGCCGTCCAGACCGTCGAGGTCATGCAGGTGGAGGAGTTGTCTCCCCAGGAGGCCGGTGTCAACCGTCGCCAGTTCTTCACCAGGGCGCTCGGGATCACCTTCGGGGCGTTCCTCGGGCTCAATGCCATCTCCTATCTGGCGTTCCTGTGGCCCCGCCTCTCTGGTGGCTTCGGGTCCGACATCGACGTGGGGGCCGTCGCCGACCTCCAGACCGATGTGATTCTCAGCGACGGATCCATCCTTCCGAAGTTCGTACCCGAGGCGCGGGCCTACATCGTCCCATTCGCCGAGTCGGACATCTCCCGTTCTCAGTTCGAGGGGATGCCGGTCGTGGTGGGCGGGCTCAGCGCCCTGTTCCAGCGGTGCGTTCACCTCGGGTGCCGGGTTCCCTGGTGCGAGACGTCGCAGGGTTTCGAATGCCCGTGCCACGGCTCGAAGTACAACTACGCGGGCGAGTACGAGGCAGGTCCGGCCCCGCGCAACCTGGACCGGTTCGAGGTCTTCGAGGAGAACGGGCGCTACATCGTCAAGACCGGCACCATCTTCCAGACGGCACGGGCTATAGCCAAGACCGTCCCATACCCGCAGGGCCCATCCTGCATCGCCCTGACCACGACCGACGAGGAGGCATAGCCGGTGGCCACCCTGGTTGTAACGATCGTGGCCCTCGGCGCGATCGGCTGGTTCGCCTACCTGGTGGGCTCGGGGTCGCGGCGAGACCGCCGTGACCCGGTACCCGCCAACCTGTCTGCCTCGCAGACCGACGACGAGTTGGAGACCAAGCGCCTCGACCGGACGCTGGCCGGAGCGGTTGTGACCGCCGGCTTCCTCACGCTTGCCATGCCCATCTATTACCTCGGCGAGTTGGACCGCCAGGAGGGCTTCGTCCATGAGTTCAGCGACGCCTCGCTGGAGCGGGGACACGAGGTGTGGGATGAGTTCGGGTGCGGAGACTGCCACGGGACCGCAGGAGGAGGCGGTGTGGCCGCATTCCTGGAGGAGCGATCGCAGGTCAACGTCGCGGGTTGGGCGAGCCCGGCGCTCGACGATCTGTTCTACCGCTACGACCGGGACGAGGCCCGGTTCTGGATCGCCTACGGCCGCGCCAACACGCCGATGCCCCCCTGGGGTCTCGAGGGTGGTGGGCCCTTGAACACTCAGCAGATAGACGACCTCCTCAACTACATCGCATCGTGGCAGGTCGACCAGACCAGCGCTCTCCTCAAGGTCGAGGGTCTGGTGAACGGGGCAGTGAACCGCCTGGATGGCTCGGCGGATTCGGTCTCCACCCAGATAGCCGAGCAGGAGGCGTTGATCGAGACGATCCGGACCTCGGGGGAGACCTCACAAGCGGCGTCGGACATCGCGGGGCAGGCTAGGGATCTGCTCGATGGAGCGGGCTCGGGAATCGACACCGATGGCGACGGCCTCTCCGACGTCACCGAGACCGGGCTGACCGCGGTGCTCCAAGAGGCGTTCGGGGCCGGCTTCGTCGCGACGGAACTGTCTTTCGATCCCCGCAACGCCGAGACACTGATAGGCATCCGGGACGCCGCTTCGGCTGCCAGGGCGGTCGGCGATCTCGAATCCACCGCCACCTCGCTTACGATCACCTTCCAGAACCAGGAAGTTCTGCTCGAACAGGCCCGGTTCGGCCTCGGATTCCTCGAGGAGGCGGCTAGCAACGCACGCTGGGAGGTCGACATCGGCGGCGTGGCGCAAGCGTCGTTCGATGGGGATCAGGAGGCGGCTACCCGGGCCATCAGCCTGTTCAACTCCTACTGCGCACGCTGCCACACGGCCGGATACTCGGCCGGCCCCGCCTTCCAGCAGACCCAGGCTTCGGGGGCGCTCGGACCGTCGCTGCGCGATGGACGGTCCCTTACCCAGTTCCTCACCACCGAGGACATGTACGAGTTCATCTCCGTCGGTTCGGTCGAGGGCGTGGGTTACGGCGTCAACGGAGTCGGATCGGGTCGTATGCCCGGCTTCGGTATGGTGCTGTCCGAGGACGACCTGACACTCATAGTCCGGTACCTGAGGGGTACCACTCTCGATGGTGTTGAATACATCGATGGAGCCGAAGGAGGGGAGGCTTAATGCGGGAGCTGTTCCGGGCGCTGCTGTCGCAGAACCTCCTGTTCACGGGGATCATTCTCACAGTGGCAGCCGTCCTCGTGTTCTTCGGCAGCGTCTACCTGCTGCAATACACAAACCTCGGCAAGCGTCTGGCGATCCTGGTGTCGGGTGCGGGTATCTTCGGCTGGACCACGATCAACTCGATCCTCTTTGTTCTCTACGCCCCCCGGGGGCCCCGACCCGTGGACTTCGAAGGGCTGAACGCTTTCGAAATCCGGATCATCCCCGGTGCCTTCACTGCCGCCTCCGCGATTCTCTTCACCATGTTCCTGGTCGCACTCCATCGCTACGAACGGGACCAGGAACGCGATTAACCCTGAATCCTGGTGTCCCCCGACATACCCATGGGAGGCCACTTCAAGCCTGTTGTCGCGGCTTTGTTCACATGCACCCCACGGGTGAACGTCGCTCTCAGCCGGCGGGCTTGTCGAGTCCGCCGCTATCGCCGTCGAGAGTCTGCCAACTGTTACCCCATTCGCTCAGAAGACCTCGCGAATGAAGAATCGGGTTAGCAGGGAAGCGCTACCGGTCACCCCCCAGATAGAAGCTCAGGATCTGGAGTTCGGTGGCTAGGTCCACTTGGCGCAGGTAGGTGTTCCCCGTGATGTTCAATACGGTCGGAGCGAAGTTCAGGATCGAGGGTACTCCCGCCTTGGAGAGTAGGGTGGCTACCTGCTGGGCGGCTTTGGCAGGCGTAGCGATTATCGCGACGGCGATGTCCAACTCCATGGCGTCTCGGGCCAGCGAGCCCACCGGGCGCACGACGATCCCGGCGACGGTGCTACCGATCTTTGAAGGATCGGCGTCGTAGAGACCGACAATCCGGAAGCCTCGTTTCCCGAAGCCGCCGTAGTTGGCGAGAGCCGAGCCGAGATTGCCTACGCCTACCACGACCACGTCACGGTCCCTGGTCAGTCCCAGCGCCTTCCGGATCCGGGCCGCCAACTCATCTACGGGATAGCCAACCCCACGGATGCCAAAGGACCCCAGGAGTGATAGGTCCTTGCGGACACCGGCCGCATTCATATTGCTGAGCCGAGCCAGATCCTTGGACGATATCGTCGGTTGATCCGGTGGCAGCAGTTCGATGCAACGCAGGTAGCGCGGCAATCGCTCCACGGTGGCTACGGGTAAACCCCATTTCATCGACGCTACGTTAACCCACCAATCGGAGCACGAGTGCCGCCGCCACTAACATCGCAAGCGTGAACGCACACCACGACGAGACCCGTTGCGACACGGATCCGACCGGTTCCCCGGATGCACCCCCCTGGATGTCGGGCCGGGCAAGCATCTCGGTCCCCGAAGTTGACTTGCCCCAGGGGTTCGCCTTGCACAGCGGCAACATCGGGATCAAGGACCAAACCAGGGACGTGATGATCCTCTCGGCGGTGGAGGGAACCACGGCCGCCGGGATGTTCACGCGGAGCCGGTTCTCCGGTCCGAGCGTGATCCTTAGCCGCGAGCACGTGGCGGATGGAAGAGGCCGAGCGGTGGTGGTGATCTCCAAGAACTCCAACGTGGCAACCGGTGAAGTCGGGGTGGCCAATGCCGCCGAGTTGGCTGAGTTGACCGCCCGGGTGGTCGGTTGCGACGCGAGGGACGTTCTGGTGGCGTCCACCGGGGTGATCGGTGTGCGTTACCCGATGGAACGCATCCGGCGGTACATGACCGCCTTGGCGAGTGATCCGGAGGCCTTCGACACCCCCGGCTCCGCCACCACTGCAGCCGAAGCGATCATGACCACGGACACCCATGCGAAGGTGGCTCAAGCTCGGGCGACTCCGGCGACGGTGGTGGGGATCGCCAAGGGGGTGGGCATGATCGAGCCGGACATGGCCACCATGCTCGCGTTCGTAGCGACAGATGCCGCGGTGCCGTCTCCCGTTCTCGATGCCCTGTTCCGGCGGGTGGTGGATCGTACATTGAACGCTCTCAGCATCGACACCGACACTTCTACGAGCGACACAGCGGTGATCCTGGCGTCCGGTACGGCCGGGCCGGTGGACGAGACGGAGTTGGAGGCGGCCGTCGAAGAGGTG